>Ga0066256_1000872_pt4 | contig 44955 bp, 35 predicted proteins | sample ThiBio_1000_biof_FD_87107 | JGI IMG/M metagenome (GOLD analysis project Ga0066256, IMG submission 87107) | Wastewater bioreactor microbial communities from Cape Town, South Africa - Thiocy_expt_1000_biof (version 2) | ecosystem: Engineered > Bioreactor > Thiocyanate-remediating >... | reverse complement strand
CCAACTTTCAAAACTTTACTTATTTGCTCGTTGCTCACTTTATCGGAAAACTCTCCCTCATCACAGTTTAAAAGAATATACGCTGTCCGAAAAGTCTGGGAACTATGACTGCCCTTATTAATAATTGCATGCAGCTCATCCACTTCTGTCTTTGTTAGTTTAATTGTATAACGTATCATTAGCCTTTTTTACACAAAGATAATGACATGCGTCATAATATATTTAACTTAACACTAGTTTTTATTATGATTAGTCTATTTGCGAAATCTTTTGGCAACGATTTCACGGACTCAAATAATTTTTTTCTGAATGGATCAGTAGAAAAATGCACAATCATTACACTTAGATATCTAAATTTTGAAAATAAAACAGTTGTCGACACGTGTGCTGCTATACAGGGAACTTTTTTTTTCGCTGGCAAAATAAACGGCACCAGTAAATCAATTTTGTCAATCTATAATAAAGGAGAACAATCTTCAATCGGTGAATTTGAATTTTTTCTTTCAGAGGCAACAATTAATGTAGTCGCAAAAAATCCATACCATTCTATTTATATTTCGGGTTCTGAAACAAATGATGAAAGTGATGAACTAAATAAACTTCTCAAAGTAAATGATGAAAAGATTTTATTAGTTGACAAAGAAATAAAACAGATAACAGATTCCCATACAGAAAATCCGAAGTTAAAAATGCTTGTTAACTTATTGGACTCTTTGCAACACCAGAAAACTTTATTAAGGAAAAAATTTGCGAACGAGCACCCACATTCTTTCTTATCTCCCGATATAATATCGCTATTATTCAATCGACGTGAGATTGACTATGAGGAATCAAATACATTATTTCTTGGATTATCCGAAAGAGTACGGCATTCTTTGTATGGAGTAACTCTTTCCGAGCAATTGAAAATATTTGAATCCGCTATGGTTGGCAAATCTGCCCCACTCTTTAGTAAAATTGACATTAATGGGAAGGAGATCACTTTATCGGAGTTCAAGGATAAAAGTTATGTCTTACTTAATTACTGGGCCAGCTATTGTGCACCCTGTAAAGAACACATTCCTCATTTAAAAAATTTATATAAGCGCTACAAAAAAAAGGGGCTAGAAATAATTGCTATATCGTGGGATTTTGATGCTAAAAAATGTCTACAGTCAATTCAAAGAGATTCAACCTATCTCTGGATAAATATTCACGGCCTTTCGAACAAAAATGATAAGGATCCTTTCCTGACATCTTATAGCATTCCATTTATTCCTGTGTATATTCTGATTGATAGAAACGGAATTATAGCAGGGCGTTATGAAGATGGCAATTTAGAAAGACTTGAAAGCACTTTAAAGAGGTTTCTTGACAAATAGCCTCGTGGAAGTTATAAGTTAGCATATAATTATTTTTTTTATTTTTAGAGCAGGTTAAAAAAAGTCAGAAGTTTTCAATAATGTTTACGGTAAAGTTCAAATTCCAGGAGAGTTGAATATTTTTGAATATTTGCAGAGCAGGGTGGCGGGTATTGATATTGTTAAAATTGATACTTATCATATATTTTATCGTAAATCACTGGGCCAAAGAATTTATAATTCTCAACCAGGAGAGGTGGTTCCCCAAAATTTAATAGGCGCAGGTCATAATGAAATGAATTTGTTTTTAAATGAAATGCCAGTGAAGCCGGAAACACTCGCTTCCATACCCATGTCAGATTTTGCTTACTTAAAAATATTTCCAACTTTCATCGGGGCGGTGGGCGGTGGATCTGGCGGGGCACTGGCCGTTTATACAAAAAAAGGATTTGAAACTAATAAGAATTCTTCTAAAGCTTTTCATATTGTTTCTTATCAGGGATATTCTATTATAAAAGAATTTTACTACCCTGATTATAGTATTTCTAAAATAATTAATAATGAAAATGATAAGAGGGCGACTTTATTATGGCAGGCAAATACTTATATAAATGATGTTAATGCAAAAATTCCTATTCGATTTTATAATAATGACCATACTACGGCATATAAAATAGTGATTGAAGGTATTACAGATGACGGAAAATTATTGAGGATAGAAAAGATAATAAAGTAACACAAAATGAATTTGTTTAGCCATAAATAAGGGTATCAAAATGGGTTTTTTTGCTACCAGCGAAACAAAAATCAATGACGCGGCTTTTATGGATGTGGATTGGTTCAGGGTGAGTAAATAGAATCTCACCTGTAAACCGTTATCGGTATTGAACGTATTGTGAGTGCTAAATTGAGTCTGGCGAAATGTAGCATCGGTTTACGAAATTGGCCACTTAAAACTCAACCCTCACGCCTGCCCAGGCGCTTCTTCCCACCCCGTTGATGCCCGAGCCATGATAACGGTAATCTTCATTTAAAAGATTTTGTACTCCGGCATTCAATAGTATTTTTCCTACATAGTAGCCGCCATATAAATTAAACACATTCCAACCCGGCGTGCCGCCCGCGGGTATGCGGTTGTCTTCTGTATCGCCTTTGGCAAGCCTGTCTTGTTTTTTGGCATTCAGCCACTCGGCTTTTGCGTACCAGTTTTCTTTGTGATAGTTCACCAGTACTCGTTTAAAGTTTGGCGGAATGCGGCGCATCGGTTCGTCTTTGGTAATGTTTTGGCCGTAGGCGTACGATGTCATGGCTGTTACATCCAGGTTTTTTATAACATTGAAGCCCACCTCAATATCGGTGCCGTAAATAAATCCTTTTTCGTTGTTCACCTTTTCATAAACCGGATAACCATTAATCACCGCACCTTCAATTTTTTGGCGGGTGATGATGTTTTTAAGCCGGTTGTAATAAAGTTCGATATTGCTGTAAACCCCTGATGCCTTCAGTTTATAACCAATTTCAAAGTTGTTGGAACGCTCCGGTTTTAAATCGTAAGCAGGTTGCTCATAACGAAAATCCACGATGCCTAATGTTCCCATATCATCAATATTCGGCGCCCTGAAACCATTGCTGTAATTGAAATACACGCTGTTCTGGTAATTGAATTGATACAAAAAGCCCGCATTGGCTACAAGTGCCGAAGGGTGCGTGGTTACCTTTCCTAAAGTAGTATCGTTGATGGTGATGGAGAAAGTATTATAACGCAAGCCGCCCTCAATAAAAATATTGTTGAAATTGAAATGATGCAAAGTGTACACTGAACGGTTCGTATATTTCGAATCATCAGGGTAAAGGCCCCTTGCATTGGTAATACTCCCGTTAGTTGTGTTGGTTTGGGATTTAATACTATTCACTTTATCAAAATAAAATTCCACGCCTGAATTAGCGCTCCACTGTTGCGTGAACCGGGTCAGCACGTCAGCCGTGAGGCCCGCTGTGTTCACATCGTCTTTTTCTTTGGTGAGAGCAGCGCTACCGTTTTTTTGATTCAGCCTTGTTTCGCTGGTGTTTTGGTTAGAGGCAGTAAACAGTAATTTTTTAAAATACGGATTGTAAAATTGTTTTTCAAGGTTGATATAACTCAGGCGCCTGTTTTGCGGATCCATTTTGCTGATGGAATAATTTTCAAGCGTCACTTTGTGATACACGTCCACATCTTTTTGCATCACGGTTTGATGCGCTGCCTTTAGCAGCCAGTTATTCGCAAAGTTCCATTTAAGTTTTACGTCGAAAGCATTTTCATCATAGCCTGATGGTGTTTGCTTGCCGGTTGTATCGCCTCCCCACAGGTCACCAAATCTTTTATAGCTGTACCCGGCCATTACTGCAAATTTTTGTGAGCCGAATTCAAGCGCGCCCCGCAGTGTTTTTTCCATATCGCCGGTCATATATTTTCCCAGCACACTGCCATGCACCTGCGGGTTATCACGAAACTGAGGGTCTTTGGTGAATACCTGTATTACGCCGCCCATCGCATCGCTGCCATATTGAACCGAGCCCGAGCCTTTTACCACTTCAATTCTATCAACTGTAAAAAGATCGATTGTGTTTAAATATTGGTTCGGCCCGTATCTAAATGTGGAATTGTTCAGACGGATGCCATCAATCAAAGTCAATGTTTGGTTGCCCGTGAGCCCACGCACGAAAGGGGAACCGCCACCGTGATTGGTCTTTTGCACGAACACGCCCGGCACGCCAAACAATGCTTCGGGAATTGAACGCGGAAGTTCTTCCCTGAGCTGCTTTTGTGTTTTGATGTAGGAGCTGTAAGGAAGTTTAAGTGGCGTTTCAGCTTTTCGGGTAGCGGTGATAACTACTTCGGTTAGTTCGTTGATAGTAGTATCCGTTTGTGCGTGAACGGTGGCAGCGGCCAGTAAAAAAATAATCAGCGCTTTAAATTTTCTCATGCAGTTCTAAAAGATTAATGGTATAAAAGTTTAAGGCACGATTGTTGCCTTCGCAACAGGTTAATAATCAACAATAATAAGCCTTTGCTTAAATTGCCGGAGCGCCAAAAATAGTGAGAACGCACCGTAAAAAAGTTGTTGGTTGTTATGCCTGAGTAAAATCTTACTACCAACTAATCAGTGCTACCATGTTCTGCCCGCGCAAAGCGGGTTTAAAAAGTTAGATTTGTAAGATTGGCTTGAACTGAATTTTAATTATTTTATTCATGAAGTTTACGAAACCTGTTAATGATATTGTGGAGCAAATGAAAGATATGTTCATGTTGGGCTCCTCAAAAGAGTTGACCAGCGAAAACCCTTTCCGGTCAGAATTGTACAGCAACGCACAAATGAAAGAGCACGGGGTGAGAGTGGCTAAAAAACACGTGGTGATGAAGGGCACGCAGCCCGACAAAGTATTGAAGCGGCTGGACGATAATGAAGAAGCAATTTTAAATGTGCACAACATTCTTGTGGAATCGGTGAAAGAGAAAATGGCGATTGCTCCTGCCAGCGAATGGTTCCTGGATAATTTTTACCTGATTAAAGAGCAGATCACGCTGGCACGCAAGCACCTGCCAAAAAAATACAGCCAAACACTTCCGATTCTTGCCAAAGGTAAATCCGCCGGTTTGCCTCGTGTGTATGATATCGCCCTTGAAATTATTGCCCATAACGATGGACGCGTAGATGTGGCCAATGTAACTTCTTTCATTGATGCCTACCAAACCATAACCAAGTTAACCATGGGCGAGCTTTGGGCAATCCCCATCATGTTGCGCCTCGGTGTTATTGAAAATATCCGCCGCATCGCGTCCCATATCGCAATTGACAGAGTGGATAAAAATAATGCGGCTTACTGGGCCGGACAGTTTTTACAAACGGCGCAAAAAAAAACCAGCGATGTGATCATTGTGCTGGCAGAAATGTCGAAAACACGTATTAAACTCAGCAGCGCTTTTGTGGCTGAGTTCACGCGCAGCCTACAGGGCAAGGGTCAAAACCTGGCGATGCCGCTCACGCTTTTGGAGCAAACACTTAACGAAAGAGGTGAAACTTCCGAAGAACTAATCAGTCAGGAAAATCAAAAGCAGGCCGCTGATCAGGTATCCATCCGCAACAGTATCGAAAGTATCAGGCTTATTAAAACTACTGACTGGCGCGACTTTGTGGAAAGCGTGAGCATAGTGCACAAAATTTTAATGGGGGATATTGACGGCGTTTATGGCAGGATGGATTTTAATACCCGCGACTGGTATCGCCACGTGGTGGAATGGGCCAGTAAAAAAAGCGGCAACCCCGAATATGAGATCGCGCAAACGGCAATAAACCTCGCTAAAGAAGCAGCGCAAAAAAACAGGCCGGCAAGGCAGCACCACGTGGGTTTTTTTCTAATTGATGATGCGGGAAAGAAACAACTGGTGAAGAAGGCGGGTTTCGATTTTTCTTTCAGTGACAAGCTTAAATCTGTTTTAAAGTACAATCGTATTTTATCGTATGCAGGATCGGTTTTACTGTTCACTTACCTGCTAACCATTTTGGCGGCATTCGTTGTATGGAACAACGGTTTACCGGTTTGGCTGGCCGTGGTGGTGGCACTTTTGTGTTTTATCGCGTTCAGCCAGTTGTTCACGGTTTTAACCAACTGGCTCTCCACAATTTTGGTAAGCCCCAAGCCCCTGCCCAAAATGAATTATATCGAGGGCATACCCGCTGAAGACAGTACGCTGGTTGCCGTTCCCTGCATGATGACCAGCATTCATGGTATTGAAGAACTGGTGGAAGAACTGGAGATACGCTACCTTTCCAATTCAGAAAACAATCTTTACTTCGCCCTGCTCACTGATTTTGCGGATGCCAAAGAGGAGTTCATGCCTGATGATAAGAAGTTGCTCAATCACGCCAGGGAACTAATCGAAGGCTTGAACATTAAATACGAGAAAGAAGGCATTGATAAATTCTTTTTGTTTCACAGGCCCCGCAAATGGAACGCCCGTGAAAAAGTTTGGATGGCGCACGAACGTAAACGCGGCAAATTAGGGGAACTGAACAGCCTGTTGCGCAATACCGGCCATGACGATTTTTCGCTGGTAGTGGGCAATACGGAAGCGGTAAAACATGTGAAGTACGTGATTACGCTGGATGCGGATACACAACTGCCGCGCGAAGCCGCCTGGAAAATGATTGCCACAATGGCGCACCCGCTCAATCGCCCGGTTGTAAGCGAAAGAAAGAAACGAGTAGTAAAAGGCTACGGCCTCCTGCAACCCCGCGCAGCCGTAAGCCTGCCACGCACGAGCAGTTCGCTTTACACAAAAATCCACGCCAATGATTCGGGGCTTGACCCCTACACACAACTGGTTTCCGATGTGTACCAGGACCTTTTTGGGGAAGGGTCTTTCATAGGCAAGGGTATTTACGATATTGATGTATTTGAAAAAGTGCTGGGAGAAACCTTTCCTGAGAACCGTATTCTCAGCCACGATCTTTTGGAAGGTTCTTACGTGCGCGCGGGTCTGTTGACTGATGTGCAGCTTTTTGAAGAATATGTGCCCACGTATTGGGCCGATGTGGCACGCCGCCATCGCTGGATTCGCGGTGACTGGCAAATTGCAAGCTGGGGCCTGCCATGGGTACCCGATAAGAACAAAAAGCCCCATAAAAACTATTTATCTGGCCTCTCCCGCTGGAAGATTTTTGATAACCTCAGGCGTAGCCTGGTTCCCGCTGCGGTCGTTTTACTTTTAGCGCTTAGCTGGCTGTACCTGCCGCAACCAATAATATGGACGGTAGCGGTTCTGGCTATCTGGTTTTTAACGCCGGTGCTCGGTACGCTCTGGCAAGCCTTCCACAAATCGGCAGATATTGATATGCGGTCTCACATAAATGACGTGGGTACAGGTTTCAGCCTCAACCTCACACATATCCTGTTTAATATCGCCGTTTTGCCATTTGAAGCCTTCAGCAATCTTGATGCAATTTTTCGCGCCAATTGGCGGATGCTGGTTTCGCGCCGTCATTTGTTAGAATGGACGCCTTCGTCTGCCATGCGCTCAAAAAAGCAAAAAAACATCGGCGACAGCTACGCCTACATGTGGGTGGCGCCGCTTATCGCATTAGCCATTGCCGCGCTCATTTTGTATTTTGCCCCGCAGAACATTTTTGTTGCGGCGCCCGTGTTGCTGCTTTGGCTTTTTTCACCGCTGTTTGCGTGGTGGCTCAGCAAGCCGCAGGGCGCTAAAGCCGTGGAACTTTCCAGAGAGAAAAAAGATTTCCTGTACCAGGTTACACGCAAAACCTGGGCTTATTTTGAGGACTTTGTAACGGCTGAACAAAACTGGTTGCCGCCGGATAATTACCAGTTGCAGCCACGTGAATTTGTTGCCAACCGAACTTCGCCCACCAATATTGGCCTCGCAATGCTTTCCGGCCTTTCGGCTTACGATTTTGGTTATATCACACCCAACCGTTTGGTTGAAGAACTTCAAAAAACATTCGCCACACTCAACAGCCTCGAACGGTTCAGGGGGCATTTTTATAATTGGTACGATACGATTTCACTGGTTCCGCTCAACCCGCGCTATGTTTCTACGGTTGACAGCGGCAATTTCGTTACCAGCCTGCTCACGCTCAGGCAGGGTTTGCTTGAAATACAGGAGGCGAAAATTTTCAGCGCCAATTATTATTTGGGTTTGAGGGACACCATCGCCGCTGCTAAAAAAAGTTTCGAGGAATCATTGCAGCCGGCGTTTAAAAATATCGAAAAACTAAATGACGGCTTTATTGCGAAAACGCCGGATGGCTTATATGAAACCGTGAATGCGCTCGATATTTTATTAGCCGAAGTGAATGTTTTAAAACAAAACGATACGCTGAAAAGCAACAACGAAGGCACTTCATGGCTCGGTAAAATAGAACTTCACATCACTTCAATGCTTGCAGATTTTAACCTCCTCACGCCCTGGCATAATCATTTGCCTGCAGCAATTTCCACCAGTGAATTAAAAAAATTAGATGCAATCCCTTCATTCTCCGAAATTCATCAGTACGCCAAAACCCTGGCGCCTGTGATAGAAAAACACCTGCAACAAGCTAATGGTAGTAAAGATGCTGCGTGGCTGAAAGACGTGCTAGCAGACGTAAATTTGGGCAGCCGTAACGCGCTTGAGCAATTGAGTACGATGGAGCAACTCATCAATGAATGTTACGGCTTTGCGGATGTGGATTACAATTTTCTTTACGACCGCAACAAACACCTCTTTCATATTGGCTATAATGTTAGCGATGATGTTAAGGACAAAAGTTTTTATGATATGCTCGCTTCTGAGGCAAGGCTGGGAATTTTTACGGCCATTGCGCAGGGCAAGGTTTCTCAGGGCAGTTGGTTTGCCCTGGGCAGGTTGATCACGAATAACGGCACTACTCCCGTGCTGCTTTCATGGAGCGGATCCATGTTTGAATACCTGATGCCGCAACTGTTGATGCCCACTTACGAAAACACGCTGTTAGAAAGAACCGGCCAGGCCGCGGTAAAAAACCAGATTTCCTATGCTTCTAAACACGCTGTCCCCTGGGGTATTTCAGAATCGGCCTATAATTTGGTTGATACCACGCTCAGCTACCAGTACCAGTCGTTTGGTGTACCGGGCCTTGGTTTAAAACGTGGCCTGGGCGATGAAATGGTGATTGCCCCCTACGCCACCATGATGGCAATGATGGTAGATCCTGCCGATGCAACTGACAACCTGATTTCAATGGCAAAAAAAGGCTTCGAGGGCCGTTATGGTTTTTATGAAGCGATTGATTACACGCCCGCAAGAATGCCACGCGGGGAAACTCATGTGTTGATTAAATCCTTCATGGTGCACCACCAGGCAATGGGATTTTTGGGAATAGCCTACCATTTGTTGGGGCAGAAAATGCAACGGCGTTTTGAAAGAGACCCGCAGTTCCAATCGGCGCTGTTATTGTAGCAGGAACGAGCGCCACGCGCCACCAATTTCTATTCACACACCGAAGACCCGAGCAACGAAAGGCAGGCAATCGGCCACGATCCTTATATGCGCATCATCAACACGCCGCATACTTATATTCCTGAAGTGCAATTACTATCAAACAGCCGGTACCAGGTGGTCATATCCAATTCCGGTGCGGGTTACAGCCGATGGAAGAATCTGGCGCTCGTTCGCTGGAGGGAAGATGCCACGCAGGATAACTGGGGAATGTTCTGTTATATTAAGGACCTTTCTAACGGCAATTTCTGGTCAAATACTTACCAGCCCACGCTTCAAAAAGCAAAACTGTACGAATCTATTTTCTCGCAGGGCCATGTGGAATACAAAAGGCTGGATGAGGGTTTTGAAACAAAAACAGATATTGTGGTTTCGCCTGAGGATGACGTGGAAATCCGCCGTGTGAAAATCACCAATAAAAGCACCGCAACAAAAACTATTGAAGTAACCAGTTATGCCGAAGTGGTGCTGGCTGCCCAGGCTGCAGACGAAGCACACCCTGCATTTAGTAATTTGTTTGTACAAACCAGTATCCACGAAGAGGAATGCGCTATCCTTTGCACGCGCCGGGCAAGGAACAGGGATGAAAATCCGCCGTGGATGTTCCACATGTTTACGTTGAACGGCGCCACGAAAGAAGAATTATCATTTGAAACCGACAGGATGAAATTCATTGGCCGCACAAAGTCTGTTCAATCCCCTGCGGCGGTGGCCAACAGCGGGCCGCTTTCAGGCAGCTCGGGTTCTGTGCTGGATCCTGTTGTAGCCATCAGGTATAAGATTACGCTGAAACCCAAGCAGACCGCCACTTTCGACATGGTTACGGGCATTGGCGAAACAAAGGAGATTTGTGATAACCTCGTCAGCAAATATCAGGACAGGCATCTTAAAAACCGTGCCTTCGAACTTTCGTGGACACATAGCCAGGTGTTGTTGCGACAAATCAATGCCAACGAAGCCGACGCACAGTTGTATAACAGCATCGCGGGTTCTATTTTATATTCCAATGATATGTACCGGGCAGACGCAGCGGTTATTAAAAGCAATGTTAAAGGCCAGTCGGGTTTGTGGAGCTATGCTATTTCGGGTGATCTGCCCATCTTGCTGGTACGTGTTCACGACAGTGAAAATATTGATTTTGTAAAGCAATTGATCCGTGCCCATTCTTACTGGAGGATGAAAGGCCTGCAGGCTGATCTCGTGATCTGGAACGAAGATTACGGCTCTTACCGCCAGGTTTTTCACGACCAGATTCTGGGGTTCATCAGCGCTACCAGCGGCGCGGGCATCGACCAGCCCGGCGGTATTTTTGTACGCTGGGGCGATCAGATTTCGAACGAAGACCGCATTCTTTTCCAAACGGTGGCAAGGCTCATCTTTAATGATAATGAAGGTACTTTAAGCGAACAAATGGGAAAACGTAAAAAGCAAAGGGTAATGCCGCCTGCCATGAAAGTTTCTGCAACGCAATATGAGCGTGATGTGTCGCAAAAAGTGCAACTTCCCGAACATCTTATTTTTAACAATGGTACCGGTGGTTTCACACAGGATGGAAAGGAATACATGATCCTTACCGATAAAAACCAAACCTCGCCTGCGCCCTGGGTAAATATTATTGCCAATGCCCAGTTCGGAACAATGGTTTCAGAAAGCGGTTCCTCCTACACCTGGGCTGATAATGCCCATGCTTTCAGGCTCACGCCGTGGGAAAATGACCCGGTTTCTGATAAATGTGGCGAAGCGGTTTATATACGTGACGAACACAGCGGCCGCTTCTGGTCTGCCTCACCATTACCCAAAACCGACGACATGCCTTACATTACCCGTCATGGTTTCGGGTACTCGGTTTATGAACATATCAATGACGGCATCTGGTCGCAAATGTGGGTGTATGTTGATGCGGAAGAACCCGTAAAATATATCGTGTTAAAACTTCGCAACCAATCCGGCAGAGAAAGAAAACTTTCAGCCACCGGTTTTGTAGAATGGGTTTTGGGCGATATGCAACACAAAACGAAAATGTTTGTGGTTACTGAAGTAGACCATGAAACAGGAGTGCTGTTTGTGCGCAACCGGTATAATTCAGTATTTGCTGATAAGGTCGCTTTTTTTGATACCGACAGCCCCGATAAGACTTTTACCTGCGACCGGGTTGAATTTCTGGGGCGCAACGGAACCATGCAAAACCCCGAGGCGATGCTACGCGAGAAGCTTTCGGGCAAAACCGGCGCTGCATTAGACCCCTGTACTGCCATTCAGGTTACACTGGAATTTCATGACGAGGAAGAAAAGGAAGTGATCTTTAGATTGGGTGCGGGTAAAAATGATCATGATACCCGCGAACTGGTGCGCCGGCTGAGAGGCAGTGAAGTAGCGCATAACGCACAAACAAAAGTACACAACCAGTGGAACCGCATACTGGGAGCAGTTTACGTGAAAACCCCTGATGAAGCCATGAACGTAATGACGAATGGTTGGTGGGTATACCAAACATTGGCCTGCCGTCTCTGGGGCCGCAGTGGTATTTATCAAAGTGGCGGTGCCTTTGGCTTCCGCGATCAGTTGCAGGATGTGCTGGCCATTATGCACACCACTCCCGAACTTACAAGGGAACAAATCATCCTCGCTGCATCGCGCCAGTTTAAAGAAGGCGACGTGCAACACTGGTGGCATCCGCCAGGTGGCCGCGGTGTGCGTACTACTTGCTCCGATGATTACCTGTGGTTGCCCTTTGTTACAGCGCGTTATATTGAAACAACGGGTGATTTTAAAGTGCTGGATGAATACATTTCATTTATTGAAGGCCGTCAGTTAAGGCCTGATGAAGAATCATATTATGATCTGCCGGTATTTCTTGATCATTGGGAAACCCTGTACAATCACTGTAAAGCCGCTATCAATTACGGGCTGAAATTTGGCGTACACGGCCTGCCGCTTATCGGCAGTGGCGACTGGAACGACGGCATGGATAAAGTAGGAGAACACGGCAAAGGCGAAAGTGTGTGGCTGGGCTTCTTCCTGTATGATATACTGCAAAGGTTTGATCGTATTGCTGAAAAATATGGTGATGCGGAATTTGCGGGGTTATGTAAAACAGAAGCTGAAAAGCTCAAAGAAAACATTAACAAAAACGCATGGGATGGAGAATGGTACCGCCGGGCTTATTTTGATGACGGAACGCCGCTTGGCTCTAAAGAAAACGAGGAGTGGCCGGCACATCCGAACGCACGAAACAAGCGATGGCTTCCCTGAACAAATACTTAGTTGACCGTAAGAATGGTTTGATTAAGCTGTTGACGCCCGCGTTTGATAAATCAAATCTGTACCCCGGTTACATCAAAGGCTATGTGCCCGGCGTACGTGAAAACGGAGGCCAGTACACGCATGCCGCCGTTTGGGCAATGATGGCGTTTGCTGCTATGAAGGACCGTAAAACAGTTTGGGAGCTTTTCAGCATGACCAATCCGGTGAACCACGCACTCAATAACACAGAGGTACAGAAGTACAAAGTGGAACCTTATGTAATGGCTGCTGACGTGTACGGCGTCGCTCCTCATCAGGGCCGTGGCGGGTGGACCTGGTACACAGGCTCTGCGGGCTGGACTTACCAATTAGCGCTCGAATCTATTTTGGGATTGAAACGTGAAGCCGATAAATTGTTTATAAGGCCGTGCATTCCTGATGAGTGGGAGGGCTTTGAAATCAATTATCGGGTTGGTGAAAACACCTTTTACCACTTTACTGTCGAGAATAAACAAAAGGACGGCAGCGTAAAATTCAGCGTTGATGGGAGGGAACTAAACGATGATTTTATTACCCTGGCTGATGATGGCGTAACGCATCAGGTGCACGTGGAAGTGTAGTATGATAATCCTAATTTTTCAAAAAGAGGAGTGCCGGAGATTTGAAGAAGATCAAAAAATAAAAGTCTCCGCTATTTACTTCCCCCAAAAGGTAACAATGAAGTAAAGACGGCAAGAAAAATTATAAAATCTTCTTGAACTTTTGTACTACTGTACCGTCGCGGCTCTGTGGTTTTAATAGTGCAAACACGAAGATTGCTGTCCGAAACCGTACAGTCGTTAGCCTGCTCTCCATCTTTTTTAGCAAATTCCCTCTTTACTTTTCCCGTCGAAGACTTACATTTGCACAATTTATTTTTTTTAAAGTATCATCATACAAAAATGCCAAAAGACTCTTCCATAAAATCAGTTCTCATTATTGGTTCCGGGCCCATCATTATCGGCCAGGCTTGCGAGTTTGACTATTCCGGCACACAAGCCGCCCGCAGTTTACGCGAAGAAGGTATCAAAGTGATCCTCATTAACAGCAATCCGGCCACCATCATGACCGACCCGATGATGGCCGACCGTGTGTACCTGCTACCGCTTACCGTGGAAAGTATTGAGCAAATATTGCAGGAAAACCAAATTGATGCCGTATTGCCAACGATGGGAGGCCAAACCGCACTGAACCTTGCCAAAGAGGCCGAAGACCTTGGTATTTGGCAGCAATACAATGTAAAGCTGATTGGCGTAGATATTAAAGCGATTGATAAAGCCGAAGACCGCGAAAAATTTCGCCAGTGGATGATACAACTGGGCGTGCCGGTTGCAACGGCGAAAACCGCCAACTCGTTTTTAGAGGGTAAAGATTTTGCACAGGAAATTGGCTACCCGCTTGTGATTCGCCCTTCGTTTACGCTGGGCGGTACCGGCGGCGGATTTGTACACGATAAAGATGAGCTTGACGAAGCGCTCAACCGGGGCTTGCAGGCATCACCCATTCATGAAGTGCTGGTAGAGCAGGCCGTTTTGGGCTGGAAGGAATTTGAATTGGAATTGCTGCGCGATTCTGCAGATAATGTGTGTATCATTTGCACCGTTGAAAATTTTGACCCGATGGGCGTGCACACAGGCGATTCTATCACCGTAGCGCCTTCCATGACGTTGAGTGATACCGGCATGCAATTGATGCGCAATACTGCGATAATGATGATGCGCGACCTCGGCAATTTTGCGGGCGGTTGTAACGTACAGTTTGCGATGGATCCGGTAACTGAAAGTATTATTGCAATTGAAATAAACCCCCGCGTGAGCCGTTCTTCGGCACTGGCTTCAAAAGCCACCGGTTACCCGATAGCTAAAATTGCTGCAAAGCTGGCGATCGGCTATAATTTAGATGAACTGGAAAACCAGATCACTAAAACCACATCCGCTTATTTTGAACCGGCGCTGGATTACGTCATAGTAAAAATACCACGCTGGAATTTTGATAAATTTAAAGGTGCTGATGATACTCTTGGCCTTCAAATGAAAAGCGTGGGTGAAGTAATGGGCATCGGCCGCAGCTTTAACGAAGCCGTGCAAAAAGCTTGTCAGAGTTTAGAGAATAACGCTTTGGGCCTGGGCTACTACGGCAAAAGTTTAATGCATGCCGAAGAGTTACAGGAATACATTAAAACACCAAAGTGGGACAGGATTTTCCGTATTAAAGACGCGCTGATGCTGGGTATTTCTAAAGGCACTATTTCAAAAGCTACAAATGGTATTGACAGATGGTTTCTTTCTGAAATAGAAAAGCTGGTTGAAATAGAAAAGCGGCTCGCCGAATACAACCTGGAAACAATTCCGGCAGAGCTTTTTTGGGAGGCAAAAACAAACGGTTTCAGCGATGCACAGATCAGCGAAATTACCGGCCACTCTAATGAAGATGATGTTTATAATAAACGAAAGGAACTCGGCATCAACCGCGTATATAAAATGGTGGATACCTGTTCGGCTGAGTTTGAAGCAAAGACGCCATATTTCTATTCCACATTTGAAATGCCGCTGAAAGCAGGTGAACAGGGCATTGTGCAGAACGAATCAAAAGTTAGCGAAAGGAAAAAAATAATCGTACTCGGTTCAGGCCCCAACAGGATTGGCCAGGGCATTGAGTTTGACTACTGCTGTGTACACGGTTTGCTGGCAGTAAAAGAAGCGGGTTACGAAGCCATCATGCTGAACTGTAATCCCGAAACAGTGAGTACAGATTTTGATATGGCAGACAAATTATATTTCGAGCCGGTGTTTTGGGAACATGTTCGCGAGCTGATTGAATACGAAAAGCCCGAAGGCGTGATTGTTCAGCTGGGCGGGCAAACGGCTTTGAAACTGGCTGAAAAAATTAAAGACCTCGGGGTGAACATCATCGGAACATCATTCGACAGCATGGATATTGCCGAAGACCGCGGCCGCTTTAGTGATATGCTGAAAGAGCTGAAAATTCCTTATCCTGATTATGGTACCGCCTGGAATGTGGACGATGCGATTGAGGTAGCGAACCGCGTGGGTTACCCGGTTCTGGTTCGTCCTTCTTACGTTTTAGGAGGACAAAGAATGCGGATTGTGTTGAATGATGAAGAAGTTGAAAATGCAGTGGTGAGTTTATTAAAACACATTCCGGGAAATAAAATTTTAATTGACCATTTCCTTGACCGCTGCCAGGAAGCAGAGATTGACGCCATTTACGATGGCGAGAACTTTCACGTGATGGGCGTGATGGAGCATATTGAGCCGGCGGGTATTCACAGTGGTGACAGCCACGCCATGCTGCCTCAGTTTAACCTGAGCCCGATGGAAGTGACAACGATGGAGTATTACGCGGAAAAGATTGCGAAGGCCTTAAACATCAAAGGGCTGATTAATATTCAGTTTGCGATAAAAGACGGCACCGTTTACGTGATAGAAGCTAATCCCCGCGCGAGCCGCACCACACCGTTCATTGCAAAGGCATATAATATCCCTTATTTGAATGTTGCCACAAAAGTGATGCTTGGTACTAACAAGCTCACTGACTTTAAATTTGAGAAAAATCTGAAAGGCTTTGCGATAAAAGAACCGGTGTTCAGTTTTAATAAATTCCCCAAAGTAAATAAAGAGCTTGGCCCCGAAATGAAAAGTACGGGCGAGGCGATCCGTTTCATCAAAGACCTGCGCGACCCCTATTTCAGAACTCTATATAAAGACCGGAGCATGTATTTGAGTAAATAATGATGCAACGACGTGTCATTCAATTACATTGGCAGCGGAACGCCTGCACATCGGTTATTGATCGGGGTCTGAAAGACTTCTTAACTTTTCAGCAACTGATTTTCAAATACCTTTGGCCGAAATCAGCAAACAATGATGAACCGAAATCACAAATATTTACTCACCCTGTTTTCTACGTTCGTTTTCACTTCAACCCTTATTTTTTCATGTAATAAAAACGATGAAATAACGGGCATAGTCGCTCTTGAAGAATACGTGAATGCAACAGGGCATGAGATGCAAATTATCCGTTACATGAGAGGCCAATCAGATAAAAGTTTTTCAATTGCCAGGAATGATACGCTTCGGGTGGAAAGCCCGTTAGATGCCGGATCGGATAGCACCGGTAGTATTTTCAGGGCCGATTCTGCTAAAGTGATTTTTGACGATGGTAAAAGTTTTTTTGTAAACGATACCACCGTTGCGATCCCTAATTTTTTAAACTCAAAACGAACGATTTCTGCGAGTGGCAAAATCCATTATTACCGGTACACCTTTACCGAGCTGGATTATGAAAGCGCCGAATAAAAAAGGCCGCCTCACGGCAACCTTTGTAAAAAGAATATTGTTCTTTAATCTTTCACTTCCACCAACGTCCAGTTACCTGTTCGCCGGTTCCACAAAATAGCATAGTCTTTTCCGTGCAACAATTTGTAAGTGCGGTAGCCGTTGTAATATTTCATTCTCAGCCAACCGTAATTATAAATTTCAAATTTGAAAACAAAGGGCTGCCCTGCTTTAATAGTAGCCTCCTGAAAAGTTTTTCCATCATCGCTCAAATAAACAACTTCGTCTTTATTGCTTTGCATTGAAAGCGCTATCCAGCTTGGGTCCTGTGAGGGGTCAGTTTGTTGCGGATAATTTGGAGGCAATGGTTGATTTGTTCCCGGCCTTGGTACTGTGCCGGTTGAAGGCCTTGTTGGAGCAGGCTGCGGGTTATTTACTACCGGTGGGTTTGTGCCTTTATTATCAGAAACTCCCGCTTTATCCCAGCCTTGCGAAATTGCATTCACTCTGTCTTTTTTCGCAGGGTGCGTACTGCTGGCGCGGTCTGACGCAATAGCGCTTATTGCCACAATGGACTGATCCTTTGTAGCGCCCAGTTTTGCCATCATGTACCCACTGAAAGCGTCTGCTTCCAGTTCCTTAGGCACTGTGCTGCCGGTTTGGCTCACTACGTGGTTATAATAATGATGGCCCATTTCATGCGCCATGATACTGATGCTCGACCATTTTGTTTTTGTGTACGCATCAATATTTTCTAAAAAATTATTATCGTACACAATCCATCTCATATTGTTGATAATAGTAGCGTACGCGTTTTGAATACCATTTCGTTCCTGCAGGCGAAAATTTTCCTTCCAGTTAATCGTTTGCAGCATCTGGTTTACAACATCAGTGGCTTCGTATACCGATGCAAAATCAGACCGAAGGCTTTTGGGGGGTACGATATAGCCGCAACTGGTAACTTTTTTTGTTTGTGCATTTAAAGCGATAGAACCGCTAAAAAGTACCAACATTAATAAGGATTGTTTAAGATTCATATTTGTTTGTGATTTTGCGTTTTTAAATCGTTCACTATTTAAACAGTTGTTAAATTTTCAGGCTGCTTACCGTTCCTCAAATATATTCAAAAGCTATACCAAACCATCTGTAATTTTCCTGCCGTTAGGCGGCTGAGGACAAATGCATTTTCAAATCTTGCATTAGATGTGGCTTGATTTAACAATATTTGGTGAGCGATTTTCTGTTATTGGTATGCAAATTGATATTATACCTTTTAAAATTTATTTATTTAAATCCGTATGATGAAAAAGTTATTTTTGATTCTGGCATTTTTAATCGCCGGTACCGCAATGAATGTTGATGCGCAACCGAGGCCGCCACGCCCGCCGCTGCCACAGCATCCAACATCGGTGAAGAAAAAGAAACCAGTTAAAAAACATTATAAATACAAAAAGCCTAAAAAACATACAAACTATTATTCAAAGAGCTATTACAATAGCCGCGAAGAAATAAGGCGAGATCATCACAGGCGGGCGGGTAAGCCAAAAGCAATAGCAAGAAAACGGCCCGTTGCGCACAGGCCACATACGCCGCCCGCTCCTCCAAGGCCACCGTTGCCGCCAAGAAGATAAAACTTCGCTCATAAACTGTATTATATTAGCGCCTGTTTTTTGCAGGCGTTTTTTTATATTTACAACAACATGAATCGACTCATGATGCCTTTTTTTAGCACACGAAAGTGCCAGCCCGCCGGGAAAGAATCTGGCAAATAAAAATATTCGAATGAAAAAAATAACCTTTTTAATCAGTTGCCTGGTCATTACGCTCATCGCATCTGCACAAAAAAAAATTCAGCCAAATATTCTGGTGATCATCTCTGACGACCATGCCTATCAGGCCATCAGCGCTTATGGCAAAAACAGTTTGATGCAAACGCCATCTATTGACAGAATTGCAAACGAAGGGGCTTTGTTTACCAAAGCGTATGTCAACAATTCTTTGTGCGGGCCAAGCCGGGCGGCATTTTTAAGTGGCAAGTTCAGCCATGCAAACGGGTTTAAAGACAATGTAGTTTCGAACTTTAATTTTAACCAGGATATTTTTGTAAAAGGTTTACAAACTGCGGGGTACCAAACTGCGTGGGTAGGTAAAATGCATTTGGGCGACAGTATTCCCCAGGGTTTTGATTATTATAATATTCTTCCCGGGCAGGGCCAGTATTATAATCCTGATTTGATTGAAACCGGAAATGTAAAGAAAAATTATACCGGTTATATTTCTGATGTGATCACAAACATCTCGGAAAACTGGCTCGATCAACGCGATAAAAGCAAACCCTTTTGCCTTGTGATTGGCCACAAGGCCACACACCGCAACTGGATGCCTGACATACAGGACCTTGGAAAATTTGACAACATTAATTTTAAGTTACCTGATAATTTTTATGACGATTACAGTACCCGTGCCGCAGCGCAGGTGCAGGACATGACGATTGAAAAAACCTTACGAATAAAGCAGGATTTAAAAATGTTTGACTCGAAGGAAGAGTTGCAAAACTGGTGGGATTATAAAAGGATGACTCCTGAGCAACGCGAAGCGTTTAGCGCATACTATGATAAAATTTATGCCGATTTTAAACAAAGAAATTTAAAAGGGAAAGCGCTCACCGAGTGGAAATATCAGCGTTACCTGAAAGATTATCTTGCTACCGCCGCTTCCCTCGACCGCAATATTGGTCATGTGCTTGATTACATTGACAAAAATGACCTCACAAAAAATACAATCGTGGTTTACATGTCAGACCAGGGGTTTTACATGGGCGAGCACGGCTGGTTTGACAAGCGATTTATGTATGAAGAATCTTATCGCACGCCCATGGTGATGCGCTACCCCGGCGTTATTAAACCCGGCACCAAAATCAACGATATGATCATGAACGTTGACCTGGCGCCAACATTCCTGCAAATTGCCGGCGCCCCAATTTATAAAAATATTCATGGGCAATCTTTTCTGCCGAGGTTGCAAAACAAAAAATACCAAAGCCGCGATGCCATTTATTATCATTATTACGAAAATGGCGAACATGCTGTTTCTCCGCATTTTGGCGTGAAAACAAAGCGCTACAAACTCATCCGGTTTTATAATAAGGTTGAAAGCTGGGAATTGTTTGACCTGCAAACTGATCCACAGGAAATGAAAAATATTTACGGCGCCAAGGGAACTGAAAAGATCACCGCAGATTTAAAAAGCCGCCTTCTTAGCTTCATCAATGAATATAAAGACGAAGAGGCCAAAACTATTTTCAATAAAAAGATTTAAAGCAGGGCGAAACTCAAAAGTAAAAATTACCCGGTCGTAAAATTTGCAACGTTGTTGCTTTTTTGTATTTTTGCAGGATGAAGTTTAAGATCAACTGGGATGCGTTGGGGATTACGGCGTCACTTGCGTGCGCCATTCATTGTGCCATTCTTCCTCTTTTTTTAGCAAGTTTGCCTTTGTTCGGCATTAACATAATTGAAAATCATGCGTTTGAACTGGGGATGATCGCTCTGGCGTTTGTTGTAGGGATTTACGCGTTGTGGCACGGCTATCGTTGGCATCATCACAAAATATTACCGATTGCACTATTTTCTATTGGTATTTTAAGCCTTGTGTTGAAGCAGGTTTTTCACGAGTACCATAATCTTTTATTAATTCCGGGCGTGATTTTTATCGTGGCGGGGCATTATCTCAATTATCGCTTCTGCAGGCAACACAATCATGCGCACTCTGATGATTGCGATCATGACCATTATTAATCAACCAAAAATTTTTTCAAGTGTAGTTTTTGAAGTATTTTGATTCTTCAAAAAGAGCCACTATATGGAAGGAGAGATCATTTTAATTTTTATAATAGTAGGATTGATCGGTATTCCGCTTTTCCTTTACAATTTTATGAGCGGTAAAAAAAATGACGAAGAGGAGAATTGAAGGTTACCTTGAAACCTTCTCAACCCATTTTTCAAAAGCGTTGATGAATTTTTGAAATACCGCTTTTGTTTCTTCCGACTTAACATTTCCGGCATTATCAAAAATATTTTGAATCGTAGGAATATACGCCTCGGGTTGCTGCATCATAAATATGTTTAAAAAAACAGCTGATTGCCTGATGTGGTGGTTGGCTCCGAAACCGCCGATACCGCTCAAAGACCCACTGATAACAGCGCCAGCCATACCATCCCAAACATTACTGCCATAAGGCCTTGAGCCAACATCAAGGGCGTTTTTTATGGTTGCCGGCATACTGCGATTATACTCGGGGCTTACCAAAATAACACCGTTCATTTCCTTAATTTTATTACGAAAATTTACCCAGCTTTCAGGAGCATTTTTGCCATCAAGGTCTTCGTTAAAAAGCGGCAGGCCACCTACTTCCACAAACTCCAATTCCAGGTTTTCAGGAGCGATCGTCGCGATATAATTAGCGATCTTTCTGTGAAAAGATTCTTTTCTGAGGCTACCCACAATTACCGCTATTTTTTTCTTATTCATATTTTTTTTTTAAGTATTTGATTTAGTTAAAAACTCAAACAAAGTGCCAAAGCGAACACAATCAATTAAATTTTTGACGCAACATTGACCATGGCTTATTCGACGCCTTTTGATCATCATTCAAAAAAAATAAAAGGGGAATTTTTCAACAAAGTAAAGACAGGTATCAGGTGGCGCTGGTAAATTGTTTTAGAAACCTTACATCATTTTCGCTGAACAGGCGGATGTCGTTGATGCCGTATTTTAAAAGTGCGGGTCTTTCAACACCCATGCCAAATGCAAAGCCTGTGTACTTTTCAGGGTCAATTCCACAATTTTTTAAAACATTCGGGTGAACCACACCGCAGCCTAAAATTTCAACCCAGCCTGTTTTTTTACAAATATTACAACCCTTACCGCCACAAATAAAACAGGTTACATCCATCTCTGCACTTGGTTCGGTAAAAGGAAAATAAGAAGGCCGGAAACGAACCTTCACGTCTTTTCCGTACATCTCTTTTACAAAGAAATACAAGGTTTGTTTCAAATCGGCAAAGGAAACATTTTCATCGATATACAAACCTTCAACCTGGTGAAAAAAGCAGTGGCTGCGCGCGCTGATGGTTTCGTTGCGGTACACGCGGCCCGGGCAAATGACACGGATCGGCAACTTGCCTTTTTGCATTTCGTGTACCTGTGTATTGCTGGTATGTGTGCGCAGTAACCAACTTACCGCGCCATTGTTTGCTGCATCAACATAAAAGGTATCCTGCATGTCGCGGGCGGGGTGATGTTCGGGCATATTAAGGGCCCCAAAGTTGTGCCAGTCATCTTCAATCTCCGGGCCTTCGGCAACGGCAAAACCAAGGCGCTGAAAAATGCTGATAATTTTGTTACGCATCAATGAAATTGGGTGCCTGCTGCCAAGTGGTGTTTCATCGCCCGGCAGGGAAAGATCAATTTCTCCCGAAGCCGAACCTGGTTGAGAAGAGACAGTTTCTTTGAACTCATTATATTTCGCCTCGGCAAACAGCTTGAACTCATTGAGCAGTTGCCCGGCTTCTCTTTTTTGTTCGTTAGGCACATTTTTCATTTCGCCCATAATGCCTTTCAAAATACCCTTTGTACCCAGCCATTTTATACGAAAATCCTCTACCAGTTTTTCGTCAGTGGCGATGAATTGATTGATTTCAGATTTATAAGAATCTATTTTTTGTATCAGCTCCTGCATAGCCCGCAAAGATAAGGCGATTTTTTATTGATAATTTAGAAGCCGATAGGTGCAACTTTTTTCAGGGCTGGTCAAATTTATAAGAGTTTCTAAGCAAATTATTCCCTTTGGGGGACCTGTTTACGGAGTTAGAGTTTGATGTTGCTTTTCCGGTAAGAATATTGATCACTTTCATAGTGATGGTGGCCAGCTCATTATCACGCCGTATGATAATTTTTACATTTCCCGTGGCTGACTGCAATTCCTGTTTTAGTACATTTATATTCTGGCTATAGCGATTGTTAACGCTCATAACCTCGTCACCCTCTTTTAAACCTGCAATTTGAGCCGGAGAACCTTTAGGTATTTCGCCGGTAACAATTTTGCCTTCGATCAGGTAAAGTTCAACGCCCGAATAAGCGTAGTCAAATGGATCTCCGAAATGACTGTTGGGCAACAGGTGAATTTGACGCTTATCATAATTCAAAATGCAGTTGAACCTTCTTAAAATTTCATTTCCAATTAAGCCACCGAGCTGTGGGTACGAGGTTATGTTGTGCTCATCGTTAAAAATATTAATGGGCACATTCCTGAATTTATAAGGCCCTATTTTTAATTCCTTCATCACACTCAGGTGCAGGTACACTTTTCCGCCCAGGCCTTCGCCCTGCTTTAAATATTTCACACGCTTTGATTTTAAAAAGGAGCTATCATCAACAAAATCCTGGGAAAAAAGAACCGTAAGCCCGGCACCAATATCAAACAGGTAGTTGAAATTAAGAGATTTTTGATCGCCGATTTTCGCAAACGAGAGCGGCAGCATATTGATGCGCGGCCTGAAAAGATAGCCGCCACGCGGATATTTTATTGTCCCATTGGAATAGAAAGCCAGTTCCTGTGAGTCGTAATTAATTTTTATGATATACCTGCTAAAAACAGAGTAGCCCATCACGCCGTCAATTTTTTCGCCATAAAGCGAAGACAACATTTCATAATCCACCACGTGAAAATTAAGACTGTCAATAGTGAGCCCGCTAATTTTTATTGGCCGGTTTTTTACAAAGCCTACTTTTCGGATGCCGCCAATTCCTCTGATAATTCGTTCGGGTTCTGTTGGGTGAAGGCCAAGATTGTGCACGGTGGTCGAATCCAGCGAAATACCGCCGCTGCCCGTATCTAAAATAAAGGATAATGAATCGCTGAAATTATCGAGCTGTGCTTTAATAATGATAACGCTTCCTGTAAGCTGAATAAATTTTATTTTGGTCAAAAAGTGGCTTGGCGGGTCAACAAACTCTTCCTGCGCGGTTAGTGTTCCACAAAAGGCCACGCAACAAATGATCAATATTGCCAGATTTTTTTTCATTTGTATGAATACATGCATTTACAATTTACAATTATTTGGCGTAAAATATAACCTGAATGTTCCTGCGGGCATAGATTTCATTTTTGTATTACTTACATTTGCATTCTTGAATTTTTAAATATGAACCTGAAAGATTTATATAAAAAGGCGGCAGCATTTGAATTTTTAACAGTGGAAGAAGGTGTTTATTTATATCACAATGCACCGCTGGCAGATTTAATGTTTATCGCAGATGAATTGCGTAAAAAACAGGTACCGAATGGGAAAGTTACCTGGCAGATTGACCGAAATGTAAATACGACAAATGTTTGCATCGCAAACTGTAAGTTTTGTAATTTCTACCGCATTCCCGGTCACGCTGAAGCGTACATCACAGACATGCCAACCTATCGCAAAAAAATTGAAGAAACCATTAAGTACGGCGGCGATCAATTGTTGTTACAGGGCGGTCATCACCCTGAACTGGGACTGGAGTTTTATGTAAAGACTTTCAAAGACATCAAAGCCGAATTCCCTGATATTCGTTTACACGCATTAGGCCCACCCGAAGTAGCGCATATCACCAAGCTTGAAAAAAGTTCACATGGCGAAGTTTTGAAAGCTTTAAAAGCTGCAGGGATGGATTCGTTGCCCGGCGCAGGTGCAGAAATTTTAATTGACCGGGTGCGCCGCCTCATTAGCAAAGGAAAGTGCGGCGCGCAGGAGTGGCTTGATATTATGCACGAAGCGCATAAACTTGATATTACCACCAGTGCCACGATGATGTTTGGCCACGTGGAAACCATTGAGGAACGGTTCGAACATCTCGTAAAGATCCGCGAAGTACAAAGCCGCAAACCGGACCACGCAAAAGGTTTTCTCGCATTCATAGCATGGACCTTTCAGGATGTTGACACGCTGTTGGCGCGTATTCGCGGTGTGCAAAACCTAACCACACCTGAGGAATATATCCGCATGGTGGCACTAAGCCGCATCATGTTACCAAACATCAAAAACATACAGGCTTCATGGCTTACAGTCGGCAAAGCCACGGCACAGCTTTGCCTGCATGCCGGCGCAAATGATTTTGGCAGCATCATGATTGAAGAAAATGTAGTAAGTGCGGCCGGCGCGCCACACAGGTTCACCTACAAATCAATGCAGGATGCTATTAAAGAAGCTGGGTTTGAACCGCAATTACGAAACCAGCAATACGAGTGGCGGGAAATTCCTGTTGCAATTCAGGAGCAGGTAGTAGATTACTAACCAAAATACAGAGCTACTAGCAAATGACTAATTTTACCGTTATAAAGTAACAGCAAAATAAGCCCTTCTAACATGAATTTTTTACGCGAGTTGAAATTTACCTTTAAGGAAGTAAAGCTGCTGAGGTCTTCCATTTTTTTTCTGATTGCTTTTACTTCGATTATCACATCATTTATTTATTTCGCGTATCAAATTGAATTTGTTTTTTATGTAAACCTTGTTTATTTATTGTTAATATTGCTGTGCGCCTTTATTTATCTTCGGTGTCGTCTTTTTTTTCCTGGCAGATATGTCAGTTTTTTAGCTACCTGCACATTGACTCTGGTTCTTTCAAATGCCGAAGGCATCGAAGGCTTGGCCTTTTTATATTTTTTGCCAATTGCAACCATCATCCCTTTGATCAATAGTAAAAATGAGCAGTTCAAGTTTCAGGCATTGTTATTTTATGGGACTTTCTTTACTTTTCTTGTGGCCACTACTTTCGTTACAACCCTGCAGAATACTCAGCATTATACGCCCGATCAGGTTAAAATTCTCCGAAGAATAAATCTGTCAATTATTTTTCTTACTACTATATTTTATTCAATTTTCGGATTGTTGCAGGAAAGATCATATATCAACAGATTAAAGAAAAATGCATTGGCAGCCGAAGAATTAAAGGATAAAAGAATGGCTATGCTTTCGGTTCTTGGGCATGAAATCCGAACCCAGGCAACGAGTATCAATGCGGCCTCCGGCATGCTTTCTGAAACCAAAATTACTAGTGAGCAGCAACCCCTTGTTGACGTGCTAAATTACTGTACCTCGCAAATGTTTTATTTGATCAATGACATACTTGACCTGAGGAAAATAGAAACAGGAAAACTTTCCCTGCAATTAGCCGGTAAAGATTTAAGACACATTATAAACACTGTAACCATTCCTTTCAGGGAGCGGGCGCAAACAAAAAAACTGGATTTAAAAACAAATTTTGATGAAAGGCTTGGTGGGAAGGTTATTATGGTAGACGAATTCAGGCTTAACCAGGTCCCCTCATTCCATCTTTCCAATGCTTTAAAATATACGCAAGAGGGAACCATTTTCTTTACGGTAAAACTATTAGATGAAAACGAGGATCACCTCTCTATTTATTTTGAAGTTGCCGATACCGGTATTGGAATAGCGGCGGAAAACCTTGATAAAATTTTTGATAGTTTCTACCAGGCAAAATCTGATGATATTCCAATTTATGGTGGCAGCGGCCTGGGCCTTACAATTGCCAGCAATATTATAGAGGAAATGCGAAGCACGTTGAATGTTGAAAGTGTTGCAAATAAAGGCTCTCGCTTTTATTTTACTTTGCAAACTGAAATAGGAAAATTAACTGAGAAAGCAGTTGAAAACCCCGTGATAAAAAAGCAACTTCAGGGAGTAGAAGTATTAGTAGTGGATGACAACAAAATGGGCTTAATGTTTGCGACCAAACTCCTTCAGCAAAAAGGTGTAACCGTACACCAGGCCAAAAATGGACTAGAGGCGATAGAGACGTTTAAGCTAAATCCTGCGACTTCTGTTATTTTGCTGGATCTGGAAATGCCTGAAATGAATGGCTATGTGGCTATTTCAGAGTTAAAGAACATTAATCCCGGTGTAACAGTAATTGCATTTACTGCAAATATTCCTGATGCTGCTTTTATAGAGAAATTAATAAACTTAGGTTTCGCGGATGTATTATCAAAACCGTATGAACCCAAAACGTTCATCGATAAAGTTCAACAACATGTATGAGTTTTTTATTTCTTCCCTTTCACATACTTTTCTAACCACTCGTATTCCTCCCATAATAAATGCAGCAGGTTCTCTTTAGCCGCATAGCCGTGCGATTCAAAAGGGAGTTGCACAAATCTCACCGTTCCGCCATGCCCTTTGATAGCGTTAAAAAGCCGTTCACTCTGAATAGGAAATGTGCCCGAATTATTATCGGCTTCGCCGTGTATTAACAACAAGGGGGTTTTAATTTTATCGGCATAGCTGAAGGGACTCATACGAAAATAAACTTCGGGAGCCTGCCAGTAAGTCCTCTCTTCGTTCTGAAAGCCAAACGGCGTAAGCGTTCTGTTATAAGCTCCGCTGCGGGCAATGCCTGCTTTAAAAAGATTGGTGTGAGCCAAAAGGTTCGCTGTCATAAAGGCGCCGTAGCTATGCCCCGCTACGGCTACTCTTGTACTATCGCCAATTCCCATTGAAGCTATTTTGTCAATAGCCGCTTTTGCGTTCCATTCAAGCTGCTCCACAAAATTATCGTTGGGGTATTTATCTCCTTCGCCAACTATCGGGAACTCGGTGGCATCCATCACTGCATAACCCATCAGCGCAAAAGGCACAAAGCTGGCATAACTTGTCATGGTAAACGTGTTTTGGCTGCCACGCACCTGTGCCGCATCAGCAGCGCTTTTAAATTCCCTCGGGTAGGCTACAATTACAACAGGTAACCTGCCATCACGTGCGGGGTCATAATTTTTTGAAACATACAAATTCGCGGTCAGGTCAACGCCGTCCTGCCTTTTATATTTGATTTTCTCCAGTTTTAACTGGCGCAAATCGGGTTGCGGGTCAGGAAATGTGGTAAGCGTGTTGGACTTACTACTGCCCGATGAAACAATATAATAATTGGGTGTGTTGCTGTTGCTTTGCCGGCTGGTAACAAACTTCAATCCGTCCTTGTACGACAATAGTTTTAAAGGAATTTCATAATCCGGGTCTCTGCTTTGCCAGAGCCGGTCAGTTTGTTTTGTATTGAAATCGAAAGTCCCCACAAAAGGATAATCCCCTTTTGGCGAAGCGCCCTGGCCTCTCATTATAAATTTTGAATTGTCAACAATCAATGGTACGTTTTTCCCGTATTGATTTTTTACAGTAAAAGGACTACCCAAATCGCTGTAAGCGTCATTTGTGCTACGGTCGCTAAGCGTTTTTAGTTCTCCTGTTTTTAAATTGAGCAACTGCCATACGCGGCGTTGCTTTGCAAAACTTCCCTGCGTAACCAACGCCATATCATCGTTCACATAACTTATACCATACATTCGTATTGGGGTTTTTACTACCGTGGTTGGGCTTGCGGTAAATGGTGCGGCAACCGTTACAAAAGCATCGTGATCTTTCACAACTTTTTTAATGAGGCCGCTATCGAGTGGAATGATCCAGCCCACTGTGTTCGGCTTTGTATCAACCCAGTCAAACCGCCGGGGAGCATTCAGTACGTTATCGAAACCGCTTGGCGCTAATTCCGATGATGGAATATCAGCCAGCTTTTTCACAAGTTTGCCGTTGATATCCCACACTTCCATTATTGAAGCAAAACCGTAGGCCGGCACCAGGTAAGAGAGCGTGCCCTGTAATCTTTCTACCAATAAATACTTTTTATCAGGCGAGATGCTGAAAGATGAAAAATAATCAGGCTTGCCGATTTTTCTTTCCATGCCGTTTTTATTAAAGATCAGTTGCGATTTCGCAAAGAAACGATACAGGTCTTCATCGTATTTATTTTTTATAAGATCCTGATAAGTACGGCTGGCAGCCACTTTGCCAAGGTTTTGCTGAACGACCGGGCCTGTGGGCGCCGCAGGTTTTGCGGGCATTGCCGAAGGCGTTGCGGTGGTGCCACCGTAAAAAACAGTTTCATTATCGTACCAGCCGTAATTGCCGCCCTGGGTAATATTCAACGGGGTTTTATTGGTTTTTTTTGCCGTGAGCGTTGAAATGTCAATCACATATAAATCAATTGAAGAACGGTTTTCCTGGGCAAATGCAATTTTATTGCCGGCAGTGTTCCAGATTGATGCCAGCACTTTTAAATTAACAGGAAGCCCTTTAATGGCGTACTCTTTTCCTGTAGCAATATTTTTTAATAAAAGGCCCGTGTAGTTTGAGCTGCGGCTGGAACTAAAGTTAGCAGGATTGATCCTTAAACCGGCAATGCGAAGTTCGGGTTGCGCGAGATCTTCAACGGTGGGGGCGGCGCTTCGCTGCATGACCAGCATCCAATCGCCTTTTTCGTTAAAGCTTACTGCCGGGTTAAAAGTTGCCATGGCGAGTTTTTCAAGCAAAGCAGGCGGGCGTTGGTAATTAATACTTTCCTGTGCTGTAACTTTATTAAGGGTTACTAAAATAAAAAGTGCAAGGATTACTCTTCTCATAAGAATTTTTTTGCTGATGCACGAAAATAGCAAATTTCAAGAGTGATTACCTAACAATTGGTAGTTGAATTATTTTTTCTTTTATGATCAAAATCCTGAAACTGCCTTTCTAAGTTGTTCAAATTTTATATATTAGCAAACTATCAACAAAACGATTCTATAATTAAACCCCCAAACATCATAAGCAGTTTATGAGCCAACAATCCGATTCGCAGGCAGAACATGATGCACACGCACAGACGCGAAAAAAGAACCGCACTATTTGGAGCGTGATCACGGCATCTTCTCTCGGCACTTTAATTGAGTGGTACGATTTTTACATATTCGGTAGCCTTGCCGTGGTACTGGCTACAAAATTTTTTCCTGACACCAATCCCACTGCAGCATTTCTTTCCACGCTGGCCACTTTTGCCGCAGGCTTTGTGGTAAGGCCGTTCGGGGCTTTATTTTTTGGAAGGTTGGGCGATATCATCGGCCGTAAATACACCTTTTTGGTGACGTTGCTCATTATGGGCGGCGCTACGTTTTTGATCGGGTGCGTACCCAGCTACGATACGATCGGTTATATGGCCCCTGTTCTTGTTTTACTATTGAGGCTTTTGCAGGGATTGGCATTAGGCGGCGAGTACGGCGGTGCCGCAACCTATGTGGCCGAATATTCCGAACCGCACCGCCGCGGGTTCTGGACATCGTGGATTCAAACTACTGCTACCATCGGCCTGTTTGTTTCCCTTATTGTGATTATGGTTACCAAAGCCTCTCTCACACCTGAAGAGTTTGACAGTTGGGGCTGGCGTGTTCCGTTTTGGATCTCTATTTTAATGGTGGGCGTTTCTTATATCATTCGTAAAAACATGAAGGAATCGCCACTATTTGCAAAGGCAAAAAAGGAAGGTAAAACCTCAACCAACCCTTTGAAAGAGAGTTTTGGCAATAAGTATAATTTCAAGTATGTGCTGCTGGCATTGTTTGGCGCTGTGATGGGGCAGGGCGTTATCTGGTACACAGGCCAGTTTTATGCCATGAGTTTTATGCAAAAGGTAATGAACGTTGATGCGGCGCAGGTGGATTCGTTAATGGCGATGGCTTTATTTGTTGCCACACCCGGGTTTGTGTTATTTGGCTGGCTGTCAGATAAAATTGGCCGAAAGGGTATTATGCTTGCGGGCATGTTGTTGGCGATATTGGCGTACCGGCCTATTTACGATAAGATGTATAAAAGCGTGAACCTTGCCGAAAAAACTATTGCCGCAAATGGCGTTGAAAATAAAAGGACTGCTAAGCAGCACGAAACCATTGCCGGCGATAGCACGGTAATGTACACAACGCTTACAAATTACACTGACGGTACTATAACAAGGGCTGATAGCGTTGTTCACTGGACGGCAAATACTACTGCAACCGCTGAACATGCGAAGCTTTCCAAATCCGTAACTATTAACAGCGACACCAGGTGGACGCTCGCATTTTTAATATTTATACAGGTGATCTTTGTAACGATGGTGTACGGGCCAATTGCAGCGTTTTTGGTAGAAATGTTCCCGGTGAGAATACGGTACACGTCAATGTCGTTGCCCTACCATATTGGAAATGGTATTTTTGGCGGGTTGTTGCCTGCCGTGGCTACATACCTCGTAACCAATGGCAAGGCGGCCGGCCATAGCCAGTGGTATTTGGAAGGGCTTTGGTACCCGATCATCATTGGCGGTATTTGTTTTGTTATTGGGTTGATTTATTTAGATGGCAAAGACAGGAATGTGCAGGATTAACATTTCCGGCGATTCCCGTTTGACAAAAGATTTAATTACAGAAGCGTAAAATTATTACAATGGACAGCATTAAAAAAATAGCAGGCGTTTTTTGGTTACTGCTTGCTGCGGCGGCAGCTTATTTCTGCATTTTTATTTTTGGTATTCCCAAGCTGGGCTCCGGTAAGCAGGAAGACCTTGTGTTTGGAATTATTATTTTATTTATTCTCACACCTATCATCGTAGGGGGGTTGGCTATTTTTGGTTACTATGCTTTGACGGGAGAATATAGTAAAGAGAAGAAATAAATTTTTAGAATAATGACCCCTGCTTGAGAGGCATACCCATCTGGTACAGATAACCGTTCGTTACTACGGAAATAAAGGGAACAATACTAAAAAGTTTTAAAAAATCGAAAATAAGAATTAACAGAAAGCGTTATCTGTTTTTGTTAACTTTAAACTCCTCGTTTTAATCCAAAGTAAACAAACAGATGGCCGGTAAATATGCTGCAGCACAAGGGAGTGACACCTATCGAACAGGCGCAAAACAAAGACGATAGCAGCACTGCAACTGGTAACAAAATAAAAAAAAATAAAAAGCAATACGCAATGAAGAATTACGTCATCGAATCGCTGCCGGATTATTTTAAGCAGTACAAGAAATCAATTAAAAATCCCAAGAAGTTTTGGGACAAAATCGCTGATGAAAATTTTGTGTGGTACCAGCGTTGGGAGAAAGTGGTGAACTACGATATGCATGAAGCAAAGATTGAATGGTTCATTAACGCTAAATTGAATATCACGAAAAATTGTATTGACAGGCACCTCGCACAACGAGGCAATAAAACGGCGATCATTTGGGAGCCGAACGACCCTAACGAAGCGGCACAACACATCACCTATCAGGATTTGTATGACAGGGTAGGGAAAATGAGCAATGTGTTGCGTGCGCAGGGTATTGAAAAAGGCGACCGCGTTACCATTTACCTGCCCATGATCCCCGAGCTCGCAGTTGCAATGCTGGCCTGTGCCAGGATTGGAGCAGTACATTCGGTGGTATTTGCCGGTTTCTCTGCAAGTGCGGTGGCATCGCGTATTAACGATAGTGGCAGTAAGGTGGTGATCACTTCAGACGGCAGTTATCGTGGCAATAAAACACTCGACCTGAAAAGTATTGTGGATGATGCTTTGACCAAAGCAACCGGCGTGGGAAAAGTGCTGGTGGTTAAGCACACTAATAACGAAGTGAAAATACAGGAAGGCCGCGACCTGTGGCTGCAGCCCTTGCTGGACGACGCACCCATTGAAAATATTCCTACCATTATGGATGCGGAAGACCCGTTGTACATTTTATACACTTCCGGTTCAACCGGCAAGCCCAAAGGAATGTTGCACACCTGCGCGGGTTACATGGTGTATATTGGTTACACTTTTAAAAATGTATTTAATTATAAGGAGAACGATATTTACTGGTGCACGGCTGATATTGGTTGGGTTACAGGCCACTCCTATATTTTATACGGCCCGCTGATTAACGGCGCCACAACGGTGATCTTTGAAGGTGTTCCCACTTATCCGGAGCCGGACCGTTTTTGGTCAGTAATTGAGAAGCATAAAGTAACGCAGTTTTATACGGCGCCTACTGCTATTCGATCGCTGGCAAAAGAAACCACAGAGTGGGTGGAAAAGCACGACTTGTCTTCATTAAAAGTTATCGGCTCGGTAGGCGAACCGATCAATGATGAGGCCTGGCACTGGTATAACGATCATGTGGGCAAAAAGAAATGCCCGATTGTGGATACCTGGTGGCAAACAGAAACCGGCGGAATCATGATCTCTCCGCTGCCTTTTGTTACACCCACCAAACCTACTTATGCCACGTTGCCCATTCCCGGTATTCAACCGGTGCTGATGGATGAAAAACGCAATGAAATTACCGGCAACCAGGTTGATGGAAACCTTTGCATTCGTTTTCCCTGGCCGGGCATCGCGCGTACTATTTGGGGCGATCATCAACGCTATAAGGACACTTATTTTTCAGCATTCCCCGGCAAGTATTTCACAGGTGATGGCGCCCTGCGCGATGAAGTAGGTTATTACCGCATCACCGGCCGCGTGGACGATGTAATAATCGTTTCGGGCCACAACCTGGGTACCGCGCCGATTGAGGACAGCATTAACGAACACCCTGCAGTTGCCGAGAGCGCCATCGTGGGTTACCCGCACGATATTAAAGGCAACGCTTTGTACGGTTTTGTTATTTTGAAAGATGTGGGCGAAAGCAGGGACAGGGATAATCTTAGAAAAGAGATCAACCAATTAATCGCTGACCAGATAGGCCCGATTGCCAAGCTGGATAAAATACAATTTGTTGCCGGCCTGCCTAAAACCCGCAGTGGCAAAATCATGCGGCGCATTTTAAGAAAGATTGCGGAAGGCGATTTCAATAATTTTGGTGATACCACAACGCTGTTAGACCCCGATGTGGTGGAGGCAATTAAAAATGAAAGGATAGGTTAATCTTCACGGTTCAAAATAGTAAAACAGCTGGTTTTTTACCGGCTGTTTTTTTTATTCAGAGCCTCGGCCTCCCACGAACTTGTTTAGCGAGTTGCCCAAAATTTCTTTCCAGCCGGCTTCAAAATTTTCTCTCGAAAAATCGGGGCCGTCGTTTGCAAAACTTTCTATGCCCGAATGTACGAGTTTCAACTGTGTTGTATCACTCTCGGGAAAAAGCTCCCAGGTAAGCTCTGTTGATCCTTTGCTTTTTTCGGGATACGTCCAGGTATGTACAAATTTCTTAAAAGGATTAATTTCTTTGATGGCGCATTGATGATGAAAAGATTGTTACCACCGGGTTCATAAAAATTAAACACGGCGCCTTCCTCTAACCTAAAGTCAGGGATATCAAAATACCATTGCTTCATCTGATCCTTATCAGTTAAAGCATTCCAAACTTTTTCAAGCGGAGCCTGGTACAATTCTTCTACAATAATAGTATTGGCATTCATTATTATTTTTTTAATTTCTTTAATAATAGTTCAGGTTCGTTGGTGGTGATCAGGTCGATGCCCTGTGCTAAAAATTCGTCCATGATTTCGGGGTCGTTCACCGTCCAGGCGTTTACAATAATGCCGGTTTTTTTTGCATTGGCAATCCAGTTTTTATCTTTTTCAAAAACGCTGTAATGATAATCAGCATCCAATCCATCGGCTTTTAATTTTTCTGCGGAGGCATCACCATTAAGATATTGAACAGGCGCACCGGGATCCAATTGCTTTATCTTTTTACAAACATCATAGTCAAACGAAATATAAGTCACCCAATCTTCTGCTTTAAGTTTCTTAACCAGATCAACAACTTTTTGGGTAAGCTGCAGAGATCGCTCTTTACTAATTACCGAAGTTTTTATTTCCGCAATAAGTTTTGTATAGTGTTGCGACATTCCTGTTTTTATATAATTCTCCAGCGTTGGAATTTTCTCGCCGTTGGGCAATGTTTTTTGTAAGAGTTGAGTATAGATGTTGGTTTCAATGGGCAGGCCTAAAAATTTGTCATCATGATTAATGACCAGTCCCTCATCACTCGTCATGTGAATATCAAACCCCGAACCGCCGCAACCCAGTTTAATGGCAGCCTGTAGTGAAGCAATTGAATTTTCGGGAAAGCCGGTATTTTTAAACGCCCCGCGATGGGCAATGACTTTGTTTGGCGGATGATTTTTTGAAACTATAGATTGTTTGGATGCCGTGCAAGCTAATAAACCTGTTGCCATTGAAACAATTATTAGAAAAGGCAATTTAAAATTCATGTTTTTATTTTTATGCCCGCCCGGCTGAATGCCGTTCGGACGGGTTTTAATGGTCATATGCCCGCATGACCGGACGGGCAGGAAATACGCCAAATAATCATCACAGTTTGTAAGCAACTTTTTACTTATGGCTATTTCATAAAATTAATTTGAAAAAAAATCAGGCCTGTTGAATTTTGTCAGATAATTGATACTTCGCTACGATTCGTTCGTCATCTTCAGCCTCGCGTGCTCCTTTTTCGTAGCAACAATTATGGTAGCCATGAAAAATACTGTGCCACAAATATTTTGCGATAAAGGTAATTAACCCGTGTTGTTGAAACTGCTCCACGTGCTTCAACTCATGGCGAAGCCATCTTTCGTTCTGTAAAAATTTTTCTTTGGAAACACCGTGAAGGTGAATACGGTTTCCAAAAACAATTGCAACTCTTTTGCCATTCAGTTTCCACGCTGCAATTTTTGCCAGGCGGGAATTTTCTTTGATGAAAAACTCCTTCATCAGCCGTTCACGTACTTTAAAATATCCTCAGCATGTTGCGCGCTGCGCGGCTTGTAAAATATTTTTTCAATATATCCTTTCTCATCAATAATAAAAGTTGTGCGTATAAGCCCCATGAACTTATTGCCGAACATTTGCTTCTCGCCCCAAACACCGTATTTATCAATGACCTTACGTTTAGGGTCTGCAATCAGTGAATAAGGCAAAGAATATTTTTCTTTAAATTTTTTATGCTCATGTGGCTCATCAGGACTAATTCCAATCACTTCGAGCCCTGCCTTTTGTAACAGGCCATAATTATCCCTCAGGTTACAGGCTTCAATTGTGCAGGTAGGTGTATCATCTTCGGGGTAAAAAAATAAAACAACTTTTTTGCCTAAAAAATCAGGCAGTGATATTTTTTCGCCGTTATGATCAAGCCCCGTAAAACTTGGCGCTTTCTTCCCTTCTATTAAATGTGTTGCCATAAAATTTCATTTTAGTAAGCTATTGCAATTTACTTAATTCTTTTTTTTCGGTGCCGCTTTCTTTACCGGTTCCTTTTTTGTTGCTATGGTTTTGGCGTTGCTACCTGCCACAGGTTTTGTTGCCGCTTTTTTAGCGACAGTTTTTTTATCTGCCACCTTTTTGCTATCTGCCACTTTTTTAGTAGCGGCCTGTTTCGCAGGGGCAGTAGTTTTTTTAGCCGTGGTTTTTGTGGGGGATAATGCTTTTTTCGCCACAACCGGTTTTGTTACCGGATCTTCATCATCTTCCCCTTCGGAGTTGTACTTTGTTGTTTCTGCAATTGGCGGCGTGTAAGTTACGCCACGGCTGAATTTCCAGCTTCGCGTAGTTTTGTTACCTGCAATATCAGTAACTGTAACGGTCAAATCATGAACACCCGCAGGCACTCTCGAATCAAAATTATACACCCAGGTGCGACCTTTGTCATTGGTGAACCGAAGCCACTTGCCGTTCACTTCTGCGCGAAAATCAGCAATGCCAAAATTATCTGTTGGTGTAAATGTAATTCGGCTTGCTTTATTTAAGTTCACCACTTCGCCCGAACCCAGCGAGGGAATTGTGGGCGCAACATTATCAATAAATGCTTCAAAGTTTCCAAAATCCCTGAACTGGGCAGTCATCCATTCACCACTCCATGCAGCCTTACGCACTTCAGACCGGCTACCGGTTCTTTTGACCACCACTTTATTTTTATTTTCAAACGAAATAGTTTTATCAGGCTTAATACGTACTTCAAATACTGTATGCGCCGGCAAATTATTTTCGCCCAGTTTATGTACACCCGAAACGCTGTTTGAAGCCGTGCCCGGTTTGCGGCTGTACCCGCTGTTCATTCTGTCATATAAAGTGTAAATAGGCAGATAGGCTTCAAAATCATACTTAAACACACGGTTTAATTGGTTGGGCTGCCATTCATAACCCCTGGCTACCGGGGCATTATCTCCATTATTTTTCACGTTGAAATTGATGGTGGAATTATTGCCACTGGCATCGCCCACAATAATTTTCACATTGTGTAACAAAGTATCGTAAAGGTTAATGATGGCATTGGCTCCAAGATCGTAATACACACCGCCACGGTCGCCGGGAAGCTTTTGTACATGCTGCACCCACGCGCCGCCGTTGGCTTTCATTTTATAATCCACATGGCAATTCATGTAGCGCGTGGCATCATAATCAACGCTATCAATATAAAAACTGCTGACCTCCCTGCCGTCTAAAAATAACCTTGCCGAATAAATGCCATCCTGGTTGCTGGTACCATTGCGGGTGTCATAAGCCTGAATGGCGAAACTCAGTTTATTCAGGTTGGTGCTGATGGTGCCGCCCGGCACACCGTAAACCCCTCCAGCCTTTGAAAGTTTGATAAGTTGGGGCGATTGATCAAAAGTTGAATTGCCCCTGTCGTACATTGCCATTCGTACAATTGTAGGGTCAATATTATCGGCAATATGATTTACGAATAACGAAGGGTTTAGCCTGCGGCCTGATTTTGTATCGAAAATTTCCCAATGTACATGCGGCCCCTGAGAACCTCCTGTGGTGCCGCTGTATGAAATGAAGTCTCCTTTTTTTACCGGAAACAAACCGGCCGGCATTTCGAGTTCTGCTTGCCAGGATTCATTTTTATACTGCTGTTCGGTAACGTAGGCTTCCAGCCTCGGTTCGAACGTATTCAAATGCCCATACAAAGTTGAAAGCCCGTTGGGGTGGTTAATCACAATCCATCTACCGAAACTTAAAGGTTTGATACCAACAAAGGCCACATACCCATCGGCTGCGGCTACCACTCTCTGGTTCACGACCTGGTTTGTGCGAACATCAAGCCCCATGTGCCAGTGATTGCTGCGAAGCTCACCCATGTTAGCAACAATATCAGGCTTTAATTCGGTGGGCCATCTGAAATAGTTTTGCGGGTAAACCGGCTTTTTGTACAATTGTGCGAACGAGCTAAATCCTGTCAATAAAAATAAGAATGCAAATAAATACTTCACCATTTCGTCAAATATAATGATTCATCAAAAACTACCCCTATAACGCAGCAGTTTAACAATTATTATTAAGATGCGTGTGAATTTGACGGCGTTGCTCAAGCCTTCAAATAACTTATCGTTAACAGAGTTTTAAATACAATTCGGCGGCAATAATTGCGTTGTAAAGAAAATTGCGTTTGAAAAACACGGGAGGCTACACTTAGACCCTCAGTGCCTGAATTTTTCAAAGCCCCATTGCCAAAAGTTGGCGGGTTTTTTTTGTTTAAAACCGACTCGTTCAAATATTACATTTAAAGTGGTATTTTTAAAAAGTAACTGAAAATGAATTATTAATCGCATGGTCTTAATTGATGCTATCTACGTAAATACCGGGGGCGGCAAAGTGCTTCTTGATTATCTTATAGAAGAATTAGAAAAGACGGACCTCACCGTTTTTTATTTACTGGACAGCCGGTTACGGAGCCAAAATTATTCGATAAAACCTTCTAATATTATCCGGTTCCATCCGCCGGGTTTTGTCAACCGCTATTTTTTTTACAGGAAAAATAAAAACAGTTTCACAAAAATTTTCTGTTTCGGCAATTTACCTCCCAATATTAAGATTGAAGGGACGGTATATACTTATTTTCATTCAATTGTCTACTTAAGAATACCGCAGGAATTTAACAGGCGGCAAAAACTGTTGTTTCGAATCAAACAAAAAATTTTCCAGAGATTAACGAAAAATACAAATTACTGGCTGGTCCAGTCTAAAATAATGAAAGCGGGATTAGCCCAATCACATCAGATAGGAGAAGAAGAAATTTTTATTTTACCATTTTTTCCGGGTATAAGAAAAGCGGTAACGGAAAATTTAGAACGGAAAAGTTATTCTTTTTTCTATCCCGGTACGGCGGTCGCTTACAAAAACCACCGTATGTTGATTGCGGCCTTTTGCAGTTTTTATGATCAATACAAAAAGGGAAAATTGATACTAACCGTATCGGAAAATTTCAATGAAATTCTATTATTAATCAATGACCGGATTGCGCAGGGCTATCCGGTGGTTAATATGGGTTTTGTTGGCAAAGAAGAGGTCATTCATTTATACCGGAAAAGCGGGCTTGTTATATTCCCATCCCGGGCGGAGAGTTTTGGAATGGGGCTGATAGAAGCTACCCAGTACGGCTGTAAAGTCATTGCCGCCGATTTGCCTTATACTTATGATGTGTGTGTGCCATCGCTTAGCTTTGATCCCTACGATCAGCATTCAATTGAAGAAGCTCTTGTGATCGCTGCAACCCGGGAGCTTCCGGCTGCCAGGTTGCTGGTTCAAAATCATATAAGTGAAATAATCAGATTGTTGTCCTAATCCGTTGCCCGAATGACATCTTTTGATCCTCAAAATCGAACTCAAAATGATTTTTTTTAAAGCTCTGTTACCAAAAGTTGGCGGGGCTTTTTTGCTTAAAACCGACCCGTTCAAATATTACATTTAAAGTGGTATTTTTAAAAAGTAACTGAAAATGAATCATAATCGCATCGTCTTAATTGATGCTATCTACGTAAATACCGGGGGCGGCAAGGTACTTCTTGATTATCTTATAGAAGAATAAGCTGTTTTATGGTGTTTTCTAAAGCGGCTAGCTTGGGGGACGTAGGGGGGTCCGCGCGACATGGCAGCGTCGCCAAGATCGCCAGGTGTCCCACGAAACAAGACACTTTTTCTTTTCTCGGCCCTGATCCGTGTCGACACGAACCGGGGCGGAGCGGCTATTTATTTTTGGTTATTATCAAAAGCGAATCAGCTTTTGGGGACTGGAGCAACTTATACGATAATGAATAATATATTAGACCAATATTTGTAGGATTTTTTTTTGTTTTAATTCTGGTCTGAATTAATAATCACTACTATGTCATTAGCGCTTTACATTCCTGTTTCAGAAAATATGGCTGATCTCAGGCTTTTGCTTAAAAGTTCATCTTTAATGTTACAGCCCCGTGTTAAAATGCTTATTGCCATGAAAAAAGCGAGTGAGTATTTTCAAGCGTGAACTTATGGATGCAGTTGGCGCCAGCAGCCAAAGTATTCACAAACGGCGCACGGCATATAAACAGGGAGGCCTTACGGCGTTGCTTCATAATGGGCGCAAGGGCAAAGCAGGTAAGCCTTCATTGTTTACCAGGCAGGAGCATGAAAAGATAGAACAAAAATTAAAAGACCCTAAAAACGGCCTGGCAGGATATGCAGAACTACAGCAATGGATAGAGCAGGAGTTTAGCAAGCCGGTAAAATACAATACAATCCTCAAATATGCCATCAGGCATTTTGGGGCTGGGGTGAAAGTAGCCAGGAAAAGCCATGTTAAAAAAGATGAAAAGGCGGCAGACGCTTTTAAAAAAACTTTTGTAGCCAAATAGCTGATATTGCATTGGCTGCGCCACTTTGTTACCAAAGTATTAACCTGTACTTTGAAGATGAGAGCCGCTTTGGGTTACACACTAAATATGGAAGAGGCTTAACAGCAAAAGGGGTACAACCTGTTTGCAGCTTTCAACAGGTTTTTCAATATACCTATCTTTTTGGGGCTTTTTCACCTGTAACAGGAGATAAGTTCCTTTTGGAAATGCCGTGCTGTACTGGCAATACCTTCCAGATTTACCCGGATCATTTTTCACAGGCACCATCCACAGGAATATAAAATCATTGTACTGGACAATGGCGCCTTGCATAAAGCAAAACACCTCACCTTGCCAGATAATATCGCTTTATTGTTCCTGCCACCCTATAGCCCCGAACTAAACCCGGCTGAAAAGATATGGCAACACCTTAAAAGAAAATTTACAAACAAACCTTTCCAAACATTAGAACAAATCAGCCGTTTCTTCAGCCAAACTATCGCACAACTCACAACACACAGGGTCATTTCCACCTGCGCATAAAAGTATATTTCTTTACACTCCTTTTGGTCTATTTAAAATGTTATTATCGTATAACACTAGCATCTCTCTTTTCCCATCTGCCACTACATCGTCAATCAATAATTTTATCTGCTTGTTATTGAGCTGTTCTTTAAACTAAACCTCATAAAGTTAACTTACGCCACTTTCAAATCCTTCCTTGTGTTCATAACACTAGCATTTTGCAGATGTGAGTTTTCGGGAACCTTTAATTTATACTCCTTGTTAAATACTTCCTGGGAAACCTTAAAATGGGATGAAAGAGTGCGGATGACATCCTTGGATAGCCCTTTTTTATAATTGAGGATATCGGAAATGTAACCTTTGCTTACGCTAAGCAATTTGGATAGATCAATGGCCTTCATGTTGTGGTCTGCCATTAGTGATTTTAGAATAGCGATAGGATCCAGGGTTTCAAAAGCGTTATGTTCCTCATCATATTTTTCAATCAGCAGTGTTAGGAGATCAATTTCTTCTTTCACCTGTTTTGTTTTCTTTGCTGAGAAATCCAGGTCATGAAGCATCTGGCAATATTCATCATACTGCTTTTCAGATTTTATTACCTTGTATTTTAAGGCTTGCATAATTTTTCTTTTAACAATCAAAAACTGTAAATTGTTGATTGCTCTTGCAAAGCTTATCATAATCCGCATGGCTACCAATCCAACACACGTACAACCTGATACTGGTTTCGCCAAAAGAATATTTACAGATCATTCTAAACCTATTCCGGCTAATTTCAAAAACAACCCTTTGTGAACTGTTGCCTAATAAATCTACTGAAGGGAAAGTGCGCTTGATATCTTCCGGGATATTCCAATCTGCCAACTTAGCTTTTGAAAGCCATTCTTCAAAAGAAGTTTTACTGCTACTATTCCTGGTTATGAAAACCCTGATCGTTTTTTCTTTAATAAGATGCGCTTTCATTGCCCTTACAAATTTACGATAAAGTTCACAAAAAGAGAACTTTATTTTTAGAATAAAACAGGATTTTTTATTGTACCGTGAAACGCCAAATTGGAACCTCAAAACCCAAATAATTACGCTGACCTTTTACTTCCAAAAGTAAGAAGATTTGATACAGAATTATACAGATTGTTTTCTTATAATTTCTCGAAACTCTTTACTGGTAATGGTTTTAGGTTTACTTTTCTTTACAAGTAGTTTACAATGTTTATAACTTTTTTGTCAACATATTTTCATTTTTTTTACATTTGTGTATTATCAGTTTACGTTGATACAGTTCTATAATTTATTATTTAAAAGATACACGGCAAGTATTTTTTATTCAGATATTAACGAGGAGTTCCTATCCCCCAGCTTCGCAACAAAGGGCCGGGATGCGCGTTTTACGTACATTCCAGCCGTATCAGTTTTGGAACTTGTGTATCACTTTCAAATTTTGAAATCATGATACAAGAAAAAGACTGGTTTTTTCTCTCAAAAACAAAATCTGTGTGAGCAGCATGACCGTAAATACGCAGAGTAATTCTCATGAAGATTAATCGACACTCAAAACTGTAGAAATTTATTCGCTGTTTGAAAGGTCCGTTATAACGATAGGAATAAAAAATGATTTCTCATGACATAAAAGGTTATGCATGAAATCAATCACGAACTACTTTATCAATGGGTAGTCATCCTTGTTGTTGCAACTGTGCCTTCCATTCTTCTCCGTCATCGCCCTTATACCCATCTAATTTAACCAGAAAACTTTTTGCAGGGAAGAACGGGGTAATATGAATGTCGAGAAATATATGATCTTTTTGGTTCTCGTCTCTTTCAAACCGAAGTATCTGAAATTTTTCAATCAATTTATCCGGCCCTTGAATTCCGTCGAGGAATTTGACAATCTGGGAGCGTAAATTGGTTTCCATTTTAGTGTTCCAAAGTTCAAATGCTCTGCGGTTCAGAAAATCAGAAAGTACTTTAGCAATGAAATCAAATGTGCGAACAACCGAATAGGTCTGCATACCGAGGTTATCGCCGGTAAACAACGTTTTTGCGGAAAACGGCATCACCTTTCCCCATTCGCCTACGAGTGGAACAAGCCCCACGTTCTCAAGAGCAGAAATTTCTTCTTTCTTTTGGTCAAATCGTACAGCGTCCACTTCATCAATGCTTCCATATGTCTTTCCCGCAACTGGCTGACTTAATTTTGTAACGTGCATCTTTCCGGCAAGGGCTGCAGATCCCGGAACATACACATCTTCTTCTTCACCTATTTCTGCTTTTTTACCTCGGCCTACAATGTAGTTACATGTCATCATTACATTGGCTTTATGAGGATCTCCACCAGTAAGATTCGCATCAGTAAAAAGGTCAAGAACGTCGTCTGGAGTTTCAATATTTTCAAAGTCAGTAATCAGCATTACTTTATTATTGTACGCAATCTTACCCCATTTATCCACTACAGTATTGGATTTGAGGTATCCTGGTATAACAAGCATGGAATAGTTCTGCCGCAGATCAAGCCGATCATATTTCTGCTTCAATTCTTCAGCAACATACTCAATAAACCTCGGCTCGTCAAGGTCAGTCAGTTGATCCATACTTGCATTCATCAGCACCACATTTTTTAATTTCGGTGATTCTGTATTTTTATAAAATAAATGTACAGAACGATAGGATGCCTCAAGTTCACGAGTACTTTCAAGCACTTTTTTAAGATTGGATTTTAAAAGCCCTTCCGCTATTTCTGCTTTTTCGGAGGCTTTCTCTGCCATTTCTCCAACCGTACTATTATTTGTTAGCAACTCAATCCAAAGGTCCAATTTCATTTTCAAATCCTGTCGTTGCCCCTTTTTGTTTGAATCGGTCAAGAAAATATTTTTCTTGGCCTTCCTGAGGGGATTCAGGTTGTCGACGCCATCAACAATTGCCTCAAGGAAATCGAACCCGCCAACTTTAACTAATGTGCTCAACGAAGTCTCTATGGATGGCATTTCCTGAGTTTCCAATACTTTTTCCTGCTGTTGGAATTCGGCTCCGGTGGTGTTCAATTCTTCAGGCATAAGATTTAGGTTTATTATTGAATAAAATGAATTACTAAATAAAAAATAATTAATGAGGATTACTATTGATTTTCCAATTCGGCCGCTAATGCTTTTAGTGCATTAATAAAAGCGGCCTTATTTTCCGTGCTATCAATAACATTTTTGAGAGTTTTATTAGATTTCAACTGTTTGATGATTTTCAGATAGGCATCGTTTTCGACACTCAGGTTCTTGAGGTAGTCGCTGTTATTAGTGAGGTTTTTAACGTCAAAATCGCCCAAGCCGCCGAATTGGAAATTTTCTTTTAGGGTAGAGCCATCTTCTTTATCAAGTTCAACCTCGACAGCGGGTTTAAAATGTTCAAAAACCTGTTCAACTGAGCTTAACCCTTCCACAATTTCAGGTCTTATCGGATCGTTCTTGGTAAGTTTTTGAATAAACATTGTCTTGTTTGGAGAGATTTCTACAAATCCTTCTCCAACTGCGTCGGGAGCAAAAATCGTTGTCGCAATCCCTGGTTTTACTTGAGGCATATTTCAATTTTTAGGTTATGGGATAATAATACTAAACTTAAAAATACAATAATTTTTTAAAAAAATATTGTTTTCGTTAATGAATGAACCAAGTCAGTTGCTCATCATCCAGATCAACCTCCAGCGAACTTCCTCGTTTTAACTGGCCTGAAACGATGTATTTGGATATTGGCCGCCTCAGTCGGTTGCGAATGACTCCTGAAATCTGACGAGCTCCATACTTTGGGGTGAACCCTGTAAGTGCGAGATTTTGCTTAGCCTCGCTTGTAATACTAAGTCCAATCCCCATTCGATCTAATGCATCAAATAACCCCTTCGACTGTATATCAAATATTCTGACAATATTCTTTTCATTGATTGGGGCGAATGGAACTATTTCAGTAAGTCTTGCTAGAAATTCCGGCCGAAAATATTTTGACATAATTTCCATGAGTTTATTAGATGAAGGGATTTCTCCTTTATCAAATTGTTATGTGATCCAAT
>Ga0066256_1001014_pt1 | contig 44967 bp, 44 predicted proteins | sample ThiBio_1000_biof_FD_87107 | JGI IMG/M metagenome (GOLD analysis project Ga0066256, IMG submission 87107) | Wastewater bioreactor microbial communities from Cape Town, South Africa - Thiocy_expt_1000_biof (version 2) | ecosystem: Engineered > Bioreactor > Thiocyanate-remediating >... | reverse complement strand
AGGCCCAATGTAGGCAAGTCGACACTTTTTAACCGCATGACCCAATCGCGCGACGCCATCGTTGCCGATTTCGCAGGGTTGACGCGCGACCGCCACTACGGCCACGGGAAGCAGGGCGGGCGGGATTTCATCGTCATCGATACAGGGGGTTTCGAGCCCGAAGCCTCGTCCGGTATCTACAGTGAAATGGCCAAGCAGACGCGGCAAGCGGTTGGCGAGGCCGATGTGGTCGTATTCGTCGTCGATGCAAGGGCAGGCATATCCGCTCAGGACCACGACATCGCAAACTACCTGCGTCGTTTGGGCAAACCCTGTGTGCTGGCGGCCAATAAGGCGGAAGGCATGCTCGAAGGCATTCAGCTTTCCGAGTTTTATGAATTGGGTCTGGGCGAGGTGCACCCAGTATCCGCAGCCCACGGCCAACGCGTGCGCAGCCTGGTGGAACTCGCGCTCGCACTGCTGCCCGAACCCGAGGCTCCGGCTGAAGCGGCGAACGAGGTGGCCGCGATCCGCCTCGCAGTGGTCGGTCGTCCCAACGCCGGAAAATCCACCCTCATCAACACCTGGTTGGGGGAGGAGCGGCTGGTGGCGTTCGATCTTCCGGGGACCACCCGGGACGCCATCAGCGTGCCCTTCGAGCGCAATGGCCAGCGGTTCGAACTCATTGATACCGCCGGGCTAAGAAAAAAGGGCAAAGTGTTCGAGGCCATCGAGAAGTTCTCGGTGGTCAAGACGCTGCAAGCCATTGATTCCGCCCATGTTGTGGTGCTGCTTCTGGACGCCACGCAAGGGGTCACCGATCAGGATGCGCACATCGCGGGATACATTCTTGAGCGTGGCCGCGCCGTGGTGGTTGCGGTGAACAAATGGGACGCGGTGGACGACTACCAGCGCCAGCTTCTCGAGCGCTCGATTGAAAGCCGCTTGGCGTTTCTCAAATTCGCGACCTTGTGCTTTATATCCGCCAGGAAGCGGCAGGGCCTGGGACCACTGTGGTCCGCAATGACGCAGGCTTACAAGGCGGCGACCTGCAAGATGAGCACACCGGTGCTCACACGCGTACTCCTGGAAGCGGTGCAATTCCAGAGCCCCAAGCGGGCCGGCATGTTCCGCCCCAAGCTGCGCTACGCGCACCAGGGGGGAATGAACCCGCCCGTCATCGTGGTGCACGGGAATTCCCTGGAGCATGTCACCGATGCGTACAAACGCTACCTGGAGGCGCGTTTTCGCAAGGAATTCAACCTTGTCGGCACGCCGCTGCGCATCGAGATGAAGACTTCGCACAATCCTTATGTCGATAAGGAGAGCCCATAGGGGAGGGCCTGCATTCTGGTCGATTCGGTGGGCTCCCGCCCGGGGTGTGGCGGTCCTGCCCGGGCGGAACTCCAAGCTTCCAGGACATCGGTGGGTGCATCCGTTGCCGAGGCGTCCGTGTGGTAAGGTGCGTGCCCACAACAACTTGAACACGGAGCATATCGTGAGCAACAAAGGTCAGCTTCTCCAGGATCCCTTTCTCAACGCCTTGCGCCGCGAGCACGTGCCTGTTTCCATCTATCTGGTCAACGGCATCAAGCTGCAAGGCCAGATCGAATCCTTTGACCAATACGTCGTACTGCTGCGCAATACCGTGACGCAAATGGTCTACAAGCATGCGATTTCTACCATCGTCCCAGGTCGGCCTGTGAGCTTCAGCACGGCCGAACCCGCCGAGAGCGAGAGCCACGCAGGCGATACCCGATGAACGCTTCCGGTGCTCCGGTGCGCCCTTCGGCGCTGGCGGCTGGCCCGCGCCGTTGAGCTTGGCCGCCACCTTTTCCGTGCCTGCGGCGCCCGTCCTGTTGGTCGGGGTTGATCTCGGTTTGCCGGATTTCGATGCCGAACTCGCGGAACTGGGCCTTCTCGCCCAGACCGCGGGATTCGACCCCGTGGCCCGCATCACCTGCAAGCGCAGCGCTCCCGACGCCGCCCTGTTCGTCGGCTCCGGCAAGGCGGAGGAAATCCGCCTTCTTGCGCAGATGCATGGTGCCCAGGAAGTGCTGTTCGACCAGGCGCTGAGCCCGGCGCAGCAACGCAATCTCGAGCGTTTGCTGGAGCTTCCGGTGAACGACCGCACCTTGCTCATCCTGGGGATTTTTGCCCAGCGCGCGCGCAGCCACGAGGGGAAATTGCAAGTGGAACTGGCGCGCCTGAACTACCTCAGCACCCGCCTGGTACGGCGTTGGTCCCACCTGGAGCGCCAGGGCGGAGGCGCTGGCGTGCGGGGTGGCCCCGGGGAAAAGCAGATTGAACTGGACCGCCGGATGATCGGCGAAGCCATCAAGCGCACCAAGGAGCGCCTGGTGAAGGTCAAGCGCCACCGGACCACCCAGCGGCGCCATCGGTCGCGTGCTCAGGTGTTCAACATTTCGCTGATCGGCTATACCAATGCCGGCAAATCGACGCTGTTCAACGCGCTCGTCAAGGCGCGGGTGTATGCCGCCGACCAGTTGTTCGCGACGTTGGACACCACGACGCGGCAGCTGTATCTCGCCGACATAGGCGTGTCGGTTTCCTTGTCGGACACGGTGGGCTTCATACGCGATCTTCCCCACGGATTGGTGGAGGCGTTTGAAGCAACCCTGCAGGAGGCGGTGGATGCCGACCTTCTGCTGCATGTCGTGGATGGGGCGCATCCCGGTTTTCCCGAGCAGATCGCGCAAGTGCAGAAGGTGCTCCGGGAAATTGGCGCGCAGGATATCCCGCAACTGCTGGTATTCAACAAGCTTGATCAGATGGCGCCCGGACAAAGGCCTGCCGAGGGCGTGGACAGTTACGATTTGGATGGGCGCATGGTGCCGCGGGTATTTGTCAGTGCCCTGGAATCCACGGGAATGGCGCAATTGCGCGCGAAAATCGCCGAAATCGTTTCGGCCCATGGGGCGTCCCCAACCCATGATGTGCCGCACGACAATTGATTTCGCCGGTTTTGGCCCCATTTCGCCCCAGTTGACACGTTGTTTATAGAAAACCGAGAAATTTGCGCATGAACTCGTCTCTTTCGCCGCGGCGCGCGGCGCCCTGGTACCTGCGCCTGCTGGGCGTCTTCAATCTCAATGACCCGCGGTGGGGCAGGGGAGAAGACGAAGGGCGCGAAGAACCGGCCGCCGACCAGCGTCCCGATCCCCGCACCCGCGGCCAGCGGGAGGGCCAACCGCCCGACCTGGACGAGCTCTGGCGCGATTTCAACCGGCGCCTGGGCGGTCTTTTTGGCGGAAAGCGCGGCGGCGGCAACCGGGGAGGCGGCGGCGGAAGCTTCCAGCCGGACATGAAAAACGCGGGCGTGGGGCTGGGCCTCATCGCCGGGGTGGTCGTGCTGATCTGGCTGGGCACGGGCTTTTTCATCGTGCAGGAAGGGCAGCAGGCGGTCATCACCCAATTCGGCAAGTACAAGGCCACCGTGGGTGCCGGTTTCAACTGGCGCCTGCCCTATCCCATCCAGCGCCACGAACTCGTCTTCGTCACGCAGATCCGATCGGTGGACGTGGGACGCGACAGCGTGATGAAGTCCACCGGGCTGCGCGAATCGGCGATGCTGACGGAAGACGAGAACATCGTTGAAATCAAGTTTGCCGTGCAGTACCGCCTGAGCGATGCCCGGGCCTGGCTGTTCGAGAGCCGCAACCCGGGCGAAGCCGTGGTGCAGGCAGCGGAAACAGCGGTACGCGAAGTGGTCGGCAAGATGCGCATGGACTCGGCGCTGGCCGAGGAGCGCGACCAGATCGCGCCGCGCGTGCGCGTGCTGATGCAGACCATTCTCGACCGCTACAAGGTCGGTGTGGAAGTCGTCGCGATCAACCTGCAGCAGGGCGGTGTGCGTCCGCCTGAGCAGGTGCAGGCGGCATTCGACGACGTGCTCAAGGCCGGTCAGGAGCGCGAGCGCGCGAAGAACGAAGCCCAGGCCTACGCCAACGACGTGATCCCCCGCGCGGTCGGTTCCGCGTCGCGCCTGAAGGAAGAAGCCGACGCGTACAAGGCCCGCATCGTGGCGCAGGCGCAAGGCGATGCGCAGCGCTTCCAGGCGGTGCTCGCGGAATACGAGAAGGCGCCGCAGGTCACGCGCGACCGCATGTACATCGAAGCCATGCAGCAGGTCTACAGCAGTGTGACCAAGGTGCTGGTCGATTCGCGCAGCGGCTCCAACCTGCTGTACCTGCCACTGGACAAGATCCTGGCAGGGGCCGGCGTTGCGACGGTGGCGCCCGAGGGCCAGCCTGCGGCGGCGAGCAATGCGCCGTCCCCCGCGAGCGCTTCCACCATACCGAGCGATGCGCGTGCCCGCGATGTCGGCCGCTCGCGCGAGCGCGAATCGCGCTAGGAGATCAGAGTGAACAGGGTCGGTTTTATTGCTACTTCCATTCTCGTGGCGCTGGCGTTGCTCAGCTCCATGGTGTTTGTCGTCGATCAGCGCCAGTTCGGCGTGCTGTACGCCTTGGGCCAGATCAAGGAGGTGATCACGGAGCCGGGGCTCAACTTCAAGCTTCCCCCGCCGTTCCAGAACGTGTCGTACATCGACAAGCGCTTGTTGACGCTCGACAGCGCCGACGCCGAGCCCATGCTGACCGCCGAAAAGCAGCGCGTGGTGCTCGATTGGTACGTCCGCTGGCGCATCAGCGATCCGTCGCAGTACATCCGCAACGTCGGTCTCGACGAGAACGCCGGCGCCATGCAACTCAACCGCGTGGTGCGCAATTCGCTCCAGGAAGAGGTCAACAAGCGCACCGTCAAGGAATTGCTCTCGCTCAAGCGCGAGGACCTGATGGCCGATGTCAAGCGCGAAGTGCTGGAATCGGTGCGTGGCGCCAAGCCTTGGGGCGTGGACGTGGTGGACGTGCGCATCACGCGCATCGACTATGTCGAGGCCATTACCGAATCGGTCTACCGCCGCATGGAGGCCGAGCGCAAGCGCGTGGCGAATGAGCTGCGCTCCACCGGCGCGGCGGAGGGTGAAAAGATTCGCGCCGACGCCGACCGCCAGCGCGAAATCACCATCGCCAACGCCTACCGCGACGCCCAGAAGGTCAAGGGCGAGGGCGATGCCGCGGCCGCCAAGATCTATGCCGACGCGTTCGGCCGCGATCCCCAGTTCGCGCGCTTCTACCGCAGCCTGGACGCCTACCGCGCGACGATGAACAAAAAGGGCGACGTGGTGGTCATCGACCCGGCCTCGTCCGAGTTCTTCCGCGCCATGCGCTCGCCGACGCCAGACAACGGCGCCGCCCGCAAGTAAGGCACGGCACGGCCCGGGCGCTCCTCACGCGGCGTGCGCAGGCCGCGTCCGGGCCGGCTCGTCCGGCGCCCCGCCGCGCGCGCTACCGGCCCGCCGCGGCGCAGCCGGTAGAATCGACTCTTTTTTCCTGCATCCCTTCTACATGTCTGCTTGGGTCCTTCCGGATCACATTGCCGATGTGCTGCCCTCGGAGGCCAGACACATCGAAGAATTGCGGCGCAGCCTGCTCGATACCGCAAGGGGTTACGGCTATGAGCTCATCATGCCGCCGCTGCTCGAACACCTCGATTCCCTGCTGACCGGCACCGGTGAGGCGCTGGAGTTGCAGACCTTCAAGCTGGTGGACCAGATGTCCGGCCGTACGCTGGGCCTGCGCGCCGACACCACGCAGCAGGCCGCGCGCATCGACGCGCACCTGCTCAACCGCCGTGGCGTGACGCGCCTGTGCTACTGCGGTCCGGTGCTCCGGACCTGGCCCGACCGGCCCCATGTCTCGCGCGAGCCGCTGCAGTTCGGCGCCGAAACCTACGGCCATGCCGGCCGCGAGGCCGATCTCGAGAGCCTGGAGCTGGCCCTGGCGTGCCTGGAGGTGGCGCAGGTGCGCACTGCCTGCGTGGACATGGCCGACATCCGCATCGTGCACAGCCTGCTCGCCTCGGTCGAACTCGGCGCCGGGGACCGGGCGGCCGTGTATGCCGCGCTGGCGGCCAAGGATGCGAGCGAACTCGCGTCCTTGTCGCGCGATTTCCCGGCTGCCGCGCGCGAAGGCCTGCGCGCGCTGCCGCAGCTGTACGGCGATGTCGGCGTGCTCGACGAGGCGCGCCGCGTGCTGCCCGCCACGGCGGCGATCGGCGCGGCGCTCGATGACCTGCAGTGGCTTGCCAGCCGCGTGGCCGGCGCACGGCTGAGCTTCGACCTGGCCGACCTGCGCGGCTACGCGTACTACAGCGGCGTGCATTTCGCCGTCTATGCGCACGGCGCGAGCGACGCCGTGGCCAAGGGCGGGCGCTACGACGCCGTGGGTGCGGCCTTCGGCCGGCGCCGCCCGGCGGTCGGCTTTGGCATGGACCTCAAGCAGCTCGTCGCCATCGTGCCGGCGCGCGGCCTGCGCGGCGCCATCCGCGCCCCGTGGGCCGACGCGGCGGACCTGCGCGCGGCCATCGCCGCCTTGCGCCAGGCGGGGGAAACCGTGGTGTGTGTCTTGCCCGGCCAGGAGAGCGAAGTGGACGAGTTCCTCTGCGACCGTGAGCTCGTCAGCGTGGATGGCGCCTGGGTGGCGCATGCGCTCTGATGCCTTGTGATTTTTGAACCGGATATGAGATGAACAGTACCAAAGGGCGGAATGTGGTGGTCGTCGGAACCCAGTGGGGCGACGAAGGCAAGGGCAAGCTGGTGGACTGGCTGACCGAAAGCGCGCAGGGCGTGGTCCGCTTCCAGGGCGGGCACAACGCCGGCCACACGCTGGTGATCAATAGCGTGAAGACCGCGCTGCACCTGATCCCGAGCGGCATCATGCGCGCCGGCGTCAAGTGCTACATCGGCAACGGCGTGGTGCTCTCGGTCGCCAAGCTGATCGAGGAGATCGAAGGCCTGGAGCGCGCCGGCGTCGAGGTGCGTTCGCGCCTGCGCGTGAGCGAGGCCTGCCCGTTGATCCTGCCCTTCCACGTCGCCCTCGACGTCGCGCGCGAAGCCGCGCGCGAGACCGGTGGCAGCGAGAAGATCGGCACCACCGGCCGCGGCATCGGCCCGGCCTACGAAGACAAGATCGCCCGGCGCGCCCTGCGCGTGCAGGACCTCAAGCACCCCGAGCGCTTTGCCGCCAAGCTGCGCGAACTGCTGGGCGTGCACAACCATGTGCTCAGCACCTGGCTGCACTCCAAGGATTTGCCCGTGGGCAGCGCGCTCGCGCCCTACATGCAGGACGGCGAGATCCAGTTCGACGCGGTGTTCGACGAGGCCATGCGCCACGCGCAGTTCCTGCGCCCGATGATGGCCGACGTCTCGCGCGAGCTGAACGAAGCGCATCTGCGCGGCGACAACCTGCTGTTCGAAGGGGCGCAGGGCACCCTGCTCGACGTGGACCACGGCACCTACCCCTACGTCACTTCCAGCAACTGCGTCGCCGGCAACGCCGCGGCAGGCTCGGGCGTCGGGCCGGGCATGCTGCACTACATCCTGGGCATTACCAAGGCCTATTGCACGCGCGTCGGTGGCGGCCCGTTCCCCACCGAGCTCGACTGGGAAAGGCCGGGCACACCCGGCTACCACATGAGCACCGTGGGCGCGGAAAAGGGCGTGACCACCGGCCGCAGCCGCCGCTGCGGGTGGTTCGACGCGGCCCTGCTCAAGCGCAGCGCGCAGGTCAATGGGCTGACGGGCCTGTGCATCACCAAGCTCGACGTGCTCGACGGTTTGCCCGAACTGCAGCTGTGCACCGGCTACGAGCTTGACGGCGAGCGCATCGACATCCTGCCCATGGGGGCGGACGACATCGCGCGCTGCACGCCGCTGTACGAGACGCTGCCGGGCTGGAGCGAATCGACCGTCGGCGTGACGCGCTACGACGGCCTGCCCGAGGCGGCGCGCCGCTACCTGCGGCGCATCGAAGAGGTAACGGGCGTGCCGGTGGCAGTCATTTCGACCAGCCCGGACCGCGACCACACCATCATGATGCAGCATCCTTTTGGAGCCTAATAGGCCTCTAGCGCACGTCTGTATTGGATAGTTTGCTATATTTATAGGATTGATCGCATGTTGACCGAAGACGGCAAGCACCTCTACGTCAGTTACGACGAGTACCACAACCTCATCGAGAAGCTGGCGCTGCGCGTGCACCAGTCGGGTTGGCAATTCGACACCATCCTGTGCCTGGCGCGCGGCGGCCTGCGTCCGGGCGACATCCTGAGCCGGATTTTCGACAAACCCCTGGCCATCATGTCCACCAGCTCCTACCGGGCCGAAGCCGGCACGGTGCAGGGGCACCTGGACATCGCCCGCTTCATCACCACGCCCAGGGGCGAAATTGCCGGGCGTGTGCTGCTGGTCGACGACCTGGCCGACACCGGCCACACGCTGCACGCAGTGATCAACATGCTCAAGACCAACTACGACCCGATCACCGAGCTGCGCAGCGCGGTGATCTGGACCAAGGGCGTCTCCACCTTCCAGGCCGACTACTCGGTGGAATTCCTGCCCACCAACCCCTGGATCCACCAGCCGTTTGAAACCTACGACAGCCTGAACCCGGAAAAGCTCCTGGAAAAGTGGCGCGTGTGACGCGCACACGGCCGTGGTGCCCGCGCACGGCGCTGCCGGCAACTCCGGGCAACTTGCTCCATAGTTTGTAGCTGTCCAGGCAATGTGGGTAAGCGCGAAGCCCTAATTTCGCCCATAAATTTTCCAGCCCGGATATCATGCGGGCATGTGGCTGAGCCAACCCATCCATACCCTTCCCGAGCGCCTGGCGCAGCTCGTCTGGGGTTGGGCGCTGGCCTGGTGGCGCATCGTCTATCTGGGCGCCGTGGTGCTGGTCCTGGCGCTTTCGCCCTCCAGCTACGGCCGGGCGGGCCGCGGCCTGCTGGCGCGGCGCATGTACTTGGAAACCACGCCCATCCTCCTGGGGTTCACCGCGCTGGCGGCGCTGCTGAGCCTGGTCGTCACGCGCATCGTCGTCGTCACGGCCCTGAGCTACGGGCTGTCGCGCTACGCCCTGGAAATGGTCATCCGCGTGCTGGTGCTGGAACTCATCCCCCTCACGGCCGCGATGTTCGTCGCCATGCGCTGCGCCATCCCGAGCGGCGCGCAGCTTGCCGAACTGCGCCACAGCGGGCGGCTGGCAGCGCTCGAGCGTGCCGGGGCCGACCCGGTGCGCATGGAGCTGCTGCCGCGCGTGGCCGCCGCCGGCTTCGCCAGCATCACCCTGGCGGCGCTTTCCTGCGTGGTCGCGCTGGTCATGGCCTACCTCAGCGTGTACGGCGTGAACACGGCCGGCGTGGCGGCGTTCACGCGCATGTTCGGCCACGTGTTCACGCCCGAAGTGACGCTGGTGTTTGGCCTCAAGACGGTGTTCTTCAGCCTGGCCATCGCCGTGATCCCCATGACGGCCGGCATGTACGACCTGGGCGGCACCGAGCGGCGCTCCGAACTGGGCGGCCTGGCGCGCATGTTCGCCGTGCTGCTGCTGATCGAAATCGCCTCGCTGCTGGGCAATTACTACTAGGCCCGGTTCCCACTATTCTTGCCAGATGCATTGCGATCATCCACAAGGGCCAGGCGCAGGGCGCCAAACGAAGCTGGGTTGCGTCCGGGGCGGGGCTTGGCAGCGCCGCGGGTGGTCCTTGTTGATCGCAACCCGAAGGGAACGGGGATGACCTCGGAACGCGACACCCCGCCAGCACGCCAGGCGCTCATGCCCGAGGAGGCGCTGCTGCGCCCGGTGGCCCACCTGCGCCTCAAGGCCTTTGCCCTGCTGGTCCTGACCCTGCTGCTGGTGGTGGGGTCGGCCGTGTACCTGCTCTATGCACGCGGCGCCTTCGAGCCGACCCAGCGCCTGGTGCTCAAGGCCGACGATTCCGAAGGCGTGGTCGAGGGCATGGACATGACCTTTTCCGGTTTCCCCATCGGCCGCGTGCGGCGCATCGAACTGGCCGAGGACGGCACCGCGCGCATCCTCATCGACGTGCCGCGCAAGGACGCGCATTGGCTGCGCGAATCGAGCGTATTCACCCTGGTGCGCGGCGTCGTCGGCGGCACGGGCATCCGCGCCTACACCGGCATCATGAGCGACCCGCCGCTCCAGGAAGGGGCCGAGCGCCCGGTGCTGCGCGGCGACGCGACAGCGGAAATCCCCCAGTTGATGGCCTCGGCGCGCGAATTGCTGGGCAACCTCACGGCCCTCACGGGCGCCGATTCGGCCCTCGGCGCGAGCCTGGGCAACGTGCGCACCCTGACCGAGCGCCTGCAAGGCCCCGGCGGTGCGCTCGGCGTGCTGATGGGCGGCCAGGAAGACGCGCAGAAGATCGTGCAGACGCTCGACCGCACCAACGCCTTGCTGGCCCGCATCGACCGGATGGCCGCGCGCGCCGACGAGCAGGTGTTCGGCGCCGACGGCGTGGTGCACGAGACGCGCGCCACCGTCGTCGAACTCCGCCGGCTGCTTGCCGATGCCCGCGCCAGCCTCACCAAGGTGGACGCCGTGCTGGCCGAGGCCCAGGCCGTGGGCGCCAACGTGCGCGAGGGCACCGCCGACCTGGGCGCCCTGCGCGCCGACGTCGAGGCCAGCTTGCGCAAGGTGGACAGCCTGGTGGACGACATCAACCGCCGCTGGCCCTTCGCGCGTGAGAAGGAGATCGTCCTGCCATGAAGCCCGCCGTGCCACCGCACCGCATGCGTGCCCGGGCGCTGGCCGGGTCGGCCCTGCTGGTGCTTGCCGGCTGTGGCTCCCAGCCGCCAGCGCCGCAGTGGCAACGCGAGGCCCATGGCGCGGCCGAGCGCGCCGTGCAGGCCTATTTCGAAGGGCGCGAACGCGTCGAGCAGGCCGAATTCGACCGCGCTCGCGCCGCGCTTTCCCGTACCGGAGACCCCGCCCAACTCGCGCGCCTGGAACTGCTGCGCTGCGCGGCGCAGATCGCCAGCCTGGATACCGCTCCCTGCGAGCGCTTTGCCGCCCTGGCCGCCGACGCCAATCCGGCCGAACAGGCCTATGCGCGCTACCTGGAAGGGCGCGCCAGCGCGGCCGATGTGGCTTTGTTGCCGGAGGCGCAGCGCGCGGCGGCCACCGCCTCGGGGGCGCCGCTGGCGGCGGCCGTCGCCGCACAGCCCGATCCCCTGGCGCGGCTGGTCGCCGCCGGGGCAGGGCTGGTGCGCGGCGAAGCCTCGCCCCAGCTCGTGCAACTGGCCGTGGACACCGCCTCGCAGCAAGGCTGGCGGCGCCCCCTGCTGGCGTGGCTGGGCGTGCAGATCGGGCTGGCGGAGCGCGCCGGGCAGGAACAGGAAGCGCAGCGGCTGCGCCGCCGGGCCGCCATTGCGCGGCAGGAGCCCTGACGTGGGCCGGCGGGTCTTACTGGATGCCGAAGTCGAGCATCACCAGGTCCAGCCCGTCGTGCAGGGCGGGCAAGGCGTCCGCCGACTGGGCGGTGATGTCGGGCAGCAACTGGGCCGCCGAGGCAATGAATGCCAGCGCCACCGTCAAGGCGAAAGCGGCCAACGAATGCTTGGGGGCGTGGCGCGAAGGGCGGCGGCATTTCATGGCGGGACTCCGGGGCGGTGGGGGCGAGGGGTCGGACGCCCTCTGTACTGGATTGCACCGCAAGCGCGCCCGGCCGTCTGTCAGACGAAGGCGCGACCCGGGGGCGTTTTGGTGCGGTCCGTCACGCCGAGCGCCGGATTCCCGGTATGACGCCCGGGCATTCCGCCCTGGCCACGGCCTGGCTGGCCGAGGCGCTTGAGCGCATCGAGGAGACCGGCGCGCTCGACGACACGCAGGAACTGGCGCGGGCCCAGCGTGCCCACACCGACCCGGCCCAGCAGCTGGCGGCACGCACCTGGCTGCTGGCCGAGCGGCTCGGGCTGGTCACCCAGCTCACACGTTGGCGCGAAGCCGCCTGGCTGCTCCTGGTGCTGGGCGCGGCGGCCGTGCTGGCGCTGGCCAACGGCCTGGTGTTCGCCGTCCTGGCGGAGGGGCGCACCATCAATGCCGCCGGCGCCCTGGTCTCCGCCCTGGGGCTGCACCTGCTGACGCTGCTGCTCTGGCTGGCCAGCCTGGTGCGCAGCGGCGGGGCTTCGGGGGCCGTGCTGTCGCTCGGGCGCGTGCTCGCGGTCATCGCGCTGCGGCTCGCGCCCGGGCGCGGCCCGCACGCCGATGCGCTGGCGCAAGGGGGCTTGCGCCTGCTGGCGCGCGAGCGCCTGGCCGTTTGGGCCTTCGGCGGGGTGGGCCACGTGGTCTGGACGCTCGGCTTCGTCTTTCTGCTCGGCGGCCTGTTGTGGGCCTTTGCCTTTCGTGCCTATGCGCTCACGTGGGAAACCACCATCCTCGGTCCGGAATGGTTTTCCGCCCTGGCCCGGGCGACGGGCGCGCTGCCTGCCTGGCTGGGCGCCCCCGTGCCGGTACCTGCAGAAGGCGCAACAGCGGGCGTCTGGCCGGCGCGGCAGGCAGCCTGGTGGCTGCTGTCCTGCGTGGCGCTCTATGGCTTGCTGCCGCGCGCCCTGTGCGCCTTGTGGTGCTGGCTGGTGCTGCGGCGCGCGGCGCGGCGTGTCGCCTTGCCGCGGGGCGAGCCTTACTACCAGCGGCTGCTGGCCCGCCTGCGGGCGCTGGAACCCGCCGAAGTGACCGACCCCGAGCGGCCGCATGCCGCGCCGTCCTTGGCACGCGGGCAGCATCCGGGCGCGCCGGGCGTGCCCACTGCCGTCGTTGGTTTCGAACTCCCGGCCGGTGCCGAGTGGCCGCCGCAGCCGCTGGCCGACGGCGCGGCGTGGCTGGTACGCATTGCCGGCAGCATGGACGAGCAGGCGCAGGTGCAGGCCGAGCTCGCACGCCTGCAGCCCCGGAGCCTCGTGGTGGTGTGCGACGCGCAGGCGTCGCCCGACCGCGGAACAGCGCGCTTTCTGCGCGAAGCGGCCGCGTCCGCCGGGCGTTCGGCCCTGCTGTTGGGCGCACCCGCCGCTGAAGGGGCGCAGGCAGCGGAGCAGGGCGTGCAGCGCTGGCGGGCCTGGGTGCTGGCCAGCCGGCTCGATGGCTGGCGCGTGTTCGACCACCCGGCCGCCGCCGCGCAGTGGGCGGCGGGTAGCGACCCGGGCACCGCGCCCCAGGAGGGTTCACCATGAGCGAAGGCGTGCAGATTGCCGTCGTCGGGCACACCAACGCCGGAAAAACCTCGCTGCTGCGCACCTTGACGCGCCAGAGCGGGTTCGGCGAGGTGTCCGACCGCCCCGGCACCACGCGGCATGTCGAAGGGATTGATCTGCGCATTGCCGGGCGCGCTGCGCTGCGCTTCTTCGACACGCCGGGGCTCGAAGACGCCGTCGCGCTGCAGCATTTCATCGCCCGGCTCCCCGGGGCGTATGCCAACCCGGTCGACCGGGTGCGCGCCTTCCTGGCCGGCCCGGAGGCCCATGCCGCCTACGAGCAGGAAGCCAAGGTGCTGCGCAAGGTGCTGGAGGCGGACGCCGCGATCTACGTCATCGATTGCCGCCAGGACGTGCTGCCCAAATACCGCAGCGAGCTGGAGCTGCTCTGCGCCTGTGCCCGCCCGGTGATGCCGGTGCTCAATTTCATCGCCGGCGCCCCCGAGCGGGCCGCCGCCTGGCGCGACGTGCTGACCGGCTTCAACCTGCACATATGGATGCAGTTCGACGCCGTGGCGCCTTTCGCCGGTGCCGAGCGGCAGCTGTTCCAGGATCTGTCCGTGCTGCTGCGCGCACGCAGCAGCGAATTGCAGGCCGTGGTGGCCGAACTTGAACGACAGGCCCAGGCGCGGCGCGCGGCCGCCGCCACGCTGGTGGCGCGCCTGCTGGTGCATGCGGCGGGCTTGCGCCAGCCGGTGGCCCGCGCGGTGCTGCAGACGCCCGCCGGACGCGAGCAGGCGGTGGCGCGGATGCGCGCCGCGCTGGCCGAACGCACGCACGAGGCCGTCCAGGCCATCCTCGGGGTCTACGGCTTTCGGCCCGACGAGGCCGACCTGGCGCTGGAGCCGTGGACCAGCGGGCGCTGGCAGGACGACCTGTTCCACCCCGAGACCCTGCAGGACGCCGGGCGCAAGCTGGGCACCGGCGCGGCGGTGGGGGCCGCCGTGGGATTCGCCGCCGACCTGGCCCTGGCCGGCATGTCGCTGGGCGCAGCCACGGCGCTGGGCGCCGCTGTGGGCGGGGTCGCCAGCCAGGGCTGGAGCCAGCTGCCGCGCAAGCTCCGGCACAAGCTGCAGGGCGTTGAGGAGCTCACGCTGGAAGACGCCGTGCTGCTTGGCCTGGCGGGCAGCCTGATGCGCCTGGTGGGCGCGCTGGAGCAGCGCGGGCACGCCGCCACGAAGCGGCTGGCGATCGGGGCGCAGGACGAAGGCGATGCGGCCTTGCGGCCGGTGGTGCAGGCGCTCGCGCCGGCCCGGGGGTTTGCGCCGGATGCCGGCGGCCCCGTGTTGGCTGCCAGCCTGGATGCGCGGCGCGAAGCGCTCAGCGAGCGCATCGCCGGCATGCTGCTGCGCGCGCCGGTCGCTGCCGCCTGAACCGGCCGCGCCCGCCCACGCGGCGCTATCAGTCCTTCGCGCCGCTGGCCAAGGCGCGTTCGCGCGATGCCGCGCGCAGCGCGGGGTTGGCCGGCTGCACCGGCCAGCCCGCCAGGTGCTGCTGGGCCAGGTCCGACAGCGCGCCGATCCAGGCCGGGCTGTCGTTCAGGCAGGCGATGTAGTGGAATTGCTCGCCGCCGGCGTGCAGGAAGGCTTCGCGCCCTTCCTGGTTGATTTCTTCCAGGGTTTCCAGGCAGTCGCTCGCAAAGCCGGGGCACAGCACGTCGATGCGGCGCACGCCGCTCTTGGCCAGGCCGATGAGCGTGGGCAGGGTGTACGGCTGCAGCCATTGGGCCTTGCCGAAGCGCGACTGGAAGGTCAGGCGCATCTGCGCCTCGGTCAGGCCCAGGCGTTCGCCCAGCAGGCGCCCGGTCTTGCGTGCCTCGCAGTGGTAGGGGTCGCCCAGGTGCAGGGTGCGCTCGGGCACGCCGTGAAAGCTCATCACCAGCATCTCGCCCCGGCCGTGCGCGCGCCAGTGGGCTTCGACGCTCTTGGCCAGGGCATCGATGTAGCCGGGGTGGTCGTGGTAGCGGTTGACGAAGCGCAGCTCCGGCACGTGGCGCGTGCGCCCGGCCCAGGCGTAGACGGCATCGAACACGCTCGCGGTGGTCGTCGCCGAATACTGCGGATACAGCGGCAGCACCAGAATGCGCGTGGCCCCTTCGGCCTTGAGCGCATCGAGCTGGCTGGCGATGGAGGGCTGGCCGTAGCGCATGGCGTGGCGCACCAGGACCGGAAAGCCCGCTTCGCCCAGCCAGCCGCGCAGCAGCTTGGACTGTTTTTCGGTCCAGACGGCCAGGGGCGATCCGGCGTCGGTCCAGATGCTTTGGTACTTGGCGGCCGATTTCGCTGGCCGGGTACGCAGGATGACGCCGTGCAGCAGCGGCCACCACAGCGCGCGCGGAATCTCCACCACGCGCCGGTCGGACAGGAATTCACCGAGGTAGCGCCGCACGGCGGCGGGCGTGGGGGCGTCGGGGGTTCCCAGGTTGCACAGCAGCACGGCGGTGCGTGCCGGCGTGCCATGGGGCAGGGGGGGTTCGGCGGCAAAAAAAGGCATGCCCGATTGTCGGGCATGCGTGCGTTGTGCCTGGCGGCCCTAATCAGCGCCGCGCACCAGGCGCACCGGCAGCCTGCTGCTGCGCGCCACGTCGCCGATGGCTTCGCCCGTGTCCATGTCCACGGCCCAGCCTTCCAGGGCGGCCAGGCGGTTGCCCTCTTTGCGGCCGCTGGCGACGTTGTCGTAGTTGTACGGGTTGGCCGAGAGCCGGCGCACCGAGGCGCTGCCCGACCAGTGCAGGCCACCCGGCGCGGCCGGGAAAAGGCGGCGGTCCAGCCCGGGCGGTGTGGCCTGCCTGTCCACCAGGCGGCGCAATTCCAGGGTGCGCGGCAGGCGCCAGGCCCGGCCGTCGGCCGCGCTGCGCGCCTTGGCGCGGGCGGTGGCTTCGGCGCGCGTGAGCAGCAGCGCCTGGCCGGTGCAGGTGCTGCCGTTCCAGCGCATGCCCTCGACGCAACGTGCCCAGACGGTGCGGGCGCGGGGATCGAGTACCCCGCTGCCGTCGGCCGTGGGGCTGGGCGCCGTGGGGGCGGGTGCGGCTTGGGTGGTCACAGGCGGGGCCGGCAACGGCGGGGGCGCCGGCGCGTTGGCTGCGGGGCCGGCGGCCGGTGCGGCGGTGCAGGCGGCCCAGCCGAGCAGCAGGGCGGCAAGGGGCTGGAGGCCTTTCATGGCGGCGTGCCTTGGCGCTTGTGTGCGCGGTGCTGGGCTCAGCGGGCGGCTTGGCGGCTTTCCCAGCGCGACTTGCAGTCCACGCAATGCTGCGTCTGCGGCTCGATACGCAGGCGTTCGAAAGGAATGGCGCAGCCGCATTCGCCGCATTCGCCATAGCCGCCCTCGTCCATGCGGGCCAGGGCGTGGTCGATGCGCACCAGGTCGGCGGCGTCGATGTCGCTCAGCGTCTGATCCACCTCGCGCGCCACGTTGCGCTGCAGGACGGCGCCTTCGTCCTCAGACGGCGGCGCCAGGTTCTCGCGGTTTTGCTGCATCTGCGCCATCAGCTCGGCGCGGCGCGCCAGCAGCAGTTCGCGCAGTTCGTTCAGTTGGGCGGTCGTCAGTGTCGGTTCCATGGGTTCTCCTGGGTGCGTGGGCGCCGGGTGGCGCAACAGGGTCAGGATAGCCCGTCCGCGGGCGGTGCGGCAGCGAAGGCGTCAAGCTTTGCTGCCGGCACCACGACAAATTTATCGTCAAATTGGTCGTTTCCGCAATATAGACGATGGTTTCTAGCTATGATTTATGTAGCTTTCCGTGGTGCTGCATCACCACTGCATGCTCAGGCCCAGCTTGAGGGAGCGCCCCATGCCCGGCACGCGCACGCCCCAGGGCACGGCCGTGCCACCCATGGTGGCACCCTGGCCGGTGTAGGCGCCGCCCTGCGGGTGGGCGTAGTAGCGGTCGAACACGTTGTCGATGCCGGCGTCCAGGCGCCACTGCTGCCACTGGTAGCTGGCGCGCAGGTTCAGCAAACCATAGCCCGCGGTCGGCAACTCGTTGCGCATGGCCGAGACACGCGTCTTGGCGGCCACCAGCAGCACTTCGGCGGTGCTGCTCCAGGCGCCGCGCTGCTGCGTCAGCGCCAGGCGGGCGTTGAGGGGCATGGTGTTGTAGAGGCCGTCGCCGGTGCCGCGGTTGCGCCCGCGCGCCTGGCTTACGCTGCCTTCCAGGCGCAGGTCGCCCAGCGCGTTGCTGCGGCCCAGCGCCAGGAAGCCGCTGAGGTCCAGGCCCCACAGACGCGCGTCGGTATTGGCAAAGCGCAGGTAGACGAACTTGCGCTCGCCGCTCAGGTTGGCGCTGCTGCAGGCGGCCATCGCGCCGCTCCCGCCGCTGCAGCGCTCGGCGTCGATGTAATCGCGCACCTGGCTGAGCCAGGGCGTCAGGCGCACGCCCCAGCGTTGACCGCCCGCGTCGTGCCAGGCGGCGGTGGCGCTCAGGGTGTGGGCGGTTTCGGGCTTCAGGCCGAGGTTGCCGACATAGCCGTTGCCGTCGCCGGCCAGGTTGACCATGCGCATGGCCATGCCGCCCGTGGACCAGGCGAAGCGTTCGTACAGGTTGGGCGAGCGCGTCTTGCGCGAGAAGCCGAGTTCGTAGCTGCTGTCCGCGTTCGGCGTGTAGCGCGCCAGCGCGCTGAAGTCGAGGTGGTGGTCGCTGCGGCTGCGGTCGGCGGCGTTGAACGCGGCGGCGTCCGCGCCGTAGCTGGCGTTGTAGCCCTGTACGGCGCCGCTGTTGCTGTGCACCTGGCTGGCGCGCAGGCCGAACTGGCCGACCCAGGCCGGGCTCCAGCGCGTTTCCCATTCGCCGTACACCGACAGGCGGTCGCGCTGGCCCTGGGCGATGTTGCGGAAGATGTCGGGCGCCATGCCGCCGCCGGACGGCATCCACCAGTCGTCCAGCCGGTAGCGCAGGGCCTCGGCGCCAACGCGCAGCGTATCGCGCTCCGAGAGCACGATGTCGCCGCTGAGCTGGGCGCCGCTGGTGCGCCCGAGCGTGTCCATGGGCATGCCGGGCACGTTGCCAGAGGGCCCGTACCAGAACTGCTTGTCGGGGCCGAAATTCATGCCGTGGCGCGTGCGCTCGTGCCAGACGCGGGCCTGCACTTCGCCCCAGGCGAAATTGCGCTGGTAGCGCAGGTTCAGGTGCGTGCTGTCGTTGCGCGTCATGTCCATGCGCTGGTTGGGGAAGTTCTGGTAGGGCACATCCTGCATGCCCAGTTCCAGGCCGAGCAGGCCCTCGTCGGAGCGCAGCGCGACGGCCAGGGCATGGTTGCGCGCGCGGTAGCTGGTCGAGCCCACTTCGTCGCCGGCGAGGATGCGATCGGGCTTGTCGGCGCCGGCCGGCCCGGCGGCCTTGAATGCGCGGGCGGCGCGGTAGTTGTCCGCTTGCGCGATCGAGCCGTCGTAGCGCAGGCTCAGCCGTTCGGTGGCGTAGGTCGCGCTGGCGTGGCCGCCCAGGCCATGGCCGTTGCTCTGCGCCCAGGCGCCCAGCTCGCCGTGCGTCACGGGGCCCTGGCCGGGGGCGGCGAAGGCCGGCGCAGCGGTATCGACCTGGATGCCGGCGCCGATGCTGTCGCCGCCCACGCTGACCGGCACGGCGCCGGTGTACACGCGCACCGCCGCCACCCGCGAGGGGTCCACATAGGACAACGGCGGGTTCATGTGGTTGCCGCAGGAGGACACCAGGTCCATCCCGTCCAGCACGATGCGCAGGCGGTCGTCCGTCATGCCGTGCAGGCTGGGCAGGCTGGACATGCCGCCGGCGCCCTGCAAGCTCAGGCCGGTGATGCTGCGCAGCAGGGCGGCGGTGTCGCCGCCGCTGGCGCGTCCGGCGGCCAGGGCCTCTGGCGTGGGCTGCTCGGGCAGGGTGGCTGGCGCCGCGGCGGGGGTGGCGCGCACCGTGACGGCCGGCATGGTGGCTTCTTGCGCCAGGCTGGCCAGGGGCAGGGCCGCGAGGAGCGCGCACAGTGGGCGCAGGGCGTGGGTGGCGGCGGGCCAGGCGTGCGGACGCCGGGCAAGGGAGGCAAAACGGTTCATGGCAACGATTTCCGGAAAATGAGGGGGCGGGCACGCCGGTCCCCGCGGGAGGCGTGCGTGGCGACGCCCGGCGCGCGGCGGCGCCGGAGCCTGTCGGAAGGGGAAAGGTTCAGGCCCGTGCGGGCGGCGGCGCCTGGGGCTGCGGCCGCAGGCCGCGGACGCGCTGTTGCGCTGGCGCCCCGGGGTGTGCCCACGGCGCCGTGCCCGCGACGCGCGCTGCGGCCAGGCCCGCCAGCAGGACGGGCGGCGGCGCCAGTCCCGTGCCGGCGACGGCGCACACCGCGCAGCCCATTCCGCCCATGCCCATGGGCTGGCCGGAGTCCGGCATGCCCGGGCCGTCGGCCCGGCAGACCTCGCCCCAGGGCAGCGCGTCCACCACTTGCCGGACGAGGTGCTGCTGGCTGAGCTGCACCATCCACAACTGCGCCAGCACCGCCAGCAGGGCCAGCAGGCCGGCCGCGTAGCGGTGGCGGGGAAGGGCGCGTGGGGAGCTCACGGACGCCTATTGTCCTTGGCCGATGGCCCCTGGGGAACGGCTGCGCGGCGCGGTCTGCGCTCGCCTTGCGCTGTGTCAAGGCCGTGGGCGGGGCGCGGCTTGGTATCCTCTTTTTTCCACTTTCGAACGGAGCTATGTCCCTCACCATCTACGGCATTGCCGCATCCCGCGCCGTGCGGCCCCTGTGGGCGGCCACGGAACTCGGCCTGGACTTCGTCCACGTGCCCCTGCGCTACCAGGAAGGTGCCACGCGCAGCGCCGCGTTTCGCGCCCTGAACCCGAACGGCCACATCCCCGTGCTGGTCGATGCCCGCCCCGAGGGCGAGGTGGTGCTCTGGGAAAGCATGGCCTGCACCCTGTACCTGGCGCGCCACCATGGCCGGCCCGACGGCGTGGGTATCAGCCCGGCGACGCCGGCCGAGGACGCCCAGGCGCTGCGCTGGAGTTTCTGGACGGTGTCCGAACTGGAAAAGGACGCCCTCACGGTGCTGATGCACCGGCGCGCCATGCCCGAGGCCGAGCGCAAGCCGGAGCTCGCCGCCGCGGCGGAAAAGCGCCTGGCCGTGCCGTTGGCGGTGCTGGAAGGCGAACTGCAGGCCGCGCAGGCGCGCGGCCACGCCTGGCTGGCGGGCGAGCGCTTCACGGTGGCCGACCTGTGCGTGGCGAGCGTGCTCGCCTGGGCCATGCCGGCGCGCGAACTGCTGGCGGCCCACCCCTTGAGCGCGGAGTGGCTGCAGCGCTGCCTGGCACGCCCGGCGCAGCAGGCGATGCGCGCCCTGGCGCGCGAGCCGGGTACCAGCAGCTATCAAAAACAATAGCTGCTAACCATTGCCCAGCAAGCGCTGGCGCCTGTTTTTTGCCTTGAAAAAGGCGGCGCGGTCAGCGCAGCACCAGCACCGGAATGTGCGAGTGCGTCAGCACATGCTGGGTTTCGCTGCCCAGCAGCAGGCGCTTGATGCCCTTGCGCCCATGCGACGCCATGACGATCAGGTCGCATTTGTGCTTCTTGGCGGCGGCGATCAGCGCCTCGGCCACCAGATCGGACTTGGCCACCACGGCCTTGGCGCTCACGCCCTGGGCGGACGCCTCGGCCCGGACGGCGTCCACCTCGGCCTGGGCGCTGGCCGCCCATTGCGCCTCGATCTTCTTGATATTCTGGGTGTCCACCGGCAGCGAGCCCTCCATATAGGCGCGCGGGTAGCGCGGCACCACCTTCAGGGCGACCAGCGCCGCGCCGCTCAGGGCGGCCAGCGCGATGGCGCTCTGCACGGCTTTGCTGGAGAGTTCGGAGCCGTCGGTGGCAACAAGAATGCGCTTGTACATGGCAGGCCTCATAGGATGAACACGGTGCCGCCAGCGTAGGCCCGCGGGGCGCTTGCGCGCTTGATGCAGGTCAATTGCCCGGAATTCCTGTGGGGTAAGCTTGCGCCATGTCAAAGCCCTTTTCGGTACCTGTGTTTCCGGCGCCCCTGCCGCAAACCCCTGGCGCCGAAGGCAACGGCGCGTCCAACGCCGCCGATTTGCTCGACGATCCGGCCGAATGGCCGCATTTTGGCCGCCCGCTGGCGGGCGCCCAGGCGGGTGAGCGCTGGGAATCGCACCTCGTCATCGAGGGCATGCACTGCGCCGCCTGCGCCCTGACCATCGAAGACGCGCTGCGCGCCGTGCCCGGCGTCGAGCAGGTCGAGGTGAGCAGCGCCACCCGGCGCGCGCGCGTGCTCTGGAACGCCGGCCTCGCCCGGCCCTCGCAGTGGCTGGACGCCGTGCGCAAGGCCGGCTACCGGGCGCTCCCCGCCGTCGACGTCGCGGCGCGCGAGCAGCGCCTGCGCGAGAACCGCAGTGCCCTGTGGCGCTGGCTGGTGGCGGGTTTCTGCATGATGCAGGTCATGATGTACGCGTGGCCGGCCTACATCGCCCAGCCCGGCGATCTCAGCCTGGAAATGGAGTCGCTTCTGCGCTGGGCCTCCTGGGTCATCAGCCTGCCCGTGGTGCTGTTCGCCTGCGGGCCGTTCTTCTCCAGCGCCTGGGCCGATGTGCGCCACCGCCGCATCAGCATGGACCTGCCGGTGGCGCTGGGCATGGGGATCACATTCGGCATCAGCACCCTGGGCACTTTCGCCCCCGAAGGTGTGTTCGGGCGCGAGGTGTACTACGACTCGCTGACCATGTTCGTCTTCTTTCTGCTGACCGGGCGCTTGCTGGAGCTGCGCCTGCGCGACCGCACGGCCGGCGCCCTGGAGGCGCTGATGAACCGCCTGCCGGACAGCATTGAACGGCGCGGCAGCGATGGCGGTTTTTCGCGCGTTGCGCTGCGCCGGCTGGTGCAGGGCGACGTGGTGCGCGTGCTCCCCGGCGAGGTGTTCCCGGCGGACGGCAGCATCGTGGCGGGGAATTCGCGCGTTGACGAAGCCTTGCTGACGGGCGAATCCACGCCGCGCTGGCGCACCGTGGGCGCGCAGGTGTCGGCCGGCAGCGTGAATCTGGAAGCGGCGCTGGAGGTGCAGATCCTGCGCCTGGGCCCCGATACGCGCTTTGGCGAGATCGTGGCCTTGATGGAAAGCGCCTCGCTGCAAAAACCCCGCCTGGCCCAGCTGGCCGACCGCGTGGCGCGGCCCTTCCTGGTGGGCGTGCTGCTGGCGGCGCTCGGGGCGCTGCTCTGGTGGTGGCCGAGCGATCCGCAGCACGCCCTGATGGTGGCGGTGTCGGTGCTCATCGTCACCTGCCCCTGCGCGCTCTCCCTGGCCACGCCGGTGGCCATGCTCTCGGCCGCTGGCGCCCTGGCGCGGGGCGGCGTGCTGGTGCGCAACCTGCAAGCGCTGGAGACGCTCGCCGGCGTCGACACCGTGGTGTTCGACAAGACCGGCACGCTCACGCACGACCGCATGGCGCTCGCCCAGACGGAGCTGGCGCCCGGCTGGACGCAGGCCGCCGCGCTGGGCCTGGCGGCCGCGCTGGCGCGCCACTCCCTGCACCCGGCTTCGCGCGCGCTGGCGGCGGCCTACGAGGCCATGGCACCGGACGCAGGCCCCGCCTGGGAGGTGCTGGACGCGAGCGAGACGGCCGGGCGCGGCATCTCGGCGCAGGTGCGGCCTGCGGGCAGCACGGAGGCGCCACGTGCCGTGCGGCTCGGCTCGGCCGAACATGCCGCTATGGAGCGGCCGGACCTGGACGGCGTCCAGGTGTCGCTGGCCTGGGCCGACGGCCCGCAGGCCGGACGCTGGTGCGCCCACTTCGCCTTGCAGGAGGATTTGCGCAGCGAGGTGCCCGCCTTGCTGCGCGCGCTGGCCGCTGCCGGTATCGGTGTCCAGGTCCTGTCTGGCGACCGGTCCGCCTCGGTGGCGCGCGTGGCCGAACGGGCCGGCATTGCCCAATGGCGCGGCGATTGCACGCCCGCCGACAAGCTGGAGGCGCTGCGTGCGCTGCAGGCGCGCGGGCGGCGCGTGGCCATGGTGGGCGATGGGCTCAACGATGGGCCGGTGCTCGCCGCGGCGCATGTGTCCTTTGCGCTCGGCAGCGCGGTGCCGCTCGCGCGCCTGCGCTCCGATTTCGTCCTGCTCAGCGGGCAGCTGCGCCTGGTGGGGCAGTGTGGCCTGCTCAGCCGCCAGACCATGCGCGTGGTACGGCAGAATCTTTGGTGGGCCGCCGGCTACAACGCGCTGTGCGTGCCGCTGGCGGTGGTCGGGCTCATGCCCGCCTGGCTCGCCGGCCTGGGCATGGCGGCCAGTTCGCTGCTGGTGGTGGCAAACGCCGCCCGGCTGGCGCGCACCCTGCCGCCGCTGCACGCGGCAAGCGCTGCCCGGGCACTGCCCGTCGCGGCCGTTGCGCGCGCCTGAGCTGGAAAGGATTGCCATGGACATTCTCTACGTGCTCATCCCGCTCTCGGTCGGCCTGGTGCTGCTGGTGCTCCTGGCCTTGTGGTGGGCCGTCTACCGGGGCCAGTTCGAGAACGTCGACCAGGAAGCCGAACGCATTCTTCGGGACAATTGACAGCGGTCAAAAACACTACTTGCTGTCCGGTTAATACTTTCGCAGACTTCAGAGGTAATCGATGACTCCTTCAACAACAGCAAATGCCGGCTACTACAACGACACCGTGGTCCGGCAGTTTTCCATCATGGCCGTGGTGTGGGGCGTGGTCGGCATGCTGGTCGGCGTGCTTATCGCGTCCCAGCTCGCCTGGCCCGAACTCAATTTCGGCATTCCCTGGCTGAGCTACGGGCGCCTGCGGCCGTTGCACACCAACGCGGTGATTTTTGCCTTCGGCGGCAGCGCGCTCATCGGCACCAGCTACTACGTGGTGCAGCGCACCTGCCAGGTGCGGCTGTTCGCGGGGCCGCTTGCCGCCTTCACCTTCTGGGGCTGGCAGCTGGTTATCGTTGCGGCCGCCATCAGCCTGCCGCTGGGCTACACCACGGGCAAGGAATACGCCGAGCTGGAGTGGCCCATCGACATCCTGATCGCGCTGGTGTGGGTGGCCTACGCCATCGTGTTCTTTGGCACCATCGGCATACGCAAGGTGCGTCACATCTACGTGGCCAACTGGTTCTACGGCGGCTTCATCCTCGCCGTGGCCCTGCTGCACATCGTCAACAGCGCGGCCATGCCGGCCGGCTTCATGAAGAGTTACTCGGCCTACGCCGGCGTGCAGGACGCCATGGTGCAATGGTGGTACGGGCACAACGCGGTGGGCTTCTTCCTCACGGCGGGCTTCCTGGGCATGATGTATTACTTCATTCCCAAGCAGGCCAACCGCCCGGTCTACAGCTACCGCCTGTCCATCGTCCACTTCTGGGCGCTGATCTTCACCTACATGTGGGCGGGCCCGCACCACCTGCACTACACCGCGCTTCCCGACTGGACGCAATCGGTCGGCATGGTGTTCTCGCTGATTCTTCTGGCGCCCAGCTGGGGCGGCATGATCAACGGGATGATGACGCTGTCGGGCGCCTGGCACAAGCTGCGCGACGACCCGATCCTGCGCTTCCTGATCGTCTCGCTGTCGTTCTACGGCATGTCCACGTTCGAAGGCCCGATGATGTCCATCAAGACGGTCAACGCGCTCAGCCACTACACCGACTGGACGGTGGGCCACGTGCATTCGGGCGCCCTGGGCTGGGTCGGCCTGATCACCATGGGCTCGCTCTACTACCTCATCCCGCGCCTGTTCGGCCGCGAGAAGATGCATTCCGTCAAGGCAATCGAGCTGCACTTCTGGCTCGCCACCATCGGCATCGTGCTGTACATCGCCGCGATGTGGATTGCCGGCGTCATGCAAGGCCTGATGTGGCGCGCGGTGAACACCGACGGCACGCTGACCTACACCTTCGTCGAGAGCGTGAAGGCGACTTATCCGTTCTATGTGATCCGCATGCTCGGCGGTCTGCTGTATCTCGTGGGCATGGTGGTCATGGCCTGGAACGTCTGGGTAACGGCCAGTTCCGGCCGCTCGGCCACCGTGGCGATCCCGGCCCTCAAGCCGGCCCATGCCTGAGTTCTTAGGATTGATTCATGTCCCAAACCAACAACGCCCCTAAAAAAGGTTTCTCCCACGAGAACGTCGAAACCAACAACTTCCTGATGATCGTGCTGATCGTCCTGGTGGTTGCGGTTGGCGGGCTGGTAGAAATCGTGCCGCTGTTCTTTCAGAAGTCGACCACCGAGCCGATCACCGGCCTCAAGCCCTACACGGCGCTGCAGCTGGTGGGCCGCGACATCTACCTGCGCGAGGGTTGCTACAACTGTCATTCGCAGATGATCCGTCCCTTCCGCGCGGAAACGCTGCGCTACGGCCACTATTCGGTGGCTGGCGAGTTCGTCTACGACCGCCCCTTCCAGTGGGGCAGCAAGCGCACCGGCCCGGACCTGCACCGGGTCGGCGGCAAGTACAGCGACGAGTGGCACCGCATCCACCTGAACAACCCGCGCGACGTGGTCCCGGAGTCCAACATGCCGGCGTATTCCTGGCTTGAAGGCACCAAGATCGAGCCCGAAGGGGTGGCGTCGCACATGAACGCGCTGCGCCGCCTCGGAGTGCCCTACACGGACGAAGAGATCGCCGCCGCGGCTGGCGAAGTCCAGGGCAAGACCGAAATGGACGCCATCGTGGCCTACCTGCAGGTGCTGGGCCGCACCCTCAAATAAACACCAGGAGGCCATGCCATGGACATCACGACCTTGCGCATCATTTTCACGCTGCTGTCGTTCGCCTGCTTCCTGGGCATAGGCGTGTGGGCCTATTCCAGCCGCAACCGCGAGCGCTTTGAAGAAGCCGCGCGCCTTCCCTTCGAACAAGATTGATCCGAGCTGCTCGGAATACGAGAACCTCCCATGAGCGATTTCACCCACAATTTCTGGTCGATCTACGTCGCCGGCCTGACGCTGGCCGGCATCATCGGCTGCCTGCTGCTGCTGTGGCTGACGGCACGCAAGAAGGTCGATTCCACTGCCGACAACACGACCGGCCACGTCTGGGACGAGGACCTGACCGAAATGAACAACCCCATGCCGCGCTGGTGGATGTGGCTGTTCGTCATCACCATCGTCTTCGGCCTGGGCTACCTCGCGGTCTATCCGGGTCTGGGCAATTTCGCCGGCAAGTTCGGCTGGACCGTGGTCAAGGAGTACCAGGAGGAAATGCAAAAGGGTGAGGCCGAGATCGCGCCGGTCTACGCACGTTTCGCCTCCATGTCCACCGAGCAGTTGGCGGGCGATGCGCCGGCAATGGCCATCGGCGAGCGCCTTTTCATGAACAACTGCGCCCAGTGCCACGGCTCGGACGCGCACGGCAGCAAGGGGTTCCCCAACCTCACCGATGGCGACTGGCTCTACGGCGGAACGCCTGAGACGATCAGCGAAACCATTCATAACGGCCGTGTCGGCGTCATGCCGCCCATGGCGGCCGCGGTCGGCTCGTCGGAAGACGCGCGCAATGTGGCGCACTACGTGCTCAGCCTGTCGGGCAGCCCGAACGACTCGGTCCGCGCTTCGCTCGGCAAGGCCAAGTTCGTCGCCTGTGCTGCCTGCCATGGCATGGACGGCAAGGGCAACCAGGCGCTCGGCGCCCCCAACCTCACCGACGACATCTGGCTGCACGGCTGGGGCGAAGCCGCCATCACGGCCATGATCAACAACGGCAAGACCAACGAAATGCCCGCCCAGGCGGGCAAGCTGACCGAGCCCCAGATCCGGGTGCTCACTGCCTATGTGTGGGGCAAGTCGAACCGGCCGGCCGCCGCCCGCTGATGGTCGCCCCGCGGAGTCGCCGAGCCGGGTAACCGAGCTCTGCGCTCCGCTTTACGTCCCTGGCCAGCAAAGGTTTTGCGTTCCTGGCAATCTTGCCGATGCTGTGCTGAGTCTCCAGATTAGGTTTTCATGAATACCCCCGGCGCCAAGCCCCGCAAGGTCATCCCGATAGCACCGGTGGCATCGCAGCCGTCCGCCAAGGACGGCGGTGGGTCGCTCTACGAGGCGCAGAAAAAGGTCTATCCACGCTCCATCAGCGGGTTCTTCGCCCGCTGGCGCTGGGCCATGGTGTTCATCACACAGGCGGTGTTCTACGGCCTGCCGTGGCTGGAGTGGGGCCAGCGCCAGATGGTGCTGTTCGACCTCGGCGCGCGGCGCTTCTACATGTTCGGCCTGGTCCTGTACCCGCAGGATTTCATCTACCTCACGGGCCTGCTGATCATCTCGGCGTTATCGCTGTTCCTGTTCACGGCGGTGGCCGGGCGCTTGTGGTGCGGCTTTGCCTGCCCGCAGACGGTCTACACCGAGATCTTCATGTGGATAGAGCACAAGGTCGAAGGTGAGCGCAGCGCGCGACTGCGGCTGGACCACGGCCCCTGGAACTTCGAAAAGATCTGGAAGAAGTCGCTCAAGCAGACCCTGTGGGTGCTCATTTCGGTCTGGACCGGCTTCACCTTCGTCGGTTACTTTGTCCCGATCCGGCAACTGGGCTCGGAACTGCTGGCACTGCAGGGCAGCTGGCAGATGTTCTGGGTGGCGTTCTACGGCTTCGCCACCTATGGCAACGCCGGCTTCCTGCGGGAGCAGGTGTGCAAATACATGTGTCCGTACGCGCGCTTCCAGAGCGCGATGTTCGACAAGGACACCATGATCGTCACCTACGACGAAGGCCGCGGCGAGCCGCGCGGCCCGCGCGTCAAGACGGTGGACTACAAGGCCAAGGGCCTGGGCGACTGCATCGATTGCACGCTGTGCGTCCAGGTCTGCCCGGTCGGCATCGACATACGCGACGGCCTGCAGTACGAGTGCATCGGCTGCGGCCTCTGTGTGGACGCGTGCGACAGCGTGATGGACAAGATGCACTACCCGCGTGGACTGATCCGCTTTTCCACGCAGAACGCCGTGGCCAAGGGCTGGGGCAAGGCGGAAATCCTGCGCCACGTGCTGCGCCCCCGCGTGCTCATCTACTCCGGCATTCTGATCGCGCTGTGCCTGGGCATGCTCGCCAGCCTGGTGACGCGCACACCGTTCAAGGTGGACGTGGTGCGCGACCGGGCGGCGCTCTCGCGCGTGGTCGCGGGGGGCAAGCTGGAAAACATCTACCGGCTGCAGATCATGAACGCCACCGAAGCCACGCGGCGCTACCGCATCACGGCGTCGGGGCTCGATGGGCTGGAACTCGCGTCGGAGCCGGAATTCGAACTCGAAGCGGCCCAGTCGCGCTGGGTGCCGGTCAGTCTGCGCATCCCCTACGGCTCCGCCGCGCCGGGTTCGCACACCGTGCACTTCCGCATCGAGGCGGTCGGCACGAACGACCAGGTTCAGGAAAAATCCGTGTTTCTGGTGCCCCGTTGACCGGATGGCACCGCGCTTTGGATGGTTCTTATATGACACATGCTTCCTCCCCCGCATCGCCCCGCCCCGAGCCGTGGTGGAAGTTCGGTTTTGTCTGGCTGGTGGTGGGCGGCCCGGCGGTGGTGGTCGTGGCATCCTTCGTCACCCTGTGGCTGGCGCTGCGGACGCCCGACCCGGTGGTTGATGAGAATTACTACCAAAAAGGGATCGCCATCAACAAGGCCCTGGAAGAAAAAGGCCAGAACCTCGCACCCGCCATGCGCGGCCGCAACCATGCGGCGACGCCGGCCCAGGATGTGCCGCGCTGAAGGCGCGCCCGTAACCCCCTGATAAGGAAGCACGCCGATGTGGACGCAACGCCTGATGTGGATCGCCTGGCCGGCATTTTTGGCCGCCTGCGTGCTGGAAATGCTGGTGTTCGCCCTGGTCGACCCGAGTGACCTGCACTGGTCCGGCCAGCCCCTGGCCTTTTCGCGCGAAGGCACCTACACGCTGGCCTTTTTTGTCTTCTGGGCGTTGACCATGGCGTCCAGTGCATTGACGACGCTGCTGTCCTTTTCGCCGTTCGAAGTCAACCGCTGTCCGGTGCCCAATGCGGCGCGGCCGGACGACTGCCGCAAGGTTCCCCCACTGCGCACCTGAAGCGCACCACCGCCATGCCCCAGGCCGCCGCCCCCGCCGCTGCTTTTTCCACCTGCGATTTCTGCGACCTGCACACGCAGGAGCAGGGCGGCCCGTTTCGCGTGCTGCCACCCGGCCTGCAGTCGTTCGGCGGGCGCACGGCTTTTTTCGGCCAGGTGAGCACGGTCCAGTGCTTTGAAGACAATTCGCTCGTCAAGGCGGCGCTTGACACCCCCGGCGCCGGCCGGGTGCTGGTGGTCGATGGCGCCGGGTCGCTGCGCCGGGCGCTGGTGGGCGGCAACGTGGCCGCCGCCGCGGCACGCAACGGCTGGGCAGGCGTGGTCGTCCATGGCTGCGTGCGCGATGCAGCGGAACTGGCCGCCGCCGGCGTGGGCATACGCGCGCTGGGCCTTGTGCCCATGCCCACCGTCAAGCGCGGTGAAGGCCAGCGCGACGTGCCGGTTGCCGTGCTCGGCGTCTGGATACACCCGGGCGACTGGCTGTACGCCGACCAGGACGGGGTGGTCGTGAACGACACCCCCTTGCACGCCGGCTGATCCGGCCAGGGGCCGGCGCGTCAGCGCCGGAAGCGCTCGCCGTTGAAATACGTCAGCTCGACAAAGTCCGTGCCGTTGTGGTCGTTCGGGCCGTAGCCGACCTCGAACCCGCCCAGGTCGTACGGCCGCATCCCGTGCATGGCATTCACCAGCCGTTCGCGGCTGTCGGTGCGCCCGGTGCGGCGCAGCGCTTCCAGCAGGATGCGCGCATTCACATAGCCTTCGAGCGAGGAATAGCCGGGCTCCACGTCGCCGAGCTTCTTCAGCGCGTTGCGGTAGGCATAGACCACCGGCATGGCGGAGTTGTTCGGGTTCGGCACCACTTGCGCCACCGTGATGCCGACCGCAGCATCGCCCAGTGCCGCAAGCAGTGGGCGCGAGCCGAGGAAGGAAATTGAGAACGCCGGCGCCTGCACGCGTTTGCGCAGGCCTTTGTAGAACGGAATCCCGAGCGCGCCGATGGCCAGCGACATCAGCGCCGTGGGTTGGAAGGCGACGATCTCCTCGATGCCGCGTGCCACGCCTTCGGGCGTTTCCTGGATGAGAAAAGCCTTCCAGTCCTGGTTCTTGTTCGCCTTGGCGGCGGCGTCGAAGGCCGCCAGCGTGGCCTTGCCGAAAGGGTTGTCGAAGTAGGCGACGGCGCACTTGGTGAAGCCGGTCGAGCCGATCTGGCGCGCGATCTTCGCCAGCTCGTGGGAATAGCTGGCGCGCGTGTGGAACACCAGCGGATTGAACGGCCGCAGCGCGTCGGAGCCGGTGGCCGGCGCAATCAGCGGCACCTTGGCCGGCACCAGCACCTGGAGCGCGCCCATCACGCTGGTGGTGCCGCCGCAGCCGAACATGCAGAAGACCCGTTCCTTCTCGATCAGCGCCTGGGTGTTGGCGGCCGCCTTCTCGGGCAGGCCGCCGTCGTCCAGGCTGACCAGTTCCACCCTTCGGCCGTCGATGCCGCCCTGTTCGTTCACTTCCAGGAAGGCGGCGGCAACGCCCTTGTTCATTTCCACGAAGGGAAACGCGAGCGGCCCGGTGAGCGCGGCGGTCTGTCCGATGCGCCAAGGCAGGGCCTGCGCACGCGGCGCCAGCGGGAGCGCGACCGGTGCCAGCGCAGAGGCCTGGAGAATGCGGCGGCGGAAAGGGTGACGGAGCGTTGCAGCGGGCATGGTGGTCTCGCGCGGTGAAGTGCGCCGGCATGCAAATCGGTCTGGCGCGGGCCGCAGTATCTGGCCATTCCCTGGACGCAATCCTTGGGGAAACCCTCTGCGCTGGTCGCCTTGGCGACTAGGGCCTGGTCCGCGCCGTCGTGGCTTCGGGCTTGGGGAGCGCGCCCCTGGGGCCGGCCCGCACGGCCTCGTCGGCCCGGGCGAGGAGCTTGGCGCACTCGGCGTCGTCCTCCGCCGCGGGCACCGTGATGGGCACCAGGGCGAGGGCCGCCGGCGCGGCGATGGCCGCCGCCACGGCGGCGCCGGCGCGTGCCAGCAGCGGCCCGGCCTCGACGCCGACCTGGGGATCTATGAACGGCCCACGCACGGTCAGCGGGGTGCGCAGCGAAAAGAACTTCCATTCCAGCGATTCCGGCTTGATGCGCAGGTCCACATGCTCATGGTCGAAATCCAGCGTGCCCACCGCCTCGACCACGGCCTCGTTGGTGCTGAGCTTGACGGAGCGGGTCTGGGCCATGCCGTCCTTCATGGCGAAGTCGGCGACGGCGCAGCGCAGCTTGACTTCCTTGTCGGCCCCGAACAGCTTGCTGACGATCACGCTGCCCAGGTTGAGCGCCGCCAGGTCGAGCAACTGCTTGGACAGCGTGCCGTCGCGCACATAGAGGCGCGCCTCGCCCGAGCTGCTCGCCAGCATGCTGGCGACGGAGTCGCCTTTGCCGGAGAGGGCGATGGCGCCGTCCATGCGGCCCAGGCTTTTCTCCATCAGCTCCACTTCGGGGAACAGGGCCGAGAGCTGCAAGCCCTCCACCGTCGCACGGACCTTGGCGTCCAGGGGGGCGCTGTGGCTGTCGAGCACCACCTGGGCGTCGATTCGCCCCTTGGCCACGCCGAAGCGCAGGGGATTGAGCGTGAGCTGCGCATTGCGCAGGATGGCGCGCACGCTGAGGTTGTCGAGCGGGAGCGCCGCCGGGCCGAGCAGGCTCTCGCCAATGAAAGCGATGTCCAGGTCCATCGCATCCCAGCGCCCGGTCGCGAAGCGGTCGTTGGGCAAGACTTTGCCGGCGCGGGTTTTCTTCTTGTCGGCGCCGGCGCCTTCGGGTGTGCCGACCACGGGGCCCAGGTCGGCGAACTGGAGCTTGCGCGATTTCATGTGCCCTGTGAGACGTGGTCGCGGCTCGCCCGAGGTGTAGGTCAGGTGGCCCTCCAGGTCGCTCTTGCCCACGGTGCCGGTAAATTCTTCGTAGTCCCAGGTGGCCTGCTCGGGCTCCAGACTTCCCACCAGCCGCCCGCTGGTTTCAAAGGGTGGGGTGTTGGGCAGCACCAGCCCGGTCAGGTCGTAGAGGTCGGCCATGGAATCGCTGGCCAGCGTGACCTGCAGGTCCACGCCCGAGAGCTTGCGCGGGTTGCTCAGGGTGCCGCGCGCCTGGGCGCGCGTCTTGCCGGCGCGCAGTTCGAAATCGACCGGATATTCCACCGCATCGCCGCGCAGCGAAAGCAGCTGGCCGGCGCGGCCGTGGCCTTCCAGCGCTGCGCCCCGGAACGTGCCTTTCAGGTCGATGCCCAGGCCGTAGCGCGCACCACGCTCGGTGCCGGCGGCGTCGGCCGGCTCGGTCTCGATGGCGGCGCGCAGCGCCACCTGCTGCGCCTGGTCCGCATACGCCAGGCGGGCCTGGGCCAGCCCCAGCTGGCGCACGTCCACCTGCCAGGGGTTGGGTTCGGGAGGCTCGGCTTCCTGTTCGCGCGGAAAGGTCCAGTTGTTGTCTCCGTCTTTCTTGCGCGCCAGGGCGACGTCCGGGCCAGTGAGTACCAGGGTGTCGATGAGCAGCACGCGCCCGAGCAGTGGCAGCAGGCGCAGGTGGGCGCTGGCTTGCGCCACCCGCGCCATCAAGGGCGGCGCTGTCTCGGCCGGCGCTTCCTGCGGCTCCGGGGCAGACAGGGCGGGGGGTTTGGCGCGCGCGTCCGGTGCGTCCAGCGCGCCGAAGCGGCCGAAGCCATCGCGGTTGGCCAGTTCCAGGCCGCTCGCCTCGACCCGCAGGCCCGGCACCCAATGGCGCCAGCCCGTATCGAGCGGTTGCGGCCAGACCCAATGCGCCTCCAGGTCGCCGGTGATAGCGAAATGCCGGCCCGTGGCTGCGCTCACGCGTTCGTTCACCCAGGGCCGGGCGCGGTTCCAGTCGGTCAGGCTCACGGCCAGCATGGCGACCAGCACCAGGAGCGGCACGGCCGCCACCAGCGCCAGACCGGCATACAGCCATGGGCGGCGCGTGCGCGGCCGCGTGGGGGAGGAGGGAGACGCAGCGGGCGCGCCGGCAGTGTTTGCCATAGGTCCACATGCTAAGGCGGGTACCCGGTGCGACCGGGGTGTGGCGCCGCTTTGCCGCGTTTGTCCTACAGAGCGGGCCATGGCCGAACCTGCCCCTACAATTTTTGACCCGCCGCCGACCTGCCCGCGCCATGCACAACCCCCGCCGCCCACAAGTCCTGCCGATGCGCGACGGTGTGAGCCCGAGTTGCGTGATCCTGCCGTCCCAGGGCGCCGGCCCGGTGCTCGATTTCCTCTGCGCGCGCCTGCCCAAGGTGCCGCGGGAGGACTGGCTGCGGCGCATGGCCGCCGGCGAAGTGGTGGACGAGTTCGGTCGCGCGGTGCGCGCCGACGGTGTGTGCACGCCGGGGCTGCGCCTGTTCTATTACCGCAGCCTGGCGAGCGAGCCGCAGCCGCCCGGTGAAGAAGCCGTGCTGTACCGCGACGCGCACCTGCTGGTGGCGGACAAGCCGCACTTCATGCCGGTGACGCCCACCGGCCGCTACCTGCACCACAGCCTGCTGGTGCGGCTGAAGAAGGCGCTCGGCCTGCCCGAGCTCTCGCCCCTGCACCGCATCGACCGCGACACCGCCGGCCTGGTGCTGTTCTCCGTGCAGCAGGCGACGCGGGGGCGCTACCAGGCATTGTTCCGCGACCGGGCCATCGCCAAGGAATACGAGGCCGTGGCACCGCGGTGGGCCGGCGCGGCGCCGCCGCGCGAACGCGCCAGCCGCATCGAAGAAAGCGCGCAGTTCTTTCGCATGCACGAAGTGCCGGGCGAGCCCAACAGCCTCACCCGCATCGAGGTGCTGGAGGCCGGCACGCGCTGGGCGCGCTACCGCCTGTGTCCGGTGACCGGCAAGCGCCACCAGCTGCGCGTGCACATGGCGGCGCTGGGGCTGCCGCTCTGCAACGACGCCTTCTACCCCGAGGTGAACGACCCGCCCGAGGGCGACTGGTCGCGCCCGCTGCAGCTGCTGGCGCGCGCGCTGGTGTTCGACGACCCGCTCACCGGAGAGCCGCGCCGCTTTGTCAGCCAGCGCACGCTGCTGCCGCTGGAAGGGGCCGGCGCGGGCGTGTCCGATGCTCCCTATTAAATAGCTGAAAACCTATAACAGATAAGCGCTAGAGGCCAAAAAAACCTAAAAATCCGGCGCCGAGACGAACTGCAGCCGCTCGCCCGTCACGGGGTGGGCGAACGACAAGCGCGTGGCGTGCAGCAGCAGGCGCGGGGCGCTGGCCGCGTCGCCGTACAGCGCGTCGCCCAGGATCGGGTGGCCGATGGCGGCGAGGTGCACGCGCAGCTGGTGCGTGCGGCCGGTGAGCGGCGCGAGCTCCAGCCGCGTGCTGCCGGCGCGCACGCCCGGCCCGAGGATGCGCCACTGCGTGCGGCTGGCCTTGCCGCGCTCCGGGTCCACCACGCGCAGCGGGCGGCGCTCCCAGTCGGCCGCGATCGGCAGGGCGATCTCGGACCAACCCCCCGCCGCGGCGGCGTCCGGCCCTGGCGTCGGCTGCCCTTCCACCACCGCCTGGTAGCGCTTGTGCACGCGCTGCGCGGCAAATTCGGCCGAAAGCCGGCGCTGCGCCTCTGCGTGGCGCGCCATCACGCACAGGCCCGAGGTGGCCTGGTCGAGCCGGTGCACCACCAGCGCGCCGGGCCAGCGCTCGGCGGCGCGCGCGCTCAGGCAATCGCGTTTGTCGGGCCCGCGCCCCGGGACGCAGAGCAGGCCGGCGGGTTTTTCCAGCACCAGCAGGTCGGCATCCTCGAAGAGGGCCTGCACGTCGCAATCAGGCATCGCCGCGCACCAGGCGCTGCACCGTGGCGCAGAGTTCCTCGACGTCGTTGGGCTTGTGCACCAGGGCGCGCGCGCCGGCGCGCATGGCAGCCTCCTCGATTTCCTGCGTGACGTAGCCCGAGGCGAGCGCCACCGGCAGGTCGGGGTGGAGCTTTTGCACTTCGCGCAGCAGGTCCAGCCCGGAAAACCCGGGCATGTTGTAGTCGGTCACCAGCAAGTCGTACGTCCACGGCTCCTCGGCCAGCGCCGCCAGCGCGGCGCGCGGGTCCGTGAAGCCGCTGACCTTGTAGCCGCGCCGGCGCAGCAGGCGCTGCACCAGGAAGACCAGCGCCTGGTCGTCGTCCACGTACATCACGTGGCGCTGCGGCCCCTCGCCGGGCGCCTCGAAGCTGAGCGGCGCCGGGCTGCTGGCCATGAAGTCGGGCGCCTGCACGTCGTCGTCCGCCGCGGGGAAATACAGCGTGAAGCAGCTGCCCTCGCCCGGCGTGCTGCGCACGTCCACCGCGCCGCCGTGCGCGCGCATCACCCCGTGCACCACGGCCAAGCCCAGGCCCGTGCCCTGGCCCACCGGCTTGGTGGTGAAGAAGGGCTCGAACACGCGCGCCAGGGTGTCGGCGTCCATCCCCGGGCCGTCGTCGCGCACGGTGATGGCGATGTAGCGGCCGGCCGGCAGGGCCAGCCGCTCGCGCACGCGCGCCTCGGGGTGCGCCACCTGCGCGTGCACGGCAACATGCCCGCGGCGCCCGCCCATGGCCTGGATGGCGTTGGTGCAGAGGTTGAGCACCGCCTGCTCGACCTGCGTGGCGTCGGCCAGCATGGTGGGCAGCGTGCTGGCCGCGCGCACCTGCAGGTCCACCGTGGGCGGCAGGGTGACGCGCAGCAGGCGTTCGGTGTCGTGCAGCACGGCTTCAAGCCGCACCGGCGTGCGCCTGGGCGGCTCGTTGCGGCTGAAGGTGAGGATCTGGCGCACCAGGTCGCGCGCGCGCCGGCCGGCCTTGGCGATCTCGCGCAGGCTTTCCTGCACCGGGGAATCGGGCGGGCAGTCGGCGCGGGCCAGTTCCACGTTGCCGAGGATGGCGCCCAGGATGTTGTTGAAGTCGTGCGCGATGCCGCCCGCCATGGTGCCCACGGCCTGCATCTTGTGCGACTCGCGCAGCTGCAGCTCCAGCTCACCGCGCCGTTCCTCGGCGCGCTTGCGCGCCGTCAGGTCGCGGGCGAACACGGTGGTCGTCTCGCCGTCGGCGTGCTGCTCGAACGAAACGCTCACTTCCACGGCCAGCTCGCGGCCGCTCGCGGTGCGCGCCGTCATCTCGCCCAGCATGGCCTGCGTGGTGAGCGGCGCGAACACCAGGGCTTCGGCCGCCTTGGGCAGGAAGCGCTCCAGCGGGCTGCCGAGCGCGTCGCCGGCGGCGCACTGGAACAGCGCCGCGGCGGTCGGGTTGAACACGGTGATGCGGCGGTGCCGGTCGACGCAGATGATCGCATCCAGGGCCGAATTGATCACCGCCTCCAGGCGCTTCTCGCCGGCGTAGAGCTGCTCGTTGCGCTGCTGCAGTGCCCAGGTGCTTTGCTGCAGGGCGCGGCGCTCGGCCAGCAGCGGGCCCTGGTCCACCAGCGCGCAGAGGAACTGGTACTGCGCCTCGGCATCCGCCTGGGGCGCCTCGATGCGCGCGATGTGCAGGTCGCCCGTGATTTGCGTGGCTTCGCCGATGCACAGCACGACCTCGGTGGCTTCGGCCTGGCCGGACTCGGCCGCCAGCGAGAAGGCGTGCCGCACACGCTGTGCGTGCGCCGGATCGACGAACGGCATGAGCGCGGTGAGCGGCCGGTCGCCTTCGCCCGGCTGGAAGGAGCGGTGCGCCATGGGGTTGGCCTGCACCACGATGTCGTGCGCGTCGATCACCATCAAGGCCAGGGGCACGCTGGCAAACAGCGCCTCGAAGCGCTCGGAGGCGCTCTCGGCCGCCGCCTGGCTGTAGCGCAGCATCTTGTTCTGCGCCTCCAGTTCGGCCTGCGAATGGCGCAGCTCGGCGATCAGGCTGGCGACCGAGCCGGCCGGGCGGTTCTCCGCGCTGCGGCGCTCCTGCCGAGGCCACTCGGGCGCCTGCGGCGGGTAGGCCGCCGGGTCCGACTTGCTCAGCAGGTAGGAGAGGTCAGGCTCGGTCATGGAAAAGGGCGGGGCGCCGGTAGCCGGCCCCGGCCAGTGTACGCCGGCGGGCGGGCCGCGCCGGCCCGGCGTCAGCGGCGCACGGACAGCAGCTCGATCTCGAAATTGAGCGTGGCGTTGGGCGGAACCACGCCGCCCGCGCCGCGCGCGCCATACGCGATGGCAGGCGGGCAGGTCAGCCTGGCCTTGCCGCCCGGCTTCATGCGCTGCACGCCTTCCGTCCAGCACGGGATGACGCGGTTGAGCGGGAACTCGGTCGGTTCGCCGCGCTTGTAGGAGCTGTCGAATTCCTTGCCATCGGGGAAGGTCCCCTTGTAGTGCACCTTGACGGTGTCGCTCGCCTTGGGCGGCTCGCCGCTGCCTTCCTGGAGCGATTCGTAGACGAGGCCGCTGGCCGTGGTGACGGGGGCGGCTTGCGCCAGGGCCAGCGGGGCCAGGGTGAGGGAGGTGAGCAGTGCGAAGAGAAGGCGCATAAGAGGGGTTCCTGAGGGAAAAAATGGCCGTGCCAAGGGGTGTGGCGGGAGCCTAAAAGGATAGCTGCAAACGCTTGCGGGACAAGCGCGGGCGGCCAAAAAAGCTTGAAATTTTGTGCAACGGTCGCGGGCCTGTCCGGCAGTCCTACGCTTGTGCCTTGGGCGCGCTCAGGCCCTTGCTGTAGAACCCCGAGGAATCAAAGCAGCACACCCGCTGCTTGCCGGAGGCGAGCATGTCGCACGCGTTTTCTATCCGGCTCTTGCGGGTTTTCGCTTGCTTGGCGGACTCGATCCAGTGGACCCAGTCGATGCGGGCAAGGGTGGTGGTGGCGTCCCACACCGCCCGGGCTTCGGGGTGTGCGGCAAGGGCCTCCTGGAAGTCGGGTGGCAGCGCGGGCTCTGGCTCCTGCGCCACCGGCGCAACTTCCAGCGCGACGGTGTCGCCGACCTGGGCGCCGGATGCCGCGCGCAAGTCTTCGCCCACCTTCAGCCAGTGGCTCAACTGGCCATCGGGTTCCAGCGTGGCCTGGAAGGGCTGGCCATTGAGGGTGCCATCCACCGCCGTTCTGCCGCGCCTGGGCAGCTTCTCGCTGACGGATCGGGGCAGCACCAGAAAGGTCCAGGCCGGCCCTGCGCCCGGTTGGGCGGGGCGCAGCAGCTGTGCGCTAAAGCGAAACCTGGCGGCGTGCTGGTGCATGGGGCTCCTGGTGGCGAAAGGGGGTTGCATGGCTGGTCGGGCCACATTCCGGCGCCTTCGATCGTGCAGTTTGTCAGGATTGCGGGTCGAAGCCGAAGACGCGCAGCTCCTGGCTGCAGCGGCAGGCCTTGGCAAGGCGCGCTGCCCACGCCACGGCCTCGTCGCGGGAGGGCAGTTCCAGCACGGTAAAGCCGCCATCGAGCGGCGGCGCCCAGGGGTAGCCCCCCTGCGCGACCATGCCCTGGGCCGAGACGAGCACCGGCGGGACGCTCGCGTCGATGCCCCCGCCGAACACATAGACGCCGGCCGCCTTGGCGTGTGCGATCACGGCGTGCGAGTCGTCGACCACGGCCTGCCACTCGCCCTCGGGCACGGCCATCGCCGCGCTCGGAAATGAGATCAGGTACTTGGCCATGGCGTTCGCATTATCTGGCGGCGATGGGGCGGCTGCCCTATGCCTCGCCGAGCCGCTTTTTGTACACGCGCCAGTCGCCCTCCGAGAAGCAGCAAAAGATCACTTCCTGGATCGCAGAAAGTTCTGCGAGCGATGCCTTGACCGTGGCGACGGCGATCTCGCTTGCCGCTTCGATCGGGTAGCCATAGACGCCGGTGCTGATGCTGGGAAAGGCGATCGAGCGCAGGCCGTGGCCCGCTGCGACCTCCAGCGACCGGCGGTAGCACGAGGCCAGGCGTTCGGGTTCGCCCTCTGCGCCGCCACGCCACACCGGTCCCACCGTATGGATGACGAATCTGGCGGGCAAGCGATGGCCTCGGGTCAGCTTGGCCTCGCCCGTCGGGCAGCCCCCCAAAAGCCGGCCCTCGGCCAGCAGGTCCGGGCCGGCGGCCCGATGAATGGCCCCGTCGACGCCGCCCCCGCCAAGGAGCGAGGAGTTCGCGGCATTGACGATGGCATCGACCGCGAGGGTGGTGATGTCGCCTTGGAGGGCGCGTAGGGTGGCGGTCATGGAGTCGGGTCCGTCATGCCGAATCGATAGGGTTGAAAGCGTCCTCCGAAGAAGGCGCATAACACCGTGCTGAAATATTGACGTCCAAGTCGACTGCCCCTAACGGTCAGCGCGTCTGTACTTCGCCTGTGCGACTGCGCCAAATACAAAACATGCTGCTGCCAAAACAATCCACCACCCGAGCACCCCGGTCGACCCAGCGATTGCGAACACAATCTTTTCTAGGCGCAGGAGTTCCCACGCCGGATGGGTGTAGAGGTCCCACGCGCGGTAGCAGCAAAGAGCACAGAACAAATAACTTCCCACAAACTTTGCAACATCCGGATTATCGGTGGGCAGGTCAAATTTCCATTTCCTGGTCCATCGCTCAATGTTTTCTTTATTAGGCCATGCAGGGCCAAGAAGAAGAATTATAAATATGGATCCAGCCAATGGAGCAAGAATCGTCCCGTGCTCTTGCTGGGGTACATTGAAGAGCAATAATGTGCTGACGGCAGCTAATAAACCAAAAATAATCTGGAGTAATATGCGGAGTGCGCGCATATTGAGAGTCTTGATGTTCCAGTGAATCCTTGCTGGCACCGCTGTCGGCTTGAATCGTCAGGCGCGCCGCTTGAGTGCAGCTCCCACGGCCAGCCCGAGAAGACCGAATACACCTGCTAGAAAGCACGCAGTATGCAACTGGTCCATGCTTATGCGGCTCAGCAGGGGATTGCCGGTTGCGAATGGCCACCAAGGGGACATGTCTGAATGCATGATTCCGTCAAGGAGCACATGGGAATAGGTTCCTAGGAACGCCCCAGAAAGTGCCGCTGACCATGTAAATGGCATGTGGGGAAATTTGAGACGTTGGAGCACAAAAGCGCTTATGGGCTTGCCAGTGACGGTGGCAATGCCGCCGATCACCGACGCTCCCAACAGCGTATGGGTGGCCCCATGCAGGACGGACTTGTCTAGCAGAATGCCGATGAGGACTTGAGACCCGCCAAAGACCATGAAACTGAAGTGACGCCCGCCGACTGCCTTGAAGGCCAGCCCTGGGCCGAGGTGTATGGGAGTGAATGGCATTGCCTGAACGGAGGAGTCGGTGAGGTTACTCCGGTGGAGGGAAGGGCGCTATCACTTTCCGACAGCACTGGCGGACTTCTATTTGCTGGACGAATCGTTAGCCCGAAGGCTGGGCGACCGCACGGCGGAAATCCATGGTCCAGTTCGGCTCCCACGTCGTGCCGCCATCTGCCGAGAAGGCCTGCTGCCACCGGGGGTGGTCCGGGTTGGACGTTAACCAGGTGAACCGAATCCAGATGGGCGTGCCATTCAGCCGGTCCTCTGCGTAGAACGTTCCAACCCCGTTCTCGAAAGAACCCACGACCGGCACATCGAGTTGGTGGGGTGCCCGGGCATCCAGCCACCAGATGGCCCATTGCCGGCTTCGGGGGTCAAACGACCTCAATGCGATGGCGCGGTACGAACCCTCCGGCAAATGCAGCAGATTGTCCTCAATGTTTCCGAAGCCCCCCAGCACAGGCCGGGTAGACATTTCTCCCTGGAACTCGACCCATTCGGTGCAGCCCACCAGCCTGTCGCGCAGACGCCGGTGCGTGACGCGCCAGTCCCCCACGGCAAACGCGAAGTCCGTGAGGGCATCATTGTCAATTCCAAGCAGCAAGATTTCGCTCCTTATTTCTTCAGAATGACATGGGTAGCGTGCTCCGAGGGCACGTGCTCAACACACTGATAACCCAAGCCCGGCAGATCAATGCCACCCAGCAGGCTTTCACCAGAGCCAAGAAGGACCGGAGATACGGCGATATGCAGTTCATCTATCAGGCCGGCAAGCAGATACTGCCGGACTGTGCTCACACCACCGCTTAGCCGAATGTCCTGGCCGCCTGCCGCATGCCTTGCCTTTTCCAATGCCTCATGGATGCCGCCCGTTACAAAGTGAAAGGTGGTTCCACCTTCCATTTCCAGCGGGGGGCGTTGGTGGTGCGTCAGAACATATACCGGAACGTGAAAGGGCGGATTGTCTCCCCACCAACCCTTCCAATCGCTATCCAGCCAGGGCCCGCGCACTGGGCCAAACATGTTTCTGCCCATGATGGCGGCGCCCACGTTTTGAAAGCCCCTGGACGCAAACCCGTCGTCCACGTTTTTCGCACCCGCTCCGCCAAACAGCATCTTCTGGAACGTATCGGTAGTGAATGCCCATTTGTGCAAGCCCGGGCCGCCAATACCGAGAGGATTCTCGAGGCTTTGATCTGGTCCGGCGCCGAATCCATCGAGGGAGATGGAGAAGCTTTCAACCCGCAAACGTGACATCGTCATCTCCAATGGGGGCTCAATGAATTAACCGAAATGCAACGTCCACCTCGAATGCCAGGCTACCATTATTTTAGAAAAAGGAGAGCGCGCCGCAATACATGACCGTGTTGCATGTCACTCCCTGCGCGACCGAAAAACCGATGCCGGCCCCAACTATTCCCAGAAAGACAGATGCTGCATGGCCGTGGGTTCCGGCGCGATCCCTGTTGGAAAATGCGATTGCACCGAGGATTAAGCCAGGAAGTGAAAATAAATGGCCTAACACAAGTAGGCCTTCTGGGCGGGATGAGAACCAATTTATTGACAAGTAGATGAGAATTGTCAGGAACATGACGACCGAAACACCAGCAAGGTAATAAGGTCGCATTTCCGCCCACGAACATATTTCGAACGTGACGATTGGTGCTAATAAAGGATAAAGGTAAGCACTGGACAGAGAATCTCCGCCAACTATTACTGCCACCACCAATAGGATATATCCACCCCAGAGGATGCTTTGTGGTGACGTGAAATACCTAGCACTCATTTTTGTTAACGACCAAGGTAAGCCACCCCCTGAGGGCGGCTTGGCCCAGCGGCAAGAAAAAGTGCAGCACCACGCAAGCGGTTCAGCTATACAAAAATGATAGCTGGTACCGGTTGCTGTACAAGCCCTGACAGCCAAAAATACTTGAAATCCCTGTGAACAGGGCGAAGCGCTGGAACGAACGGCTGGGCCCCGCCACTGCGCGTTTGGCAGGTCAGGCAGCCACACCAAAAAGGGACCCGACCACAGCGGTGGTTGCCATGGCCAACGCGCCCCAGAAGGTAACCCGTGCGACAGGCACGAGCGCCGGGGAGCCGCCCAGGCGAGCGGCAACAAGGCCGAGAATGGCAAGCGCCAGAAGCGATCCCCCGGCGATGCCCCATAGCCGCGCCGATGCCGGCAGAAGCAGAGCCACCATCAACGGCAAAGCAGAGCCGACTGCAAATGTGGCGGCGGACGCAAGGGCGGCCTGCACGGGTTTGGCGGCCAGCGTGTCCGATATACCGAGTTCATCTCGGGCATGTGCGGCGAGCGCGTCGTGCGCCATGAGTTGGGTTGCAACGCTTGACGCCAAACCCGTGTCCAAGCCCCGCTTGACGTAGATCGCCGTCAGTTCGGCATGCTCGTGCATGGGATTCTCCGAAAGCTCAGACCTTTCGCGGGCCAGATCTGCGCTCTCGGTATCTGCCTGCGAACTCACTGATACGTACTCGCCCGCGGCCATTGACATCGAACCGGCCACCAGGCTGGCAACACCTGTGATGAGTAGGGTGCTGGCATCGGTGCCTGTTGCAGCGACGCCCACGAGCAGGCTCGCCGTCGAGATGATTCCGTCATTCGCCCCAAGCACAGATGCCCGAAGCCATCCGGTTCGGTGGGTTCGGTGACTTTCGGTGTGTCTCATTCAAGTGGCGGGGTCAACCCGTGTTTGAATCGCCCCGGATTTTGAGGAGGCTCCATTCTCAATCGAAGGAGCCTCCTCAAAATCCGGGGCGATTCAGTACGAATTGAATCGCTCGACCTTGCCCTTGGTCTTGGCCCGGTAGGGCCGACACAGCCGAGGCGTGAAGCCGCAAGCCTGAGCGAGCTCCCTCAACTCGCCGTTCCAGCGGTGCAGGCCTTCGCCGTAGGCATCGCGCTCGATCACCACGGCCTTGGTGTTGTCGAACAGCACATGCTCGGGCACCCCGCCGAAGTAGTCGAAGGCTTCGCGAAGACCAGCGCACAGGGTGCTGACGTTCTCGCCCGAACACTCGACGAACTTCACGAAGCTGGCGCGGCTGTAGCCCATGGTGGCCACCAACGCCAGCAGTGGGTTGCGGCCTCGCCTGACATAGGTGAAGTCGGCCTGCATCTGCTTGCCAGGCGGCGTCTCGAAGCGCACCAACGGCTCGGGCTCGCTCTTCTTCAGAGGCGCCAGCCAGGCCTTGAGCTGGCTGATGCCGCCGGCGTAACCGCGCTCTCGGATCTCCCGCAACAGCACGGTGGCCGGTATCCAGCGCGGGCGCGCCTGTTGGACGCGCTCACGCAAATAGGGTTTGAATTCGTCGAGCTTGCATGTTCGCGGCTCGCGCGGGCCGTAGCGCCGTGCACCCTCGTTCCTCAGATATCGACGTACCGTGTTGCGCGAACACTCCAACTGCTTCGCGATTGCTCTGACGCTCTCGCCCCTGCGGGCCATCACTCGTATCTCCACTGCTTGCTCCTGGGTCAACATCGACAGCCAAAAGGCCGTCATCCTCGCCCAGGTGGGTCACTTTTACTTCGGCGCAGTGGGTCAGTATTACTTCGGCGCCAACACCTTGCCGCAACGTGTCTGTGTCGACCGTTCTGTTAGGCCAAGGCTGTCGAACGTATAGATATCGCACGCCTATCCTTCCGCCAACTTTAGACCCAAGAGCAACACCGCTCCGCATGCAGAGAGCACCCATCGCCAGCCCCGGCCGATGCTGAGCGCCAGCAACTTTCCCCAGGCTCGAACGAATGCGCTTCGGCTCGCCTCGAGCCTAGCAACAGAGGCGGAAAGTTCCCCTTCATCACCGCCGTATCCGTAGAACATCACGGTGAGTCCAGGGCCCCAGATCAGAAGGACAACGCCGGTCCAGAAAACTGTCTCGTGCAAGGCGGCTGTTCTCGCGGGCTAACGTCTGATTTCAGCGGACGCCGAAGGCGGTCCGCTGGAAAGAAATGAGATGCGCCACCTCACTTACTCCGAGGTTCTCGGATCGCCGTCTTCGCCTCGTGCCTCAAGCGCCTGCCGCTCGAACTCCTCATCGGAAAGTTCTGGCGCACTCTGTACGGCGTTCCATTCTTCAAGAAACTCCTCCGTCGGCTCCTGGCCTTCAACCAGAACCTGTTGAATGGTCTGGCGGGGCGCATCTACGGGCGCGCTCGTGTTTGCACCAACGCTCGCTGCAGCATCGGCGTTGGCCGGACGGCCAATCTTTCCTTCGAGGTAAGAGGCGAAATCTCCGTCCTTTGGCATATCCGGGCTCGTCATAGATATTCTTTCCTGGAGGATCACTGAAATCTAACGTGCAAGGTAAGCCGGCCGCCGTAGGCGGATCGGCTTGACCGCAGGGTTAGACAAGCAAACTCTCATAGTTCACATTCGTTCGTTTCGTAGTCCCAGCGACCTCCGCGATCCAGGCAACTGTCTATGGCAAAGAAGCGTGAAGCAAACATGAGTGCCCCCAGAACGACAGCAAGCAGTACGGCCACGCATAAAAGGCGCCAGTATCTTTGCTTCCGAACGGTTATTTTCATGATGCCTAACGGCCAAGGTAAGCCGCCCGCCGAAGGCGGGTCGGCTTGAGCGAATACGAAGGGACTTCCCCAGTCCCGAGACGGTGTCGAGGCACCAAGATTGACTCGCGGAAGTTCAATCTGAAACGGAAAAGGGGAAGTCCATGACGGAGATTACACGGGCGCCGGTGGCGCGGG
>Ga0066256_1000899_pt2 | contig 45048 bp, 42 predicted proteins | sample ThiBio_1000_biof_FD_87107 | JGI IMG/M metagenome (GOLD analysis project Ga0066256, IMG submission 87107) | Wastewater bioreactor microbial communities from Cape Town, South Africa - Thiocy_expt_1000_biof (version 2) | ecosystem: Engineered > Bioreactor > Thiocyanate-remediating >... | reverse complement strand
GGGGGGGCATCGCCGGGCTTGCGCCCAAGGGCCTTCTCGATGGGCCGGGCCAGTTCCGGGGTAGTCGCGATCGGCGCGGCCGCGCGAGCCGTCACAATCGTGTGCGCGATGCGCCGCGACTTGCGCTCCTCGCCATAGGCGAACAGCAGGTTGGCAAGCTCGGTCTCGTCCAGTGAATTGACAAGGTCCGCGGCAGATACGCCATCCGCCGCCATCCGCATGTCGAGCGGTCCGTCGCGCATGAACGAGAACCCGCGTTCGGCCTCGTCCAGCTGCATCGACGATACGCCGATATCGAGCACTACGCCGTCGACCGGCTCACCCCCGGCGACAGCATCCAGCTCGGAAAATACCCCCGGCACAAAGCAGAATCGGTCGGGAAACTCCTGCGTCAGCCGCTCGGCATGCGGCATCACGGACGGATCGCGATCGATGGCGATGACGCTCGCCCCCTGCGCGAGCAGCGCGCGCGAATAGCCGCCCGCACCGAACGTACCGTCGACAATGCGAGCACCGGCGAGTGGCTGCAGGGCAGCAACCACCTCGTTAAGCAGCACCGGCAGGTGCGGAATATCGGGACTGTCGGGCACCGGGCCCATATCGGACGCAACTCCCCGGCCGCTCCGCGCCGCGGGCAGCCCGCGCCGGGGGCCTAGTCCGCTACCTTTGCCTCGCGGGCCTTAAGATTCTGTTGAGCAAGCCTGGCAACGCCATGGCAACGATGTGGCGCCGCCGGCCTCCATTGCTGGAGACCGGCGGCATGACATCAGTCGACCTGTAAGCCGGGTTCTGTAGGGCCGGGTTGCCCCGACGCGATGACCATTCATCTATGGACGCCGGTTGCCCGACGCCTCGTGCACTCAACCCGGACGACAGCCTCGAAAACCGGCCCGGACCGAAGTCCGCGTCATCCCTATTTGAGCTTGCTCCCGGTGGGGTTTGCCGTGCGGTCGCTGTTGCCAGCGACCCGGTGCGCTCTTACCGCACCCTTTCACCCTTGCCGACGCGAACGCCGGCGGTTTGCTTTCTGTGGCACTTTCCCTGGGGTCGCCCCCGGCGGCCGTTAGCCGTCACCGTATTTCGATGGAGCCCGGACTTTCCTCTCCCACGGAAACAGGAGCGGTCATCCGGTCAACTGACGGCTTCGATCTATGGGCCGCGCCGATGCGCGTCAAGCGCCGGCGGGAAGTGATGCTGGCGGCAGCGATTTCATGATCCGCCCATAGGCATTGTTGATCGCGGCCATCCGGGCGGTCGCCATGTCGAGCAGTTCCTCGGGGACACCCTTGGCGATGAGCCGGTCCGGATGATGCTCGGCCACCAACAGCCGATAAACGCGCCGCACCTCGTCACGATCCGCATCCGGCGCCAGCCCGAGCACGACATAAGGGTCTGTGCTGTTGTCGAAATAGACATGCTGGGACGCCAGCTGCTCGAACCGCGCGTCATCGAAGCCGAATATGTCGCTGACCACCTTGAGGTAGTCGAGCTCCGCCTCATGGATCATCCCATCCGCTGACGCGATGTAGAACAATCCGTCGAGGACGTGCTCCAGCGTTTCGGGCTGTTCATGGAAGAAGCGGCCGATCTTGCGGGCATAGCTCTCGTAGCCGGCGACATCGCGCTGCGCCATCCTGAACAGACGGTCGACCTGCTCCTCGATGCCGGATGGGATTTCCACCGTCTTCTGGAAGGCGCGGAGTTCCGAGGCTGTAACGACCCCGTCCGAAACGGCCATCTTGGCGGAAAGCGCAATCAGGGAAAGAGTGAAGGCGGCGTCACGGCCGCCGGGCAGCCAGTTGTCAGGGTCAAGCGCGTTGGCCACCGAACCGGCAACGCCGGTCCGCTGGGTGAAAGACCCCACGAAACCGGCAAGCCGCTGCCAGACCGACATCAGAATCTCCGAACGCCGCGCACAATAGCGCGCGACCGGGAAATGAGAAACGCAGCAATCGTCGCGGAAGATGGCAGACCTCCCCGAGGCCGGTCAGAACAGCCGGAAGCTGTCGTCGCGCGGCAGGCGTCGGATGACGCGTCGTCCATCGCTATTGCGCGGGCCTTCGTCGAGGAAGAAGCCGTCCTCATCGAATTCGCCCCTGTTATTCATCGCTTGCGCTTCGCTCTCGGACATCAGCCCACGGCGCTCGAGATATTCCGCCAGCGAACCGCTGTCCCACTCTTCCAGCTGATCACCGGTAACGACCTGCGGCTGCGGGCGGCGCACCGGCTCGTCATCAAGCACGGCCGCAACGGCGTCTTCACGGCGCTGCACAAGGTTCTCGTCGATGATCAGCGGCGTTTCCCGAACGGCAGGCGTCGTGGTTGGCTTCGTCACGGCCACCTGCGGTGCCTTCGGCCGCATCGAAGCCGGATAGGGCTGGGGAGCGACAAGGACGGGCGCCTTGGGCTCCACGGCGGCGACATTGACGCTCCCACCCGGCACGACAACGGGCTTGACGCTGGGAACAGTGGTTGCCGTCTTCGGCTCGGACACGGAGCCGGCAGGCGCCACCAGGCGAACCGTGGGGGCAGGCTTCGCAACAGCAGCATCTGCCGGCGCATCCGAAATATAGGACGGCAGCTTCTTGCCGGAGCCAATGTACCCCTCCACCGGATCGCTGCCAACGGCTGCGGTTTGCCTGACGGGGGTAACAACAGGCTTCACGGCGGCTGGCCGCGATGTCTCGACTTCGGAGGTCGTGATCCGGTTGGCGGAATCGGCCGGCTGGCGTGTCAGCATATCGGCGCCAGGAACCGCGAGAACCACGACCAGGCCGGCCCATGCCAGGCCGCCGGTGATCTTGGGATTGAACTTCATAGCGCTGCCTCTGCCGATAATCAGACGTCCCGCCCTTTGGCCGGGACCAGATGGGACCAACGTGGCCATTTTGTGAATGGCGTTAACCGATTACTGAATGGCAGATGAACCGAACCTGAAGCGCTTTGCCTCAATCCGGCCGCACACCCAGCAGCCTCGCCAGTGCCAGAACGAGGTTCGAGCGGTTGAGGGTGTAGAAGTGGAACTCGGTAACGCCGGCATCCACCAGTTCCATCACCTGCTCGGCAGCAACCGCTGCTGCCACCAGCGCGTGCGTTTCAGGGTCATCCTCGAGACCTTCGAACCGTTCGGCCAGCCATGACGGGATGGATGCGCCGCAACGCGCGGCAAAGCCAGCAATCTGCTTGAAGCTGTGGATCGGCTGAATGCCCGGCACGATGACGGCGGTGATGCCGGCGGCCTGCGCACGGTCGACCAACCGGAAGTAGTCGTCGTTGTCGAAGAACATCTGCGTGATGGCCCGGTTCGCACCGGCATCAAGCTTGCGCTTCAGGTTGGCGATATCGGCATCCCACCCGGGCGATTGCGGGTGCTTTTCCGGGTAAGCGGCGACCGAGATATCAAAGTCACCCAGCTTCCGGATGCCGGCCACGAGCTCGGCCGCGCTGCGATAGCCATCGGGGTGCGGCGTGAAGGGTTGGCCCACACCCTCCGGCGGGTCACCGCGCAGCGCCACGATGCGGTTCACCCCGGCATCCTGGTAGCCCCGTACCACGGCGTCGACCTCGGCCTTGGACGCGCCCACGCAGGTCAGGTGCGCGGCCGCATCGACCCCCGTCTCGCCCTTGATGCGCGACACCATTCGCAGCGTCCGCTCGCGCGTCGTGCCACCGGCGCCGTACGTCACCGACACGAAGCGGGGCCGGAGCGGTGCCAGCTTTCCGATCGACTCCCAGAACCGCATCTCCATGACGTCGGTCTTTGGCGGAAAAAACTCGAACGATACCTGCAACGGCGGCCGCACGCTCTTGGTCTGGCGGCTCATCCGCTGATCGTGGGCGGCATTCATTTCGTCACTCCGTGGGGGTCGTCCGCCAGCCGCCAGAGGCAAACCGTAAGGCCATCGGCGCTGGCAGGCGGGAAGGTTTCAAGGCCGGCGACACGCAGGCCGGCAGCCTGCGCCCATCCCGCCATCTGCGCCTCGGACAGTCCGAGCCGGCGATGGGCATGGTGGCTGCGGAGGAATTCAAGCTCGTGCGGCGCGAAATCGACGATCAGCATCTCGCCTCCCGAAGTGAGGGCACGACGCGCCTGCGCCAGCATCTTTCCGGGGTCGTCGAAATAGTGAAGCACTTGGTGGAGAATGACGACGTCAGCCTTTCCCACTGCTGCATCGATATCGGCGATGTCACCGAGCCTTATCTGGGCATGCGCCACCGAGGCCGCCGCCAGCTTCGAGCGCGCGACGGCGATCATTTCCCGGCTGCTGTCGATGCCGATCCCGCGCCGATAGTGGCCTGCCAGCAGTTCCAGCATCCGCCCCGTACCCGTGCCCAGGTCCAGCAGCAGGTCGACCACCCGGCCTCCCAGCGCCTCGACGATGGCGGCCTCGACGGCCTCCTCGGAAACATGCAGCGACCGCAGCATGTCCCAGCTGTCCGCGACCTTGGCAAAGTAGGCAGCCGCCTGCACCTGCTGGCTGGTTCGAACCGCTTCCAGCCGCTTCAGGTCCCGCTGCCGCTCTGTATCGTCTGGCGACAGACGCCCGATCAGCCAGCGGGCGAGATCTCCCCCAGCCCCGCCCTGCGCGAGACCATAGTAAGCCCAGGCGCCCTCGGCATTGCGGATGACGAGGCCGGCGTCGGCGAGCAGCTTGAGATGCCTCGAAACTCGCGGCTGGCTCTGACCCAGAATTTCGGTGAGGTCTTTGACCGAGTGCTCGCCGTCGTTGAGCAGTGACAGCAGGCGCAGCCGAGTCCCCTCGCCTGCCGCGCGCAGAATGCCTACCAATGACGCGGAATCGGCCAAAGCGGCACCCCGACGAGATATAAAGATATCTTTATATCTCGTGTCCAACCCGCCCGGGTCAAGCCGCTATTTGCCGGAGTCCAGTTTCAGCGAAGCAACGAACGGCGACACTGAGCCGTCCCAACCGCAGGTTTCGCAAGTGCCGGCGACCATACGGTGATCGCAGGGCGGTGTGCCGTAGAGTACATGAGCGCACTCCGGGCAGAGCCCGGCCATGAGCGATGCACTGGCGAAAAAGCCGCTGCCGCATTCGTCGCAGACCCGAACCACCCGATGTGCCATGGCCGCAGAAGGCCATGCCTCCCGCACCGCGGTCAACGTGGCGGCCCGATGGTCGCCGGCGCCACGCTGCAGCAGCCGGATCACGCGACCCGTTCCTCTGCTGAGCTGCGCTTGCGGAAGGCGTGCGAACGCCAGAGCTCGAAGATGCCCGTGGCCTCTTCATGGCTGAGGGCCTCGAATCGCCGCCGCACCTGCTTGCGGTCTTCATCGGTCGGCATGTCACGCCACGGCATCGTTGCCACCATGGCCTCGAACAGGTCCGGCGAGATATCGAGCGCGCGCAGCGCTACGGTGATCGCCACGTAGTCCTGCATCGCCAGCCATTTGACGAAGATTTCCGGGCCGACGCGAAGCAGCACCGTCAGCGCCGCGGCGGTATGATGGCCGTAGCCGAAGCGCGCAAACCGCATCAGCGCGCGCTCGTCGAGCTGCCGGCGGTCGGACAGGGCCTTTACCTGATTGTACGCGAGCTTCCATTCCTGTGCCGAGAAGCCGGCACGGTTCCGCATCCGGTTGTAGACGACTGCGCTGACCTTGCCCAAAGTGACCGGATCGACCTTGTCCTGCACCCCGATGGCTTCGAGGATCTTGTCGCCGGCGGAGTGAATCTCGCTGCGCAGGTTCTTCCAGTCGATATCGCCGCGTCCGCGGAGGTCGGCGGCGATCGACGCATCCTCGGCGGCCCGCTTCACGAGCCGCTCCAGCGCCGCATGCCCCAGTTCGGCGGCATTGTTGCGGACCAGCGTTCCAACAGCGCTCGCCCCACCGTGCTCGACGATGGCATCTCCAACGCGCACCGGCACATTCTGCCGGCCGGCGATGGCGACGCGGTGCTCTTCACTCTTGTTCTCGACGATCTCAATCAGGTCGTCGTCGGAGAGAACATTGGAGAACTCGAGCAGCGGCTGCGCGACCTGGTAGGTATCGTTCGCAAGCTTGACCACGACATTTCCCGGCGCCCGCGCCAAGGGCGCCAGGAGCTTGGCAACGTGCGTGCGCGCCTCGACTTCAACCAGTTCCGCCAACTGGCAGAGGACCTCGTCATACTGCGACACCTGCTCGTCGTCGCAGCGGTCCGAAACGTAGGAAAACAGCTGCGCCATGTTGCGGAACAGCTGGTCCCGCTCGACGATATTGGCATCCCCGTTGAGGACCCGGAACGTCGAGAAGGCGCGGGTACCTTCTTCCATTTCTTGCATTTCCCTGAACTCCCCCGGCTTTCGCCGCTACTGCCGGACACCATGGCATCGGAGGAGAAATCGGCGGCTGAAACCGACGGGCGCGATTTGACTAAAGTTTTAAGGGACTTGCGGCGCGGCGGCGGACGACGGTGTCGACCGTGAAGATGATGAGCGACAGCCAGATCAGCGCGAAACTGAACAGGCGGAGCTCATTGAGGGGCTCATGGAACGCATAAATCGCAAGGAGGAAGGCAATAGATGGAGCAATATACTGCAACATTCCGACAGTGGTCAGCTTCAGTCGCTGCACCGCGAACGCGAACAGCAACAACGGCACCGCCGTCGCGGGTCCGGTGAGCATCAGCAGCAGCAATGTCTGCGGATCGGCATGCGGACCCACCCCGCCATCGCGGATAAACGTGAAGGCCAGGTAGCCGATCGCGAGGGGGACGATCAGCAGGGTCTCGACGAACAGGCCGGTGGTGGAACTGACCTTCGCGGTCTTTCGGAAATAGCCGTAGGCGGCGAAGCTCAGCGCAAGCGTCAGGGCGATGACCGGGATGCCGGACAGCCCGATCGCCTGGATGCCGATGGCGACCGCCGCCATTCCGATCGAGAACATCTGTACCCGGTTCAGCCGCTCGCCGAGCAGCACGACGCCGAGCATGATGTTCACCAGCGGATTGATGAAATAACCGAACGAGGTTTCGAGCACCTGCCCCGACTCGATGGCCCACACGTAGATCAGCCAGTTGCTGCAGAGCAGCGTCGCCGAAATGAGCATGGAGCGCAGGCTCCTCCAGTCGGCCAGCGCCGCGCGGATTTCGGCGGTACGGCCAGCGACGACGAGGATGCCGCCGACCAGCAGCAGCGTCCACACCGTTCGATCCGCCACCACGGTCACCGTCGGCACGTGGGTGACGAACTTGAAGGCCAGTGGCAGGAAGCCCCACAGCACGTAGGTCAGGATGCCCGCGACCAGACCGGCCTGCGGGAATTTTTCGTCAGATGTCACGGCAACAGACGCCAGCGCGCCCTCTCCCCGGCCACGGCCGGCATTCGGGGGCGCTTCTAGCAGCCGGTCCCTCCGCAAGCCAATCAGAGTTTGTGATCCCGGGAAGCGAGATTGCTGATGGGGTCAACCCATTGGCTCGACGCGCGTTGTTGATGAGACCCTCAGCGACAAGGAGACACGCGCATGAAACCGACCGTCACATGGGTACTCTTGGCGGATGGGGCCCAGGCCAAGGTGTTTTCGCATTCCGGACCCGGCAGCGGCCTGCGTCCGGTCGAGGACCTGCTGTTCGAGGAAGAGCCGCTGAAGGCTCAGGACATCATGTCGGACCGCCCCGGCCGGACATTTTCGTCGGCCAGCCCCGGCACCGGACGCAGCGGCTACCAGTATCAGACCGACCCCGTGCAGTACCGTGAGGCGGCATTCGTCAAGAACGTCGCCGAAGAACTGGACCGGAAGTTCCAGCAGAGCGCGTTCAGCCGGCTGATCATCGCGGCGGCGCCCACCGCATTGGGCGACATCCGCGGCGCACTCAGCGACAGCCTGAAGGAGGCGGTGGTGGTCGAAATGCCCAAGGACCTGACCAACCTGCCTACCCCGCAGCTTGAGCGCCACTTCCAGGACGTGCTGGTGCTTTGAGCCCGTCGCGGGCGCCACTAGCGCCCGCGAATCTCCGCCAGTGCGGCGGCCACCTGATCGCTGGTATAGGGCTTCTGCAGGACAGGATTCTGCTGCCAGATTTCAGGCAGGCCGCTGCGCCCGTAGCCGGTCGCGAACACGATCGGCAGCCCGCGTGCCGCCAGTCGCTCCGCCAATGGGAAGACCTGCTTGCCACTCAGGTTCACATCAAGGATGGCAGCGTCGGCCGCACAGGCATCTTCGAAGAGCTGATCGGCTTCTTCGAGGCGCATCGCCGGCCCCACGACCCGACACCCCAGCTCCAGCAGAATGTCTTCCAGATTGAACAGCACGAGGGATTCGTCCTCGAGCACGAACACGGCCATGCCGGACAGCATGTTCGACTTGGATTTCATGGCCTGACTGCACGTTCCTGGGCGTTCACAACGCACTGATTGCTGCGCGTCGGAGCGATTGTCAAAGGGGAACTGGCAAGTGCGGCGCCGGGATCGGCGTGACAAGACCCGCCTGCGCCTTCCCCTGCCCTCGCTTTCGAGGTTAGAAACGCCTGCGGAGGCCCGCCGATGACTACGCCAGACGTTGCTTACAAGCCCCCGGCAGAGGCACCTGACGCACTCTGCGTCTACCGAATCTGGCCGGACGACGGGAGGCCGCCCGGAGCAAGCGAGGGCTCGCGCGGTGAACAGACCATGGTGGCGCCATGGGCTGCCGAAAGCGGGCGGCGCATGGTCCGCAATGTCATCGTGCCAACGATCACCCATTTTGGACCAGCGCCCGGCACGGCTAATGGCACGGCGCTGGTGATCGCGCCCGGCGGCGCGTTCCACTTCCTGATGATCGACCATGAAGGCTACGATCTGGCGCGGCCGCTGGCTTCGCGCGGCGTCACGTGCTTCGTCCTCAAATACCGGGTCATGCCCACGCCGGAGCGGGACGAGGACATGCTGGCCTTCCGCAACGACCTGCACCTGCGGATTCGCGAGGCCCGCCAGCACCATGCCCCCGGCAATGCGCCGCTGACGGTCGAAGCGAGGCAGTGGGGCGAAGACGATGGGCGACAGGCAATCCGGTTCGTCCGCGAGCACGCCGGCGAGTTCCTGATCGACCCATCCCGCACCGGAATCATCGGCCCCTCGGCCCGCGGCGGGCGCGACGCGCCGAGCACGCACGATCATGGCAACCTCACTTCCACCGGCTCGAGGCTCGACCTTCTCATGATTCCGTTACCCAACTGTCCGTAGTAGTTGCTGCCGACACAGTAGATTTTGCCATTCGTCAAGAGGGCGCATGTCGCGTCGTAGGTCGTCTTCACCCGGGCGGCGGGGACCGGAAGACCGGCAACCCTCGCCGGCCTCGCTGCGTGCTCCTTGGTGCCGTCGCCAGCCTGTCCGGAGGTGTTGTTCCCGAAGCAATACACGGAGCCCGACGCCGAGACGGCACACCATCGTGCGGGGTTGACGACCTTGCTGGGATACACGGAGCGGATGCTCTTCGTCGTGGCGACCTGCACGACGGGCTCGGGCGTCACCACCCGCCGCGGGATCGCTCCAACGTCATCGCCCCAGCAATAGGCGTCACCACCCGCTGCGACACATGCGCGGGTCTCCGCGACGTCTACGGCCGTGAGCCGCTCGAACATCGTGGCCCGAGGATTCGGATCGGGGGACAGCGACGACTCGCGCGCGAGGAGGAGGTTGGCTCCCCAGCTCTCGGATGCGCCGTCCTCGCGGACGATGAACGTGGCCTCGTTCACAGTGAGGTCTCGGATCGGAGCCCCGGGCCCGAGGGCGATCGCCGTCGGCGGATACATCGCATCGGAAGGCTCGTCGCTCGTCACTTGACCGGACGCGTTCGAGCCCCAGCAAAGGACGCCACTGTCGACGAGCGCGCATGCGGTTCGATCGGACGCGCTCACTTTCTTCGCGGCCGGGATCTCGAGCCTCACGGGCTCGAGCTCCGTCGTGACGCCCGCGTCGGCGGCCCGGTACGGCCCCTTCCCCCAGCAGAAGGCGGCGCCGGCCTTGTCGACCGCGCAGGTGCGGTCGAGCGCGACGATGTCGGTGAGCCCGGGGACGCGAGTCGGCGTGGCGCTGCCGGGCGATGCCTCGCCGCGACCGAGCTGGCCTACCTGGTTGTCGCCCCAGCACGCCACCGTCCCGTCATGGAGCAGTGCGCAGAAGCTCTCGTCCTGCCCCGCCACGAGCGCCGTGGCACAGGGCGGAGACGCGCATTCGATGGGGAGGAGGCCTCCGTCGAACGGCGCGGCATCCGGGATGGAGGCCGCGTCAGCGTCTTCGTCTTCGTTCGGACGAGAGGCGTCGAATGAGGCGTCCGGCTCGGAGGCGCCAGGGTCCGCGTCGCGTTCGCTCGAGCAGCTCGCAGATGCGATCGCTCCCGTCGCGCAGAGAAAGACCACGAGCGCTGCCGGAGGGCACCGGTCAAGGAGTCGTCTTGTGGAGTGCATAGCCTTCTCCTACCGCCCAGAGGTTCGTGGGGGACGTACCTCGGATTTGGGTGGGCAATTTGGTCAGCGGAGCGCCGTTCAGCACGGTCGACGAATATTGATAACTGCCGCCATCCCCGATTTCGGAACCTCGCATGACGACGCCCCACCTGGCATTTTGACCGCCTCCGGCCAACCAGAGGCGATCTGCGGACTCACTCCACGTTGCGGTCCACCGCGGCGCGCGAACAACGGCTGAGGGTACCGAGCCGACGGTCACGGAGAGGCTTTCCCCTTCCATCGTGAGCTGCGAGTACTGGTTCGGTGGCTGGAGAAGAAAGAACCTACGGCCGTCGGAGGTGTGGAATTGCGACGAGAGTGCGTTGCTGGCCCCGCTGGGACTGGGCAGCGGCGGAGGGCCTCCATCTCGCGGCGTACACTGCCTGAATGTGGCGACGCCGTCGGCGATCCGGTGGTACCCCTCGGGCGTCCTTCGTATCAGGATCTCACAATTGATAAAATTACCGCCAAACCGGTATCCACGGAACCACACCTCGTCCGGGCGCGTCCCGGCAGCGCCCGTGATGTAGAACACCTCGACGGGGTTGTCGGCGTCATCGACCGTGTGCTCCGGGACCCAGCCGAGCGCGCCGCCATCTTCGCTCGCTCGGCGGAAGATGGTATTCGAACGCCAAGCATAGATATCACTACCGACTCCCCATACGCCTAGAATGAGATCCTTCGCATCTTCAGTGCGATCAGGGACGTTCTCGGGGAGCCGCTCACGGCTCCAAGACCACGCCGTTGCCGGCGGGGCGGGGCGCGTTCCGTGATAGATGGTGCCGGGGGCGGCGGCGTAATAGACCTCGTCGGCATTGGGCGACCATATCCTCGTTGCATGATCGGCGAGAGCTTCGTTCTGGCTGTTGTCGTCGATGTAGCGCCACGTGGAGTCAGCTTCGTTCCATTCGAGTGCTCGGATGCCGAAGCTGCGGCTCTCGGCGAGCGCGAAGGCCCGACCCGGCAGCGGCCAGATGTCCTTGATCGTGAGGCCGACGTCGGGCAACGTCGTCTCGCACCACCCGTCCGAGCTACATACGGCCCCGCGTGCTTCGACCGGCGCATCGCTCGCGACGGCCACGTCACGACCTGCACCCGCATCCGCAAGCGCCTCGTCCGGCTCTGCGTGCGGCGCTTCTGTTTCGTCGTCGGATGCTGCGCACGCGGCGATGGCCAAGAGCGCGCTCGACACACTGCCAAGAACGAGAAGGCGCCTCATGGCTTTCCTCCGAGAGATAGAAGCACTCCGTCTCCGCCGACCCAGACGTGCCCCGGTCCGGCGGTCCATACCGTCGTGAGATCGGGGCGACGCGAGCCGAGCCCACCGATCTTCATCCGCGACCAGCGAGTCCCGTCGTAGTGGAGGACGATGGCGTCATTGCCGACGGCCCAGACGTCGGAAGAAGACGAGCCCCAAACGGCATTGAGCTGCGCTGTCGTAGGGATGTCGGCAACGGGCTCCCAGACGGCGGGATCGCCGACGTAGTGCCGTATGGTCCCAGCGAATCCGACCGCCCAGGCATCGGACTCGGAAGCGGCCCACACCCCGTAAAGCGCGTTCCGTGTTTGACTGTCGTACAGCTTGAAGCTCGGCGAATCGCCATCCGCGTTGGTCACGCGCATGGCGACGCCGTTCATTCCCACCGCCCACACCTCCTCCGCCGAGGCGCCGTGCATGCCGGCGAACGTGACCGAGTGCGTTTTTGCGACGTTGCCTTCGAACGTCTTCGAGGGGGTTACTCGCAGGCGGGCGAGGCCTCCCATGTTCGAGCCTGCACTTGTCCGCATCGTCGCCAACCAGAGCCACTCGGCCCCAGGGGCCCCCCAGCCGAACATCAACCGCTGCTGGCGGATGTTGTAGCCCGGGGCTGAGGCCATGGTGGGCGCGCCGTGATCCGTCCAGCCGTCGACGGAAGCGCCTGCGTCGACGCCCGGGTCGACGTAGTTTCGTGCGAACACGCGGTCGAGCCCCCCGACCCCGACTTCGTATCCGTCGCGAAGCCAGAGCGCCGCTATCGTGGGCAAGCGTCCGAGTGGCGATTCGACAGCGACGGGAAGTTGCGAAGGGCGCCACGACGTGCCGTCGAAGTGAGCGAGCGTTCCGAGCGAGCCGAGCGCCCACACGTCGCTTGGCGAGCGGCCACGCACGAGATGGATGCGCGTCCGCGGATCCAGCTGCCCCGGCTCCGCTACGGGCTTCGTCGAATCGACGAGCCCGTTCGGACAGAGAACATCCTCGGAGCAGGTCTCCAGGTAGTACTCGCAATCGACCGTGCAGGGCGGGGCAGCGTCGAGCGGCGCGCCGGAATCGCTCTCAGGCACCGGTGCGGGCGGCGGCTCGGATGGGCCGGCAGGCGCGACCTCGTAGGTGGCGCATGCGCCCAGCCACGCCGGCGAGCCCGTCGCGAGGACCGCTGCCGTCGCAACAGCGAACCGGAGTGGACGAAGTCCAGCTTCGCTGGACGGAGGCCGCGAAGGAACAGGCGGATTCGGCGAAGGCCGAGCCGGATCGAGCTTGCATGCCCTCATCGCGCTTCCTCCCCGTCATCGCACGGTTCGACGACGCAGCGGCCGCCGGCGCACGCCTGCCCGGCCGCAACATCGCAGGTGATCCCGCAGCCTCCGCAGTTCTGCGGGTCGCTGAAGGTGTCCACCTCGCAGTTGTCGTCCAGGTTGCCGTTGCAGTCGGCCCATCGTCCGAAACAATCGAGTTTGCACGTACCGGACGAGCAGACCGGAAGGCTACGTTCCGACGATCCGGGGCAGACTCGCCCGCAGCCACCGCAGTTCTGCAGATCGGAAGCGAAATCGACGCAATTGCCGATGAAGGGCTCGGTAGTCGTGACTCCGCAGAAGCTGAGGCCGGGCGCGCAGCCGCACACTATACTCGGCGGAAAGAGATTCTGTATGCAGTTCATGCCGTTCGCACGACAGTCGTCGCCACAAAGGCTGCAGTTGGCGTGCGTTCCGAGCTTCGTCTCGCATCCGTCGGAGCCCGGCATCCCGAGGTCCGCATTGCAGTCGGCAAAGTTATCGCGGCACTTGAGGTTCCCGCATCGCGAGCCGACGCATCCGTATTTTGCATTCGGCGGAAGGGGAGGAGCCCCCACGGGTCCGTTGGGGTCGCATTCGTTTCCGCATGCTCCGCAGTGCTTGTCGGAGACGTCGACGTTGGCGCAGGTGAACTGATCAAGCGTCTCGCCCGGGCAATACGTGTACCCGTCTTGACAGCCGCACCTGGGCAGAGGCTCATTTGGATACTTGATACACGGAAACCCATCGTCGCACCTATCTCCGCACGCGCGACAGTTGTCGCTCGAGCCGAGACGCACCTCGCAACCGTTGTCGACGAGTCCGTCGCAATCCTCATAACCGCGTAGGCACCTCAGCACGCAGCGACCTTCGATACAGTCGAAGGCCTCGGATTCGGTCTTGGCAGGGCACGCCGCGCCGCACGCGCCGCAGTTCAACGGATCCGATCTGAAGTCCACGTCGCAGACAAACTGCGATGTCGAGCACGTCGTATATCCCGTCGGACACTTGTCCGAGGGGCAATAGTCCGTGAGCGTTCTCTCGACTGTCCCTGCCTCCGGCGTCGCGAAGGGAGCCGGAGGATCCGTGCAGAAGCCGGCATCGCAGTCGGAGCCGATGACCATGTCGGACGTCGCACACGCGGTGACGACGACGATCATGGCGAAAGACACGGTGATCGAAGCGGCAGCCTTCATGGCGTCTCCGTGGTGGTCGTCGGCGCCCCGGCACAGCTCATCACGACGCGGCGCGCGAGCGGGTCCGAGCCGCGGTTCTGGAGGAATGCCCGTCCCTCACGCACCGCTTGGTCGACGCGCCCTGCATGGCAGAGGACCACGATGCGTTCGGCGATCCGCTCGTCCTTGAGCACCCCGTCAGGGAACTCCCTCGAGTGCTCGTCGAGGAACGAGAGCGCGCGTGCGTCTTCGCCTCGCCGGAAAGCGCTCTCCGCCTCCGCGAGGAGGCGCGCTTCGCGGGCGAGCGTGTCGTCGCTAAGTGAAGGCTTGGAAGGCCCAGCCGCCCTGATCCTCCCGGCGGGCCCGGCGGGTGGATTCGCTCGCGGCGTCGCCTGCGGCAGAGAATCGACCGAGACGACGGGGACGCCGATCGGATCTGCGCTCGCGATCTCGATCTTCTCATCGACCATCGCAGGCGGCGAAGCCGGTGAAGCCGTCACATCGGCCGCAGGGCTCTCCCTCGAATGGATCGCAACAACGCCGGCGGCGAGGAGCGCGACGCAGGAGAGGCCGCCCCACCACGCGATGCGCGGCGTCGCCGAAGGAGAGGCGGCGCTCGTCGAGCCGGCCGCGAGGGTCGCGTCGATCTTGGCCGACAGGCGCTCGAAGTCCGCCTGTGACGGCTTGTATCGCGTCGCGATCGGCGCAAGAAGCGATTTGCCCTTGGGAGGTTCTTGGCTCACTTGAGTCTCCAACGGTCACGTGCTGTTTGCCGCTCCAGGCTCGTCGCGACGTGCTCACGCGCGAGCCGCAGCCGGCTCCTCGCGGTGTAGATGTTGATGCCGAGGATCTCTGCGACCTCGGTCACGGGTCTCTCTTCGATCTCCGTCAGGACGAGGACGGCCCGTTGCTCAGGGTTCAGCTTGTCCAGGATCGCCTCGAGGCGCCGAGCGTCTTGCTCGGCCTCGGCAATGCGATCGGGGCCATGTGCGCTCGACTCGGGTACCGTCTCGAAGCTCGCCTCCGAGTCCCAGCCGCTCGTCCAGCGTCGAGAGGACCGCTTGTGCCGTTGCGTGACGCGGTAGAGGATGGAGAAGAGCCAGCCTCGTATCGAGCCTCGGTGCTCGTATTCGTTCATGAGCCGGTGGACGGTCAAGAACGTCTCCTGGACGACGTCGTCGACCTCCTCCGCGCGGACTCCGAGCCGGTGCGCGCTCTGCCAGACGTATTCGAACTGCGTACGGTAGAGCTCTACGAAGACCGCCGCGCGATCTTCGTGCGTGCGCTCGCCGGGACCGTCGTACTCGAGCGAAGCAGGCGAAAGCACGCGCATCCCTCCCTTTAACTTCAGGTGGCGCGTCGAACGGTCACTCGAAGTGGGCTACGGAAGGACGATTTCGACCCCCACCCCCGAACGAAGCGAGAAGACGCCTGGCTCGAAGAGGGTCGCGTTGCCGTTCGCGGTGGCCAGCGCGATGTTCGGTGCTCCGATCGCCGCTAGGAGGTCGACGCGAGCGACGACCCCGAGCCACCTCGTTACCCGCACTTCGGCGAGGCCGCCGGCCCCGGCCGCGGGCCAGATCGCACGGGCGACCTCGGGGTTCCGAATGCCCACTCCGGCGGCTTCGACGGCGCGCGCCTCGACGCTGGCGCACGCTCCTACGTCGAAGCGCCCGAACGGGACCACGTAGCAGCCGAAGAGCCCCGCCGTGCGCATCTGGAACGAAGCTCCCGCACCCCGCTTCTCGTCGAAGATCGGTTGCTGCGCGTGCCAGGCGCTGCCCACCAGGCCGGCGCGAGTGCGCGCCGTACGAAGGTGGACGTTCAGCGCGAGCCCCGCGGATGCGTCGGGAAGCGCTCCCACGTCGAACACGCCGTAGACTCCTGCGCCGGGGCGCACGAGGTCGCGAGATGCCTGATGCTCTGCAGCGACAGGCTGAGCGGCCGGGGGCGACGACGGCTTGGGCGATGGCGGCGGTGGAGCGGGCGCCACTGGCTCCGGCTCCGGCTCCGGCTCCGGCTCCGGCTCCGGCGAGGGTGCGAGCTCGGCGGGCGGACGCGCGTCTCGCGTCGAATCGATCGCCAGCGCGATGAAGACGGCCGCAGCCTCCGCGAGCGCTGTGCACGATCCCGCGCGGACGGTCCTCGTCCCACGCGCGTCCGCAACTTCCGTCGTCAGCACCAACTCGACGCGATCGTCGGCAACTGGACGAATTCGTGCAGTCGCCGTGACCGTCGCTCCCCGCGGAGGCGGCTTGCTCAAGAGATGCCTGACGCGATCGGTGACGTCTTCCGCGGTCGGGCACGTCGCCGGGGCGTTCCACGTGAGCTTCAGCGGGAGCTGCGATGCTTCATCGGCGCGAGCGATCTGATGTGGAATCAGCGTCGCCAGCGCCACGCCGAAGGCAGCCCTTCGCACCCCCGGAGTATCGCATCATGTCGCTTCGAATCTTGCGGTCTCTTTCCTCGTCGAGCGCGAGCGGAGCGCTCGCACCGATGGCTGAGCTTGCCGCGTTTACCGGCTATCCTCCACCGCCGGCGACGGCACGTCGGAGCTCTCGCCGGAGCGACGGTCCACGACCGCGGCGTCCTTCATCGAACGATGTCGGGACGCACCGTGTTGAGCGGACGGAGCCCCATTCCGCCGGGGTAGCCGTAGCTGTTGTAGAAGTCCATGCCCCAGACCGTGATGGCAAACGGTCCGCTGCCGGAGATCTCGTGCCGGCCCGCGCCGCAGCCAGGCTGCCCGCTTTTGGCGTCGAAGCGCACGACGGCCATCTCGTGCTCCTCATCGATCCGACGGAAGCCGCCGACCGTACCGAGGCAGTCGAGCGAAACGTCGGGGAACACTCCGCCCTTCGCCGCGCGAACGACGACGAGCGAGCTCTCCGCATACGTCGGGTCTACGAGGAAGACGTAGCGGTCGAGATACTGATCGGTCGGGACGATCGGCACCAGCTCGGGGTCGCCGATCTCGCGCGGCGTCTGGTTGCCTCCGCTCATGTAGCCGTAGACCGCGATCGGGTGATCGACGTCCTGGCTCTCGACGACGAACGGCTCGCTGCTCGAGAACAGGGCGATTTGACCGCCATCGAGCCTCTCGGGCGCGTCCGCCGGACGACGGGGACGATAGCGGAGCGTCGTACCGTTTCGCGCCGCGGCGATGCGGAACGGCATGAGCTCGGCCGCGCCCGCGGATCGCGACGGCGGCGTCGGCGCAGCGTAGCGCGAGCCCCACGCCGTCGTCGGTGCGAGCTGGGTGCTCGACATGTCGCAGGCCGAACGGTTCGCCGGCACGAACATGCACTCGTGCGTCGCCCAGTATCCGACCGGCTTGTCGGCCGAGATCAGCGTGCCATCGAGCTCCTCCTGCTGAGTGATCTGGAGGACCTCGCCAGCGGAGAGCGTGTAGCTCCCATTCGAGCCCGCCGCGATCCCAACCACGCCGCCTCGAGGAGCGATCTCGGCGCTCGCGTGCACCGTCACGGTGGTCGCGTCCTCTGCCGCCACGATCTGCAGACCCGGGCTCTTGCGCGCCCCGATCGCGACCAACCGCGGCGCCGGGCTGATCACGAGATGGTCGGTCCCCCACGTGCGCACCGGCAGCAGCAGCGACGCGCTGGCGACCGCGGAGTGTCCCCCGCCGTAGGGGTAGATCGAATACGCGGTGACCGGTGCGGAGCTGCGTAGCCGGAACGACTGGCGCCGGCCGGTTCCGCCGATGCCGAGCGGCGTCGTCACCGCTGGCGTGATGCCGTCCGGACAAGGCACGTAGAGGCCGGTGGGCTCGGAAGGCGTCGACTCCGCGAGAAAGAGGATCGCCGTCTGCCCAGGCGCGAGGTCACCTTCGAGCGGCAAGTACGTGATCGGCTCTTTACCGCTCGCAGGCCCGACGAGCCGCGCGGCGCTGGCCACATCGAGTGGCTGCCCAGCGAGCTCGACGTCGAGGCGTGCCGGAGTGCTCCACGTGTTCGACACGAAGACGGCGAAGCAGGCGTCCGTCACCTCGCCCTCGGGCGGCACGGCGCGAAACTCGCAGCCGACCGAGTCGGCGCTGCCGGTAGCCTCGCACGCAGGTACGCACGCACCCTCGTTGCATCCCTGATCGGGCGCACACTCCTTGATGACCCGCTCCTCCGTGCTGCATGCGTCGAGCACCGCGCGTCGATCGCGCGAGCAGCGGGTCTCGCCCTCGCAGCCGGCGTCGCGCTCCGAGACGTCAGTCGGAAGCGCAGGCGGGCGATCGACCTCCGCGCGATCTCCGCCACTACAATGAAGCGTGGCGAGGGCCGCGAGCGCAGCACACGTGGCGACGGTGGCCCGAAGCTCGAAGAGGCCGCTCACGGTTTGATCCTCTCGGGCCGAGGATGCAGCTCACCGTCGCGAACACGGCGGCCGAGCTGACCTTCGAGGTTGCGGCCCCAGCAGACGATGCTCCCGTCGACCAGCGAGGCGCAGAACGCCCCGCCCTTGGCGGACGCGACCGACCGAGCCTTCGCCGGCAGCGCGACGGTCACCGGCGCCTCGGCGCGGAGGAGCTCCTCCGGGAGGGAGCCGAGCTCGCCCCACGCGTTGCTGCCCCAGACGAACACGCGGCCATCGGCATCGACGGCGATCCGCTCTCCGAGCTCGAGCAGGCGTGTCCCGTCGAGCTGAGGGATCACGTTCGCGACCCGGTCGCCTGTCGACGTGCTCCACGCATACGCGCGATCGTCGGCGATGAAGCGGTAGGCGCCGACCCACCGGCCGTACGTGACGACGTCGATTGTCGCCGGCGAGAGATCGCGCCCCTCCGCGAGCGAGCTCGGGCGGCCTGGCGCGGTCCCCCACGAGACGATGCTCCGATCCTCCGTCAACAGGAGCAGCGCGTCGTGGGTGCCCGAGAATCTCCCCACGCCCAGGCCGATCTGACGGACCGGACGCGTCCCTTTCCACACGCGCGTGGCGCCGCCGTCGGAGCCTTCGGGGAGCAGCGATGACCAGGACGGCCCCCAGCACCACGGGGAACGATCGTCACGCACGACCGCGCAGCCCATCCGTGAATCGGCGACGACATGAGCGGCCGGGGGAAGCCCCTCGACGCGGGAAGGAGCAGAGGAGAAGCCTTGCTCCGGCTGCGTTCCCCAGCACCAGACCGATCCGTCGTTCCGAAGCGCGCAGCTCGCGTCGCCATGACCGACGGTCAGCTCGACGACCGAGTCCAGGCCCGGCACGGGCATCGGCGTCGCCGCGAGGACCGGATCGGTCACCGGCACACCTCGCCCGAGCGCGCCTTGCGGTTTCGGGTTCCAGACGTCGAGCTCTCCGTCGCTGCCCCAGCACCAGACGGCGCCTTGGGTCGTGAGCGCGCAGATCGCGTTCGCGCCGTTGCCGGCGACGCGCTCGAAGCAAGGTTCGACCTCGCACGCGAGCGGCGGCGCCGTCGGCTCGCCGGCGTCGGGCGCGCGTGCGTCCAGGTCCGGCCGCGTCGTGTCGCTCGTGCCTGCATCGAGATCGTGAACGTCGTTGCCACCGGCATCGCGTTCGAGGTCGACAGGCGCGAGCTCCTCGGAGCCCGCACACGCGGCCAGCGACACCAACGTAAGGACGACGATTCGAGCCGTGCGCGCCATCACGAGCCTCCCTTGTGACGGAGAGCGAATCCGCGCACGGGCCCGCCGATCGCGCGCGGCTTCTCCTCACCGACGATCCACGTATCGGTTCCGTTGGACCACAGCGCGTGGACCGTGAAGCGCGGGTAGCCGCCGACGGTGATTGGAATCATCTCGAAGGAGCTTCCGTCGTACCGACAGACCGTCGTGCCGTCCGAGACCCATGCCAGGTTGCTCCGCACGGCGGACGCGAGCATCGGTCGACATGCGGGGATATCGTCGCCGTTACGCTGCACCTCCGGGGCGAGCAGCGTGCCGTCGGCGGTCACGGCCCGCATGCGCGTCGTCCACCCGTCGTAGCTCCACAGGCGCGCGTCGCCGGGGCCGGTCCCATGGATATGCCAGGGGGTGTGGCCCACCGTCGAGGCGTCGACCGCGTTCACCCAGCCGCCGTCGAGCGTGCGCCGCAGCAGGACCGGCGTGTCCGTCGGATCGTAGCCCGACGCGAACACTCGATCCGATCCGAAGCCCCAGACGCCATACGGAACTGCCAGAAGCGGTTGGCCCGAGCTGCCACGCTCGCGCTCGGCGACCACATGCCCGGCGTCGTCTTCTCCGCGAACATGCCAGAGGCCCTCGTACCCCCACGCAAGCCAGAGGTCGCTTGGCCCCGCGGCCCATGCCGTCCCGCTCGAGCCGGTCCGGATCTCGAGATCGCTAGTGACCGCGCGCCACGCAAGGACGGAGTCACGCCGCGCCAGGTGCGCGACGGCCGGGGCGGAGCTCGACCCTGGCCCCGGACCGTCGCCGAATGCCCAAACGTCCTCGGGGCCGGTGCCCACGATGATCTTCGCGCGGACGCCGGGCGCGCCGCCATCCGGCCACGTGAACGCCGTCTTCCAAGCCGTCCCGTCCCAGTGCAGGATCGAGCGGCTGCCGCCGGCCCACAGCGAGCCATCGCTTGCGCCCCACACCGCGTACAAGACCTCGCTGGTCGGCAGCTCCGTCAGACAGAACCCGCCGTCGCTGCACGTCGGAGCCGCCGGCTTCGCGTCCTCGTCCGACGCGTCACTCGAAGCATCACTCGCCGGAGGCAGCGATGCGTCGGCGTCCGGCGTCACGAGAGGACTGCCGGAGTCTTCCATCGTGCTGGAGAGAACGAGACCGTCGTTGTCCGCACACGCCCATGGGCACGCGACGACACCGAGCAGAACCACGAAGCGCAGTGCCGAGCTCTTCATTTCTTCTCACCGCTCCGCTGTAGCCGCAGCGTCGTTCCCTCACCGACGAACCACACGTCGCTCGCGTCGGCCCCCCACACCGCGCGCAACGTCGGCCGCTTCGCGTCGCGATCGAATGGCGTGGGCACCCGCCACCAGGATGTCCCGTCGAAATGGAGAATCGTGGCGAGGTCACCGACGATCCAGACGTCGTTCGGCGAGAACACGTGAACGGCACGCAGGTCGACCGTGCTTCCGGTCTCGACCGTCAAGAACCGACGAAGACCGTCGGCGTCGACGCCGAGGCGGCGGACGAGCCCGCTATTTCCGATCAGCCAAACCTCGTCGCCTCGCGCGTACACGTCGGAGAGCGCGGTCGTGGAGTGGCTATTCCACTCCTCGATTTGCCACTTCTGCCACGGTGGAAGGTTGCCACCGGCGTCGGGCATCACACGCAGAGCCCGAAACACCTTTCCACGGTCGCCGGCGGCCCAGACGGTGTTCGCGTCCGGCACGCTCACGGCGCGAAGGAACCCGTCGTCGTAGTTGAGTATCACCGTATCTACGCCGGTCGGGCCCTCCTCCGACCAAGGCGACCAATGCACGAGGACGTTGGCAAATCCGAGCTCGCCGCGCGCGACGTTCCATGCGGCGCCGTTCGCGGGTCCGCCGAGGTCGGTTGGGCGCGAGAGCAATCCTGGAATCTCCGATGCCTTCGAGAGCGCGTCCTCCTGGCGCTCGAACGTGGTGCCCGTCGGGCCGCGCCAGCCCGTCGAGTGCACGAGGTCGCTCCCGTCCATGAACCAGACGTCATCGCGGCGCGACAGCCAGATGCCGCCGAGCGTGTTCTGACCGGACGCCGCACCTTGCCAGGTCGCCGGCGACGACCACGCCGTGCCGTCGAAATGGAGCACGGTGCTCGACGCGCCGACCGCCCACACGTCGTCGGGGCCGGAGCCGGCGATCGCGACGAGGTTGCGCGTGCGCGGGATCGGCGCCGGCACCTCGATCGGGCAAGGTGCTGTTGCGGTGCACTCCTGGACGGGAGGCAACGGTGCGAAGTCGGTGACGTCCGAGGCGTCGTCGGGACCGGCGTCCGAGAGCGAAGCATCCGTACCTGCTTCCTCGACCGCGGGAGGGACGACGACTTCGTGGGCCTCCTCTTCGCGACCGGTCGCGTCGGACTTCGCGCACGACACGAGCAGCGCGACGGCGCCGGCGCTCGCCGCGGCGAGCCGATGAAAGCGTGCGTACGAAACGCTCATCGCGGCACCTCGGGGTTGCAAGCCGCCTTCACGCACTGACCTTCCACGCATGCTTGACCAGCGAGCGGGCAGCGTTGCCCGCAGCCACCGCAGTGGTCCGGATCGAGGCGGATGTTCGTCTCGCAGCCGTTGCCCCTGTCACCGTCACAATCGCGATAGCCGCCCTCACACTGGAAGCCGCAGACGCCGTCGGAGCACGTGGTGAGCGCGTGCGTTCCAGGCGGGCTGACCGGACAGGCGTTGCCACAGCCACCGCAGTGCTCCGGATCCGAGGTGAGGACGAAGCAACCGAGGACGCCGCTCGTCTCCGGATTGCACAGGACTTCGCCTGCCTTGCAGCCGACGCACTTGCTTTCGTGACAGCGCTCGCCGGCGCCACACGTGATGCCGCACCCACCGCAGTTGTTCGGATCGGCGATGAAGTCCCAGTCGGCCGACTCGCATCCGTCCCCGTCGTCGCTCTGCAGGTCGCCGTTGCAGTCGGCGAAGCCCGACCAGCACTTGCGTTGACCGCACGCTCCGCCGGAGCACCCGACGTACGCATTCCACTCGGGGTTCAGGTCCTCATAGGGGCACTGCACTCCGCACGCACCGCAGTGGCTGTCGTTCGCCAGGAAGTCGACTACGCAATCGTTCCCGCAGGGCTTCGCGTTGGGGCCGAGGTAGGCGCAGTCGCACGTGCCGTACGCGCACCCGACGAGACACACGTTCCCGCAGGCGCCGCAGTTGTACCGATCATTCTGCAGCGCGGTCTCGCAACCGTCGTCGACGATGCCGTTGCAGTCACCGGCCAACCCGGTGCACTGCATCTTGCATTGCCCGTCGACGCAGGTCCATTTCGTGTTGTAGTCCGACGGGTCGTCAGCACCGGGACAAGCGTTTCCGCAGGCCCCGCAGTTGAAGTCGTCGTGCATCAGATCGGCGGTGCAAGGGAAGCGATCGCCAGGACACGTCGCGCGTCCCGCCGGGCACTCGGTGGTGTCGCACATCACCGTGCTGGGCACCGAGGCCTCGGTCGAGCCGGCGTCGTCCCCGCCGAGCGCCGGAGGATTCGAGCCCTTCTCGAATGCGCCGACGATGACCGCATCGTCGGGCGTTGCGCAGGAGGTCGACGCGAGGAGTGGGGCGAACAGCGCGAACACTCCGAGAACGACCGCGCCCCGCTTCGTCCAGGGTCGACGAGTAGACCACGAGCTCTTCATCGCTCACTCCACTGTTTGATCGAGGACGCGACGAACGCGTTCGACGTAGGGCGTCTCACCGTGCAGCGCCAGGAACCGTTCACCACGCGCACGCGCCTGCGCTCGGTCACCGGACATCGCCAGCGCCTCGATGCGCATCACGTCGACCTCCTCTGCGAGCAGTCCGCCTTTCGCGAAACGCTTCTCGTATGCCCTCACCGCTTCCAGGCACTCCCCTCCACGGCCGTTCGCCAGTGCTGCACGCGCCCGCTCCACGATGGCGAGCTCCTCGAGGAAGGGGTCCGCGGCGGGCGTCTTCGAGGGCGCAGCCGTCGTCGGTACCGCGCGCGGGAGATCTTCGACGCGAACGGTTTGCGGCTGCTCGCCCGGCAACGTGTTCGCTGCGTTCGGCGCAGAGCGCGGCTCCTCGGGCGCGAGCGCGATCACCGCTGGTGACGACGCGAGCGAGCCCCCGCCGGAGAACGGCGTCGCCGCCTGCTCGTTCCGGGGCGTTTGCGCGACGGTCGCGATGCCTGTCGCGACGACTCCCAGGACGCCGAGCCCGACGACGAGCCACAGCTTGAACGACGAGCTCCCGCCGGCCCCCGCCGGCGCGTTGGCAGACGCGCTTTCTGCCGCCAAGATCCGCGCCGCCGCCCGTTCGAGCGCGCCGGCGGGAGGGCCGTCGCGATCGATCATCGATCGGATGCGCGCGAGATCGGGGTCCGACTCGAAGAGGCGCTCCGGCTCTCTCATCACAAGCCTCCCACGCGCTTGCGGTGCCGGTCGAAACGAGCTTTGAAGTCCTCGCGCGCTCGCCGAAGGCGTGAGCCCACGGTGCCGATCGGCAAGCACAACAGTTTCGAAATCTCGATCATCGTCATCCCATTCAGCTCGTACATGACGAATACGGGGCGTACGTCCTCGTCGAGCTCGGAGAGGATCCGGTAGACGAGCTCGCACGATCGCTTCGCATCGAGCTGCTCTTCCGGATTCGGTGCAGCCCCGAGCTCCGTGTCGACGTCTTCGTGCAGCGCCTCGCGGTGCGCTCTGCGCTGCAGATCCCTGTTCACGCGGTACGCCGTTCCCAGGAGGAACGATCGCTCGGAAGCTTGCCCGCCCTTGATGTCGTCGACTCGACGGGCCGCGACGAGGAAGACCTCCTGCGACGCGTCTTCCGCGAGGTGGGCCGGGACTCCAAGCCCGCGTAGAAACTTCCAGACCGACGCGAAGTGGTCGTCGATCAGCTGACGGAGGCGTGCGCGTCGACCTTCTTCGAGAACGCTCGCGCTCTCCAAGCCTTCAGACGCCATCGGGGGCACCGGGCACGCCGCAGCCATCGCTGGTAAATGTGACGGGCACCTGTGTTTGCTCACGAAAAATGACGAAAGGGTCCGGTGGGTGCTCAGAGCCTCAAACCAAGGCCCAACCCCACGGCCAGACCGAGGGCCGGCGCCTGCGACACGAGCTCGGTCCGTGGAGCCGAGCTCCGGATCGAATCAAGCTCGACCACTTCGAAGCGGGGGCGCGAGAGCGGCGCGACGAGACTGGCGTGCACCGTCATGAACCACGGCGCAGCGAACCGCCACACGCCGAGGAGCGTCGCGCCGGCGTCGAACCAGCGCTTGCTCGTCCGTTGCGCCAGCGGAATACCCTGACTCGTGGCCCGCTGCACGCCGATGCTGCCCTCGACACACGGCGCGAGCTCCAGGCGCTCATGTGCGAGGCGGAGTCGAAGCGGGCACAGGCGAGGGCTCACAGTCGACCAGAGGAAGTCCGTACTGCCTCCTGGCACCCCGATCGACGTCGGTAGGCTCTGACGCAGCCCGAGCCCGAAGGAGGGGCGAACGACGATCGAGGGACTCGTTCGCTCCTCGACGTTCACGAGCGACGGAAGCTCGTAGTCCACGAACGCCCCGAGCACGAGCAGAGGTCGGGAGACGACCGCAGTGGTCACCTCTTGGCGTAACGCGAGCGACAGCGAAGAGCGCGATGTGGGCCTCGGGTCGGCATCTTTTCGGGGCGCGAGCGCAGCGGGGGAGCGAGGCCCGGCCCGAAGCGTCGGGCGCTTCGGCGGAACGTCGGGGCCCTGGACGTCCTGATCAGGAAGCGGCGGCGCGGGGGCCGGCTCCGGCGGCAAAGGAGAAGTGTCACTCTTGTTCCTCTCCGAGGTCGAGGCAGCAGGGTCGATGACGAGGGCGACCATCACGGCGAGCGCGCGCACGACGGTGGCGCAGCTCGGGCCCGATACGACCCGGCGAGTCTTGCGCGATCCCACGGCAATCTCGAGGGTGCCCGCCCACGCGGCATCCGGACGTTCGAGCGCGACGAGGAGCTCGTGAGAGGCACCCCCGTCATCGACGAGGCTCCACTTCGCGGTGTACCGGCGGACGCCGTCGAGAAACTCCCCGCGCGAAGGGCAGGCGGCTGGTGCGCGGTAGTCGACCCGAATCGAGACGTCCGAGGCCGGCGCTGCGTCCGCGCGCGCTTGCGGGATCGCGACACCGCCCACCAGGACCGCGCCCGCAGCGACCTGGCGACATCGGCGGCGCAGGAGGACCACGATGGCGGACATGACGAGCTCGTGAGGCGCTTTCTGGAACGCAGCCTAGCAGTCGCGTCGCCGCCATGTCCTCGCCGCGACCACTGGCAGAGCTCGATCCACTCTCGCTAGCCGGAACGAGCTCCGCCACTGCACGCACGTGCGTGCGATTCGGCTGTGGCGTTGAACTAGCGAGAATTTCCGCTTGAGCGCGAGCGGAACTCCGTGCTCGCATCCGGTGGATGCGGAAGGCTATCGTCCGATAAGTCGCTCGCTGGCGGATCCGTATGGGACGATGGGCTGGACCTCTGCGCGTGGCGTGTACCGCCGCCGCGCTGTTGACTATCGCGCCTCCGTCCGCCGCGGCTGAAACTGGCGACGAGCCCATCCACGTCGACTACGCCGCCGCGCCCGGGTGCCCATCGGCAGGGCACTTTCTCGACCAGCTCCGTTCCTTCACGACCCGGTGGGTGCTCGCGCCTCCGGACGCGGAGGCACGACGCTTCGTCCTTCGAATCACGAGCGCAGGCGATCGTTACGTCGGCAGCTTCGACCTGCAGTCGGCGCCGGGCTCCAATGTCCGACGCGACGTTCGTGGTGAGACCTGCGAGGACGTCGCATCGGGCCTGGCGGTCGCGGTCGCGCTCGCGATCGATGCGCGGGCATCGGCCGAGCCGCCTGGCCCCGAACCGCACCCCGTCGAATCCAATCGCATCCCACTCCCCGAGCCCTCGCCACCGCTCACGACGGACGATCGCCCCCCGTCCCCTCCAAAGCATCCCGCTCCCCCATCGTCCGAGGAGTCCGAGCTCCGCACGCTCGTCTCGGCCGGAGCGCGCCTGGACGCCAACGGCGCGGTGTCCGTGGTCCTCCCGACGATCGTGGCATTCGTCGACATTGCCTGGCGCGTCCCGGTCCGCCGCGCGCCACTCTTCGCCGTCCGGCCCGTCCTGCGTGGAGGAGTCCGTCAAAGCTTCACGCGGACGGCCTCCGCTGGTGAGGGCGGCGCGGACATCCAATGGAGGACCGGATTCGTCGAGCTCTGCCCTACGCACCTCGCGCTGCCAGCGCGCATCTCGCTCGAGGGATGCCTCGCGTTCAACGCCGGGCAGCTCTTGGCGGAGGCCCGCGGTCTCCCGGAGGCGCACGCGACGCGCCTGTGGCTCGACTCCGGCGTCGAGCTCGGCGCCCGCTGGCAGGTGCATCGCCACGTGTTCGTCGCGCTCTCCGCGGGACTCTGGTACCCGATCATCCGCGACCGCATCCGTGTGGAGCCCGACAGGATCGTGTCCGAGGCCCCGCCGCTAGGGCCGTCAGTCGGCGTGGGCGCTGGCTATCTGTTCTGAAAATAGTGGGACAAAAACCTGGTCGAGGTGGATTCATCCACATGACGGCCGCGCCCCTCACCGCCTTGAGGCTCCAGGAGCTCGAGGACGCCGCCGTGGCCATGCCCCAGAGTCGACTCGACAAGGAGCGGCTTCGCCGGACGGCGGTCGACCACTTCGACGACGTGTGGCGTTTCCTTCGAAGCCTGGGCGTCCCGCCCGACTTGGTCGATGACGCGGCACAGGAGGTCTTTCTCGTCGCTGCGCGCAAGTTCTCGACCGTGACCCCGGGAGCGGAGAAGGGCTACCTGTTCGCGGCATCCGTCTACGTCGCCCGGAGGGTGCGGCGGAAATTTGCTCGGGAGGAGCTCGCCCCGGATCCGGACGACGGCTCGCTCGAGCTGGCTTCGTTCGAGACGCCCGAAGACTCCCTTGGTCAGAAGGAGCAGCGACATCTGCTCATCCGTCTGCTCGACGGCCTGCCGGAGGAGATGCGCACCGTGTTCGTGCTCTACGAGATCGAGGGGCAATCCCTCTCCGAGATCGCCACGCTTCTTGGAGTTCCGATGAACACCGTGGCCTCCCGATTGAGGCGTGCCCGCGCTCGATTCGACGTTCGATTGCAAAGAGTGCAGGCCAGATTGCGAGGCGAACCGTGAAAGTTCCCCGACGACTGAATGAAGAGAGCGAGCTCTTCGCAAAGCTCGTGGCGGACATGAAACGCGATCGCCCCTCTCCCGAGCCCCTCGAGAGACTGCTGGGGGCGATCAACGCCATGCCGGACATCGAGCCGGAGCCCGCGAAGCTCGGCGGCAAGAAGCTGTTCCTCCTCGCGAGCGCCGCTCTGCTGGCCGTCGGCGCCGCTACCCTCATGGCGCAGTCGCTGCCGGCGGGGGCGCCCTCCGCGCCGGGTGTGATGGCCGACACGCCGGCCCCCGAGGTCGTCGTCGTGGTTCCCGCACCGGCGCACGAGGTTCCCTCCACCAGCGTCGCGGATCTCCCGGATGTTCCGCCTCCGGCAGGTTCGTTCGGGTCGCGTGCCGCCGCGGCGCGCGCCGTTCCGACCGCTGCGGCGGCGTCTCCGCCGTCAACGGGACAGGAGTTCGAGATCATCGTCGCGGCGCGGCGGGCGTTGACGGGAGGGGACCACGATCGATGCCTGTCGCTCGTCGCGCTGTACGAAAGAGAGTTTCCGACGGGGCAGTTCGCGTTGGAGGCCAAGGTCATGCGCGTCGAGGCGACCGCCGCCGGCGGCGAGCGCTCACGCGCGGCGGCGCTGGCGCGTGAGCTCCTCGCGCGCGAACCCAAGAATCCCTATGAGGCGCGCCTGCGCTCTCTACTGACGACCATCGAGGCCCAGTGATGAACCGCAACGTTGCCTGCGCTGCCATTTTGACCGCCACGGTTGGCGCGCTCGTGTTCGCATGCGCGTCACCCATCGGGGATGACGTCCTCCTCGTCGCCAACGACGCCGACGCCGGCGGTGCCATCAGCCCCCCTATCTTCGTAGCCCCGGATGCCTCGGACGCGCAGGCGGACGTCGACCAGAACGTCAACCTCACGCCGTATTGTCCCTCCAACGAGTGTCCTGAGGGGAGAGCGACCTGCCCGAGCTCGCGCTTCCGGTGTGAAGTGAACCTGCGGACCGATAGAGCGAACTGCGGCGCGTGCGGTGCCGCTTGTCCCAACGACACCTTCACCGAAATCTATGAATGCGTCGAAGGGAAGTGCGAATTCGAGTGCAAGAAGCCGTATGGCGACTGCGACGGCGTCGCCGACAACGGTTGCGAGACCAGGCTGGACTCCAACGATAACTGCAACGGATGCGGAGTAAAGTGCGAGGACCCAACCAAGCCCTGTGTTCAACACAGGGTCGGATACGGGTGCGGCTGCGAGGACGGCAAGGTGTACTGTCCCGCCACCAACAACTGCGTCGATCCGAAGAATGACGACGACAATTGCGGCGCCTGTGGCAACCGTTGCGATCCGACCGGCGGCGGAAAACCCGCATACACCAACATGTACTACGGGTGCGTCGACAGCAAATGTGACGAACTGAAGTGCAAAAAGGACTGGGGCAACTGCGACGGCCTTCTGTCGAATGGGTGCGAGACGTATCTGGTCACGTCGGCCAATTGTGGCGCCTGCGGCGCCGCGTGTGGGGCCGAGGAGAAATGCAGGATCGATCCGCAAGGAGAAGGATTCCCTTTTTACTTTTCTAAACCGCAATGCATGTGCCCGCAGGGCATGACGTTCTGCGGCTCGTGCCAAGAAGATGGTTGCAGGGGGCAGTGCTTCGACCTCTCCTCGAGCTGGGAAAACTGCGGCGCTTGCGGCCTTCGATGCCCGGCACCGCCCTTCTTCGGTGCTACGGGCGGAAGCACCTGCAACTACGGGATGTGCGAGCTCCAGTGCTTCGAGGGGCGGGCCGACTGCAATGGAGACGCAAAGGACTACTGCGAGACGAACATCGACAGTGACCCGATGAACTGCGGGGCCTGCGGAAGGGTCTGCGACGCGATCGCCGGACAAGCATGCGTCGGCGGTGAGTGCGTGGTCGAGCCGTGCAAAGAAGAAGACGCCGGAGTATTCACGCAGTGAGAGGAGGTTGGGTGATTCTCGTCGCAGGTGTCGCGGCGTGCACCGCAGGGGGCATCGACACGACCGGGCTCGCCGACGACGCCAGTGTGCCCGTGCCCGAGCCCGGGCCCCCGCCCGTAGCCGACGGCGGTCTCGATGCCGAATCGGGTAGCAACGACGCTGGGCCGTGCACCGATTGCGAGTATTTCCCCGAGACGTGCACCTCGGATGTCCTCTGCCCGAACGGACCGTTCGCCCCCGAGCATCCCGGCGGCTTCGACAAGCGAACCCGGATCAACGTCATCCGTGGACGCTCGCAGAGCGACGTCTGGGTCGCCGGCGCGCTCGGTGCGCTCGCGCACTTCGACGGCGCGTCCTGGAGGCGCGAGGACCTCGGGACTCGTGAGTCGATGCGTGGCCTCTGGCTACGCGATTCGTCCGAGATTTCGCTCCCGTTTCTCCAGCGAGCCTACGGGCGTGGTGTCAGCCTGCCGGATGGAGGCCCGCCACCGTCCGCCGACGGCTGGAGCGCACTTGCTCCTTCGTACGCCGCCGGGCAAGCTCCTCCGGGGGCAGGGTCGGCGCAGCTCGTCTCCGCGTGGGCCGCCCCGGGGGCCGAGTGGCTCTGGTGCCTCGCAAGAGGGATCTCGGCAGGCGGGATTTGGCGTCTTCGCCAGGGGTCGACGACGCTCGAGGGCTCGGCCGTCATTCCGGCGAGCACCTGCAACTCCTCCCCGTGGTGCAGGTTCATGTCCAGCGTTCACGGAGCCTCCGCCGACGAGCTCTGGGTCGTCGGGGAGTCTGGAGCGACGGTTCGTATCACGAATGCGACCGGCGCCACGCCGACCGCCAAGGAGTTCGACAGCCAGACGTGGACCGCGCTCAACGGCGTGTGGGCTGCGTCGGCATCCGAAGCCTGGGCCGTGGGCGTGATGGGCACTATCCGCCACTACAAAGGCGATCCTGCACAGTGGGATGTCGTCTCCGATGTTCCGACCCACGTCGATCTCAACGCGGTGTGGGGCTCCTCGTCCACGGACGTCTGGGCCGTCGGCGATGAAGGAGTGGTGCTCCATTACGACGGAAAGAGCTGGTCGCGCGTGAAGGTCGCTGGGCTCGGCGCAGAGCGTCCGAACCTTACGGCCGTCTGGGTCGCCGCCGGGGGGCACGTCTGGGTTGGCGGTGAAGGCGTCGTGCTTTCGCTAAGAGGGAAACAATGAGGGCCTCATTCTTCGCAGCGTGCGGATCGGTCGCGCTCACCGCGCTCGGCGCCATCGCGAGCTGCTCGAGCGATCGCGGCATCCGTGAGACGAACCAGGACGACGCAGACGCGGAAGCAACCGGATCGGCGGACGACGCGCAAGCGTTCGACGCTGGCGTGCCCGACGAGCCGCGTACCGACAGCGGAGCGCGCGACAGCGGAGCACGCGACAGCGGGTCGTTCGACGGCGGGCCGCTCCCGGTGGTCTGCGCCTCGGCTCCTTGCGCGACGTCGCTCGTGACGACTCGGGGGCGCAGCGACGACGACAACGCCGAGGGATTCTGTGCGCTGCTCGACGACGGCAAGGTGGCGTGCTGGGGGGCGAACGGAGCCGGCCAGCTCGGTCGCGGAGCCGGCGCCAACAGCGTTACCGCGGCGCACGTCGTCGGGCTCTCGGACATTGTCCAGCTCGACCACACCTGCGCGCTCGACAGCGACGGAGGCATCTGGTGCTGGGGCACGGGGCCCTTTCTCCGTAACGACGCGGGCGCCGTCACTACGGAGCGCACGCCGCTCAAGCTGGCCCTGCCGCCGGCGAAGAGCGTGGGGCTGGGGGTCGGCGTCGCATGTGCGTCCGTCGATGACGGCGTCACGTGCTGGGGAGAAAACTCCTCGAGGATCGTCTCGGCCGAGTCGGCCGCGGTGCTCGCTCCACAGGTGATCTCCGTTCCTCCCGGCGCGTCGATCCGCGACGTCGTCGTCGGCAACGCCGCTTTCGTTCTTCGCGAAGACCGTGAGACCGTGAGCTGGGGAGCGAAGACTCTCATCGCCCGCGTCTCGTCGCTCGCGGTCGACCCGTACCCTCGCCCCATCGCGCTCGCCGGTGTCTCCTCGATCGACGTCACGAGTGACAGTGCGTGCGCGACGGCGGCGGGCATCGGCTACTGCTGGGGGCGCGCCATGCGCCCAGCGACCTTCACCGATCTGCCCTTCGAACGCGGCCTTCCGGTGCCCGTCGTGACCCCGGAGCCCATCGTTCAGATTGCTACGACGCGCAGCATCGAGGCCTGGGTCTCCAACAAAACTATCATTCAACCGCAGCGGTGGTGCGCTGTCGCCGCGTCGGGCAACGTCTACTGCTGGGGCTACAACGCGAGTGGTCAGGCCGGCGACGGGACGACGGACCACGCGCTTGAAGCCGTCCAGGTCGACCTCCCGGAGCGCGCCGTCGAGGTGAGGACCATGCCCGACGCGACATGTGCACTGTTGACGAGCGGAGAAGTCTATTGCTGGGGATCCAACGATTACGGTCAGCTCGGAAGCGGAACGATAGGCGAGCCGAGCTCCATTCCACAGCGGGTGGTGTTGCCATGAGCCGCGTACGAATCTCTCGCTGCGGGGTCGCCGTCGTCCTCGTCGTCGCGACCGGTGGCATGTACGCATGCGCGGAGAACCGGGCTAGGTTCGAGCAACGGAACGAGACGTTCGAGGTCGACGCCGGCGCCGGCACCACGGACGACACGGACCCTCCGGACTGTCGCCACCAGTGCTCGCTCGACGGACGCTCGATCATCGACACGTGCACCGACACCATCGTCGAGACCTGTAAGCCCGATCACGTGTGCGGTGGCGCTGCGTGTCTCGCGCCGTGTGAGGCCGCCGCTGCCGATCGTCACTCGAACGGCTGCGAGTTCTATGTTCAGGCGCCTCTCTTCCGCCAGAATAATTACAGCCCGCCGATACCTCCGTCCTGTTTCGCCACGTACGTCGTCAACACCTCGAACCAACCCGCCGAGATCTCCCTCGAGCTCGAAGGGAAGACCCTCGACGTCTCCAAGTCATTGTTTCGCACGACTCCGGGCAGCGCGGAGTTGATCCCGCACACCGGGCCAGTCGCGCCGGGTGAGAGCATGATTCTCTTCCGCTCGGCCGCGCCCCGTGACCTTGCGTTTTCACTAAAACCGCACCTGTCTTCCGTGGCCTGTCCGGGCGGCGTGGTTCCTGCCGCGACGACCGATCGACTCGGCGGCGCCACCCAACGGGGCTCATCCTTCCGGCTCTCGACGACGATGCCGGTGTCGCTGACGTCCATCTATCCGTCCGGCGGCGCCAAGAGCACCATCCCCGCCGCGACGCTCCTGCTCCCCGTCGCGACGTGGGCGAAAGAGAACATCATCGTCAACGGCTGGGAAATGAACGTGTACGGCGGGCCCAGCGCCCAGATCGTCGCCGCCGAAGACGACACGGAGGTAACGATCATCCCGAGGCGCAACCTTCAGAACGGAGTGGGCATCACGGGCGGTCGGGCGCACCAGCCGATCAGCTACCGACTCGACAGAGGGCAGCATCTGCAATTCGTCCAGGACGAAGAGCTCACCGGCAGCATCGTCACGTCGACCAAGCCGACGACGGTCTTCGGCGGACATGCGTGTGGGCGCGTTCCAGCGATGGCCCCCGCTTGCGATGTCCTGATGCAACAGATTCCAGCTTTCGAGCAGTGGGGATCCGAGCACGTCGGCGTCGGATACCGCCCGCGCGCGGGGAACGAGCACGAGATGGTGCCGTATCGCATCGTCGCGGCGAGCGACGGGACGCGGCTCGACTACGATCCTGCCGTCCCCCCCGGAGCGCCTACCACGATGAACGCAGGCGAGGTAGCGACGTTCAGCTCCGGGACGGGAGACGCGTTCGTCGTCCGTACGCAGGACGTCGACCATCCCATCTACGTCGCGGCGTACATGACCGGCGCGGACGGGGACGGCCGCGAAGCGAAGAACTACGGAGGTCGCGGCGACGCGGAGTTCGTAAACGTGGTTCCGACGGGCCAATATCTGAACTCGTATAGCTTCTACGCGGACCCGACGTACGCGGAGACTTCGCTCGTCATCGTGCGCGCAAAGTCCCGTGGCGTGTTCCGAGACGTGTGGCTCGAGTGTGCTGGCAACCTGACCGGGTTCAAGCCTGTTGGAACGAGGGGTGAGTACGAATACGTCCGAGTCGACCTCTCACGTGAACGTGGCTCCGGCGACAAGTTCGACGCCGGCGTTTGTCAGTACGGCGTACAACGCATGCGCAGCGAGGGGCCCTTCACCGCGACGATCTGGGGGTGGGATCAGTACGCCAGCTACGCCTACCCCGGAGGAATGGCCCAGCGAAAGCTCGTGAAGAAACCGCTCGTGCCCGTGCACTGATTCGGTAGCCCTCGTTCCGTCGCCGCGAGCGCTTCTAGCGCTCAGCTCGACTCGCTCACCTCGACCGTAGCGTGCTCTTCCGTGACGGGCCGCAGCTGCCCGTCACGGATTCGTTTCAAAGTCGATGGTGACGCGTGACGTCGCCCCCGAATCATCCGCCGCGATGACTGCTTCCTTGCGACTCGAGCGCATCGACGTCTTCCTCAACGGCGCTGCGTTTGCCGTCGGCAGTGCCGTCACTCGAGGAGCCGGCATGATGCGAGGGCTCGTCCGCCGCGCGAGCGGGCTCGAGGCCCCTTCCTCCGCCGCCGTGGCTGCCGGGCTGGTCCGCGGCGTTGCGACCCTGGCACCTTCATCGCTCGGGACAATCGGCGGCACTGCCGTCGAGATCGCGGGCGAGCTCGCCGTGTTCGCCCTCGCGACGTGGACGGTTCGAGAGTCGTCGCGCGACGACGAGGTGCTCATCGGAGCGATCGCCTTCGTGGAACACCGCGGGCTCTGCAGCGCCCACGCTGCAGAGCTCTGGCGCGTGGCGGTCGGAGCTTCCCCCGCGCGACGCGAGCTCGTCGTGCGCGAGGTGCTCGCGCTGCTGAAGTCGGCGGCGCGAACGGCGGCCAGCCAGCCGCTCGTCTCGGTCACGAAAAACCTCCGCGTGATCGGCGTCGCTCTCACCTGCGCCGATGCCTGGGTCGGAATGGGCGAAGCGGCGCGTCTCGTCGAAACTACGAGAGGCTTCGCCATCGATCACGCGCGCGACCTCTCGCAGGAGCGTGCGCTGTCCCGCTTCGACTATCCCCTCGCCGCCTGACCGCCAGGCGCGCCGCTGCGTCGCGCTCGCTTCGCGTAGGCGCCTCGTGACGTGTGGCGAACGCGATCGACCGGAAGAGCTGGCGCCGCCCGACCTTCGGTGTGACTCTATATCGAGCATGCCGTCGAAAACGTGGTTCTTGCCTGGGCTCGTCGTGATGGGAGCCCTCCATGCGTGCACTGGGTCGGCGCTTCAAGGCGGCGGCGGACCGGATGGTGGCCCCGACTCGCGCTTCACGTTCTCTCCGCCCGACGCGGCGCGCGCGTGCGGCCACGACGACGACTGCGTGATTCTGCCTGCGCTCAGCAATTGCTCGAGCTGCTGCGGAGAAGGCGCGGTCGCGCGTGGCGAGGCGGAGCGCGCATACGCGGCCGTGGTCGAGGCTTGCCGCACGCCCGGAGCGCCGGACAGTTTTACGTGCGACATGGCGTGCGGCTCCCTCCGGCCAGCATGCTACGAGGGGACGTGCGTCACGTTCGCAGACGCCAACACGGGCGGCGATCCAGCCCCCGCATGCCGGAGGGGCAGCAGCACGACGGACGGTGGTGCGTCAGCGCCCGATCTCGGCACCGGACCTTCGTGCGGCGCGCGCGTGGTGAAGACCGGATTCGAAGAAGGACTCGATCCGTCGTGGCGTTCCACCGACTCAGCCTCGTTCCGAATCGATCGTGACGAACCACTCGCTGGCGAAGCCAGTTTGCGAGTCAGCTACAAGCAGAAGGACGCTTACCTCACGATCGAACAACCCGACGCATGCGCGACGCGAATCGCGTTCACGCTCCGCACGCGTCTCCTCGCGAGCGGCGTCACACTCGCGCGGATCGTCGCAGGCCAGGGGTCTTGGTTCCATGTTCGCCTCGACGAGTGCGCGCTCTCCGTTTCGGAGGAGACGCGCTCCGACACGGCGGCCGGGCTCGGTGCCGGCGGCAGGACCTGGCCCGTGCCGGAGGGCTCTCCGGTGCGGGTCGTCCTCACGCTCGACCTCCGCACGAAGACGCTGGCGACCGCGGTCGCGCCGCTAGGCGAGCCGCTCCCCGAGCCGCAAACCGTGGGCGTTCGCGGCGACCCGTCCGGCACGGGCGCCATCCGCGCGATCGAGCTCGGATCGGCTCCCGGCATCATGTCGCCCGGCGTAGGCGCGGTCTGGATCGACGACCTCGTCATCGACTGACGCGTCCGGGGGCAAGCTCCTAGCTTGCCGGAATCTCCAAGCCGTGGACGAGAGCAACGCGTAGGTTCCTCGTCGTGACGCGATGGCGCCACCGGAGCAATGATGCGCACGGCATCATTAACGGGTTCAAGATCGCCTACGAGATTGCCGGGCGGGGTCCCCCACTCGTTCTCCACCCTGGCATGTTCCAAGTGGGCTCGCACTGGACCAAAGCCGGCTACACCTCGACACTGACGACGAGCCACACGGTGATCGCGATCGATCCGCTGGGCCTCGGTTGCAGCGACGGCCCGGAGCACCCGACGGCTTACGCGCTATCCAGACGTGCCGAATACGTCACCGCCGTGCTCGATGACGTCGGCGTGAAGAAGGCCGCGTTCCGGGGTTACTCGTTGGGTGCGCTCACCGGCTACGCTGTGGCAGTACATGCACCGAAGCGACTAACCCGACTGGTCGCCGGTGCCTTCGACCCCATCACCGGCGCTCGCCGGATCCCGCACCGAATGGCCTGGTCTCGGAGCCAGGCCGCTACTTGACGGGATCGCCGACGGTCTGGCAGCCGAGGACGACGTCGATCTTGCCCTTCGCGTCGGCCTTCGCGGTCGCGCAGGCCCCATCGCAGAGCAAGATCTTCGTCGGCGCGCTCGCGCTGTCGTAGCGCCAGCCGCCGACGTTCGCGCAGTCGGCACTGTAAGGGAGAGTCTTGGGAGTGCCGCCGTCGGGGGTGAACTGGATATTGACCTTGTTGTAATCGAGGGTCTTGCCCTCGGGCGGAGCCGGGATCGAGTACTCACACGTCAACGAGGCGCCACGGATGGTCTCCATCGCGGCGGCGAAGCTCTGACCGACGGCCCCCGCGTTCGCAGTCGAGATGATGAACGCCGCGTTCGTCCCGCCAGCGACAGCGAGCGCGTTGAGATCGGTGAGAGCGCCGCCGACGCCGATGACATAGGTCGGGATCGTCGCCGCCACGGCCTGGGCGACGCTCGACGTCGTCGCGATGGTGTTGTTCGAGCAGTACTCCGGAACGCCATCCGTCGCGAGGACGATCACCACCTTGCCCTTGCCCGCGAGCTGGGCCTCCACGGTCTGAGCGTAAGCAACGGCTCCTTCCATCGCATAACGAGTCGGCGTCCCTCCGGCGCCCGTGAGGGAGCTCATTCGGGCAGTCAGCTGATTCTGCGTGTCCGGGAGCAGGACGTTCGCCTCGGCCGGCGTCTGATACGAGGCAGCCGTGCACGCGGCGCTGTTCGACGGGAGGCTCCCGTTGGCGGGGAATGGAATCAACGACGCGGTGATGCCCGCCGACCCTGCGTTGCCGAAGAACGACGAGAGCGCGCCAGTCACCTGCTTCCAGCGCGAGTTGGCGTTGTTGCAGTCCCTCGAGTTGCTGTCGCCCAGGATGCACATGCTTCCCGACTTATCGAGGACGACGACCATGTGGAGCGGCAACCGCTCGGCCTCCGCCGTCGATGTCGCGCACGCCTTCCCGGTCCCGTCGTCGTCGTCATCGTCGTCTCCGGCGCCTGGACCGCCGAGTCCGTTGCCGTTGCCCTTGCCCTTGCCATCGCCGCCGAGCTGGCCGGTCCCGGGCCGCTCATCGAACTCCGTCGGCGATGCCTCGGATCCACACGCCGCAACGGCGAGGAAGACGGCGGTGGTCGCGCAAACGACGGTGGTGGGGCGGCGGTTGACCATGATCCACGCCCGGAGCAAATTTTACGCCCCCGGTGGACGTGCCTGAGAGAGACGAGATTGTTCGTCAATTTCGCGTCGAAACCGCTGCATGCGCGTCCCGCATGGACCACGGAATACTCAGTTACTGCGCAAGGACGATCCGGTGTTGATGCCGTACATGCGCGAAGGTCGATGACCAGAGCTGCCATGTAGGCGAGGCTTCGCCGCGCGCCTCCACCACGAGGCGGCATGAATGTCATATGTGCTGGACCAGAACGCTCCCAGCGCGACGAGGTCGCCGCCGAAGGCGACCTGCTCGCGGAAGGCCCCCTCACCCACTCAAGGCGGGCTGATGCACGAACCGGTGGACGTATCGCAGACGAGGAAGCCAGTGGCGCTGGAGGGTGCGCAGTCGGCGTTCGTGGTGCACGGCATGCAGCCGCTGTTCACGGTGCACAGCCCCGGACAGGTCGTCGGGGCACTCTCGACGCACGTGCCCGCCTGGCATGCCTCGGCCGGCGTGTGGACGTTGCCGTTGCACGAGGCGGGAGCGCAATCGCTGTCGGTCATGCACGCGATGCAACCCTGGGCCGGGTCGCACATCCCTTTGGGTGCAGCGCAGGTCTCGGGCTCTCCGGCGACACACGTGTTCGAAACGCACGTGGACGCGGGCATGAAAGTATCGTTGTGACACGTTGGGGCTGCACAATCCGCATCCGACCAACACTCGACACATGCCCCCGCCTCGCAGCCGATGGAGTCGTCTTCGCCGGCATCCGACTCCGCACCGGCGGAGCCCGGGTCTGCCGAGCCCGAAGCGAGCGTTCCGACGGCGGACGAAGGGTTGCTCTTCGCGGGCACCGAATCCTGCGGGCCTGCATCGAGCTTGCCCGTGTCCGCCAGCATCGGGTCGAGGTCGTCGCTGCTTCTGCAGCTCTGCGTTCCGACGAGCGCGAAGGTACAGAAGAGAAGAATCGGGACGTGGCTGGTCGAGCGGATCATCCTGGGCCTTTCGGTGGCGGTCGAGGCGAGCGTGAAAGCCGGACGGACGCGTGATGAGTCCGCCGCCGAACGGCGCCGTCGCCCCGCGTGGACGTACGCGAGACGCTTCGCCGACGCTTCGACGACGCCCTCCGCCGCTCGGTCAAGGACGCCGACGCGTGCGCCGCATCGTCATCGTCCGTTTGCCCTCACGCGACCCGCGCTCGAGGCGCAGGGTCGAACGAGAGGCATGCGCGAGCAACGGCATCCGTTCGGTGTCTGTCGCTCGTGCAAAGCACTCGACGTGCCACGACCGCGACGCCCCATTCTTCGCGAACGATGCGCAAGACGCTGTTCATCCGAACGCGTCATCGTCGACCGTCCGTCGCCGTGCGTCGACATGGTGACGCATGTCAACGCGCTGGCGCCGACGACTCCATCGGCAACGTCACGCCCAGTCCAGCGGAAGCCGCAACCCGAAGCCGCGACCGTTCAGCGCCTCCGCTTTCGCGCACGAGCGAAGCTGCCCCGCCCGCCGGTCAGCGGATCGGAAGGAGCGGCTCTTCGACGAGCGTCCGCTGTGCCATGCCGCCGGTGAAGGCGTAGCTCACGGCTAGGTCCCAGCCCCAGAGCGTGGCAGTGAACGGGCCTTCGCTTCGCATCCGCTGGAGACCGGTCCGGCAGACGCTGTCGCCGAAGCGATCGCCTGGACCGCCTGCCTTCGAGAGATCCACCCGCGCAAACTCGTATTCGCCGCGATTGCCGATGGGGCGAAAGCCAACGCCCTCGCCCGTCGCCGCGCCGATGGTGCCGGCACACTCGAGCCAGACATCCTCGAAGCGGCCGTTCTGCTTGGCGCGAACGATCACGAGCGACGTGTCCTCGTATGTCGGATCGGCATAGAAGCTGTACGAGCTCATGTACTGTCCCGCGGGGACGACATTGACGAAGTCGGGATCGCCGCGCGACGACAGCGATCGACGCGTGACGAAGTCGCCACCGCCTCCGCTCATGTAGGCCGCGAGGTAGATCGGGTGCTCGGGGTCTTGCGTGCGAACGACGAAGGGTTCGCCGGTCCCGGAGCTGAAGACGGCTTCTTCCCCTGCGGCGAGCTCGACGGGCGCTCCGCGCGGCACGACCGGATCGTAGTCGAGGAGCGTCCCGTCACGAGCAGCGACGATCCGGTAGGCAACACTCTCGCGCTCGTTGCCGAGCCGCGGCCGGTAGCCGACGCCGACGTATTCGTGGCCCCATTGCTTGAACGGCGGGAGCTGCTGATGGAGCGTGTCGCAAGTGCCGACGTCCGTGGGGACGTTGGCGCACTCGTGCCCGGCGAAGATCGTCGTGGGCTTGTTCGAGCGGACGAGGCTGCCGGAGAGCGACTCCGTCTGATGGAACTGCAGGTGCTGCCCCTTGTCGAGCTTGTAGGTCACCGGACGTTTGGCCGCGGTACCGACGACGCCGACGCCATCCTGGATGTCGTGCGTCGGAACGACCGTCACCTCGGTGCCGTCCTCCGCGGCGACGATCTGGGTGGCCGGCTTCCAGGTGTTGGCCTGCTCCCACGCGGTGACGATCATGTGTTCGTTCGCCCACGAGGTGACCGGCAGGAGGAGCGTCGCCGACGTGACGTAGCTCAAGCCAGCACTACCGAATGGGAAGATCGCGACCGCGCTCACCGGCGCGCTCGCCTTCAGTTGAAACGAGTCGCCGATCCCGGTGAAGACCTGGTCGATGTCACGGGCGTACGCCGGCACGGCGCCCTCCGGACAGCCCACATAGAAGAATCGCTCGGCGACGCTGCGCTGCTTGTTCGGGTCGCGGTCGGCGACGAAGAGCACGACGGTCTCTCCCGGCGGGATCGGTCCCGTGTGATGGGTGAGGGTCGGGCCATCGGGATTGGTGCGGAAGACGGCCTTCGAGAGGTCGAGCGCCTGCCCTTTGTACTCGAGAGCGAGATCGACGGGCTGCGTCGACACGTTGACGAGGTACGCCGCGTAGCAGGACTGCGGGCGCTCCTTCAGCCTTTGCGGCATCTGAAGGAAGAACTCGCATCCGTTCGAGCTCTTGTCTGCCGCGGCCGCCGCGCACGGCTCCTGGCAGCGCGCGGCCCCGCAGGCTTGGTCGGGCGGGCAGGTCTCGACGACCTCGCCGGTGCACGTCTGCAGGATCGAGCGTCCGTCGAGCGAGCAGCGAAGGCCACACTGCGGAGCGTCCGCCGACGCGTCGACGACGAAGCTGTTCTCCTCCACGAACGACGGACGATCGTCGGCGCAGGCACCGGCGACGAAGAGCGCGAGGCCGGAGACACCAATGGCCGCGAGCGTACGCCTCATGGCAGCACCACTTCCTGAGGCGTCGGATGGACGCCTCGCACCTTCTTGTTACCGAGCTGTCCGTTCACGTTGGTACCCCAGCAATGGATCTTGCCGTTGGTCAGGAGCACGCAGGTCGAGCTCGGCATCGTCCTCACCTGCACGGCCGGCGCCGGGAGACCGGGTACCTTCACCGCGTCGAACGCGTAGTCCCTCGTTCCGTCGCCGACCTGGCCGCTCGCGTTGCTTCCCCAGCAGTAGACATCGCCGCTCGCGCCGACGGCGCACCAGCGCGGAGGTTCGAGGACCGAGGCACCGCCGTTCGTCACCGTGATCGGTGTCGTCGTCGCGATCTGCACGATGGGCTCGGGCGCGACGACGCGCTCGGGATAGCCGCGATCGAAGACCGGGTGCTTCGGATCGAGCCTGGCTCCCCAGCAGTAGCCCGCTCCTCCGGCAACGGCACACGCATGCTCGGTGACGGAGTCGAGGAACGTGACGCCGGCGAGCTCGATCGTCGCCGGGTTGGGATCGGGGAAGAACGAGGACACCCGGGCGAGCGGAGGGTTCGCTCCCCAGCTCAGCACCGTGCCGTCGTCACGGAGCAGGAAGGTCGAGTCACCGAGGACGAGATCACGGATCGGAGCGCCCGGAGGCAGCTCGATCGCTCGGGCAGGCGCCATGCCGCTCGGAGGGACGAGGTTGAGCGGTCCGACCTGACCGTAGTAGTTCGCTCCCCAACACTGCACGCCGCCGTCGATGACGGCGCACCCGGCCGCCGTCGACACCGCGACGCGCTCCGCCGGCGGGAGCTCGAGCTTCACCGGAGTCCGCTCGAGGGTTCGAGCGGTCGGACTGCGAAGGAACGGGCCCAAGCCCCAGCACCAGATCTCCCCGCTCGCGTTCACTGCGCATGTGTGATCGAGCTGGCGAGCTTCCGAGATGCCGACGACAAGCGCCGGCTCGGAGCTGTCGTAGGTGCCTCCGTCCTCGCCACGACCGAGCTGACCGTTGCGGTTCGTTCCCCAGCAAACGACGGTGCCGTCGTCGAGGAGCGCGCAGTAGCCTTCGTCGCGCTCGAGACCATTCGACGTCGACGTCGTCACGAGCGCCTTGGCGCAAGGCTGGCTCGTGCACACGACCGGGCGCGGAGCGGCGTCGAACGCGACACCGGCGTCCGATGGCGACGCATCGGCGTCACCGCCGTCGCTCGTCGGCTCGGGGCGCGCCTCGGGTGCTGCGTCGGCCGAGCCGTCGGCAGCTGCGCCGGCATCACCGTCGCCGTCGCTCGAGCAGGCCGCGATCGTCGCGACAGTGGCTACCGAAGCGAGGATGGCAAGCGGGATTGAAGGGCGGCGATCAGGGAGTCGTCTTGTGAAGGGCATAGCCCGCTCCAACGGCCCAGAGGTTGGTTTCGGAGGTACCGCGGACTCGGTAGAGCGGTACGTCGAGAGGGATGTTCGTCAGCGAGACGGTCGAGGTCGCAAGCCCGGTCGCGCCAGCGTCCACGTCGGTAGTGTCGCCGCGCACGAGCTGCGAGTAGCCGCTCAGCCAGACTTCGTTCGAGGTCCACCAGAACGAATAGAAGCCCTGCGGCTTGCCGCTCATCGCAACGGGGGTGACAGCGTTCGAGCGAACGACGTAGTCCGATCCCGACGTCGCGAGCGTGACCAGCTCACGCCCTTTGAGCGCGACGATCGCGTCGTCGCCGAGGGGGTGAAGATCCGTGATCCACCCGGGCGCTGTGCCGAGAAAGAGCGCGCCGTCTCGTGCCAGACACGGCGTCGCGGCGGAGGTGCGCGCCACACCGTCGACGATCCGCACGATCCCGTCGACCGTCTTTCGCGCCAGGATCGGACAGCCGTCGATCCCTCGTGCTCGAGCGCCCGCGAACCAGACGGCCTCGCTCGTTCCGCCGACGGCAAGGATGAACAGATGTTCGTCGAAGGCTTCGGTGCCCTCCGCGACGTACTCGACACCCCAGGTCGGCGCGCCGCCGTCCTCAGACTTCAGATGAAACACCGCATTCGAATACCAGGCATAAACGTCATCTCTACCGACCCCCCAGACACCGAGCGCAGACAAATTGCCATTCATCAGACGAGACGACGGATAACCGTGATCGTGCGCTGCATGCGTCGGCCCAGCGGCAAAGTCGACCAGCCGATCGCGCGTCCATGACCACGCCGCGCCAGGCGAAGGCCGCGTCCCGCGGTAGACGAAGGCCGGCGCGATCGTGAAGTAGATTTCGTTCTCGCTCGGCGCCCACATTTTTCCGACGTACGGACCGAGACCGAACTCCCCCTGCGACCCATCGTCGATGTACTTCCACCCATCGGTCGCCATTTCCCATTCGAGGACCTTCACGCCGAGCGTGGCGCTCTCCGCGACGGCAAATGCGCGCGTCGCGAACGGCACGATGTCCTTGAGGACGAGATCGGCGTCGGGAAGGTCCGTCTTGCACCACCCGGCAGCGCTGCAGCGCGGGAAGACGACGGCGCTGTCCTCCGGATCCGCAGGAACATCCGCCGTCGCCGCGTCCGAGATCGGAATCGACGGAGGAGGACTCGGGTTCGAACGGAGCTCTTCGTCTTCCGACGAGGCACAGGCGCCCGCTAGCGCGAGCGCGAACAACGAGGATGCGAGGAAGAGCGTCCTTCTCATGGCTTTCCTCCGAGGGAGAGAACGACGCCTTGACCGCCGATCCAGAGATGGCCCGGTCCGGGCGACCATACGACGTCGAGATCGGGGCGCCTCGCTTCGAGCCCGGCGACCTTCACGCGCGACCAGCTCTTGCCGTCGTAGTGGAGGACCGTGGCGCGCTCGCCGACGGCCCAGATGTCCGTCGCCGAGATCCCCCAGACGGCATTCAGCGTGGCGCTCGTGGGGACGTCCGCGACGACGTCCCAACCTCCCGGATCGCCGGTGTAGTGGCGAATCGTGCCCATCCCGCCGACAGCCCATACATCCGTCGGCGACGCGGCCCAGACGCCGCGGAGCGCGTTCGTCGTCCGACTATTGTGCGGCGTCGCGACCGGCGCGTCGCCCTGGGCGCCGGTGACGTGGACCGCCATTCCCGCGGGGCCGACGGCCCAGAGATCGTCTGCCGAGCTGCCGTGGATCTTCGTGAGCTTCCGGCAGCCGAAGTAGCCGCACGCTGACCAGGGGATCCCGTCGGCGATCTCGAAGATCCCCGAAGGCGCGCGCCGAAGCCTCCAGAGCCCACTGGTCGCGTCGTTCTCTCCGACGGATTCGGTCGCCAGCCAGAGCCATTCCGCGCCCTCCGGCGCCCAGGCGGACTTGAGGTACTTCCCCGAGTTTCGATACGCCGCCACCATGGTGACCGCGGCCTGGACCGACCAGCCGCCATCGGACGTCCCCGCCGCGTCGGCGACCTCGATGCCACGTGTGTAGGGGACCTCGGGTCGACCGAACGCGACCTCGTCATTCGCCCGGATCCAGAGCGCGCGCATCGTCTCCCTGGTGCCGGACGCCGAGCGCGACCAAGACGTCCCGTCGAAGTGCGCCAGCATCCCGAGCGCGCCGGCCACCCATACGTCAGAGGCCGAACGTCCCGTGATCGCGTAGACACGAGCGCGCGCATCGAACGCTCCGCCCACGGTGGCCGGCTCGAACGGACCGTTGGGGCAGAGCGCGTCCTCGGAGCACACGTCGGGGAAGAGCTCGCAGTCGTCGCAGACGCCGGCTTCGGCATCCATGCCCGCGTCGGCCGAACCTTCGGACTCCGGCACCACGCGCTCGGGCTCGGGCTCGGGCGTGCTCGAGACGCCCCCGTCTTCGGCACATGCGACGATGCTCGCCGCGATCCCGGTCACGATACCAGCCAGTAGAAAGAGGCGCATCTT
>Ga0066256_1000860_pt1 | contig 45158 bp, 33 predicted proteins | sample ThiBio_1000_biof_FD_87107 | JGI IMG/M metagenome (GOLD analysis project Ga0066256, IMG submission 87107) | Wastewater bioreactor microbial communities from Cape Town, South Africa - Thiocy_expt_1000_biof (version 2) | ecosystem: Engineered > Bioreactor > Thiocyanate-remediating >... | reverse complement strand
AAAAGACCGCGGCAAGTTGCTGCCGGTCTGAACAAGCCGACATCAAATAAGAAACGGATAGTCGCCATGCCGAAATTCGCTGCCAATCTCACAATGCTATTCAACGAACTGCCGTTCCTCGACCGCTTCGCGGCGGCCAAGAATGCGGGGTTCGGCGGGGTGGAGTATCTGTTTCCCTATGACTTCGAGAAAGGCGTCCTCGCCGAACACTTGCAGCAATACGGACTGACGCAGGTGCTGCACAACCTGCCGGCGGGCAACTGGGGGGCGGGCGAGCGCGGCATCGCGATCCTGCCCGACCGCGTGGCCGAATTCCGTGATGGCGTAGGCCGCGCCATCGCCTATGCCAAGGCGCTGGGTTGCCGTCAGCTCAACTGCCTCGTGGGAATCGCGCCGAATGATGCCGATCCCGACAGCCTGCGCGCCGTGTTGATCGAGAACCTGCGCTATGCGGCGAATGCCCTTGCCAAGGAGCAGATCAGGCTCTTGATCGAACCGGTCAACACCCGCGACATTCCAGGCTTCTATCTCACCGGCACGGAGCAGGCCGTTCAGATCATCTCCGATGTCGGCTCCGAGAACCTCTTCATCCAGTATGACATCTATCACATGCAGATCATGGAAGGAGACCTTGCTCCGACCATGAAAAAGCATCTCGACCGCATCGCACACATCCAGTTGGCGGACAATCCGGGCCGGGGCGAGCCGGGTACCGGCGAAATCAACTATCCCTTCCTGTTTCGCACTCTCGACGAGATCGGCTATCGTGGGTGGATCGGCTGCGAATACAAGCCGAAGACCACCACCGTCGAAGGTCTCGGATGGTACGCGCCGCATTCGGTTGGCGCGTGAACAAATCAAGAAGGGAAGAAATATGACCGATATCGGTTTCATCGGCCTCGGGATCATGGGCAAACCCATGGCTGGCCATTTGCAGGCCGCCGGGCATCGGCTGCATGTGCTGGAAACGTCCGCCGCCGCGAAAGAGTTGATCGCTGCGGGCGCCGTCGCCTGCAAATCCGGCAAGGAGATCGCGGAGAAATCCAGCGTCATTATTATTATGGTGCCCGATACGCCGGACGTTGAATCCGTGCTGTTTAAGTCCGGCGGCGTTGCCGAAGGTCTTTCCAAGGGCAAGACGGTCGTGGACATGAGCTCGATCTCGCCGATCGCCACCAAGGAGTTCGCCAAGAAGGTCAACACGCTCGGCGCGGACTATCTCGATGCGCCGGTGTCCGGCGGCGAGGTCGGCGCGAAAGCAGCCTCGCTGACCATCATGGTCGGCGGCGCGCAAAACGTATTTGATGCAGTCAAGCCGCTGTTCGAGAAGATGGGCAAGAACGTTACGCTGGTCGGCGGCAACGGCGATGGCCAGACCACCAAGGTCGCCAACCAGATCATCGTTGCGCTGACGATTGAAGCCGTCGCGGAAGGCCTGCTGTTCGCCTCCAAGGCTGGCGCCGATCCGTCACTGGTGCGGCAGGCGCTGATGGGGGGCCTCGCCACCTCGCGCATTCTCGAGTTGCACGGCGAGCGCATGATCAAGCGCACGTTCAACCCCGGCTTCCGCATCGAGCTGCACCAGAAGGATCTCAACCTGGCGCTGGAAGGTGCCCGGGCGCTCGGCATGTCGTTGCCGAATACATCGATGGCGCAACAGCTTTTCAACGCCTGCTCCGCGCAGGGCGGCAAGGCCTGGGATCATTCGGCGATGGTCAGGGCGCTGGAAACCATGGCCAACCACGAGGTGGCGAAGGCTTGACGTCGTCCTGGTCAACGGCCGGTCGGCCTGCCGTTGACCAATTTTCTTGCAGAACGCTGCAGATCGGCCTCATCACGAAGGTATCGGCGTCAACGACGCCGATACCTTCGTTTTTGCAGCTTTACCTGCGATAAAACCTGAATATCATCGCCCGCGATGATGGCGAGGCGCGTCACGGCGCCGTTGGATGCATGCAACCGTGCTCAAGCTTCTGTTGGATTCGCGTGATGCTTTGCTGTCGCGTATCGCTCTTCACTGCAAAATCGGGACGGCGTTGCTGCTGACGTCGTCTTTCGCCTTTTCCGCAACGGTCCGCGCGCAGAGCCCTTCTCCGTCCGATAGTTCAAATCCGCTGCCGACGATCGACGTCGCGGGCGTACCGCAGGCAAAACGTACCCATCCACGGCGAGAAGAGAACACCTCCCCGCGGTCCGGCGGAACGAACGACGCGCCCGCTGCCTCCGCGAGCGAGAAAAACGTCAGCGGCCCGGAGGTGAACGCGCGGCCGTTCTCGCGGCCCGCCGAGGCCCTCGAAGTCATGCCGGGCCTGATCGTCACGCAACATAGCGGCGAGGGCAAAGCCAACCAGTATTTCCTTCGCGGCTTCAATCTGGATCACGGCACGGACCTCGCCATCACGCTCGATGGCATGCCGGTCAACATGCGCACGCATGGTCATGGACAGGGCTACGCCGATCTGAATTTCCTGATTCCGGAACTGATCGGATCGGTGAATCTCAGGAAAGGCCCCTACTTCGCCGATGAAGGCGACTTCGCCTCTGTGGGAGCCGCGCATGTCAACCTGATCGACAGCGTCGCCAAATCGATGCTGTCCACCACGATCGGCAGCTTCGGATATCGCCGCCTGCTGGGCATGACCTCCACAACGGCCGGAAATGGCACGCTGCTGATCGCGGGCGAAGCCAATACCTACAATGGCCCATGGGACAATCCCGACAACGTGCGCAAGCTCAATGGTGTTGTCCATTATACGCAGGGCACGGCCGATAACGGGTTTTCGCTCACCGGCATGGCTTATGCCAACAACTGGAATTCAACCGACCAGATTCCATCGCGCGCAATCTCGCGGGGGTTGATCGGGCTTTACGGCGCGCTGGATCCGACCGACGGCGGAAAATCCAATCGCTTCTCCATCTCGGGCCAGATCAGGAAAACGGAAGCTGACGGAACCTCCAAGCTCAGCTTCTACGTCATCAAAAGCTCGCTCGACCTCTACAATAACTTCACCTATGTCCTGAGCGATGCGAGTCCGGGCGCGCCCCTCAACGGCGATCAGTTTCATCAACATGACGATCGCGTGGTCGGCGGGCTGAACGCATCCCACGCATTCAACCATACGTTCGCAGGCCTGCGGATGGAAACGGAGGTCGGTGTCCAGAGCCGCTACGACTCCATCAGGGTCGGGCTTTCGAATACGGTCCAGCGTCAATTTCTCGATGCTGTCCGAGACGACAAAGTGCAGGAAGGCAGCATCGGCCTTTACATTCAGAACACTGCCTATTGGACCAACTGGCTGCGAACCGTCGTCGGCTATCGCGGCGATTTATATGCGACCAATGTGGATTCCCTTCTCAATCCGGCCAATTCCGGCAAAGCGACGGCCGTCATCGGAAGCCCCAAGGCCAGCATCATTTTCGGCCCGTTCGCCAAGACCGAGTTCTTCATCAATGCGGGCGAAGGCTTCCACAGCAACGATGCCCGCGGCGTCACCATCAGGGAATCTCCCGTCGATGGCTCGCCTGTGTCGTCCTCGCCGTTTCTGGTCAAAACGCGCGGCGCCGAAGTCGGCGTTCGCACACGCCTGATTCCCGGACTCGACAGCTCGGTCAGTCTGTTCATGCTCGACTCCGCCTCCGAAATCCTGTTCGTCGGCGATGCCGGCGACACCGAGCCGAGCCGCCCCAGCCGGCGCTATGGCATCGAGTGGACCAATCACTACAAGCCCGTCTCCTGGCTGTCATTCGACGGCGATCTCGCAATCACCCATGCACGCTTTCGGGGCGACAACGCCGATCAGGCCGCGGCCTATGCCGCATTGAGCGGCTATCCCACCGCACAGATCGGGAACGCGCCGGGCAATTACATTCCCGGTGCACCGAACATGATTGCATCCGCCGGTATCAGACTCGGCGAGCAGACGGGATGGTTCGGCGCACTGCGTTACCGGTACTTTGGACCCCGGCCGTTGACCGAAGACGGTGCTTTCGTTTCACCCGCGACGGGTCTTCTGAATGGTCAGGCCGGTTATCGTTTCGAGAATGGCTGGCGCATCCAGCTCGATGCCTACAATCTCACCAACAGCAAGTCCGACCAGATCACCTACGCTTACGGCTCGATGCTGAAAACCGATGCCCTGTTTACCCAGTGCAGATCGGGCAGCCCGCCACCGGCCGCCGTATGCGAAAACGGTGTGATGGACCGAGTGCTGCATCCGGTCGAGCCTTTCGCGTTGCGCCTGACCGTCGCGGGCCAATTTTGACGCGGGCAACCGCCGGCGGAACCTTAATAAGGGGCGAGCGCGCGAAGATCTTCGCCGACTTCATGTCAATTTCGGCTGCCAGTATGCTTCCAACTCACGATTCAGATATATGAAGATCGTCCTGACGGCAGTCCAATGCCGCAAAACGGAGATGGAATGATGGATCGGTTGAAATCGGCGACATCTGCTTTGGCGATACGCCATTCAACCGTCATGATGTTCGCCGCAGCACTCGCATTGAGCACGCCGATCCCCGGTGCCGCAGCGAAACAGGCGCGCCGGGCACAGCCCGCCGAAACCACGGCACCGCGCGAGGCAGGCGAGCCGATCATGGCCATCGTCTCGATCAAAAGCCAGCAGGTCACCTTCTACGATGCCGAGGGCTGGATTTCGCGCGCGCCGGTATCGACCGGTGTCAAGGATCGCGAGACGCCAGCCGGTGTCTTCGCCGTCGTCGAGAAGGACAAGGACCACCGCTCGACCATGTATGATGATGCCTGGATGCCGAACATGCAGCGCATCACCTGGAACGGCCTCGCGCTGCATGGCGGCCCCCTGCCCGGCTACGCAGCCTCGCACGGCTGTGTGCGGATGCCTTATGGTTTTGCGGGAAAGCTGTTCGACAAAACGCGGATCGGCATGCGCGTCATTGTCTCACCGGACGATGCGGCGCCCGTCGATTTTTCACATCCGGTTCTGTCGCTGTTCCAGCCGAATGCGGAAGTAATTGCCGCGGCTCCGGCCAAGGCCGAGACGCTCTCCCGCGAGGCTGCGGACGCTGCGGCAGCGGCCGATGAAACCAAGAAGACCGCGGCGACTGCTGCCCGCGAAGCGGCACCGGTTGCAGCGTCCCTGCGCAAGCTGGAGCGGCTCAAGGCCCGGGCTGATGCCGAGGTTACATTTGCCGATAAGGCAGCCGCTGCCGCCAAGACCGATCAGGCAAGAACGAGGGCCGAGGACCGCAAGCAAAAAGCGGCGGCCAAAGCCGCGGAACTGGGAGCGAAGTTCGACGCCGCCAAAACGGACGCCTCGTCAAAACTTGACGCCGCCACAACAGCAAAAGACGCCGCCAAGGCGGCACAGGCAAAGAAGGCAGAGACCGCCAAAGCTGCGCTCGATGCGAAGCTCGCGCTCGAGCCAGTCTCGATCTACATCAGTCGCGCAACACGTACACTTTATGTCCGCCGCAACACCCACAAGCCGGCACCGGATGGCGGCGGCGAAGTGTTCGACTCGAGCATCGAGGTCCCGGTCACCATTCGCGATCCCGGCAAGCCGATCGGCACCCACGTGTTCACAGCCACTGCGCGTAACGACACAGGTCTGCGCTGGACCGCCGTCACCATCGAACATGGGGACAATGCCAAGAGTGCGCTCGATCGCGTCACTATCCCGAAGGAAGTTCTTGACCGTATCGCGCCGACCGCATTGCCCCGATCTTCGATCATTGTTTCCGATGAACCATTGAGCGAAGAGACCAACTATCGCACCGAGTTTGTTGCGGTGTTGAGCGATCAGCCGCAGGGCGGCTTTATCACGCGCAAACCGAGCGAGGTCCTGATGGCGGACGACAACGGCTGGGGCGATGGCAACCGTCAGAACGACGACGGGTTTAGCTTCTTTTTCCAGCGCAATCCGGAGCCACAACCGGGCAACACACGCCGGAGCCGCGGGCCGTTCTCTCCGCCGACACAGCGGAGCTTCTGGTAGGAGCTGACGGGCCCGCAAACCGATCGCACTTCAAGATATCCGTTCAAAGCCATAAACGCTGAGTTTCCTGCTGTGCTCTTGCGGCAGCGCTTCGTCACTGCCAGCTAGATGGCTTCAGGACAGGACAGAAAAATGAAGAAAATCGGCTTTCTTTCATTCGGACATTGGTCGGCGGCCAGCGGTTCGGCGACGCGCTCCGCCCGTGATGTGCTTCAGCAGTCGATCGATCTTGCGGTCGCCGCGGAAGACCTGGGAGCGGACGGCGCGTATTTCCGTGTTCATCACTTCGCGCGGCAACTCGCTTCGCCGTTTCCGCTGCTGGCGGCCATCGGGGCGCGAACCAAGCGGATCGAAATCGGCACCGGCGTCATCGACATGCGTTATGAAAATCCTCTTTATATGTTCGAGGATGCTGGCGCTGCGGACCTCATCGCCGGAGAGCGGCTGCAGCTCGGGATCAGCCGCGGCTCCCCGGAGCAGGTCATCGACGGCTGGCGTCACTTCGGCTACGTGCCGGGCGAAGGGCAGACCGACGCGGACATGGGACGCCGGCATGGCGAGGTTCTGCTCGAACTGCTGAAGGGAGAAGGCTTTGCCAAGCCCAATCCTCGGCCGATGTTTCCGAATCCACCCGGGCTTCTGCGCCTCGAACCGTACTCCCCAACCCTGCGTGATCGGATCTGGTGGGGCTCGGCATCGGACGCGACAGCGGTCTGGGCCGCCCGCATGGGCATGAACCTGCAAAGTTCGACGCTGAAGGCGGACGAAAGCGGCGAGCCGTTTCACGTCCAACAGGCAAAGCAGATCCGTAAATACCGCGAAGCCTGGCATGAAGCGGGACACACGCGCACGCCCCGCGTCTCGGTCTCCCGCTCGATCTTCGCGCTCACAGACCAGCGAGACCACGATTACTTCGGCCCCGATCACAGCAACGACCAGATCGGCATCATCGACAATATGCGCGCGATCTTTGGCCGATCTTATGCGGCCGAGCCCGATATTCTTGTCGATCAGCTTAAGGAGGACGAGGCGATTGCCGAGGCGGATACGATCCTGCTGACAGTCCCAAATCAGTTAGGGGTGGACTACAACGCGCATGTTATCGAGGCCATACTCAAGCATGTGGCGCCGGCGATGGGCTGGCGATAACGCGGCCCTGTACGACGACACTCGACCTGTTCTTATCGATCGCCAGCGCGATAGACTTCAATAGCCGCGCCGGCGATCGACGACGTTTTGCAGCGGCCGCCCCGCCTCAAAATCGAGTATCTGTGCCGCGACGTATGACGCGATGGAATCGGGATCCGAATCCGCGGCATTGTGCGGCGAAATCGTCACCGCAGGATGCGACCAGAGCGGACTGTCGGACGGCAACGGCTCGCGCTGAAACACATCGAGCGTCGCTGCCTTGAGCGTGCCGTCCTCAAGGCAGGCAAGAATATCCTCTTCGTTCTGAAGGCCACCGCGACCGGCATTAATCACCACCGGCCCGCCCAAAGGGCCGTCAGTCGCAAGTTGTCGAAAGAGAGGCCGCGCAAGCATCCCTCGTGTTTCCTGCGTCAGCGGAAGAAGAACGACGAGAATATCTGTTCTTGCGAGAAAAGCGCCAAGCTGACCGTCGCCAGCATAACACTCAACACCGTCGATCGATTTCCGGCTTTTGCTCCAGCCCGCCACCGGAAAGCCGAGATTGTACAGAGCACGCGCGGCGTCTCGCCCAAGCACACCCAGTCCGAGTACACCCACGCGAACGGCACGCGCCGGCCATTGCGGACGCGGGGCCCAGATACGCTTTGACTGGCAATTTGCGAGATAAGCCTGTTGTCGATGATGCATCAACACATGCATGACGACATATTCGGTCATGCGAGACGTCAGATCGTCATCCGCAACCCGGACAAGAGGCACGTCCGGAAGCGACGAATCCTGCAAGACCGCATCGACACCCGCGCCGAGATTAAAGATCGCCTTGAGATTCGAGAAAGCGCGAAGAAGCCCCGGCTTCGGCTGCCAGACCGCCGCATAATGCACCTGATCCGGATCGACGTTGTCAGCAGGAAGCAGAGCAATGTCGCGATCCTTAAGCTTCTCTGCGAACCGCGACTTCCAGAGATCCGGAGCCCAGTTATCCACGCCGCCGCTGATAAGTAGTGCTAGCGAACCCTTTGCCATTTTAAACCTCAGGCCACGCAAGACGCAGGCTGCAGCTTTCCGGAGAGGACGCCATCGAGCATCGATACCGGAACAGGCGCGCTAAAAAGATATCCCTGCATTTGGCAACAGCCCAGATCCCGCAAGATCTTGCGTTGAACCTCGGTCTCAACGCCTTCCGCGGTCGTCACCATCCTGCAAGCCGCCGCCATATCGACAACCGCCCTGATGATTGCCGATGATTCCTCGGACACGCCGATATCGTTCACGAAAGAACGATCGATCTTGATTTTATCGAATGGAAAGCGCCGCAGATAGCTTAGCGACGAATAACCCGTACCGAAGTCGTCGAGCGCGATCTTGAGGCCAAGGCTTCGCAACTGATGAAGAAAAGTCAGAGACTCATCGTCACGGATGAGAACAGCTTCCGTAATCTCCAGTTCCAGCCGCCGCGGGGAAAGCCCGGACTTTTCCAGCGCCATCGCAACCCGGATCGGCAGGGTTTTGGATTTGAACTGCACGGGCGAAACATTGACCGCAACGGAAATCTCCGCGGGCCAGCTTGCTGCGTCGGAACACGCGCGCTGAAGCACCCAGTCGCCGATCTCGTTGATCAGTCCGGTTTCTTCTGCGATCGGGATGAATTCCGCCGGAGAAATCATGCCATGAACCGGATGCCGCCAGCGCAACAACGCCTCACATCCCGTTATGGCGCCATCGGCTAGACTGACCAGCGGCTGATAGTGAATCTCAAACTGATCCTCGCTGACGGCTTGCCGGAGATCGCGCTCCATCTGGCGCTTTTTCTTGGCGCTGGCATCAAGCTCCGGAGAGAAGAAGCGATAAGTCCGGCGACCGTCAGCTTTTGCCGCGTACATCGCAAGGTCGGCATTCTTGAGCAAGTCTTCCAGATTATCTCCGTGGTCAGGCATCATGACGATGCCGATGCTGGCATCGATCGAGATATCATGACCACTGCAAATAATTGGCGCGCGCAAAACGCGCAGGATTTCATCGGCAAGAACATCCAGCGAAGACGCGTCGCCGACATCCTCCTTCAACACGGCGAATTCGTCGCCTCCCAACCGGGCGACCATGTCTCGCGGCCCGACACAGCTTTCGAGACGCTGGCCGATCTGCTTGAGAAGTTCATCGCCGACGTTGTGCCCGAGAGTATCATTCACGCCCTTGAATTCGTCGATATCGATATAGAGAATGGAGAATTTTCGGCCTTGCTCAAATTCAGATATCCACGTCTCGATCTGAGCACGCATCTGAACACGATTTGCAAGTCCCGTGAGCGCGTCATAGTGCGCCAGATGGCTGATGCGTCTCTCCGCTTTCAGTCGCTCGGTGATGTCTTCATGAGTTGCGAGCCAGCCTCCCGCCGGCACCGGTATGTTTCTTATTTCGATGAGGCGCCCGTCGGAGGACTCCACGATCGAGCTGTGAAAATGTCCGACATGTTGCAGAATTACACTGCAATACGCATCGAGATCACCCACGAAAGACCCCGATTCCTGTCGATGCTTCACGAGATCCCGGAATTTACACCCGGGTTTTGCGACATCGGAGGAGAGCCCGTACATACTGATGTAGCGATCGTTACAGACGATCAGGCGCTCGCTCGAATCGAAAAGCAGCAACCCGTTCGTCAGATTGTTGACTGCGGTTTTAAGTCTCTGCTTCTCGACGCGTATCTGCTGCATCATCTGCCGGAAGATCAGATAAAGGATCGCAACGATCAACAACATTGAAAGAGCGGCAGTCAGCATGAACGACTTGGTTTGCGACCGCCATGTGGTCAATGTCGAATCAAGAGTCTTCGTCGCGACAATGACCAGCGGCTCGAACGTCAGCCTCCGCGAGGCAACCAATCGCTCCTTGCCGTCTACCGGACTGATCAGTCTTGCCGAAACAGATGGTTTTTGAAAAACCGCCATTTGCTCCGCGCTTCCGCCCTTGAAGTTTTTGCCGATGAGATTCTCGGCATGCGGATAGCGCGCCAGCATCTGACCGTTCACATGGTGAATCACAATCGAATCTTCGGCGCTCAATTCAGCCGACGCCAGAAAATCTTCCAATGCCTGGGGCCCGATCGCGCGATTCGCGATTCCCAGAAACTCCCCGTTTGGACCTGAGATGCGCCGCGAGAAAACGATCACCTTTGTGCCGGAGAACCGTCCGGGTACGACCTCTATCTCGCTCAGGATCGTGGGATCGTTCCTGAGGTGCCTGAAATAAGATCGATCCGAGATATTCAAATCCGGAACCGGCCAGCTTGCTGAAGAATTAATCAAGGTGCCATTGGCGTCGAAGATATTGACGCCGGCAACGGTGGCCCAGCCCACCGCCTTCATCCGCAGGGTTTGATGAACGGCAAATGTCGCGACTTCTCTTTTAAAAGCCTCCGGCGAGCTGAGGCCACGATCCTCCAGCGCCGAAATGATGCTTTTCTGAAGCACCGAGAAGTCTTCAAGCTGCTGATCGAAATGCCGCGCCAGCAGCAAGACATTGGCTTCCAGCGACGCCCGCCCACTTGCAATGGCGTCCAGCTTGAACCTTTGAATGGTTAACCCGGTGCCAATGATGATCGCGAACATAAGGACAAGACCGCCCACGATGAGATACATCGCGGGAGATCGGCTCAGTCCTTCAAAATTATAGCTGCGCGATGAGATTTGTTCGTCCGAGATCATGCTGCCCCCAGGTGAGCGGCAGCATGTCGGCCAGACTCCAAAATCACGTTAGCGCGTACAGTTACGAAATTGCTAAATTTTGATCTGATGGCGCTTAATGCGCCTCACGGATGGAACTGAGGCGGCGAAACCGGGCCGAGTTCGTTCAGTTTTGCCTCATCCTGCGGCTCTTCCGCCGATTTCGAAAACAGCTTCTGAACGAAGACGAAGAAGACCGGCACCATCAGCAAGGCGAGAATGACAACGGCGATCATCCCGCCCATCACGCCGGTGCCGAGGGCCTGCTGGCTGAGACTGCCCGCGCCCTGCGCCACCACCATCGGCAACACGCCGCATACGAACGCGAAACCCGTCATCAAAATCGGACGGAAGCGCAGGCTGCAGGCTTCCATCGTCGATTCGAGCAAGGATTTACCCTGCTCGCGAAGATCCTTGGCGAACTCGATGATGAGGATCGCGTCCTTCGCTGCAAGACCGATAATCGTAATGAGGCCGACGGTGAAATAGACGCCGTTCGGCAGCCCTCGCATCGACGAGGCAAGGACCGCTCCGAACACGCCGAGCGGAATGGTGAGAAGAACAGCAGCCGGAATGGTCCAGCTCTCATAGAGCGCAGCAAGACACAGGAAGACGACCAGCACCGACAGCGCCAGCAACAGCGGTGCCTGCGAGCCCGACAGTTTTTCCTGCAGCGACTGGCCGCTCCACTCATAGCCGAAACCGCGTGGCAGGAGCCCGGCCAGCCGCTCCATCTCTGCGATGGCGTCGCCGCTGGTGTAGCCCGCACGTGCTTCGCCGCTGATACGGATCGTGGGATAATAGTTGAAGCCGACAATCTGCGACGGCCCCTTGCCCCACTGGATACTGGCGAATGACGACAGCGGCACCAAATTGCGGCCCATGTTCGGGAAATTGTTAATGTAAGCCGAACCGAGATTGGTGGAGATCGTGTTGTTGACGTCAGCGAACGAGACGCCGAAGGCACTCGCTTTCTCGCGATCCACCATCAGATTGACGACCGGCCCCTCGGGCAGTCCTTCGATATAAACCTTTTGCAGGATCGGGCTTGCATTGGCATCGGTAACGAGTTTCCGCGCCGCCTCGATCAATGCGGCATATCCTTTCTGCCCGCGATCCTGCAGACGGAAGCTGAAACCGCTGGAGTTACCGAGATTGTCGATGGGCGGCGGCTGCTGCGCCGTGATCTTGGCATCGCGAACTCCCGCCATCGCGGCGTTGATATCGTTGACGATCGCAGCCGCCGAGTCTTGCGGCCCGCGCTCGGACCAATCCTTCAACGTAATGAAGGCCTGCGCGGTGTTGATGCCCTGCCCTAGAAAACTAAAGCCCGTGAGGAAGGTCACATCCTGAATGCCGGAACGGGTCTCGAGATATTTCTCGACGCGCTCGACCGCCGCCTTGGTTCGCGCGAAGGAGGAGTCCGACGGCGTCTGAACGTCGACTGTGATGAAGCCCTGATCGTCCACTGGCAGAAAGCCGCCCGGCATCCGCGAGAAGGCGAAAGCCACGCCGCCCACCAGAACCAGGTAAACCAGCATCATGCGGCCCTTGCGCTTCAACGACCAACTGACTGTCCTGACATAACGGCCGCGCGAAGCATCGAGCGCGTTATTGAACCAGCGGAAGATGCCTTTCTTGGCCGCACCGTGATCACCCTTTGCAGGCTTGAGCAAAGTAGCGCACAAGGCCGGCGTCAGCGACAGCGCCATCAAGGCCGAGAAACCGATCGCCGCAACCATCGTGATCGAGAACTGCCGATAGATGATACCGACCGATCCGGGGAAGAACGCCATCGGCACAAACACCGCCATCAGCACCAGCGTGATGCCGACGATGGCGCCGGTAATCTGCGTCATCGCCTTGCGGGTCGCTTCCTTCGGCGGCAACCCTTCTTCTGTCATGATACGCTCGACGTTCTCGACCACGACGATAGCGTCGTCCACGAGAATGCCGATCGCCATCACCATGGCGAACAGCGTCAGCATGTTGATCGAATATCCAGCCAGCAGCAGCGTGGCGCAGGCTCCCAGCAGCGCGACGGGCACGACGATGGTCGGGATCAGCGTGTAGCGGATGTTCTGCAGAAACAGGAACATCACGATGAACACCAGCACCACCGCTTCGACCAGCGTATGAAGCACCTTTTCGATCGCCGCCTTCACGACAGGCGTGATGTCGTAAGGAATGTCGTAGGCGATATTGGCCGGAAAGAACTTCGAAAGTTCTTCCATCTTCGTCTTGACGGCGGCCGCGGTCGCCAGCGCGTTGCCACTCGGCGCTAGCATTACGGACAGGCCCGCCGTCGGCTTGCCGTTTAGACGGGTGGTGAACTGATAACCCATGCCGCCGATCTCAATGCGGGCGACATCGCGTAACCGCACCACCGAACCATCGGCATTCGCGTGAAGAACGATCGAGCCGAATTCATCCGGCGTACTGAGTTGCCCCTTGACCAGAACGAGCGCGGAAACCTTCTGGCCGGGCGGGCTCGGTTCGGCGCCGAGGCTGCCGGAAGCAACCTGCGCATTCTGCGCCGTAATCGCCTTGGTGACATCGTCCGCCGTGAGATTGAACCCGACCAGCTTTTCCGGATCGACCCAGATTCGGAGCGATTGCTCGGTTGAATACAGGGTCGCTCGCCCGACGCCGGGGATGCGGCGAACCTCGCCGACGATATTACGCACCATGAAGTCGCCAAGCCCGACTTCATCAAGGCTGTCATCCGTTGAGCGCAGGGTGATGATCTGAAGCACCGCAGATGAGGCTTCCTCGACCAGAATGCCCTGCTGGATCACCGCGGGCGGTAACCGGGCTTCGACGCGCTTGATCCGGTTCTGGACGTCGACGGATGCCGTCGTGGTATCCGTGCCGGGCTGAAAATTCGCGATGATCTCCACCTGCCCGAGCGAGTCGCTGGTGGATTCGAAATTCAGGATGCCGGATGCGCCGTTGAGTTCCTCCTCAATCGGCCGCGTGACGCTATTATAGAGCTCCTCCGGCGAGGCGCCCGGATAGCTTGTGCTGATGGAAATGGAGGGCGGCGCGATGATCGGATATTGCGCCACCGCAAGCAGAGGAATGGAGATCGCACCAATCAGGCAGATGAAAAGCGCGACCACCCATGCGAAAATCGGACGTTCGATAAAGAAAGCTGGCATCGGACGTTAGTTCACTGCGGGCTTCGCAGCCGCGTCCGCGCTCAACTTCGCATCGGTCGAAATCGGTGAAACAAGATCGCCCGCGACGAACTTCTGAAAACCTTCGACCACGACATGGTCGCCTGCCTTCAGGCCTTCGCTCACCAGCCATTTGCCGTCCTGAAGATCGCCGGTGCGGATGGCCTGCTTCGCGATACGCCCGTCAGGTTTCACGACATAGACTTCGCTGCTGCCGCTGTTACCGCGCTGAACGGCCTGCTCGGGGATTGCGATCGCGTCCGTATCGACACCCTGTTCGATCATGACACGCACATACATTCCCGGCAGAAGCTCACCATTCGGGTTTGGGAATTCGCCGCGCAGCGTGACCTGCCCGGTGCTGGCATCCACCTTGGCCTCGGAAAACAGCAGCCTGCCATCGAGTGGATATTTCCGGCCGTCGATGATCAGCCTGACCTTGGCTGCGCCCTTGCTCACTTCTTCCAGATCGCCGCGATCGAGCGCGTCGCGCAGCCTGATCAAATCTGCAGCCGACTGAGTGAAATCCGCGTAAATCGGATCCAACTGGCGGATGGTTGCGAGATTGGTGGTATCGTTCGCGGTGACAAGCGCGCCCTCGCTCACCAGTGCGGCACCGATCCTGCCCTTGATCGGCGCGCGGATCGTTGCGTAATCCAGATTGAGTTTCGCGCGCGCGACTTCAGCCTTTCGCGCGGCAAGGTCCGCTTCCGCCTGGCGCTTCGCGGCGATGGCCTTTTCATTCTCCGCTTCGGAGGTGACATGCTGCGAGGCCAGTGTCGCGATGCGATGTGCCTGCTTGTTTGCCTGATCCAGCACGGCCTGCGCCTTGGCCTGTGCAGCCTCCTGCGCCATGACTTCGACCTCGAACGGCCGAGGATCTATTTTATAAAGGATATCGCCCGCCTCGACATCGCTGCCTTGATGGAACAGCCGCTCGACAATAATTCCCGATGCCCGCGAACGAACTTCCGCAACGCGCACCGATGCGATCCGCCCTGGAAGTTCGCGAACGACCGTAAACGGTTCGGATTTCACATTCACAACAGAAACTTCGGGGGGAGCGTATTTTGCGACGGCCGGAGCCGGATCATTACACCCGCCTAACAGAGCACTTCCGGCGATCAGACAGGCGATTGCGACGACACGGTTCGTCATGGTTCCGACAGCCCCCAAATTTCAGATTCACAAGTGTGGGCAGAGTTGAAATCGCAATGCAGCATCTTTGTGGCACTGCGGTCTTATCCGGTGCGACATATGGAACCAGCTACCAGGAAAGGTGAGGTAAAACATCGACATATCGGAAGTCGGAAACTTCAGGTTCCCGAGCGAGCAACTGCCAACGGCACGCTGACCAGCACCGTGGCCGACGTGATGTCTGCCGAAGGCGTTCCTGCACGCATCCGGCCGGACAACGGCGCAGAGATGATGGTCAAAATTGTGCGCAACTGGTTCGAAAAGCTTGGAACGCCGGCGCCGCAAACATCAGCGCCAACCTTGCTGCATCTGGATCGGAATACCGCGATGCGGTCATTTCCGAGAACACGCATTTTGTGGCGAGTAATCGAACAGACCAGGAGTCTCGCAGAACGTAACTATCAGGAGACTAGCGAAGCAAGACCTCGATCATATCGTCAATCAGCCGCGTCTCGTACACCTTCACATCACATTCGACAGGCTCGCAGAGCGCCTTGCCGGTCTTGACGTTGAACATGCCGCCGTGGAGCGGACATTCCACGACGTCATCATCCAGGAATCCATCCGTCAGGAGCGCCATGCCGTGTGTGCACACGTTGTCCGTGGCAAAAACCTCGCTACCCACCCTGTAGACTGCGATCTGGAATTCGCCGAGTTCGAAAGGCAGCATCGCGCCCTCGTTAAGGTCAGAATCATGACAGATCGCATGCCAGCCGTTTTCGCTCATCGTTCTCTCGTTCTGTGTTTCTTGTTGATTCAATGCGCAGCGCGATCGGCTACATTTCGACAAAGACCGTCGCTTCTTCGACCACTACCGGGAATGTTTCGGCTTGAAGCTCGCGGCCTGGCTCCGCAGCTTCGTTCTCGACGCAGGTCTTGTATTGTTTCGTGAACATCCGCTCTGGATCGCAGTGGGACTTTCCGGTCTTCAGATCGAATTCCCAGCCGTGCCACGGGCAGCGCAGGATCTCGCCGGGGCGCGAGAGCTTGTAGCAACCCGGCTCGTCAGATTCCGGCAAGCCGACGATCACGCCGCGGCTTAGCCGCGCGCCTTCATGCGGGCAGCGATTGAGCAGCGCGAAGAAGTCTCCGCCGACATTGAAGACACAGATTTCACGGCCGCGAACATTCACCACCTTGTTGCTGCCCGGCGGTATCTCTTTCACGAGTGCAATACGATGTTTCGTCATGGTCAGAACCGGTAGAATCCTTCGGCGTTTTCACGGCAGATCTGCCGGCGTTCCGCAGGGGTCAGTTTGACGTTGAAGGCGTAAGCCGGATCGTCCTGATCCCAGTGCGGGTAGTCGGTGGAGAACAGCAACTTGTCCCAACCAACCCAATCGAAGGTGCGACGCAGATCGTTGGGCCGGCTCGGCTCTTCCATCGGCTGGGTCGTGTACCAGAAATTGCGCTTCACATAATGTGACGGCGGGTGAACCAGATGGGGAATCTCACCTCGCATCCGTTCCCACAGCCGGTCCATGCGCCACATGAAACTCGGCACCCATGCAAAGCCGATTTCGACCAGAACGACTCTCAGTTTGGGAAAGCGCTCCAGCACACCTTCGAGAACCATGCTGCTCATGGTCGCCGGTCCGCCCATGGTCGTGGCGTAATGCTCGTCCATGTAAAAAGAGGGCCAGCCGCCCGCAGTCGATGCATTACCGCCGACGCCATAGGAGTGAATGCCGAGCGGCAGATCGTGAGCCTCGGCCGCCTCGAAGATCGGCCAGTAGCGCTGCCGCCCCAGCGGCTCGCTGCTGCGTGGTGCGAGCATGATCTGCACAAAGCGCTTGTCGCGTGCGCAGCGCTCGATTTCCTTCACCGCTGCGGCGGGATCGTCCTGCGAGACCACGAGCGTGCCGCGCAGGCGTGGCTCCTTGTCGAGCCATTCGGAGACCTGCCAGTCGTTATGCGCCGTCGCCAGCGCGTTGGCGTAGTCGAGATTGCGCTCGCTGGCGACGTTGCTGAACAGCGGGATCAGGATGCCGTTGATGATGTTGAACGGATCGAGGTGCTGCTCGCGCATGAAATCGAGATCGGAGCCCGGCGGACCGCCCGATGGCGGCCACGCGTCGCGGCGGCAGATCAGCGGCGCCGAGCGCGGATACTGCGTCGTGTGAATGAACGGCTGGCGCAGATGACCGCCGAAGTGCTCCGCGTGCTCCTGCCAGCGCTTGGGCAGGTAGGGGTGCAAACTCTTGGCGTTCTTCGGAAGCGGATGGATGTCGCAGTCGATGATTCCGGTGTCGGCCTTCTTGGCGACACCGGTCTGAGGGCTCTCGATCACGGTCATGTCAGGTCCTCCCGCAGCCGCGCATAAGTTTCAAACGGATTCTCTGTCCGCAGTTTCCGCATCAGCTCCGGCTGACCCTTTAACGGCGCCGCGTCGGCGCCGTCGAAGTTCCAGCGCGGGTAATCGGTTGAGAACAACAGCATATGCTCGCCGATCTGCTCGACCAGTTCCTGAACGAGTTGCGCATCGTCGGGACCGTCGAACGGCTGCAGTGTCATCCGGACGTGCTGCGATACGATCTCGCTCGGCGAACGCTTCAGCCATGGCACTTCCATCCGCAGACCGCGCCACAGCTTGTCGATGCGCCACAGGAACGGCGGAAGCCATGTCACGCCGGAATCGGTCAGCACGACCTTCAGCTTTGGAAACTCCTCGAACACGCCTTCGGTGATCATGCTCAGCAATTGCGACTGGATGCCGACGCTTTGCGAGACCTGATCCTCGATATGGTAGGACGGCCAGCCGTTAGTCCACGGCGCAAAGCGATAGGCCGTACCCGCCTGAATGCCGACCGCGAAGCCATGCGCTTCCGCCGCAGCATAGATCGGCCATAGCGCACGACGGCCCAGCGGCGTGTCACCCCCTGCCAGCAGCGAAACCTGAACGAATCGCCGGTCAGCAGCGCGCCGCTCAATTTCCTCGGCAGCCTTCTGCGGATGCTGCCAGGGCAGCACGACCGAGCCGCGCAGCCGCTCGTCCTTGCTCAGGAATTCGTCGGCCATCCAGTCGTTCATCGCGCGGCACAGCGCCACTGCGAGGTCCGCATTGTAGACAGCCTGCGCGCCGTACATGCAGTTGCAGATCGCGATGTCGGTGCCGAACCGATCCAGCACCGCATTCTGGATAGTCTGAACGTCGGCGCCGAGCTTCCAGTCCGGCCTGATGGCCGGACCGATGTTTGAAATGTCCGAGGTCAATTCCAGACGATCGATGCCACGCGTCGTAACCTGTTCACGCCAATAGTCGTCGAGATACGGCACAAGTTTCGCCGTGCTCGGCAACGTGATGTGAATGTCGCAATCGATCTTCTTCTCGGAAACCAGGGGCTGCAGCATGGGCGTTGTTCCGAATTCAGAATGACAAACCGGCGATCAGTCAGCGCTGATGCCGGCGGCGCGGATGGTCTTGCCCCACTTGTCGGTTTCCTTGCGGATGAATGCCGCGAATTCTTCCGGCGTCGAGCCGACAGGTTCCGCAGCCTGCTTCTTGAACGCTTGCTGCACATCGGGAGACCGCACGGCTTCCACGATCGCGTGGTTCAGCTTCATGACGATGTCGCGTGGCGTTCCGGCCGGAACAACGATGCCGGTCCATCCGGTGGCTTCATAGTCCGGCAGGCCGCTTTCAGCGATGGTCGGAACATTGGGAAGCGCGGGCGAACGCGTCTTGCCAGTCACGGCGAGCGCGCGCAGCTTTCCGCCTTCCACCAGCGGCATGGTGGTGATCATCGAATCGAACATCAACTGGACATGCCCGCCCATCAGATCGTTAAGCGCGGGCGCGCTGCCCTTGTACGGGATGTGCGGCGCGTCGATCTTGGCCTGATGGACGAACAGCTCGCCCGACAGATGCATGGACGTTCCCATGCCGCCCGAGGCACGGCTGAGCTTGCCGGGGTTCTTCTTGGCATAGTCGATCAGTTCCTGGACCGACTTGACCGGCAGGTCGGGCGAGACCACCAGCATCAAGGGGTACTGCACGACGAGAGAGACGGGCTCGAAATCCTTGATCGGATCGAACGGCAGCTTCTTGAACAGCGTCTGGTTGATCGCATGCGTGCCGGTGGTCGCGAACAGCAGCGTGTAGCCATCGGGCGCGCTCTTGGCGACGTATTCCGCGCCGAGATTGTTGCCGGCGCCGGGCCGTGGCTCGACGATCACCGGCTGGCCGAGGGACGCCTGCATCTTGTCCGCCAGCAATTGGGCGGTGATATGGGTCGGTCCTCCGGCAGCTGCCGGAACCACGATCTTGATCGTTCGCGACGGAAAATCATCGGCCTGCGCGGCAGACGCAGCCAGGCACAACGAGCCGAGAGCCAAAACTTTCAACAAATTCCAGGATTGCCGCATCGTTTCCTCTTTCATTGTTCGATGATCGAACTTATTGTCGACTGTCGAACATTGATAGCGACATCCAGAGGACTTGGCAATGACCACGCACGTCGGCGATCCATGGACTGACATTTCGCAATGGCCCACCGGCAGCGACACCTTCGTGGAGGCCTTTGCCAAAGGCCTCGCCGTCATTTCGGCGTTCAGTTATCAGCACAAGCTCAAGCTCGCCGATGTTGCCCGGCAGACAAAGCTGCCGCGCGCCGGTGTGCGCCGCATGCTGCACACTCTGGTTGCCCTCGGCATGGCGCGTCAGGATGGCGACGATTTCATGTTGACGCCGCGCGTGCTCCAACTGGGATTCTCGTACCTTTCGTCGCTGTCGCTGCGCGAAGTGGCGCAGCCGGTGATCGAAAGGCTGTCGCGCAAGGCAGATGAGGTGGTCGCCATCTCGGTGCTCGACGGGGCGGATGTTCTCTACATCGCGCGTGCGGAGGTGACGAGCGTGTTGCGGCGCGGACTGATCACCGGCAGCCGCATCCCTGCGTTCTGCACATCCATGGGGCGCGTGCTGCTCGCCGCCCTGCCCGAGGCCGAGTGCTCGGCCCTGCTCGCCAGTTCAGAACGACGTCAATGGACGCGCACAACCGTGACCGATGTCGAAAAGCTTGAACGCGAGATCGAGAAGGTGCGCAAGCAGGCGTGGAGCATGGTCGTAGAAGAGCTTGAACTCGGTGCGTTCGGCATGGCCGTTCCGATCTATGGCGCCAATGGCAGCACGGTCGCAGCGATCAACCTCTCGACAAATCGGGCGCGGCATTCTCCGAAAGTACTGTTCAAGGAATTCATGCCCGATTTGAAGGCTGCGTCAGACGAAATCTCTCAACACCTTATCGCGTACAAAACATCGTCTGATCGCACGCACCTTTAGCTTAGGACGACCGCCTCTCAGACCTGCAGCGTATCGCCGCCCTTGAGGTGCAGAATCTCGCGCGCTTCGTCCGGCGAAGCCACGTCGAGCCCAAGGCCTTCGATGATCTTGCGGGCAAGACGCACCTGCTCGGCGTTGGATTCCGCCATGCGGCCGGGCGCGGCCCACAGCGAGTCCTCGAGACCGACACGGATGTTGCCGCCCATCGCAGCCGCCATGGCCGCGATCGGCAACTGGTTACGGCCCGCCCCCAGCACCGACCAGACGTACTGATCGCCGAACAGCCGGTCCGCCGTGCGCTTCATGTGCATCACATCTTCCGGATGCGCGCCGGTGCCCCCCTGCAGGCCGAACACCGTCTGAATGAACAGCGGCGCCTTCACCAGTCCCTGATCGAGGAAATACTTCAGATTATAAAGATGCGACGTGTCGTAGCATTCGAATTCGAAGCGGGTACCGCTGCCGGACAGCGTGGTCAGCACGTATTCGATATCGGCAAAGGTGTTGCGGAACACGATGTCCTTGTTTTCGAGGTGCTTGCGCTCCCACTCGTGCTCGAAACTCTTGAAGCGGTTGAGCATGCCGAAGAAGGCGAAATTCATCGATCCCATGTTGAGCGAGGCGACCTCGGGCTTGTAAACCGCCGCGGGCCGGACACGCTCGTCCACCTTCATGGTCGGTGCGCCGCCGGTAGTAAGGTTCACCACGGCGTTGGTCCGCTGCTTGATGACCTTGAGGAACGGCGCAAAGGCTTCCGGACTCTGGTCCGGCTGGCCGGTCTTTGGATTGCGCGCGTGAAGATGGACAATGGCCGCCCCTGCTTCCGCCGCGCCGACGGCGGCATCCGCGATTTCCTCCGGCGTTACCGGCAGCGCCTTGGACATCGACGGCGTATGGATTGCGCCGGTCACTGCGCAGGTGATGATGACTTTACGGCTCATGGTGGGCCTCTTTCGTTGGCACGTTGAATGAAATCAGTCGGCCTGTTTGCCCTTGTGGGCGACAAGCGCAGCCAGCCGCTCGTTGCGGCGTGTGGTTAGTTTGGCGATGCGATCGGGCGTCGGCTGGTGCGGCCAGGCCGCAATGACGCGATCGACATTCGGACTCTGGTAGACCTCAGGTCCGGCGGATGCCGCCGCGAGTTCCTTGTAGAATCCCGTGTAGCGCGCGCAGTAATCCGGAATGCCGCCCGGCGCGTTCAGTTCGATGGTTTCGAACGGACCGAGGAACGACCAACGCAGGCCGAGGCCGTCCTTCACGGTGTGATCGAGGTCCTCCGCCGAGATATAGCCCTCGCCCACCAGACGGAACGCTTCTGCCAGCAGCGCGCCCTGCAACCGGTTGAGCACGAAGCCGTTGATCTCCTTGTTGACGGTGACCGGCACCTGCCCAATGGCGCGATAGATCTCGCGGGCGCGCGAGATAGTCTCGGGCGACGTCCACGGCGCGCCGCACAGTTCGACCAGCGGCACCAGATGCGGCGGGTTGACCGGATGACCGACAAGGCAGCGCGCGCGGCCCTTCAGGTTTTCAGTGAAACGCGAGGCGACGATGGCCGAGGTCGATGACGCCAGTATTGTCTCCGGCGCGGCGAGGCGATCCATTTCGGTGAACAGCGCGATCTTGTCATCGATCTTCTCCGGTCCGTTCTCCTGCACGAACGCGACGTCTTTCAGCGCATCGGCGAGGCTTTTTGCGACAGAAATCCGTTTCGCCGCGCCATCCGGATCGTTCGCAAGGCCGTGACGTGCCAGCGCATGAAGTTCGTCGCGGATCAGGCTGGGCGCGGCTTCGAGCGTCGGCGCGTGCGGGTCGGTAATCTTCACGTTCCAGCCCGCACGGGCGAAGATCGCCGCCCAGGCGCGGCCGATCAGGCCCACTCCGACGATCGCGACGTTTCTTTCGTTCGACATGGTTTCTTCTTTCGCCGTTAAAGCCACAACACCTTGCGCCGCAGATCGAGATCGTCGCGCAGCGCCTTCGACGGGCCCTCATGCATGATACGTCCGCGCTCCAGCGCCACCGTCGTATCCGACAGCGCCAGCGCGAGATCAAGATGATGATCAACAATGATGATCGCAACTTCGTTACGCAGACGATCGAACGTCTCGAACAGTTGCTCGACCACGGCAGGCGCGAGGCCCTCGAACGGCTCGTCCAGCAGCAGCACCCGCACGTCGCCGGACAGCGCGCGGGCCACGGCCACCATTTGCTGTTCGCCGCCGGAAAGATAATCCGCTGGACTGTCCAGCCGCTCGCGGATGCGCGGGAAATAATCGTAGATGCGCTCGCGGGTCCAGTGCACGCCGTTGCCGGTCTGCCGTTTCAGACCGCCGAGTTCGAGATTGTGCTCGACGCTCATGCCCGCGAACAGACCGCGCCCCTGCGGCACATAACCGATGCCGAGACGCGCGCATTCGGCGGACGAGCGGCCGATCAATTCGCTCCCGGCAAGGTTGATCGATCCGGTGGAAGCAGGCGCGATGCCCACAAGCGTCTTAAGAAGCGTCGACTTGCCCGCGCCGTTACGGCCCAGCAGCGCGATGATCTCATTATTATGCAGGGTGAAGCCGACATCGTTGAGAATGTGGCTCTTGCCATAGAACGTGTTGACGCCGTTCACTGTCAGCAGCGCGCTGCTCTTGGCCGATGTCTCGCGTGGCTTCGCGGCGACGGCGGCAGCACCGGAACCGATGTAGATTTCCTGCACCTTCTTGCTGGTGCGCGCATCTTCAACCGTGCCGTCGAGCAGCACGCGGCCCTCGTTCATCACCGTGACATGATCGGCCAACTGGAACACGCGGTCGATATCATGCTCCACCAGCAGCACCGGCAGGTCCGTCGAGATGCGCTTGATGATCGCGCCGATACGCTCGCGCTCGGCGGCGGCAAGGCCCGCGAGCGGCTCGTCCAGCAGCAGCACGCGTGGCGCGGTGGCCAGCGCCACGCCCATGTCGAGCAGCCGCTGGCCGCCATAGGACAGCGCGCCGGCCTGCGCCTTCTCGATCCCGGCAAGGCCGAGGTAGCGGATCACCTCGCCGGTTTCACGGTTGATGTCGTCAATCGATAGCGCGTTGGTGAACGGATCAAACCGGCGCGGATGCCGCGCCTGCACTGCGAGGCGGATGTTCTCGCCGACGCTCAGTTCCGGAAACAGGTTGGTGATCTGGAACGAGCGGCCGATGCCCGCTTCAGCGATCTGCTCGGGTGTGTGGCCGGCGATGGGCTTGCCCATCAGCGTGGCCTCGCCCTCGTCCGGCGGGAACATGCCGGACAGCAGGTTGAACGCCGTGGTCTTGCCCGCGCCATTCGGCCCGATCAACGCATGCAGCGTGCGGTCTGCAATCGAGATGTTGATGCCCTGCACCGCCTTGATGCCGCCGAAGCTCTTGACCATGTCACGCGCGGCCAGCACCGGCCCGTCGATCATGGCCTTGGGCCGCAGAAATTCCGGCAGCGGCAGCGCTTCGACCTTCCGCGCGGCCATTGCGGCGTCTCCGGTGACCTTCTTACGGAACGGCGCCAGCAGCTTTTCACCGACGCCAATCAGGCCGGTTGGCGAGAAGACGATGAAACCGACAAAGACGAGGCCAAGCCAGAGCAGCCAATTCTCGGTGTAAATGCCAAGAAATTCACGGAACAGAATGTAGAACAGCGCACCGAGCGCGGGGCCGAGGAAACTGCGCATGCCGCCGATCACGACCATGGCCAGCAGTTCGCCGGAGAACGCCACCGAGACAGGATCGGCGGAGGTCATGCGATTCTTGAACAGCAGCAGAATGCCCGCAAGTCCCGTCAGCGTCGCAGACAGGGTGAATGCCGCCAGCTTGTAGCGGTTGGTCGCATAGCCAAGAAACCGCGCGCGCTGTTCGTTCTCGCGCACCGCCACCAGAACCGATCCCACGGTTGAGTTGTGGAAGCGCCAGAGCAGTACAAGCACGATGAAGGCGATCAGCGCGACGAACCAGTAGTATGTCATCGACGAATCGAGATCGAAGCCCGCGAGGACGGGACGGACGATGCCGCCGAGGCCGTTTTCGCCGCCGGTCACATCGGTCCAGCGGAACGACACCGTGTAGAGCATCGCCGCCAGCGCCAGGGTCAGCAGCGAGAAATAGACGCCACGCCGACGCAGAATGAGATAACCGAACGGCAGCGCGACAGCCATGGTGATCAGAAGACCGCCGATCACAGGGCCGACAAGCGAATTCGGCATCAAGTCGCGCTGGAGCAGCGCCGCCGCATAGGCCGCGAAGCCGAACCAGGCGCCATGGCCGAAGGATACGAGCCCGGTGTGGCCAACCAGAATGTTCAGCGCCATGCAGGCGACGCCGAACACCACCACCTCCGTCGCGGAGGTCACGGTGAGGCCGAGCGCGAGCAGCGTCGATGGGAGGATGAGAAGACCGACGGCAGCAATGATCAGCGGAACGGGAATGCGCTTGAGCATGACGGGTGGCCTCACTCGAAGCGGACAATGCGTTCGCCGAACAGACCGCGTGGCCTGAACAGCAGCACAAGAAGCATGAGGAAATAGATCGCAGCGGTGGATGCGGCCGAATAGCCGATGCCGACCATCACGCCCTTCACAACCCCGACCAGAATGGCGGCCGCAACGACACCCCAGAACGAGCCAAGGCCGCCGATCACCACCACCACGAAGGCCGGTGTGATGATTTCGTTGCCCATCGCCGGATGGATCGCATAGATCGGCGCAAGCAGCACGCCCGCGAGTCCCGCAAGACCGATGCCGAGCGCGGCGACGGCCGACATATAAGGCTGCAGCGAAATGCCGAGCGCGCCGACCATGTCGGGATTCTGCACGCCCGCGCGCACCACACGGCCGAAGGCGGTCTTGCGCAGGAGGAACCACAGTCCCGCAACGCAGGCGACGGCGACACCGAGCAGCACCACGCGATAGAAGGAATAGATGAAGGAGCCGATCGCCACCTGCCCCCGCAACGCAGGCGGTATGGAATACGACAACGGCGGCGCGCCAAAGATCATGCGCAACGCCTGTTCGGCAACCATCGCGAGTCCGAACGTCAGCAGCAGCGAAAGAATCGGATCGGCGCGATAGAACCGGCGGAAGAGCAACCTCTCGATCACGATGCCCAGTAGCGCGACAGCTACGGGCGAGAGCACGAACGCACCACTGAATCCGAGGTAGGGAGAGATGACCAGCGTGAGATAAGCACCGATCGCGAAGAAAGCGCCGTGCGCGAGATTGACGATGCCGCCGAGCGAAAAGATCAGCGACAGGCCGAGCGCGATAAGGAGATAGTAAACGCCATCAAGCAGACCGTTGAGAACCTGCTGTGCAAGGAGCATGGCGGACATGGATTTGCCCCGCGACGGATCGACCTCGCGCGGAGTGCGCAAGGCAGGTGAACGGAAGAGCGCGGTCTCCCGGATATCCCGGAAGACCGCACCGAGTTGGCCTTAAGTCGGGAACGTGCAGCTGTTCTCTTCTTTGGTCGCCGCGATCACTTCGAGACTCTCATCAGGTCCGGGCACGGGGCCGGACGAAGTGAAGATGTCCCACTGGTTCTTGACCTTGTCCGCCGGCAGAGCGGTGATGGCATACATCTCGTGCATGAGCTGGTGGTCCGACGCGCGGAAGTAGCCCTCGCGGGTCTTCAGCAGGTCGAACTTCGCGCCCTTCTCGAAATGTTCGACCATCTTGGTCGAGTCGGCCGACTTCAACTCGTTCATCGACTGCGCGATGATCTTGAGCGCCATGTAGTCACCCCAGGCCTGGTTCTCCGGCGGCTTGCCGTATTTCTTGGTGAAGGCCGCCACGAACTTCTTGGTGCCGGGCGTATCGAGCAGGTGATGCCAGACCACCGGCCAGGTGCCGACGAAATTGCCCTTGCCCGCGGCCCATGCGAGCGCGGTGTCGAAGCCGAAGCCCGCGACCGGGAAGGTCAGACCGAATTCCGCATACTGCTTGAGGAAGTTGGTGATCTGATTGCCAGAGAGATTGATCACCACAAGGTCCGGCTTGGCATCACGGATCTTGAGCAGATAGGCCGAAAAGTCCGTCGCGTCGGTCGGCACCAGATCGTCACCGGCGAACTGGCCGCCATTGCCTTCCATGAAGCGCTTGGCGACGCGCAGCAGGTCGTGACCGAAAGCGTAATCCGCCGTCAGCGAATACCACTTCTTGCCCTTGACCAGACCTTCCTTCAGGAACGATCGGCCCACCGACTTCACATACATCGAGTTCTGCGACTCGACATGGAACATATAGCGCTTGCAGTCGGCGCCGCGCACGGAATCGGCGTTGCCGCCAGTGTTGATGTACAGCGTCTTGTTGCGCTGGGCGACCTGCGCGATGGTGAGAACGGAAGCGGACGAAATCTCGCCGATGATGCAGGCGACCTTGTCGCGCTCGATCATGCGCTCCGCCTTGGTGGAGGCGGTCTGCGGATTGACCGAGTCTTCCTTCAGCAGTTCGAGCTTGCGGCCCATGACGCCACCGGCCGCATTGATTTCCTCGACCGCAAGGTCGGCGGCCATCACACCGTATTCGCCGAGCGGGCCGAGGAATCCGGTGCGCGGCGTAAGATGGCCGAAGCGAATGACATCGGATGACTGTGCCAGCAGAACCGACGGCGCGGACAGTCCGGACACCAGCGCGAGGCCGCCGGCGGTCTTTAGCAAGCGGCGTCGCGTAACATTATCGTTGATCGACATAAGCTTCCTCCCTGTGACGGCCGCCTTTTGCGGCGCTTATTTCCGGCCCGGCGGTACGCGATTGATCCGCGCTTATATCGCTTGCCGTGATCTGTGATCACACTTAGACTGACAAACGATGATCAGCTTGTCGAGTCCCTTGTTGCATTATTTGTCCGCCTGCAGGATCAACGGTCATGAACCGCCCCGCCGCATTTGAACTGGTTGAGCCGCTTGACCGGCAGACACTGGGCGGGCGCACCTATGCTCAACTCTCCGAGCTTCTGATGTCCGGCCGCATGGCGCCGGGCGAAAAAATCTCGCTGCGCCAGACCGCTGAAGTGCTCGGCGTGTCCATCATGCCGGTGCGCGAGGCGGTTTCGCGCCTTGTCGCCGACGGTGCGCTGGAGGTCACGCCGAATCGCGCGGTGCGTGTCCGGCTGATGACGGCCACCCAATTTCGCGATCTGACACAAGCCCGCATCGCCATTGAAGGTCATGCCGCCGCGACCGCCGCGCAAAATCGCCATGCTGCGGATGTGAAAGCCATTTCCCGCGCCGAAGCCGCGATGCGTTCCGAAAGCCGCGCTGCGAAGCCCGATCTGCCCCGCGCGGTGGAATTCAACAAGTCCTTCCACTTCGCAGTCTATGAAGCGTCGCATTCGCCGATCCTCGTCGACATCATCCGCGCGCTCTGGCTCAAGGTCGGCCCGGTCATCAACCTTGACCTGCGCGCCAATCCCGAACGGCTGGCGAAGGGCGACGCTGTCCGCTTTCATGCCCGGGTGCTTGCTGCGATCAAGGCGGGCGATGCAGCCGGCGCACGCGACGGCATCGCTGCTGACATCAAAAACGCCGCTGAAGTCATCTTGTCCCGCGGCGGACTCGCCGAATAATCATCAAGTCCTCGGAGACGATATGAACCTCGATATCAAGGGATTGCGTGTGCTGGTAACGGCGGGCGCCAACGGCATCGGGCTCGCCGTCGCGCGTGCCTTCGCAGAGGAAGGCGCGAAAGTTCACATCTGCGACGTGGACACGGCGGCCCTCGCCGCGCTCAAGACCAGCGATCTCACCATCACGCAATCCATCTGCGATGTTTCGGACCGCGCCGCGGTCAAAACAATGTTCGCGGATGCCACAAGGACGCTCGGCGGACTGGATGTGCTGGTCAATAACGCAGGTGTCGCCGGGCCGACCGCGAAAGTCGACGAGATGAACCCGGAGGACTGGGACCGCTGTCTTGAGATATGTCTCACCGGGCAGTTCAACTGCGCGCGGCTCGCCGTTCCCCTCCTGCGCCAGAGCAAGAATGCCTCCATCGTGAATATCTCATCGGCTGCCGGGCGCCTCGGTTTCGCGATGCGCGCGCCTTATGCCGCCGCCAAATGGGGCGTGATCGGATTCACCAAATCACTTGCCATTGAACTTGGCCCGGACAATATCCGCGTCAACGCGATTTTGCCGGGCCTTGTGGCCGGCGACCGGCAGCGCCGCGTACTTGAAGCGAAGGCGCAACAGCGCGGCATCTCGTTTGCCGAGATGGAGCGGACGGCGTTTTCCTACACGTCGATCAAGGATTACGTGACGCCGCAGCAGCTTGCGGATCAGATCGTCTTCATGTGCAGCCCACGCGGCAAGACCATTTCAGGTCAAGCCATTTCCATTTGCGGCGATACGCAGATGCTGGGGTAGCAGCGACGGGCAGATCAACGCACTATCAACTGATCTACATCGCACGATGAAATTCAGCATCGGTGAGTCGATGGCGTTTTCGCTGAGTGTTATAACATTGCGTCAGGGCAATGATGACATCGATGTCGAGCTCAGATAGTGTTGAGCCATGGCACCGACACGCGGAACAGATCAACGCGCAACCACAAGACTTCGCCCATGGCGGAGCATGGTCGCTTGCCTGCTGTCGTTTGCGATGATCCTGTCAATCTTCCACGCTTCGGCGTGCGAAACAGAAATCCGTCAGGGGTCATCTGAGATTTCTGTGAATGCCGAACAATCTCAGTCGGCACCGCAGTCGCTGCCGCAGCATCAGGCGGCCGATCACTGCATGTTCCATCTGCTCGGCGACGTCGCACATCCCGTCAGCGTTGCCACCATACGCGATGTCAGGGTGAAGCCGAGCTGGTGTCAAGACGTCCCTCGGACGATTGCAGCGCTGGATTCTCCGTTCAAACCGCCCCGCGCCTAGCATCGCATGGCGGCCGCTTCGCGCCGTTCTTCCAAAGCTTGAACGACAACCAGCCACGCAGGCATCGCGCCTGCGGCGGGCGGAACGGATTACATGAAACGCACATATATCTGGGCGGCGCTTGCCGCATTGGGACTCATGACCGCCATCACGGCGATCAACTGGCGATCCAAGCATGTTTCACCACAGGATCCCCCACAGACCGCAGCGGCCGGGCATGCGGATGGGCATATCCCGCTCACCGACGAACAAATGGCCGCAGCGCGGATCGAGGTAGCCCCGGTCGCGACCTTCCAATTGAAAGAGCATTTCCTCGCGCCGGGCACCATCGTCCCCGATGCCGACCGCATTGGCCGGGTCGCGGTGCGCGTCCTGGCCACTGTCACTGAGTTGCGCAAGCGCGTTGGCGATCAGGTCGAGAGAGATGAAGTGGTCGCCGTTCTCGAGAGCCGCGAACTCTCCGATGCGAAAAGTGAATATCTCGCGGCGCGCCTGACCAACGAACTGCAGCAAACCCTTTCGGCACGTTACAAGATGCTGTGGGAGTCTCGCTCGTATCCCGAGAACGAGTATCTCAAATCGCGGTTGACCGCACAGGACGCCCGCATCCGGCTGGATTCAGCGCGTCAGAAATTGCTGGCGCTCGGATTGAACGACGCTGAAATCCAGCAACTGCCAGACCTTCCAATCGAGGAATTTCGCAAACAGTCCCTGCGTGCTCCCATCAGCGGTCGCATCGCAGAGCGACGCGTCGACCTCGGAGCCTTGGTCGGCCGCGAGGGACAAGAAAGCGAACTCTTCGTCATCGTCAATCTCGACAAGGTCTGGATCGATCTGGCCATTTCGCCAAATGACCTGGGCAAGGTCGTCGAAGGAGCGGAGGTCAATGTCACAGCGGGGCCCGACGGCCCCTCGGATATTGCCAAAATCATCTTCGTCAGCCCTTTGATCGACAAAGATACCCGCGCCGCCCGGGTTATTGCCTCGCTGGAAAACAAGAAATTCGGGTGGCGGCCGGGCATGTTCGTCACAGCCGAGGTTCCTGTCGCGAGTCGCGGTGCCGTGCTCGCCGTCCCCAAAGCTGCGTTACAGACTGTTGATGGCGCGCCGACACTTTTCGTCAGACAAGGACACGACTTCGCTGCACGCAAGGTGCAGCTCGGGCGTGAAGACGATCAACTGCAGGAAATCGTCGCTGGCGTGAGCGCGGGCGAGATCATCGCCGTCTCAAACACCTTCACGCTCAAGGCCGAACTTGGCAAGAGCGAGGCGGAGCACTGACAGCCATGATCAAAGCCCTTCTCTCGTTCTCCATCGCACAGCGGTGGGCCGTTCTTGTCGTCACCGGGATTGTCGCAGCGCTGGGTATGATGGCACTGACGCGTCTGCCGATCGACGCGGTGCCCGACATCACCAACAATCAGGTACAGATCAACACGCTTGCGCCTGCACTCTCGACAACGGAGGTCGAAAAGCAGATCACGATTCCTCTCGAAACCGCTCTTTCCGGCATGCCCGGACTTGAAAGCACCCGTTCGCTATCTCGCAACGGGTTTTCTCAGATTACCGCAATCTTCGATGAGAAGACCGACATCTATTTCGCTCGCCAGCAGGTCAGCGAGCGGCTGAGCGCCGCGCGTTCATCGCTGCCGCCGAATACCGAGCCTCATATGGGCCCCACCTCAACGGGCCTTGGCGAAATCTACATGTGGACGGTGCGATACGGCGATTCGCCGAAGGCGGAATCAGGCCACATCGGTTCACAAAGTGACGGCAGCTACATCACGCCGGAAGGGCAGCGGCTGATAACCGCTGTCGAACGCGAGGCCTATCTGCGCACCGTGCAGGACTGGATCGTGCGGCCGAAAATCAAGTCCGTGCCCGGCGTGGCCGGGATTGATGCGATCGGCGGATACACCAAGCAGTATCAGGTCCAGCCTGACACGGCCCGGCTGGAATCTTATGGCCTCTCCTTCGCCGACATCGCCAAAGCCCTCGAAGAAAACAATGTTAGCCGGGGCGCGCGCTACATCGAGCGCAATGGCGAAGGTATCGCAGTGCGCTCAACCGGCCGAATCCAGACGCTCGAGGATCTGGCGAATGTCGTCGTGACAACACGAGGAGGACGGCCGATCCGCATCGCGGATATCGCGACCACCGCCATCGGCGGTGAAACCAGAACCGGCAGCGCAAGCGTCAACGGCCATGATGCCGTCATCGGAACCGCGCTGATGCTGATCGGCGGCAACAGCCGCACCGTGGCGGCGGCGGTCGATGCCCGATTGAGCGAACTGTCGCGCCTGTTGCCACCTGGCATCGAGATCAAACCGCTGCTCAACCGCACCCAGCTGGTCGACGCGACAATCCACACAGTGGCCAAGAACCTTCTGGAAGGCGCCATCCTGGTCATCATCGTTCTGCTGGTGCTGCTCGGGAATCTACGCGCAGCCCTTGTCGCGGCAGTCGTAATTCCCGTCGCCATGCTTATGACGGCCATCGGTATGGTTCAGGGGCGCATCAGCGCCAACCTCATGAGCCTCGGTGCGCTTGATTTCGGGCTGATCGTCGATGGCGCCGTCATCATCACCGAGAACTGTCTGCGGCACCTCGCCGAACGCCAACAGCGGACTGGCCGGCTGCTGACGCAGGCCGAACGATTGCAGACCGTCCGCGACGCCGCTCGGGAAATGATCCGGCCCAGCGTCTACGGTCAGGCGATTATCATCCTGGTTTACGTGCCGCTGCTGTCTTTCACAGGCGTCGAAGGCAAGATGTTCGAGCCGATGGCGCTCACGGTCATTTTGGCGCTGGCCAGCGCCTTCGTTCTGTCGCTCACGCTGGTGCCTGCCGCCATTGCGATATTCGTCACGGGCCACATCTCAGAAAAGGATAACTCGGTCGTCGGTTGGCTGAAGCGCCACTATGAACCACTGCTCCGCAAGACTGTGGTCCGGCCGATCCCGGTGATCGCCTGCGCCGCACTGCTGTTTTTCTTGAGTCTCGTGCTGCTCTCCCGGTTAGGTCAGGAGTTCATCCCTTCCCTCGACGAGAAAAACATCGCGATCAACGCCCTGCGTATTCCGAGCACGTCGCTTGCCGAATCCCAGCGCATGCAACTTCAGATCGAAAAGACCATCGCCAACCTTCCCGAAGTCGAGACCGTGTTTTCCAAGACCGGCACAGCGGAAGTGGCATCCGACCCGATGCCGCCCAACGCCTCGGACACCTTCATCATTCTCAAGCCGCAACATCAATGGCCCGATCCTTCCTTGACGAAGGAACAGCTTTTGCGCCGGATAACGGAGAGCCTGGAGAAACTCCCCGGCCAGATCTACGAGTTCACCCAACCGATCCAGATGCGGTTCAACGAACTATTGGCCGGGATTCGCGGCGATATCGCCGTCAAGATTTTCGGCGACGAGTTCGAGCCGATGCTCCGCGCGGCAAATCAGGTCGCGGCCACGCTCCGCGCCACCAGAGGCGCCGCCGACGTGAAGGTCGAACAGGTCAACGGGCTTCCCACACTCGATATCGCCGTAAACCGTGCTGAAATTGCCCGCCTCGGCCTCTCCGTCGCGGCGATCCAGTCCGTCGTCGGTGCGGCGATCGGCGGACAGGAAGCCGGCATGGTCTTCGAAGGCGACCGGCATTTCGAGATCGTCGTCAAATTGCCGGAGGATCGGCGGGCTGACCTGGAGATTTTGCGCAATCTCCCTGTAACCCTGCCGGCATCCGCGCCGGGCGCGGCATTGCAAACCGTGCCCCTCAGCAGGGTCGCGGATTTCCGCTTCATCGAGGGGCCGAACCAGATCAGCCGCGAGCAGGGCAAACGCCGTGTCGTGGTCACCGCCAATGTGCGGGGACGGGACATCGCATCCATCGTGGACGAAGCGCGGTCAAAGATCGATCAATCGGTCAAGCTGCCTCCGGGCTCCTGGATAAGCTGGGGCGGCCAATACGAAAATCTCGCAAGCGCGCGGGCCCGGCTGACCTTTGTGGTGCCGGGCTGCTTCGTGCTGATTTTCCTTTTGCTGATGAGCGCACTCGGAACGGCACGAGACGCCGCGCTGGTGTTTAGCGCCGTGCCGCTGGCTCTGACCGGCGGCATCCTTGCCCTCTGGTTGCGAGGCTTGCCATTCTCGGTATCGGCCGCGGTCGGGTTTATCGCCGTCTCGGGCATTGCCGTGCTCAACGGTCTTGTGATGCTGAATGCCATCCGGCAAATCGCTTTGACCACCGACGACGTCAGCGCGACGATTGAAGGCGCCCTCACCCGCTTGCGGCCCGTCGTGATGACGGCACTGGTCGCTGCGTTGGGATTCGTGCCGATGGCGCTCGCTACCGGAACAGGAGCCGAGGTGCAGCGCCCGCTGGCGACGGTCGTGATTGGTGGCCTATTATCGGCGACCGTCCTCACACTCCTCGTATTACCGGCGCTCATTGCACGTTACAGCAACGCCATCCACGCGGAAAGCGAACGCGGAAAGCGCGATACGAATATCGTCGTTACCGGTTTATCAAGAGACAACTAAAACTCGTATGTCGTCATCGAAAATAGTCTAGATCAGCAAAATCCCGCTAAAGAACGGATCGGGCCGGCTCGATGCGGACCTAAGCCTTGTGTTGGAACTCGATAGAGAAATCGCCGATTGCGCAGCTGCCGGGTGCGAATGCGATGATCAGCTTTGCGGTCAAGGATGCGCGGCTTGCCGCCAGCGTCTGGATGTCCAGCGGCACGCCAGTACTCTCGTGTCGCGATTTCGCCACCGCTTCGCAGTGGCTCTCCGCAGCATGACTCGGGCACCCGAACGCGCTGAGTGATATTTCGGGCTTTCATAAATCGAGAACTTGCCGACATTTACGAATCACGTGGTGGAAGAATCGTACCTTCGACCTCGCCAAAACCAATTCGGTATCCATCTCCCTGGCACCAGCCGGAGAGGCAGACGCGATCGCCGTCTTCCAGAAATGAGCGCGTCATTCCGTTGCCAATATCCAACGGCTCCGCTCCATTCCAGGAGAGCTCAAGCATGCTTCCACATTGAGAGCGGTCCGGTCCGCTGATGGTACCTGAGCCAAGAACGTCCCCGATCTGCATCGAGCAACCGCTGGAGGCGTGATGCATCAGTTGCTGCACAGGCGACCAATACCGTACCGCTCGAAACTCGAAACAACCGAAATCTACATCCGCGAGGCCCAGAAACGACGGATGGTCAGCAACGCATTTGCGCGCCTTGACGAGTATCGAAACCAGAAAAATGTCTCTATTCTCAAGGTTCAAAAAGGCAATGAGACAAAAACTGGGAAAAGCGATGGGAAATCAAAGGTCAAGTAGCCCGTTGGTGGGCCCGGCAGGACTCGAACCTGCAACCAGACCGTTATGAGCGAACCGACCAACCTAGACGATTGTGATAAATCAACAAGTTAGCGGACGTTTGGCGCCATTCATCGCTACCTATAGCAGCCGTTTCATTGACGAAACATTGGCAAACATATCTCCGCGTCGCGCTCCAGCGAACCGTGAAACCATGTTATGATGTAACTGGCATAAGATATGAGCACGCGCTTCCTCGCTATCCTCGTTGTCGCCTCGGCGATAGCGCTCATGAGATATACGCCAGCCTCGGCGCGCGGCGCTGCGCCGGGCATCATGAATTCGCCGGGCTATCAGAGAGCGCTCGAAGAATCGCGTAGGCGTTATCGCCTGGAGGTTCAGCCTTCGGTGCGACCGCAGCCGGCTCATCCGCGCAAGAAGAAACACCATCGCACCCATTACCACTGAACGGGCAAGCGGCAAGCGCCTATGGCACCGCGCCGACGCCAATGCCAACGCCGCCGCCAAAGCGGATAGCTGTCCGAACCTGGCATGCGTACGAAGCCGGGCCTGAATTCGGAACAGGCAGAGCGTTGTGGACGCGCCGGCTTGAGAGGCTGATGCTGCGCTGCTCCGTTCAGACGTAACGGAGGCTCTTTTCGCTCGGTCTGCTGCGCCTGTGCTGCGGACACGTGTACAATCGAGAGCCCGACAACTGCGATGTCTTTGATGATCGGTATGAACGAGGCGCGCATCGTGGTTCTCGCGTACATCTAAGATAACGCTATTGGACAAGCTGCAGCGTATAACCCTTCAGTAAATCGTCGCGGTTATCGAATCTTCGCGCCCCAGCTTCGGGTCGTCTTCACGATCCAGTTTCTATATAACGTCAGGGGTGTGACGCCGGTGAGGCCGCCGCAGCCGGCCGAATTGTTCGCAGCCGTGGACCAGCTCACCACGCCGGTAATGACGCTGCGGCGATCTTGATCCTCGAACGCGGACGCGCCCGAGTCTCCGGTGCAGGCGCCCATGCCGGCAGCGCGCAGGCACCTCGAGGACCCTCATGCGGCCATAAACCACGGCACCCGAGAAGGCCATCAGCGCGGCATCGCCGAGTATTGTCGCCCTCTAACGTCAAGCCGCTCGACCGATGGCAGACTCGGTCTGAGTCTAAAGCCGAGCTGGCAAAGCACTAGACTTTGCTGCTTCCTTACTAATCAGCAAGCCGACTCCATTCATGCAGATCGATCTGCAACCGACGAGGTGTGCCAACGAGGTAACTTACAGGAAAATTCTCAATTTCCTTATCAGTCAACCAACTGACTCCATTTGGCGACTTTGCTTATCAATCAGCTAACTCACTCCGTTTAACGTATTCTCTCATCAGTGGCGCACCGACTCAATTTTTGGACCTTCGTCAGTCAGACAACTGACTCTGTTTAACGTCTCTTCTCACTAGCAGGCCAACTGCTGCAAATTCGCAGTTATCAAAACTTCTTCACCGAAACGATATCACCGAACAACTTCCAGCGATCACCCTCAAAGCGCATCAATCTGAGTTGCTTAATCGGAGCAAAATCCTTCGGCGACGTATTAACCGTAATGCCGGGAAGCAGTCCGCCCTGCGCGAAGTTGACCAGGCTCGACGCCTGCTTCATGACATTCTCGCGAGAGAGGTCATCTCCGCAGCGCCGTAGAACCTCGACCATCGACGTGACAGTGTTGTAGCCGACCATCGCCGAACTGTCGGCCCTGCTTGCCTCCGGAACGTACTTCGCCAAGAATGCGTGAAATTCCTTCATCCCGGGATCGGCGTCCCACTGAGGATCCGTCGCATCTTTCGCATAGGTTGCAGAGACGACTCCCTGGGCATTGTCGATGCCTGCAGGCCTGATCACGCTGCCAATCGACGAACTGACGCTAGGCACTACGTGCAGAGGCTTCCAGTTCAGCTCTCCGGCTTTCTTGATGGTCTGCGCCGCGAACTTGGGCGTGGTGAAGCTGATGAGAATATCTGCCCCCACGGACTTCATCTTCACGACATGTGAATCGATTGTCGGCTCGCTGACCTCGTAACTTTCTTCGATCACGATCATTGAGCGCCGCGAGCCCAGACCGTCCTTGAAGCCCTTCAGATAATCCTTACCGTAATCATCGTTCTGATAGAATACGGCGACCTTGCCCTCCGGCTTCTCCCGCATGATGTACTGCGCGAGGATACGCCCCTCCGTCTGGAAATTCGGAATCCAGCCCATGGTCCATGGGTAGTTTTGAGGATCGTCCCACTTACTCGCACCGCTGCCGACAAATAGCTGCGGGACTTTCTTCGAATTCATATATTTATGAATTGCGCTGTTTCCGGGAGTCCCGAGAGGGTTGAAGATCAGCAGAACTTCATCGCTTTCGACCAGCTTTCGCGTCTGCTCGACGGTCTTCGGAGGGCTGTACGCATCATCATAGGATATGAAGTTGATCTTGCGGCCGTTGATACCGCCCTCTTCATTGATCTTGCGGAAATATGCAGCCTGCACGCGCCCATTCATGCCATAGGCCGACGCCGGCCCGCTGTATGGCATGATATTTCCGATCTTGATCTCGGTATCGGTGACACCCGGCCCATATTTCTTCTGCGCGGACGCGCTGCTGCTGACAGCGAGCGCCACACAAAGAGCAATACATGCTTTCAGTCGCGACATCGGCTTTCTCCGAAAATCCATTCGCTGTCAGCGTGTCAGATTCATCGCGCGCGCAAGCGATTCGTAGGTATCGACCTCGCTCGCCACGGTCTTGGTGAATTTCTCGGGGCCTTCCGCAATGACATCGACGCCGATCTCCGTGAAGCGCTTCTGGATTTCCGGCGACTGGATGCCGGCCATGACCGCGTCGTTGATTTTCTTAACGAGATCCGCTGGCATACCTGCGGGCCCGGCCAATCCAATCCAGGTTTCGGACAGCACCTTTGGTAGCTCCACTTCAGCAAACGTAGGAACGTTCGGAAGATACGCGGAGCGTTTTTCGGAACCTATGGCGAGCGCCCTGACATCGCCGGACTTTACCGCGCCGATCGCCTGATTGACCGCCGAGAACGACATCGGCACATGCCCGCCCATCACAGCCTGCAGGGATTCACCGGAACTCTTGAACGGAATGTGGTTGAGCTTCACCTTGGCTTCGCGCTCGAACAGGATGCCCATGAAGTGCGAGGTGGATCCGACACCGGAGCTGCCATAGGCAATTTCCCCCGGATGGGCCCGCGCATCATCGATCACCGATTTGACGTCGGTATATTTAGTATCCTTGTTGACCGTCAGCATCGACGGCGCTGTCGCGATGAGGCTGATATAGGTTAGTGCCGTCTTGGTGTCGAAGTCGACTTTCTGTATCGACGGCACCATCGTGTGCGTGCCGGGAATCATAATCAGCGTCGTCCCATCGGGCGGCAGCTTGGAAACCATCGCCGTTGCGATCGTTCCTGAACCGCCCGGCTTGTTCTCGACGATGACCGTCGTGTTCAGACGCTTGCGGAGGTCTTCAGCAAAAACACGGGCCAGCACGTCGGTGACGCCACCGGCCGAGAAACCGACAACAATCTTGATGGGCTGTGTATCCTGCGCCCGAGCAGGCTGCCCTATAAGCGCAGCTCCCATTACGACGGCGATGATCCTTGCGAACTTCATTTGCGTTTCCCCTTTTCTTAACTTGACGTGTGCTTATGCACTTTAATGTTCGTCACTTTCTCACGAAGCGGATGCCATGGCCGCCCGGCGCGTGCGTGTCGCGGCCTCATCGAGAGACCCGTCCGCACGCAGGACCACGCCGTAGTCCCGCTCCGCAGCTTCCACAGACACATAGCCTTCCGAAACATCGCGTAAGACACGTGCGACATCGCGCTGCCAGGCTGGCCCGTAGCCGCCGCCGCCGCCACTGGAGATCACGACCACGTCGTCGCGTGCCATCTCCATCTTTCCCTTGCGCAATACGCTATTATCGCCGGACGCGCGCTTGACCTCGCCGCCTGCCGTCTTCGCGGCTCCGCCGCCGGCAAGACCCCAAGGGGGACACCGCGTGCGGTCCATTTTGTTCATGAGGGTCAGCGGCTGGAGGAATCGGTAGACCTTCTCGATTCCAAGACCGCCGCGGAATTTTCCAGCGCCACCCGTGTCGGTCCGAAGCTGCTTCGCTTCGATCCGGTACGGATACAGAGCTTCCTGAATCTCAACCGGAACATCACGCACGTCGCCATGAGTCGTCGAGCGATAAGGACCTGGCCCATCGGTATCCGAGAAAGCGCCCCACCCTCCGGACATTGCGTCAAGACATAGAAAGCGCGTGCCGGTTTCCTCACTTATTCCGGTGATAGTATGAGTGCCGTAAATGCCGTGATGGCCGGCTGGAATACGATCAGGCAGCGCTTCCGAAAATGCGCTCAGAATCGTATCGACAACGCTTGCGTGGGTGTTGCCCGCACTTCCATAAGCGGCATCAGGACGTGCACTCAGGAACGTTCCGTCGGGAATTTCGATCCTGACTCGCTCGAAATCTCCTTCGTTCACGGGCGTCGCCGATGAGAAAAGAAATTTCGCCGCCATGCGGCCCACCGCCACCGCGCCACCTTCCCGTCCTGAATTAAACGGCCCCGAGACTTGCTCATTGACGCCCGACAGATCAATGGTCAGCCCGTCATTGTCGACGACAACTTTCACATCCACCTTGATCGGCTCACCGACCCGGATTCCGTCATCATCGAAGAACGAGGACGCGTGATACGTGCCATGGGGAACATCGCGCAGCGCCCGCTCCATGTTGCGCGCCGCGTCGGCATGCATGGCGTCCATTGCGGCAAGCACTTCATTCATACCGTGCTGGGCAACGACCTCCTGCACCATGTCGTGACCCATCTGGCATCCGCCGAGCTGCGCTTCGAGATCGCCCATCACAAGCCGCGGGAAACGGGTGTTGATCTCGATCAGCCGGAAGATTTCGCGGCGACGTTCGCCGCGATCGATCAGCTTCAACACGGGAAACTGGATGCCTTCCTGATAAATTTCCGTCGTGGTGGGCGACAGACACGATCCAGGCATGTTGCCGCCCACATCGACCCAGTGCACCAGAACCGCGAAAAATCCGATCAGCTTTCCGCCAATGCGGATCGGCGTAAAGGCGCAGACGTCGTTGAGATGTTTTCCGAGCGTTGCGGCATCGTTGATGATGAAGACATCACCTTCGTGCATTTCTTCTTCACCGATCACATCCAGTCCCGCCCGAACAGCAAGACCCAACGCGTTGGCAACGAAGCCCGGCAGACTGAAGCGCGATTGCGTGACCAGACTGCCGCTGGCATCGACAAAGCCGACTGCGTAGTCCTTGTATTCCTGAACCAGAAGGCTGAATGCCGTCCGCTCGATATTCTTCTCGATCAGGTTCGGAATTGCGATCAGACGCTGACGGATGATCTGCAATTCGATGGGATCGACCACCCGGGCGAATTCGAGAGAATGCGAAATATCATCCATGGCGTGCCTCTCCCTTTTTTGCCGGAGGGGCGCAGGAGATGCGCAGTTCGCCCAGCTTGCCGACGACGAGTGAATCATCCGGCGAGATGACGGTCGTCGAACTGTATTCCTCCACGATCGCAGGTCCGTTCACGGAGAACCCTTCAGGCAAATCGCTTCGGCGGTAGACTGGCGTATCGATCCGCTGGCCGGAATCCGCGAAGTAGACCGAACGGCGGGCATGAGGCTCCGACTTTTTGGACACCTGAGCGGACGCCATATCGCCGAGCTGCGGCCGCTGGGTCGGAACGATGCCGCCGACGCGAATCACGACGAACGCGAGCTTCATATCCTCGTTCAGATGACCATAGCGTGCGCGATAAACCGCTTCGAAGGCCGCCTGTACGTTTTCAGCCGTCAGGTTGCGCGGCAACTGGATACGGACCGTGTGGGATTGTCCCTGATAGTTCATGTCCGCCTCATGAACATAGGAAATCCGCGACACGTCGAACTCGGATGCCATCTCCTCCTTCAATTCACGCTCCATCTGGCGCAGCATATCGAGTGCGTCCGCCAATGATTCATCGGACAGCTCCCGCAGGAATGTGCGTGCGCTGTCGCGCCTGGCCTCGGCCATCAGCATTCCGAGCGAGGAGAAAGCGCCGGGATGCGGAGGCACGATCACCTCGCGTATTCCGAGACCGCGTGCGAGATCCGCACCGAACAGCGGACCGCCCCCGCCGAAGACAAAAAGCTGATACTCCCGGATATCCCGGCCGCGCTCGATGGTGATTTCCTTGATTGCGCCGGACATCGTGACCGTCGCGAGGTCGAGAATGCCCTGCGCGACCTGATCGACGCGGTCGGACCCTGAATAGCCCAGCGGCTGCGCCAACTGCTTTTCGATGGCGGTGGATGCGCCTGCAAGGTCGAGCTGCAGCCGGCCGTTCATGAAGCTGTCCGAGCCGATTCGCCCCAGAACGACATTGGCGTCGGTCACTGTCGGTTCCTTGCCGCCCTTGCGAAAGGCGATCGGCCCCGGGTCCGAACCGGCGCTGCGGGGACCGAGCTGCATGCGGCGGTTATCGTCGATCCAGGCGATCGATCCTCCGCCGGCGCCGACTTCAACGATATCCAGAACGGGTGTGCGAATGGGAAAGCCACGCTCATAGCCGCCGACCCAGTAGGTGTTGACCACGTCAAAGCGGCCGTCCTCAACCAGAGCGCATTTCGCGGTGGTGCCGCCCATATCGAATGCGATGACTTTCCTGAGCCCAAGCGCCTGGGCATAAGCTGCAGCGCCGATGCATCCGCCGATTGGTCCCGACTCAACCAGCGTGACCGGCTGCGCGATTGCGGCGCTCGCGGTCATCACGCCGCCATTCGACCCCATCATGTAAAACCGGCCGTCGAAATCGCGATCCGTCAGCGCCTGTTCGAAGCCGCCGACATAGTTCGACATGCGTGCGCCGACGAAGGCGTTGGCGACAGCCGTCGACGTCCGCTCATATTCCATCCATTCGCGCGACAGTTCCGTGCCGGTGGTGATGTAGACATCCGGCATCAGGTCACGCAGAATATCCCGCACCCGCTCTTCATGCTCCGGATTGGCGTAGGAATTCAGCAGCGAAATCGCCACCGACTCGACTTCTGCGCCTCGTAGCGACGGGACCAGAGCCCTGACGCTCTCGGCATCGAGCGGTGTGACGATCCGGCCTTTCCCATCAATACGTTCGGTCACCTCGAAGCGAAGGGAGCGCTGGATCAGCGGCTCGCTCCGCCGGTAGCGCAGATTGAATGTCTCTGGCCTGTTGCCGCGCGCGATTTCGAGAATGTCCCGAAATCCTCGGGTGGCAATCAGCGCGGTCCTGGCGCCCCGACGCTGAATGAACGCGTTGATGACGTGCGTCGTGCCGTGCTTGAACAACGCGGCCTGGTCAAGCTGCGCGCTGGTGTCCTCCAGACCGGAGATCACACCGTCGACGAGGTCGCCATAGGTTGTCAGCGTTTTTCCGAAGTTGGTCGCGCCGGTCTCAAGGTCATACACGGCAAGATCGGTGAACGTGCCACCCGTATCCGCAGCAATAAGATAGCGCAGCGGCGCCTTCCGTTCGGCGGATTCTGCTGTTTGTGAAGACATCGGAAATCCTCCCGTTATCAATTCAGGAGATGCGTCACGAACCAGTCGCGCGCGGCGCTGCTGGAAATCGAGAACAGTTTCACATAGGGATCGTAATGTCCGCCCTCGAACAGGACGAGTTTCTTCGGCTCGAGGGCGCGGTTGTAAGCCTGCAAAGCGAGATCGGTCGCAGTGAGCACGTCCCTGTTTCCGACAATCATCAACAGCGGTGTCGGGCTGATGCGCTCGATATAGCTGCCGGGTTCGTATTCGCGCAGCATTTCCGCGCTACGCAGCGTCACCTCATTCTTGCGGTTCGGCGCCACCTTGAGGCTTTCCTGGAAGAACTCCCACGCATCGGCACCTCCGTTGAAGCACGCCACCGTCGGGTCCTGCGCAACAAGCGGCATCGTTCCCGGCGGCTTACCTGCGAAGCGGTTCTTGCGATCTTCGTCAAAACGGGCTCGCGATGCAGCCATATGATCGGCGCGGGTGCGCCTCAACGCTCCCGCACCTCCGCTGATGGGCGGCACTTGCGCCACAACACACTTCCCACGCCCGTCCAGCGCCGCCAGCATCAAGACATGCCCGCCGCTGAGGCTTGTCCCCCAAGCCCCGATCCTGTCCGGGTCGACGTTCGGCAACGTGAGGGCAAACGTGATTGCATTTCGATAGTCCCGCATCTGCAGGACAGGATCGATCTCCTGCCTGACATTGCCATCGCTCGCACCGAAGTTGCGATGGTCGTAGACGATGGACGCTAAACCTGCGGCCGCGAACACCTCAGCATATCGATCCAGATACTGTTCTTTCAGGGCAGCCGAGCCATGAGCCATGATGACGGTCGGAAACGGCCCTTGTCCCTGATCAGGAACATAGTGCCAGCCACGAAGGATCGTGCCGTCCGCGTTAAACTCGATATCCGTTCTCATTTTATCTGAAGACCTTACGCAGAAGCTGCAACACGCTCGGTGATCGGCGACATCAACACATTCAGGCTGGAAACAACGCCGGAAGGACCAGCAGCCGGGTTCTTCTGATCCCTGTTGAAGTAAGCGAGATCAAAGACCGGAGGCCCTGGACGGGACTGCTTGTCGTTGACGAGCAGCACACCCGGCGCAGGCGATGGCGCGAAGTCACCCGATGCACCGAGCTTGAAAAGATCGAGTCGACCGGCGCCGAAGCGCCAGTCGCCATTGATGGTCCACAATGGTCTGAAGACGACGCCCTTGCTCAGATCACGGTTGATCGCTTCCGTGGACGGCATTCGATCGGTGCCGCGACGTTCCGCGATACCGGCGATAGCCAGATCTACATCTGAGAATTCGTAAATCGCCAGATAGTCCGGTGTCTTTTCCGCCGTCACCGCATCAAGCAACTGGTAGCGCTGCGCCGCAGCAATTCCCGGAATGGCAACGAGATCGTAGATGTGCCGGTTTGAGTACCAGGTGTTGAATTCCTCATCCTGCCCGGCCTTCGGCTGGGTGAAGACAAAATAAAAGCAATGCGACAAGACGCGCCCTCCGCAATTTGCGACGGGAGCATGATTTCAACGATCGTCCAGAACCGCTAGGTGCACCGGAGAACAACGGTTGTGACAGGCATTCACAACGAGAGGCTACTCGCCTTCTTCATTCTGGCGCCACGGACTTGATGAAAACTTTGCGCAAAGGAAATCCACGAACGTTCTGATCCTGAGCGATTGAGTTGGCTGCTTCTGATACAGCGCGAAAATCGGCTCGCTTGCGACCTTGGTGAACTTCGGAAGAATCTGGACCAAGGCTCCGGCACGGATGTCATCGGCCACGACGAAGTCCGCAACACGGATAATCCCAACACCGCGTAGCGCCAGTTCACGGAGCATCGGCGCCTGATTGGAGGTCACATTTCCGGAGACACGTCCCACTTCATTATCGGTGTTACCGTCAAATGACCATGGAATCGTGTGTGTTCGCACCGAGAAATTGATACAATTGTGAAAGGCAAGATCCTGTGGTGTTTCAGGAACCCCGCGATATGCAAGGTACGATGGGGCGGCACAAACAACCCAGCCGCTGTCCGCAATCTTGCGCGAAACCAGTGTGCTGTCTTTTGTATGGCCGAGCCGCAGAATGACATCCACTCCACCCTCAATCGCATCGATCTTTTCAGTCCCAAGCTGCAGGTCGAGGCGGATTTGAGGATTTAAGAGCAGAAACTCAGGAATGATCGGTGCAAGTTGCGACAACGCAAAAGATGGAAGGCCGTAAACACGGAGTTGCCCGCTTGGAGCCTCGGAGAACTGATCGACGAGGCGATCAGCATCTTGCATCGCTTCGATGACACGCGAAGCTCTCTGCAGCAGGGCCTCGCCCTCTTCAGAAAGCTTGATAGAGTGCGTTGTCCGGTTGAAAAGTCTTGCGCCGAACCTCTTTTCCAATCGTGTAACCAGCTTGCTGACTGCCGACGGACTCAAATCAAGAACGCGACCAGCCGCAGAAAAACTCCCGCTTCGCGCTATTTGAACGAATGTTTCAAGTTCTTGAAACCTGTCAGATGCCAATTTGGATATCCAGCCGGGTTATTCAGAATGGCTCCATGTTAATACAAGCAACTCTAGCTGGATAGTTTTTTGCTATTTTCTTATCAGTAGCTAACCGGCCTCATTCTTTTCTCTTCATCAAGAAAACCAAATCCGCCATTGAATCATGGTAGCAACCTACTCGTTAGCTACAACCGAGGGATATCCTCAACGCCGTCTCTGGCGTTACGCAGCAACTGCCGATCGTTTTCCGATAACGATGCTAGATCGCCATCTTTGAAAAAACCAATCGCCTTGAGTGGGAGCGCGACATCTCTCTTGAACATTTCAGAGA
>Ga0066256_1001010_pt1 | contig 45193 bp, 43 predicted proteins | sample ThiBio_1000_biof_FD_87107 | JGI IMG/M metagenome (GOLD analysis project Ga0066256, IMG submission 87107) | Wastewater bioreactor microbial communities from Cape Town, South Africa - Thiocy_expt_1000_biof (version 2) | ecosystem: Engineered > Bioreactor > Thiocyanate-remediating >... | reverse complement strand
GGGGAAATAGGGCTGAAGACGAGCCATTTGCTCGTCCGTCAGCCAAAACAAATTACTCATCAGTCGGGCTCCTATACGCCCATCTGAATCACAGCCGTCAGTTCAAATCAATGGGTCCTGACCCTAGATCGTCTCTGCTCGCGTCTTCCCGATGCAGCACGCCTGCTTCATGATCTCACAGTGAACGGCATGGAGCTTTGGGCGGCAGATCCCGGTATCCGGATCCAGACCAAGGATCTGATTGGCTATTATTGCAACGATCCGGGAAAGCCGCTTGCAGGTTTTCAGTATTTCGAGGAGATGCCTGATGGCCTCTATGACGTGAACGATCTTGTTCCGCTTCCCTACGGCTACCGCTACACCGGCGCCTATGATTCCAATGGAACGTATGTGTTCGGGTTTAAGGCCGGCGATAAGGAATGTGCCAAGGTCGTCCGTCGGATTTTCCGGATGTATGCGGTCGGAATGTCGCCGGCAGAGATCGCGGAAGCCCTGAACGCTGAAGGCATCCCGGGCCCTCGTGGCGGCAAGTGGCGTGACACCACCATCCGCGGTGACCGCAATCGGCGAACCGGCATTCTCAATAACGAGATCTATATCGGCCGGTCCTGGGTACCGGGTCGTAATTACGACAGCGCCTATGCGACGCGAATCGTCAGCGATGAACTCTGGAGGCGCGTGAAGCTACGCCAGGGTTTGGCGGCGCGGGGCCCTGTGGGAACGCCGTAAGCTTTTTGCCCAGACATCACACTGGCCGGCGCTCCCGGCCAGTGTTCCCCATGATATTGTTTGAGACGGAATTCAGACCATGACCAAGAACGTTCTGTTCTATGCCCGCTACTCCACCGACCGCCAGAACGAGGTATCGATCGAGACACAGGTCGAACTCGGCAAGGCCTTCGTCGCCAACAAAGGCTGGAAGCTGGTGGAGACCTATGCGGATTCTGCTATCAGCGGGACCTCCTTCACATCGCGTCCGGGCATCCAGCAGGTCCTGGCTCATGTGAAGCGCGAGCGGATCGACGTGGTCCTCTGCGTCACGGCTGATCGCTTGTCGCGCGACGTGGAGCATAGCTCGAAGATCCTCAAGGAACTCAACTACCACGACACGGCGATCTGGACCGTGCAGGCTGGTCAGGAGATCAGCCATATGGAGCTGCATATGCGCTCCACGCTCAGCCATGAACTGGTCGAGCAGATCCGCTACCGCACCCGTGAGGGCATGAAGACGGCGGTGAAGAAGGGCAAGGCGTCCACCTGCCTCGCCTACGGTTACCGACTCTCCCAGCAGCGTGATGCTAGCGGCGACCGGATCAAGGGCCTGCGCGAGATCGACCTTGAGAAGGCAGAGATCGTACGACGCATCTATCAGCTCTATGCTGACGGCATGTCACCGCGTGACATTGCACAACTCCTCAACAGAGAAGGCATCCCCGGTCCGCGCGGACGCAAATGGCGCGATACCGCGATCCGTGGCCATGTCGGCCGTGGTACCGGCATCCTGAACAACGAGAGCTATATCGGACGGATGGTCTGGAACCGGCGCCAGTACCGCAAGAACCCGCAGACCGAACGCCGAACTGCACGCGCGAACGATAGCTCGGATTGGGTCGTGACGGACGTTCCCGAGATGCGCATCGTTTCGGACGACTTGTGGAGCCGCGTCAAGGACCGGCAAAAGGAGATCGGCGACCTGTTCGACTTCGGACAGAGCAACCGGCTCAATGCCACGCACCGGCCGGAATATCTTCTGAGCCATCTCCTCGAATGCGAGGAGTGCGGTGGACCCTACGCGATTTCCGGCAAGGATCGCTATAGCTGCACCAACCGCAAGAAGCGCTTGCCGATCGACGAACTTGGCGGCGCATGTTGCAGCAATAGCAAGACGATCATTCGCCAGGAACTGGAGAGCCGTGTACTGGACTGCCTGCCGGCAGCCTTCTTTGCCGAAGGCATCTTCGACACGCTATCCGAGCGGAGCATCGCCTACGAGACGGCAAAACTCAAACGTCCGCTTGCCGAGCGCGACCAGATGAAGCGCAAGCTCTCGGAACTCGCGGGCAAGCAGCAAAACATCATCCAGCAGATCAGCGACCGTGCGGCGGAAGGCCGCCCTCGCCTGCCGGCGCTCGACGATACGCTCGACCGGCTGGAGGCAGAACGACAAATCCTTGAGATGGAGATCGCCAGTTTCACGGAAAGCGGCCCGGACATGATCGCCAAGATCGAGGAACTGCGCCGCCGGCATAATCCGGAAGAGACGGAGATGGCCATGCGCCAGTTCATGATGGTGGCCCGCAAGGGCAAGAACGAGGAAGCCAAGCGCATGCTGATGCCAATCGTGCGACAGCTCGTCCAGAAAGTCGTGATCGGCAAGACGCCGGGCCATCAGCCGGCAAGCCTGCAGGTGCACGGCCTGATCGCCTCGATCCTCGCGCAGATGGACGTGCTCGACTACATGAAGAGCCGCTTCATCTCGGAGATCCACGAGGACTTCGTGGAGCGGCTGGAAGCCGGTGAACTCGACAGCGAGGAGAAGAGAGAGATTATGCTCGACATTTACCGCGAGGAACTGCTTGAGCGGTTCCCCGAGTGGGAGAATTTGCAAGTTTCAGTGGTTGCGGGGGCAGGATCTAATCTTTACTTGCTGCCCGAGCAAGTAAAGATGGTTGCGGGGACGGGCAGCCATCATAACTTGCTATTCGAAACAGCTGCATAACCTACTCGTGGGTGACCTATTGCGCGCTGTATCCGTCAATTTTTCGAACGGAAGCGACAACCTTCGCGGAGCAAATCGATGCGTCCAGTTTCATTACCCTGCCTGCGCCAGAGTTAAGTCCGAGCGAGCATAAGGTAGGCGAAGTAAGCTATGTAGCAACCGACAAATGCTGCCCCTTCGGCCCGCGACAGAGTTCTGCCCGTGAGGAAGGCTGGAACGCAAAGCACAGTTGCCGCAGCCATAACAGGAATGTCGACGGCGATGAGCGTTCTTTCCACGGTGATCGCTTCGCTCGGAACCAGCATCGTCAGCCCAAGAATGACTGCAATATTATAGACACTGCTGCCCAAAAGATTGCCTACCGCGATCTCGCGCTCATTGCGTACGGTCGAGACGATTGTCGTGATCAGTTCAGGGCTCGATGTGCCGATTGCAACTATGGTCAGTCCGATAAGAGCTTCGGAGACCTCCAACCTGCGAGCAAGATCGGAGGATCCCCATACGAGCCAATCCGCGCCTATTGTGATGACCGCAATACCACCAATCATGACGGCGACGTTCAACCATCCGCTCCGCGGAGCGTCGCGCATCGGGCGTGGCAGGACTGGCAACTCTTTGTCGGGTGGCGAACTTCTTAAGCGCGCGCTTCGAACGACCAGGACGATATAGCCGATACCACCAAGCAGGAACACAAGGCCCTCGGCTCTCGACAGATAACCATCAGCTGCAAACACCCAGAACGCCAGTGCGGCGGCTATCATTGCAGGGAGTTCAAGCCCAACGGAGACCGGTTCCAAAACAACGGGCCGAGCGATAGCACATAGTCCAAGGATGAACAGCAGACCGAAGGTGTTGGTGCCGGCGATGTTCCCGACGACCAACCCTCCTTCTCCCGTCAACGCGGCATTGATGCCCACCGCCAGCTCAGGTGTGCTTGTCCCGATCGCAACAAATGTGAGCCCGATGACGAGCGGGGATATGCTCAGCCGGCGCGCGAGCGTCGACCCGCTGCGCACCAGTATATCCGCTCCGCCGACCAAAGCGAGGAGGCCAAGCGCGCACCAGAGAATTGCGGCCGTCAAGGCTTGTGTCTCTGCAGAAGCACCGGATATGCGGCAAGGCCTGCATGCCGCTCTATGACCACGCTCCGGATCAGCCGATTTCGCCTAAGGGCTGGATATATGTCACCGAAAGATGATCCGGGAACTTCAGCGCTGTTTTAATAGCTTCGCGGTCCACCGTACCGAGGAGGCATGTGCCGAGCCCTTCGGCAGCGCAGAACAGATAGACGTTCTGGGCCATGATGGCTGAGTTGACGCGTGCGGCGATAACCAGTTCTTCGGGCGCAGACTTGGCCAGGTCACCGGCGGCAGCGGCAAGTTTCTCGGCATCAGAGACATAGATCAGCACCACGGGCGCCCTGCGTACGAAAGCCGTGGGGCTGACATCCGCGCGAATATCTGTATCGGCCACTTTGTTGAGAGCGTTTGCCACGGGGTCGTAGAGACTGACGCCATCTTCCAGCGCGACGTAGATATCGACGTTCTTCGCACCGTGCCAGGCGGGCGCTGTGCGTCCATCACCGTCCGCGCGGTTGACACCATTGGCCGCCCACAGTGCTTCGAGCACCTTTTCGCGCGCAACGTCACCACGCCCGAAGCGCTTGGTAGAGCGGCGCTGTTTCAGGGCTTCCTGCACGGAGACGGTTGCAGCGCCGCCGGAGGCCACCTGCGCATTGGCTGTCCCGACGATACCTGCGGACGCTGCCGCACTGGTTCCTGCGAGAAACAATCTTCTGGAGAGCTGTCGTGTCATGATATCGGTCCTTTTCTTTTCCGGGGCTTTGTTATGTCCACTGCCGTGAAAGGGCGTTGAGGACGTCGGTACGGCTGATCTGGCCGACAAGTCGGCCATGGCGGGTGACGGGGAACCGCCGGTACGAGCTTGCGACAAAGCGCTCACACGCTTCGACGATGTCGATACCCGCATCGAGCGTCTCGAGTTCGGTGCTCATATAGTCGGCGACACTGCCACCCCATTGTTTGTAGTAGGAGGCGTTGAGTGCGGCCTTCAGGCAATCGCGTTTGGACAGAACGCCGACGAGATCGCCGGCGCCGTCGATGACGCATGCACCCGACACGCCGTTTTGCATGAGCACGGACACGGCCCGTACTATCTCCATGTCCGGCGTTAGCGTGATCAGGTCCGTGCGCATATGATCGGCGACCGTGTCGAGTTTCATGTCCCGCTTCCTTCGGATCGTTCGCAAGCATGGCATTTGCCGCCGCAGGCCGCGCCGCCGCACGATCCCTTGAGCGGTGCGCGGCCGGCAAAAAGGCCGGCGGCCAGCGCGAGCATGGCAAGCCCGGTCAGAAGAACAGCGGCGAAAATGGTCTGCATGGCTTTATGCCCTCCCCTGGTCGATGAACAACCTGTTGGCTCTGGCCTTAAGACCTCCCGCCTCGCGAAGCAGATAAAGCGCGGGCAGACGGTTGGCGGAGGCGAATGCAAGGCCGCCTTCAGGACCCATTACCAGAAGGGCGGTCGCAAACGCGTCGGCCTCCAGCGCTGTCGGGGCCAGAACGGAAACCGAGGCGACGCTGTTGCGAACCGGCTCTCCGGTTGCGGGATCGATCGTATGACTGTAGCGGCGGCCCGCGATCTCATAGGCATTGATCGCATCGCCCGAGGTCGCCATCGCCACGCCTGTCAGGGGAAGCGTCGTGTGGACACCGGTGCGAAGCGGGTCCGCAATGCCGACGCGCCATGGACGGCCGTCAGGGCGCGCACCGAAACCATAGACTTCGCCACCCACCTCGATCAGGAAACTCGGCAGCCCTTGATCTCTCAGGTGTCCTGCAAGCCGGTCGACGGCGTAGCCCTTGGCTATGCCGCACAGATCGAGCGAAAGTTCCGGCTCTGCTTTGGAGAGGCCTTCGGCACTGACGGCAAAAGCGGTGTAGCGACCGGACCGCCCGGCAGCGATCGGCCCGAAACCGTAACGATGGACAGCGGGCCCGACGGCCGGATCGAACGCGCCGCCGGTCAATCGCGCAATCTCGAGTGCCTTGCTAGCAACCGTCCGAAGCGGCTCGGAGGCTGCGAACGGTGTGATTTCCGAACGGCTGTTGAAGCGCGAAAGCTCCGAACCCGCACGAAACGGGCTCATCGAATGATCGATCCCGGCCAGTAAGTGCCGGAGATCCGCGCCAATCTTGCGGGCATCGGCATCGGCCGGAACGGTGACCTGCCATCGTGTGCCGAAAGCGCGCCCGGAGATGCGCGTGAGATCATCGGCACCGGCTCGGGCCAAAGACGGCAAGGACATCAGTCCGGCCAGGGCTCCCAGTCCAAATACGATCTCGCGCCTTGTCGTCATGCTCCTAGATCCCGAAATCGTCATTGAAGATGCTCTCGCTCTCCACACCGCATTCATCGAGCATCGCGTAGATGGCCTCGATCATGAGCGGAGGGCCGCACAGATAATATTCGCAGTCCTCCGGCGCCGGGTGATCCTTCAGATAGGCGCGGAAGACGACATCATGGACAAAGCCTAACTCACCGTCCCAGGGGTCGTTTCTGGCTGGTTCGGAGAGGGCTGGCACCCAGCGGAAGTTCTCATGACGCCGGGCAAGCTCGTCGAATTCGTCGGCGTAGAACAGTTCGCCACGGCTTCGCGCGCCGTACCAGAAGCTGATCTTGCGGCGGCTTCCCTGACGCTCGAGCATGTCCGTTATGATGGCGCGCAAGGGCGCCATGCCGACGCCGCCGCCGATAAACACCATCTCGCGCCCGGTATCCTGCGCCCCGAAGTGACCATACGGGCCCGCCACTTCGATCGGGTCGCCCTCGCGCAGACCGAACAGCCATGACGAGACGATGCCGGGAGGTGCATGCGGTTTGGCTGGCGGTGGCGTGGCCAGACGGATGTTGAGCACGATCATGCCGACATCCTTGGGTCGGCTGGCAACCGAATAGGCGCGAGAGACGGGCTGAGGGCTTTGCGACGAGAGCTTGTCAATTCCGAGTTTTTTCCATTCGGCGGCATGCTGCGGTTCAAGCGCGATGCCGGAGAAGTCGAGACGATAGGCCGGTGCGGTGACCTGCACGAAATTGCCCGCACGAAAGTCGAATTCCGCGCCCTCCGGCAAGGCGAGCACGATTTCCTTGATCAAAGGCGTGACACTGCGCGACGATGCCACGCGGCAGTTCATCGTGGTGATGCCGAGCACCTCGTCCGGGACGGTGACGGCGAGGTCGTTTCGCACCACGATCTGGCAGGCGAGCCGCATTCCAGCCCGAACGTCGGCAGGAGAAAGCCGGGCGCGTTCCGTCGGCAACGGCTCTCCCGTACCCGTGACGCCGCTGACGCGGCACAGGCCGCACGTTCCCGCGCCGGCGCAGCCCGAGGGCACGGCGATGCCGTTGGAATTCAAAATATCGAGAAGCTTGAAATTCGCCAGAGCGCCAATCTCACGCCCGCCGTTAACGGTGACCGCCACGGGTCGCGACGGCAGCAGATACTCCCGAACCTTATGGACAACGGCTGCCAGCGCGACGAGCAGCAAGGAAATGAAGCCGATGCCGAGCAGGATCTCCGTCATAGCACGCGCACTCCCACAAAGGCGGAGAACGCCATGGACAGGAGACCGGTGACGATGAAAGCAATGCCGAGGCCCTGCAATCCTTCGGGGACATTGGCATAGCGCAGCCTCTCGCGGATCGCCGCGAGCGCGACGATGGCCAGCGCCCAGCCGATCCCGGTGCCGATCCCATAGACCGTGCTTTCAGTGAGATCATATTGCCGCTCGACCATGAACAGACTGCCGCCGATAATGGCGCAGTTGATGGCGAGCAGCGGCAGGTAGATGCCAAGCGCGCCGTAGAGGGCGGGCACGTAACGATCGAGCAGCATCTCGATGATCTGCACCATCGCCGCGACGATGCCGATGAAGGTGATCAGCCGCATGAAACCGAGATCGACATCCGGCAGCCCCATCCACGCGAGCGCCCCGGCACTCAGGATATAGGCGTGCAGCAGGTAGTTCACCGGCACGCTGAGCGATTGCACGACGATCATCGCAACACCCACGCCGAAGGCTGTTTCCACGCGCTTGGAGACGGCGAGGAAGGTGCACATGCCGAGGAAGAAGGACAGCGCGAGGTTTTCTTCGAAAATGGAGCGCTGGAACAGTTCGATCATGTCTCAGTCGTCCTTTGCTGCTCGCGCAACTCGAATTCAGGCGCTTCCCTCTGGCCCCGGCGCAGGCTGCGAACAGCCCAGACCAGAAGGCCAAGGATGATGAATGCGCTCGGCGCGAGCAGCATAAGACGGAGTGGCTGGTACCAGCCACCGTCGGCCACGAGTGGCAGCAGGCCGACGCCGAACAGGCTTCCGGCGCCGAACAACTCGCGGATGGCGGCGACAGTGAGCAGCACCAGGCTGTAGCCGAGTGCATTGCCGACGCCATCCACGATGCTGGGAACGACCGGATTGTGCAGCGCATAGGCTTCGGTGCGCCCGAGCACGATGCAGTTCGTGGCAATCAACGAGACAAACACCGTCAGCCGCTGGCTCATCTCATAGGCAAAAGCCTGCAACATCTGGTCGGCGACGATGACCAGCGAGGCGATGATGGTGATCTGCAGGATGATGCGCACGGAGGACGGGATGTGTCGGCGGATGGCGCTGATGACGCCTGCCGACAGGCCGAGCACGACGGTCAGGGCGATCGACATGGTGAGAGCGGTGGACATCGATGTCGTGACCGCCAGTGCCGAGCAGATGCCGAGGATATGGACGGTGACGGGGTTCTTGTCGATGAGCGGATCTGTCAGGTTGCGGAAAGGGATAGTCATTCGATCTCGCCTTTCTTCAGCCTGTCGAGAAACGGCCCGAAGCCGTGCTCGCCCATCCAGAATTCGAGCATGTCCGAGATCGCATAGCTCGTGACGCTGGCGCCGGAGATGCCGTCGACTTCATTGGGGCCGCTGGCATTGCCGCGCACCACGGAAATGGCGAAATCGCCATCGTCGAAGATGCGCTTGCCTGCCCATTGCGCCTGCCAACCGTCCTCGGCGACGCGGGCGCCGAGGCCGGGCGTCTCACCCTGCTCATAAACCGTGAAGGCGGCAACGGTGTCGAGATCGGCCTCCAGCGCCAGATAGGCCCGGATGGTCGACTGGTAGCCGGCGCCGCGGACCGGAAGCACAACGAGCGCCAGTTCCTCGCCGCGGCGCAGAAGATAGACAAGCGCGTGGTTTTCGCGGCGGCTGAGACCAGCGAGGTCGTCAGCGCGCGGCAGGGCCGAACTTCGCTCTGCGTCCGCCGCCGCCGCTCGCTGATCGAAGCTTCCCGGATCGACATCGGCGGCGACCGTTCCGCTTGCGAGGTCGATGACGAGCGTTTCGACGCCGCTTGCGCCAGATTCCTTCAATATCTCCCCGATGCCCGGAACGTTTTCCAGCATCTGCACCATGCGGCCCTGTTGCTGGGCGACGATATTGGCCTGCTGGATCGGCCGCAGGACGACCGCTGCGATGGAGACGGTAAAGCCGCAGCCAATGGCCACCAGAAGCGACATGCCGATCGTCTTGACGCCATCGGTGTTCGGACGGTTCAGAAAGCGGCGCCACATGCCCGGGCGCGGGCTGGGAGGACGAGCGTCAGCCATGTCGCCTTGCCCTCCGCCTTACATGGATCGCCACGACCACGTAATCGATCAATGGTGCGAAAATGCTGCTCATCAGGATCGCGAAGATCGCGGCTCCAAAAGTCGATCCGGCCTGCGAGAACAGGCCGATGAGCACGCCGGTCAGAATGCCCTGTGCAAAACGACCTGGATTTGTCGTGCAGGAACATACAGGATCTGCCGCCAGAAAGAGGATCGCGCAGCCGATCGCACCCGAAAGCAGGTTGACCGACGGATCGCTTCCCTGCGCCCAAACCATGAGGGCCATCGTGCAGTAGGCCGCAAGCAGCAATCGCCATGACGCCTGGCCGCTGAGGAGCAGGAGAACCAAAGCCGGAAGCAATGCCGCCAGAGGAATGTTTGGCCCGGCTCGATAGTCGATTTCAGTGAAGGAGAACATCACGAAGGCAAGGGCGGCGACGGCAGGATGCACGAAATTGCGCCCGCGCCCACCGAACACCTGTTCGGCGATCACCACGCCGAAGCTGACGCCCAAAGCGAGCTGCCAGAGCGGCGCATCGGCCGGGACAAGAAGGGCGATCAGCGTGGCGGCGACAATACCGTCAAGTCCCGGCCTGAGACCCCGGACACGTGTGAAGACATGCTGCCACGCAAGGGTCAGGCTGACAGAGATCAGCAGCCGCGCTGCGAACTGTTCCGTATCTGCGACAAGCGCGGACACGACCGGGACGATCACGCCGAGCAGCGCGGGCGTGGCGCTGTCGGACAACAAGGTGCGGCCGACGCGGCCCGCCTGCAGGTCATGGAAGAAGGCGATCATATCGCTTCCTCCAACTCATCGAGCGTCGCACGCAACAGGGCGCCATAATCCGTGCCCGACCCGTCGACATGGCTCAGGAGCGCCAGATCCTCTTCCACAAGTTCCAGCGCACCAAGTTTCGCGGCGGTTTCCACATCGCCCGTGCTGATGGCGCGCAGGAACGGCGCGGGCAGGATCCCGCAAGGCGCGGCCCGTTCATGAACGGCATTGGGAATGAGCGGCGCCGGAAATTGCTCGTTGAATGAGGTCAGGTAGCGCATGAGAAAGGAGCGCCGGAGCGGATGCCTGTGTGGGATGGCGGTGGCCTGCACGTCATAACGCCGCAGGAAATGCTCGACCGTTCCGCCGAGCGGAGAGCCCGAAAGCAACTGAACCGAGGGACCGGTGAGCGAGGCGCCGAAAAGATCTTTCAGATTCGCGCCTGCGGGAGCGACAACGAGGCGCGGACTGCACGTCCCCGGTCCGGTCAGCGCAACGACGCGCCGTGTCCATATCCGGCCCGTATCGAGCAGGCATCCCAGCGCGATTACGTCCTGATAGCCGATGTGCCAAACCATCCTGTTTACACCGACAGGATTGAGATGATGGATATGGGTTCCAACCAGACCCGCCGGATGCCTGCCCGCGAAACAGACAGCCTTGACGGCTTCGGGAACGGCCGGGGAGGCATCGGCCCCGTGACAGACGTAAACGGGACCGTCGGTCAGGTGACGCAGCGCCTCCGCGCCGAGACGAAACCATGATTCGAAGCGCCTTATGACGGGGGCCGGATCACCTGCGAGCGGCGCGGTATCGGTGGCTGTTACGAAAATCGCATCAGGAGCCTGCCGGGGATCGGCGAGCCGACCGAATGGCCGGGTGCGAAATGACTGCCAGCAACCGCTTTGGAGCAGGAGCGACTGCATGGTCATGCGATCTGGCCGTGAGGGCCTGTCGAATTCGACGGCGGCTTCGTCCTCGACGTCGATAATAATGGAATCGAGGCTTCTACGCGCGCCGCGCGAGATTGCGCGGATTGTTCCAGCAACAGGGGCTGTAAACGTCAGATGAGGGCGGTGACGATCCGTAAACAGCCGCTCGCCGGCTCGCACGGCTTGTCCGATCGCGACATCGATAACCGGGCGCAGGCGCGGGTAATCTTCTCCCATAAGCGCAACCGAGCGAGCCACGACCGCATCTTCAATCGTGTCTATCGGCTTGCCTTCCCATCGAAGATCGATCCCGCCCCTGATATGTACCTGCAAAAAATACCCCTCCCACGTAAGCGATGCTGGACGTTTCCCTTCCCGATCGGACATCAACCGGGCGTGGCCACCTAGGCGTTGCCTGACCCGGTTACATTTTCGGACAAGGCGATCCTCAGCTTCTCTTCCTGCTCTGGCGACAGGGACGTCTTGAGAACTCGACCACGCAGGCCTTCGAACTCCGCCAGCACCTTTTCCGGCTGGACCTTGCGGACAAGAACGAACAGCGCAGACGAATTGCTTGGAATGGTCTCGCCCAGAGACTTGATGAACGTATCGTCGATGCCATAGTCGGCAAGGGAGCCGGACAAGGCGCCGACACCCGCTCCCGTCAGGCCGCCAATGGCGATGCCGGCAAGCGGATTGAGAAAGAGCAGGCCCACAAGGCCGCCCCAGATCGTTCCCGAGAGAAGGCCCGATGTGGCGCCGAGAGCCGCCAGGTTAAGGCTCTGCTTGAGATGGACCTTGCCTTCGCCGTCACGAACGACGACGACGGCATCTTCCAGATCGACCAGATATTCTTTTCTGAGAGCAGCGAGCTTGAGAAGCACCTTGTCGGCTTCATCAACCGTATCGAAACCGACGACGACCAGATCGGACATGTTTTCTTCTCCTGTGTTGTAATCTCTTTTTGCCGACGGCCTGCGGGGCCCACCCACCCTGTTGGACGATCACGTCTTATCGCGAAAGAAAGATCGGGATTTTCGGATTGGCCAGAATGGTGCGTGTTGCGCTGCCGAAAACGAACTCGGTGATCCGGGACTGCCCATAGGCGCCCATGACCACCAGGTCGGCGCCAACCTCTTCCGCGCGCGACAGGATCAGATCACCGGCATTGCTGCCTTCCAGGCGGTCAAGCGTCACCCTGATCCCATGGCGCGCGAGATGGAGAGAGATATCGCTTCCGGGGTCCTCCCCCAGAAGCCGCGCGACCTTGGGCTCGGGAACAACGACGACGTGGACGGCGCGAGCGGTGGCCAGGAACGCCATCGAATCGGCAATGGCGCGGGCCGCTTCCCGGCTGGCATTCCATCCAACCACGATCGTCTCGGGCACGGCGCCATCGCTTTGCCAGAATGTGGGCAAAAGGATCGAAGGGCGACCGGAGGCGAAGATGATATCCTCCGAGACGGTGAGAGCCGTCTCAGCGCGGTCCGGGTCACGCCCCGTTCCGACGATCGCCAAGGCTGCGTGGCGGGCGTGCAGCATCAGCGCCTCGCCCGTTTCACCGGAACATATGCGAAGCTCGCAATTCACGCCGGTAGCGGACGCTACATCCGAAAGGAGCCCCCGCAGCTGCTCTTCGGCGTCATGCCGGCGCCCTTCGAAGGAGGTTATCATGCTGTTGATCGCCTGCCCTCGGGCGAAGCCATGGGAGGGAGTGGCGATTAAATCTTCCGGCACGAAGGCCACAACGACATGCGCATCCCATGCGCTTGCGAGTGAGACAGCATAATCAATATAAACCCGACAAACAGAAACATCGGCTGTATCGATATAAACGACAATATCTTTTGGCGTCTTCATTCCCCCCCTCGTCACCAAACATCAGCTTTACCCTAATGAACATACTCCGTGAGTCAACAGCTGATGATTGAGAGGGCGAAAATCCTTTTTCTTGTGCCTCACGATTGTGTCAGGGAGTCCGGCGGGCCAGCGTTCAGCCTTACCGTGTGCGGGGACGGTGGGCCGCAGGGTCGTTCTGAGGCGTGATTTCATTCGGGGCTGTGTTTTCCCCTTCCGGCGCGGATCTGGTCTCGTCTGTCTTTTTCAGGGCGCGGCTTGGAGAGAGTTCGTGCTGTTGCATCCGGCGTTTCTTTCGGACCTCCACGGTGAACGGTGTTGTTTGCTTCATTGTCGTTTCCAACCTCCGGTTCTTATTCGTGATTGCGGTCGATCCTGAGGGACCGTCGCAGCGCGAGCGCCAATGCGCTCAGGGCACAGCCGGTCACCATGACGTCGATCGCCAGCAGTGCGCCGATGATCCACAAACTGTTGACCGGCCAGCCCGCAAGGATGACAAGTGCAACAAGCACCGTCGCGGCGCCGGCCGCCGCGAGCCATAGCCAACCGGAAGCCGGGCGGATCGCCAGACCGGCGGCAGTCCTGACAATGCCTGCGACGAGCATGCTGAGAGCCATCAGTAGTGTCAGGAAAGTGGATGCCAGGACCGGGTTCCAGAATGTCATCACACCGGCCGCGACATAAAGCACACCGACAACGAGCAAACCGACAGTTTGGCCCCATCGCTTCATCTGAAATGCGAAGACGATATGCGCCGCACCCGCCAGTAGCATCGTGACACCGACAAAGAGGACGGAAACGACCGTGGCCAGCAACAGGTTGGAGAGGGCGACAAGAGCTATCAACACGAGCACGATGCCGGCGACCAGCAGCCATCGCCATCGCGATCGCAACAGTTGCAGGTCGGCGGCGTCGAGGCTTGCGGTGTAATTGAATATCATAAGTATTCTCCTGCGATAGTTGCGTGAAGAAAGCTGCTTCGCGTCGTGTCAGTTTCCGCCGACGATCTTGCCGGCAAGGACAAACGGGCTGGAAAGGACCGCGCCAGCCGAATTGAATACAAACGCTCCGGCTTGCCTGAGATTTCGGGGGTCGCTCGTTCCATCCCGGCCCGAAAGCTTCGGATAGTAGGCAGCGAGACCGACGAAACGATTGTGGCGGAAGCTGTCTGAGGCCTCGATATCCGATATATCGATCACCTGCACATTCGCCCTGCGCGCCGCCTCCTCGATTTTCGGATCCGTCACGTCAATCCTGCCCAGGCGCTGACGTTCTGTGGATAGAAATTCCGAGACCTTCAGCGCCCTGTCATCCTTGGAAACAAGGATTGTCATCGGCGGGTTCAGTGTCCCGATCGTCGCAAGCTGTGCCTGGAACACGTCGACATCGATATCGGGCGCCGCAAGCACGACCTGCAGTCGACGGATCGCCGCGTCCTTGCCGGTAAGCCGCAGTTGGCGCACGGCTTCCGTCGTCAGCCATCCCCCCATGCTGTGGCCGACGAGCGTGATGGGACCCTGGGTCTGTTTGCGCGCCAGGGTGCTGAGCAGATCCGCCAACTGGTCCCGCGAGAACGTCACCGCGTCCTTGTCGGCGACGTAGCCGCTCAAAGCGCCTTCGGACGGCCAGGCAAACAGGATCGGGGCGGCATCGACGCCGGCGTCAGCTGTCATCTGGGCTATGCGATACACGGCCTCGGTGAAATTGGTGTTGTAGCCATGCACGAACACGCCGACACTCGGCGGTTTGCCGTTGTGTTTACGCGTGACTTCCGCCTCGAATGTCGCCGCGTCGAGAATGTGCTGGTCGACGGTGACAAAATCCGTCTTCGGGTTCGGCTTCGATTTCGGCCATTCGACATTGCCCGTCTTGTGACCTGGCGGGATGGAGACCCTGTAGCGGATATAGCTAACCTCGCGGCTACGACCCGACGTGTAGATACCGTTCTCATCACGCTTGCGCGTGGTCGCCACATAAACCGTCGTGAGCTTGGCCCCCGGAACGGCTTCGGCCCTCTGGGCGAGCAGTTCCGGGCCGGGGCGGCCGGCACAGGCTGCAAGCAGGCTTGTGAGAAGAAGTAGCGTAAGGCGTAGACTGAATTCACGCATTGACTGAACCGATTTCTTACTTATGCATTCGAAGCATCGCGCTCTCGATATGACAGAGTTCACCCTGTCGCCGCGCGAGCGGCGACCCCGACTTAGTTTGCATCAGCCCGCCTTCTGGCTAGGCCGTGATGTGGAAACCGTTGTCGGCGTATACCACCGACCCCGACAGAGGCGTTGCCGCCTCGCTTGCCAGGAATGCGGCGATACGCCCAACCTCAGCGATGCTCACGAGGCGTCGCGATGGTGTTCTCTCACGCACCGTGTCGATGAGCTCATCGAAACGCTCGATTCCGGAAGCTGCCCTGGTGGCGATCGGCCCGGTGGACAGGCAATGGACGCGGATGTCCCGCGCTGCGAGATCGGCGGCCAGGTAGCGTACGCTTGCTTCCAGGGCCGCCTTCACCGGTCCCATCAGATTGTAGTTGTCGACGACGCGCTCAGCCCCGAAAAAGCTGACGGTTATCAAGGATCCGCCTTCCTTCATCAGCGGGGCGGCGAGCCGCGCCATTCGGATAAAGGAATGGCACGATATATCCATGGCCTGCGCGAAACCGTCAGCGGAGCAGTTGACGATGCTCGTCTGCAAGTCCTGTCGTGGCGCGAAGGCGATCGAATGAAGCAAGAAATCGAGGCGGCCCCATTCATTTGCTATGGTGTCGAAAACCGCCTCGAGCTGCCCATCAATGCGAACGTCACAGGGCATGAACAGCGACGCGCCCAGGGCATCGGCGACCGGGCGTACGAACGGGACAGCCTTATCGTTGAGATAGGTGACCGCCAGATCGGCGCCGGCAGCCTTGAACGCGGTTGCACAGCCGGCTGCGATGGAGGAATCGTTGGCGATGCCGACGACGAGGCCACGTCTTCCGAATATATCAACGATCGCAGCCATCGCTCAGCCTCCCGAGATTCTCAAGGCGTCAGTGGCGATCACCTGCTCCTCATCGGTCGGGATGACAAGGACGGTAAGACGACTGGCAGGACTGCTGATGACGGGACCGCTCCCGGCGTTCGCTCCAGGATCGAGATCAATGCCGAGCCACATCAGCCGGGTGCAGATATCAGCTCTGATCGTCGGCTGATGCTCGCCGATCCCGGCGGTGAATACGAGAGTGTCGAGGCCGCCCAGCGTCGAGGCAAGCCGGGCAATCTCACCGGCGACCCTGAAGGTGAACAGCTCGATTGCTTCCTTGGCTTGCTGCTCATCACTCTCCAGAAGCACGCGGCTGTCGGCGCTGATGCCGGAAGCGCCCAGCAGACCCGAACGGTGATAGAGGAGATCCTCGATTTCGCCAGGATCTCGCCCGGCCTTTAAGAGGTGTATGACCACGCCGGCGTCGAGCGCCCCGCAGCGCGTCGCCATCGGTACGCCGTCCAGCGTTGAGAAACCCATGCTGGTGTCGCGGCTGACGCAGTTGTGCATCGCGCAAAGACTGGCGCCGGAACCGAGATGGGCGACGATGACCTTGCCCGCCGCCTGCTCCGGCCATTTGCTGATAAGCTGGTTGGCAATCGATCGATAAGAAAGGCCGTGGAAGCCATAGCGTTTGATACCCTCTTCGTAGAGCTGCCGCGGCAGGGCGAAGCGGCGGACGACGTCGGCATGCGAGCGGTGGAAAGCCGTGTCGAAGGAGGCGGTCTGCCTGATTTCTGGCCGAAGGCGCGCGATCGCCCGGACAAGGCGCAGCGCCTGGGGCTGATGAAGCGGCGCAAGCGGTATCAGCGCTTCCATCTGCGACATCGCCTGATCGTTGATGAGCACCGGTCCGTCAAACAGGTCACCGCCGTGCACAACGCGGTGGCCGATAGCGGCGATGCCGGATAAATCATAGTGCCAGGACAGCCGGTCGAACGCTTCGCGCAAGACCTCGTCCAGTTCTTCCTCCGCTTTGGCTTCCAGCTCAACATCGAAGCGATCCGGGCCTTCGGAAAGCTCGAAGCGCAACGGGGCCTTGCGGAAATCGATCATTCCCTTGCCGATTCGCGTGAGGCCACCGCCTTCAACGGCGAACAGGCCGATCTTGACCGTGGAGGAGCCGGCATTGAAGGTGACAAGCAGTTGCTGGCTCATGAGATGGCCCCCGTTCCGGGTACCTGATTGCGGGCGACGAGCAGTCTTGCGAGCGTTGCCGAGGCGATGCGCGCCGAAAGCGGATCGGAGCGGCTGGTCAGCACGATCGGCACGCGCGCGCCGAGCACGATGCCGGCCGCGGTCGCCCCCGCGAAATAAATCAGTTGCTTGGCGAGCATGTTGCCGGCTTCAAGATCCGGCACGAGCAAAATGTCGGCCTCACCCGCGACCGGGGAGACAATGCCCTTCGTCTTCGCCGCATCAAGGTCGATGGCGTTGTCGAAGGCAAGCGGGCCATCGACACGCCCGCCCGTGATCTGACCACGCGCCGCCATCACTGTCAGCGCGGCGGCGTCGAGAGTCGACGGCATCTTCGCATTGACGGTCTCGACCGCTGCGAGCACCGCCACTCGGGGCTCATCGACGCCGAGAGCGCGAAGAAGGTCGATCGCGTTCTGGCAGATGTCGCGTTTCTGGTCGAGTGTCGGCTGGATGTTGATCGCGGCATCCGTGACGATAAGCGGCTTACCATAGGCCGGGACGTCGAACGCGAAGACATGGCTGATGCGCCGCTCCGTCTTGAGACCGGACCCGGTGGCGAGGACGGCGCCTAGAAGCTCGTCGGTATGGAGGCTGCCCTTGACCAGAACCGATACCGCGCCGCCGACCGCAAGTTCGACAGCGCGCGCGGCTGCGGCATGACTATGGGGAACGTCCTCGATCGCCATGTCGCCGAGATCGATCCCTGCGGCTTCGGCCGCGGCGCGGATCTTCGCTTCCGGCCCGACCAGCAGCGGGTCGAACAGGCCCTGTTGGCGGACCTCGACCGCAGCCAGGATTGCTCCGGCAGAGCATGGGTGGACGATGGCGGCCCGAACCGGAGGGAGGCGACGAGCTTCGGCAACAAAAGCTTCATATCGGCTTGCTCGCCGTGTATCCTGCAATGCGACGGAGGGTGTTGCGGTCCATTCGACCAACTTGTCGGGCGCGATCACCATGGCGTTACCAGTCAGGACAAGTTCCGCTGTTTGATTGGCGCAGATTGTCTCCAGCGCAACCGTCCGGTTTTCGGGGTTCTTGCGAACAACCCGCACGGTTGCCGTGATCGTGTCGCCGGAGGCGACCGGCTTCACGAAGCGAAAATCCTGTCCCAGATAGATCGTCCCTGGCCCCGGAAGCCTTGTGCCGATCACCAGAGAGACCAGCGCGCCTGTCCAAAGCCCGTTGGCAACGATATCGTTGAAGAACGTCGTTGCCTCCGCTGCCCCGTCACCAACTGCCGGCCTTTTGCCGAGCATCGCTGCCAGCAGATCGATGTCGGTATCACCTGCCACCCGTGTGAGGCTTGCGGTATCGCCAACCTGTAAATCGGCGAAGGTATGATTTGTCAGTAGTTTTTCCGCCATCGCACTCTCACTTCTGGAACACGTAGGCACCGGGCGCCTCGGCAATAGCAGGAAAGCCCCTCTCGGCGGCACCAAGCTGAGGCGGGGCTACCCGAACCTTACCTGAGTGCGCGGCAAGCCACGGCAGCCAGGCCTCCCACCAGGAACCGTTCCGGGCCTCAGCCTCTGCTGCCCATTCGCCGGGGCCAAGGCAGATGTCGACTGCCAGTCTGGTCGCGATGCGATAACGGCGACCGCGATGGCCCGGCTCGCTGACAATGCCTGCATTGTGCCCGCCGCTGGCGAGAACGAAGGTAACATCGGTATCGGCTAGCTGGTGGATCTTGTAGACCGATCTCCATGGCGCGACATGATCGCGTTCCGTTCCCACGACGAACATCGGCACGCGGATATTTTGCAGCGCCGCCGGACGGCCATCGACCATGAAGCGGCCGGTTGCAAGCTCGTTGTCGAGGTAGAGGCGTTGCAGATATTCAGCATGCATCCGATAGGGCATGCGCGTGGAATCGGCATTCCACGCCATAAGGTCGTTCATCCGCGTGCGTTCGCCCATGAGATAGTCGTGGACCAGTCGCGACCAGACGAGGTCGTTGCTCTTCAATATCTGAAAGGCACCCGCCATCTGGTCCGCCGACAGATAACCCCGATCCCACATCATGCTTTCGAGGAAATGCATCTGGCTCGGGTCGATGAAGAGCGCCAGTTCGCCGGGTTCGGAAAAATCCGTCTGGGCTGCGAAAAGGGTGAGCGTTGCCAGCCTCCCGTCGCCGGCGCGCCCCATCGCAGCCGCCGCGATCGCGAGAAGCGTGCCACCCAGGCAATAGCCCGTCGCATGGATCCTGCTGTCGGGAACGATGGCGGCGATCACGTCGAGCGCGGCCATGACACCCAAACGGCGATAATCGTCCAGCGTGAGATCGCGATCGTCTGCCCCAGGGTTTCGCCAGGAAACGGCGAAGACCGTGTGCCCCTGCCCGACCAGATAGCGCACCAGGGAATTCTCCGGCGACAGGTCAAGGATGTAGTATTTCATGATCCAGGCAGGCACGATCAGCACCGGCTCCGCCATAACGGTGTCGGTTGTGGGACTGTACTGGATCAGTTCGATCAGATGGTTTCGGAAGATGACCTTTCCGGGAGTGACCGCGACATCCCGCCCCGGTACGAACCCTTCCGTGCCCGCGGGCGGGCGACCGCCCGCAAGCCTGTTGATATCTTCGAACCAGTTCTGAAACCCCGCGAGGAAGTTTGCCCCACCAGTGGCGATGGTTTTGTTGATCACCTCGGGATTGGTGAACGGATTGTTGGATGGCGAGAACATGTCGAGCACTTGCCGCGCGGCGAAGGAGACCACGTCCTCGTGGTGAGGAGCGACGCCTGGCACCTCCCGTGTCGCATTGTGCCACCACTGCTGGGCGAGCAGGAACGCCTGAGCATAGGCCGCATAGGGGAGTTCCTTCCACGCCTCCCCGGTGAAGCGGTAGTCGCCCGGCAAGGGCTCGATGCAGCATGGAGTGTCGTCATCGAGACTGGCGGCGCAGAGATAACCCGACAGCCGGGCGCTTTTCCGCACGGCCTTGTCGGTAAGTTCCAGACGCTTTCCAGGCGCCGAGGCCAGATGGATCGACCAGTCGAACAAGGCCAGCGCCAGTGCCGCCGGAGAAAGCCCGCCAGTCATCCGCGCGCTCAGCGCCTCGCGCATCCGATCGATTGCGCGGTAGGTTTCCGTGTCGAAAGTGTCGTGGCGGGCGTCCGCCGCCTTGATGTCTCGCCGGCTCAAATCATTCATTGCGGCTCCCGACTGATCGGCACGGCGGTCGTCATGGTTTGACATCCCTTGTCTTCGTTCATGATGAACTCGACGACCTGGGAGACCAGAGCCATCAGTTCACGATCATTTCCACCACTCTGCAGCGCTGGCGTACCGATGACGTCACGAAGGATGCTGACGCCGGCCAGGAACGCGGCGACCATGGAGGCGCGCTGTTCGGACACAACCGGACATTTGGAAGCCATTGGCTTGACGAGCCCCTCGTCAATGAGTTCGCGAAAAACACGCGAAGCCTCGGGACTGGAAAAAGATCTAGCGAGGACGTCAAAAGATCGGATCTCGTTGGCGCCCTTCTCGGCTAGAACCTCTTTTGCCAACGTTACGTGTAACTCACTCGCCTCGCCGACCAGCCAGACCTCGGGACGAACGATTGCCTTGACAGCCTCCCGGAACAGCTTCTCCTTCGAACCGAAGGAACGATGAACATAGGCCATGTCGACACCGACATCGGCGGCAATGTCTCGCAACCCGGTTTCCTCATAGGAGTGGGTGGAGAAGCGAAGTATCGCGGCTTTCAGGATGCGCTCACGGGTGGTGTCTTCCGGGACGGGCCGGATCATTCGGTTGGGCATAATTTCTCCAAATAAACGGTTGTCCAGTCTATCGGCGCAACGAAAGGCAGTCAACAGCCGATGACCGACGCTGTGATGTGCTCTTCGTTTCGCGTTTTTTCACAAACTCGGAGTAATCGCGCCAAATTACCTTGAGAGAGGAGCGCTTGATCGCGAGTCATTAAAAATGTTCAAACCCTTGCTTTCGTTCAGCGCCGCAGGGTTGGTCGTTCCCACGCATTGGCCATGCTTTCGAGCGTCGCCGTCATCAGCGCTGCGACTGCGGTTCCGACGAAGGTCAGTGCCAGGCGGGTTAACGCTGCATAGGAAGGTTCCTGCGTGGTAAGGGCACCAACGATCAGTGACAGAGCGGCCGATGCGCTGAACTGGTAGACCATCGGAGGATGGCGGCCGATCATCATCATGGTGGCGAAATATAGCACCGTGAGAAAGACCAGACCGACCAGCATGAAGAAATGGGCGTTCAGGGTCATCAGGAACAGGGCGACACCCGCTGCGGATGCACCTAGCACCGTCGCAAAGATCCGTTCCCGGGCCTCTGCAAACAACTGCTCGCGTGTCGGGAAACACAGCACGAATATCGCGGCGATCGCCATCATCATGTTGGACATATCGATGAAGCTGTAGAGCCAGAAGCTGAGCCCGAGCAGGACGACCGCCCGGATGAGCGCCGATCGCACGTGATTGCCCGGTGCGGGCGTATATTCGTCGATCATTTTCTCCTGGGTAGCCGGCGGAATGAGGAGGTAAAGGACCGGAATCGCGATCAATGCGAGGATGCCCGCCTCGACCACCGAATCACTTAGGGCGTCGAGCGCAGTGATGGAGTTCATACCCAGGATAGAGGCGAGGCCAACGGACACCAGGATCAGCATCCCCATCGGGTTGCCGGTGCTCTGGATGAGATAGAACGCGACGAAATAGAGGCTGCCGACCGCGATCAGGAACGCCACCGGCCAAGACATGAGAAGGGTGAGCACGCCGCTTGCCAACCAAATCATCATGATGAGCGCCAGAGGACCTCCTATGGCTTTCTTCGGATCGAAGGCCTTGCGCATGCCGGCCATCAGGCCAAACGGCAGGGCCGCCATCAGCGCCGGCATAGAGGGCATGACAAAGGGTATCGCGCCCACCGAGATCACCGCAAGCAGCGCCATGCGCAAAGGAAAATTTGGGTCGTCGCGAAAGCTCGGCCGGGGCGAAACATACATGGCCCCACCTCAATACAGATAGGACAGAAGCGACTGGGCGCGGTGCAGGGCCATTGCGATCCACGCTGACGGATTGCTTTCGCCTGCGGCGTAGACCACGACGGTGGCCTTCGCGCCCACCCTGACGGTGCGAGGCCATTCCGAAAGCGCTCGATCGAGTTCAATGCGCACGGGAAACCGGCGGGCCGGCTCGAACCAGCGCGTTTCCGGCTCGTTCTGCACCAGACCGCTGGATGCGGTCCGTCCGGTATCGATGCCCCAGCCGACGCTGTGTACGGTCCCGGTAAAAATCTGCCCCGGCAAGGCATCGAAAAGCAGGCCCACCTTGTTGCCCGGCTCGATATTGGCGAGCTGGTTCTCGCGCATATCGGCCGTGATCCAGGCTCCCCTTCCGTCGATGAAGGTGAGAGCGGCCGAACCCGCGCTCACGTACTGGCCGACTGCTAGATCGAGATTCGTGACCACGCCGAGCGTCGGTGCCACGACCCGTGTGTAGATCAGGTCGAGCTGCGCCCTTTCCAGCTTGAGTCGAGCGGCCTTGATGCGCGGATTGCTGGCGCCCGCCGCCCCCAACTCGGCTTCCGCGCTAGACAGATCAGCCTCCGCCGCATCGACCTCCGCCTGCGCGACCTCGAGTTCCGCGCGAGATGCTTCCTCCTGCTTCCGCGCGGCAACACCACGCTGTACAAGGCTTTGCGTCCTGGCGTTCGAGGTCTTGGCGTTTTCGAATTTGGCCCTGGCCTGCGACACCTTGGCCTGTGCAGCGATCAGCGCCGCCGACGAGGCGTTGATTGACTGGGTCGCCTGTTCGAGTTCGACTTCCGCCTGCTGGACCGCGATCTCGAACGGGCGCGGGTCGACCACGTAAAGAAGATCGCCCTCCTGGAAATTGTTATTGCCCGAGGGGGGCCCGCTTATCGCGGGGCGAAAAGGGGGGGGCGCGGGGGGGAAATTGCGGCGGCGGCCGGGGCGGGGGGGGGGGGGGGGGGGGTGTTGGCGGAAAGGGGCGCACCGGGCAAGGAGGGCGCCAAGGGCCCAAAAACGGGCCCCCCCCCCCCGGCCCCCCGTCGGGGCCGCCCCCGCCTCGACCGGAGCGTCAGCCAACGCTTCGGGGGCACGGTCGGCGGGCCTGTCCTCAGAAGAGCCTGTCGGCAGGTCATGTTGGTTCTTATCATCCATTTTTTTCTCTTGGGGTTCGGACGAAACGTAGCCGGCGCTATCCTGCGAATATGGCGATCACGACCGCATTGACGAGGTCGATGAAGAAGCCGCAGACGAGCGGCACGACGATGAAGGCCCTGTGCGCCGCGCCATATTGCTGGGTGACGGCCGTCATGTTGGCGATGGCAGTGGCAGTGGATCCGAGCGTGATGCCTCCGAAGCTGGCAGATATCACGGCCGCTTCGTAGTCACGCCCCATGGCGGGAAAGACGATGAAAACCGTGTAGACGATCGTGAGCGCGATCTGCACCGCGAGCGCGGCGACGACAAAGGTGAAGACGCCGCTCAACTGCCACAGTTGCAGGCCCATCAGCGCCATCGTCAGGAACAGGCCGAGAGAGAGGTCGGACAGAAGCGACAATCCTTGTCGCACGCCGGGCCAGATGCGGGTGATGGCCGCCCCGGCTGCCAGCGGCATCAGATTGCGGATTGCAATGCCGGCCAGCAGGCAACTGACGAAGGTCGGGAGTCTGAAGCCCGTCAGCGCGATCAGGGAGTCGAGCGCCATGCCGAGCATGACCGCGACATTGAGCGCCAGGATCGCCCAGAGCAGGCAGAAATAGTCCATCTTCGGCTCCGGCTCCTCATGGGCGGCGCCGACGTCGATATCTGCGTCGCCCGAGGTGACGATTCCATTGCGGCGGATCAGCAGGGCGGCCATGGGGCCGCCGATCACACATGCCGCGATCAGCCCGACCGTGTTGCTGGCGATGCCGAGCTCCATCGCGTTGGCGATCCCGAGGTCCCCGACGAAGATCGGCGCCCAGGCGACCGTGGTGCCGACCCCGCCCGTCAGCGAGACGGACCCGACCATCAGGCCGGCCTTCGGATCGAGCCCGAACAATGCGGCGATCCCCATCCCCGTGACGTTCTGGATGAGCATGAACGCGGTTGCGAGCGCGAGCAGCACGATGAGCGGCCTGCCGCCCTGCAAAAGGGTGGCCGTATCCGACTTCAGACCGATGCTGGCGAAGAACAGCAGCAGCAGGTGGTCACGCACGCCGAGTTCGAACTGGATTCTCCAGCCCGCAATCCAGTAGGCCAAAGCCACTAGCAAGGCGCACAAAATGCCGCCGACAACAGGCTCCGGTATCGAGTACTTTCGCAGCACCGCGATGTTCATCGTCAAGATCTTGCCCACGATGAGGAGCAGGACCGCAATCGTGAAAGATAGAAAGGGGCTAACTTGAATCATCTTTTTCGGCGGACTTCCATTGATTGATTTCTGGCGGGACCATCCCTAAGCGTGCGCAGACAACCCATTCCAGTGGTGGCCTTTCGATTCCATGCGTTTGCAGAAGAGGCTCGGGTCATCGGCTTACTGCCGATCCGAGCGCGTTACCTGCCGCGCGGCCAAGTCTTTCGACCTGCTCGCCGATGCTGCGCCGCATAGTCGATTCGAAAACAGTGATCGGCGCACTGACGGCCACGCTCGCCGCTACGCCGACGGTCTGCGCTGCTTGCATCGCCCCCGCCCCGAGGTGGTCCCCCAGACCAACGTCGGCATCGATGCTCGCGTGTCTCGTCGCCGCCCCCAGCGCACCCACCTGCGTGACGCCTTCAACCGTGGCTCTGCTCGGAACCATTGTGTCCTGAGATCGGGAAGCACAGTCCGAAACAGGCAGCCAGCGTGTTATTGCGCGGCGTTTTCCGATCGTGTGGATGCCACTCATAGTTCCATCTCAATTCCTCGGACGAAGATATCGATGGTGCGTTCAAGGGCGGCCCGGTCTATCCCCGCGATCCCCGGCGGCGTCCGCTGAAGAACGGCCTGCCGCAGTTGCGGTATCATCGTGATGGACAGGAATATCTCCGCATCACGGGCCAGACCGGGTTCACTTGCACCGTGGTCGCGCAGCACGGCCATTACCTCCTCGCGGATCGGCGGCATTCCATACTGGCCGACGAGACTCGCCAACTTCGGAAACTGCCACGACTCGCCAACAACAACTCTTTCCAGGGAAATGATGAGCGGATCAGTCGCTACTTCTAGAATGCGCAACGACAAAGCCAGCAGCTTGTCCCGCGGAGTCTTGCCCGACAACTGCTCCGTGACGATATTCGATAGGCCCGTGTTTACAACATCGAGGACAATCGCTTCGAAAAGTGCGGCCTTGCCTGGATGGCGCGAATAAAGAGTCCGCTTGGAAATTCCAATTTCCGCGGCGATCGCGTCCATGCTCGTCTGCGCAAACCCGTCTCGCAGGAACAGCTTGCGCGCAGCCGCCATGATCCGGGCCGATATGCGTTCAGACTCCGCCGGTGTCGGCCGTCCGCCGTGGTGGCTCGCCACACGCGCGTGATTGATCTTGTCGGTCCGCGTCATTGAAGCGCTTTCTGCAACGTTGCCTTATGAACGGAGGGGCTTGCGGGCAAAGTCGGCCCTTTCTGACGTCACAGGGATTGGCAGGGAATGCCCCCGGAGACGGAACACTCCTTCAGTTGGCGTTCCTTGACGAGTTGGCTTGTTAAACGATACGGTGTCGTTTACTCTGTTTAGCGGGGAATCTCAACCGGTTTGCATCTAGGGTTTTAGGGTGGGGTGCGGCGACCGCGAATCGCTCTGCGCTGCACAGACATAAGGAGAGCTGCATGGCAGCATTGAACTCATTAAAGCTCACTCGGGACGATCTCGAACGTCTGCGATCGAGATGGGGGTGCTGGTCGGCGCAGGCATCGCCCTTGCGGCAGTTGGAGTACTGGCTCTCGCCAATGTCCTTATGGCCACTGTGGCGTCAGTTTTCTTCGTCGGTGCGATGATGCTCGTCGGAGGCTCCGTGCAGGTCATCTGCGCCTTCAACGTCAAAGGTTGGAGACAGTTCGCCGGCTGGCTGCTGATCGGTGCCTTTTACATCGTCGCCGGTCTGTTCGCATTTGCCAACCCGCTTCTCGCCTCGACGATCCTGACGCTGCTTTTTTCTCTGAGCATCATCACGGCGGGCGCTATGCGTATCGTTACCGGCTTTGCGTTGCGACCCGCGCAAGGATGGGGCTGGCTAGTGCCGGCGGGTATTATTGCATTCGTCGCCGGGGCGATCGTGATTGCCGGATGGCCTGTCAATAGCCTGTGGCTGATCGGGGCGCTGCTGGCGTTCGATCTCCTTTTCAACGGCTTGGCCATGATCATTTTTGCCTTTGCGCTGAGGCGGCGACCACAGTCACCCGCTTGAGTTTCTTTCGCCACCTTTGGGAGGGCGCGTGCCATGGAGAGACAATGAGCGACCGCGTCAGGCCAGACCTCGCCCTCACGACCGAAAGCCGCTCACGCTCGCGTGTCGGCCGTGCCTTGCTGGCCCTCGCCGTCATGTCGGTATCGATCTGGAGGATGCTGGCGATCTGGCATCAGGTTGAGCCACCATTCACCTGGCCCTCCCTAGCAGCCGCTGCGGCGGCAGCGCTCGCCATCCTTGTCGTTGGAAGGCGCCGGCGGCTGTCGCCCTGGCTCCTGCTCGTCCTCGAAGTCTTCATCATCGCGGTCTGGTGGAGTTCGATCACGCCATTGAATGATCGCAACTGGGCGGCCGATGTGGCTCATGGCGTGACCGGCGAAATCAGCGGATCGCAGGTGACGCTCCGCAACGTCCGGAACTTCGAATGGCGTAGCGCCGAGGACTTCATGCCGCGCTGGGAGACGCGCCGCTACGACCTTAACGAAATCGGCCAAGTTGATCTGATCAGCTCCGTATGGGCGAACCCCGCCATCGCGCACACCCTGATCAGCTTCGGCTTTTCCGACGGCCGGCATCTGGTGTTCTCTGCCGAGATCCGGCGGGAAGAGCATGAGTCGTTTTCCGAAATCGGCGGATTTTTCCGCGAGTTCGAACTGGTCATGATCGCGGCAGAGGAGAACGACATCGTCCGCTTGCGCACCAATATCCGCAAGGAGGAGGTTTCCCTTTTCCCTCTCGAGGTGACACCCGAGCAGGCCAGGGCGCTGTTCCTGTCCTATCTCGGAAAGGCGAATGAACTGGCCGCCGAACCACGATTCTACCACACGATCACGACCAACTGCACGACGGTGATCTTCCAGCTGGCACAGCTTCTGGAGCCGCGCATTCCCACGGACTGGCGCATCCTTTTCTCGGGCTATCTTCCCGACTATCTCCATGATCTCGGGGTCATCCGGACAGATCGTCCGCTACAGGAACTGAAACGGGAGGCCGTGATCAGCGACATCGCCCGGCAGACCTCTTCCTTGGCCGACTACTCCCGAACCATCCGCTCACGACAAATCGGCGTCCACCGTTGACATTCTAGTCATCGAGTGATGATATGCTCGCGATTTCAAGACAAGCGTTGATGAGGCTGGGGCGAGTAGCAGTTCTTCACGCAAACACTCTGGTGAGCCATGAAGAACGTGCAAAAAAACCCGTCTACGACGAGCTTTCTATTAGGTTTGAATCTCGAGACCACAAGGCAGATTAGTTGCAAGCCGTGCGAAGGCAGCAGATCGCTGCGACGACTCATTCTCGCCCGACTTCCTCGCTCTCTCGATTATCGCGCGCAATCAACCACTCGTTCGCAACCGGGGAGGGAAGCGGGACCGTCTCGTATTTGCCCGAGCGCGGCTTTCCGTGACCAACACAGGCTCTTTTCCATGGCAATGACATTTCGCATGATGACCTCAGATAATCTCCATAGCCATCCGCGGTACGCTCGTGCGGCCGCTCCGCGAGGGGAGGTCCGCGCATGAAATCTCTCAAGAACTGGATTGTCGCGATCGTCGTCCTTGCCGGCGTCGCCGGCGCTTATTACGGCTTGCGCATTTATGACGGATCCGGGCTTCCGGCCGGGATCGCCGGCGGAAACGGTAGGATCGAGGCCACCGAAATCGACATTTCCACGAAGACCCCCGGACGCATCAAGGAGATTTTGGGCGACGAAGGCGCGTTCGTCACCGCCGGCCAGGGGCTGGCCATCATGGATACCCAGCAACTGGAAGCGCAGCGGAAGCAGGCCGAAGCCTCGTTGCAGCGCGCTATCATCAGCGTCGACACCGCGAGAAGCCTTCAGTCCCAGCGCGAGGCGGAGCGGGAAGCTGCCGCAGCGGTGATCGGCCAGCGCGAAGCTGAACAGGATGCCGCAGAGCGCAAACTCGCACGCACCGAGCAACTGATCAGAACCAATACGACATCCCTGCAAACACTTGACGATGACCGGGCATCGGCACAGAGAGCACGGGCAGCTGTCGCGGCTGCGAAGGCGTCGCTTTCCGCGTCCGAGGCCGCCATCGGCGCCGCCAAGGCCCAGATCATCGATGCGGAGGCCTCCGTCGTGGCTGCGCAGGCGGCCATCGAAAGCATCGTTGCGGATATCAATGACAGCACGCTGAGATCACCCCGCGAAGGGCGCGTACAGTACCGCGTTGCCCAGCCTGGCGAAGTGCTGTCGTCTGGTGGCCGCGTCCTCAATATCGTCGATCTCAGCGACGTTTACATGACCTTCTTCCTGCCGACCGAACAGGCGGGCCGCATTCAGATGGGATCCGAGGTTCGTCTGGTTCTCGACGCCGCCCCTCAATACGTCATCCCCGCTACGGCAAGCTTCGTGGCGGACGTCGCACAATTCACACCCAAGACCGTCGAGACCGAGGAGGAGCGGCAAAAACTGATGTTCCGCATCAGGGCGAAAATATCGCCTGAACTGCTGCGCGAGCATATTCAGTACGTCAAGACTGGGCTCCCCGGTATGGCCTATGTCCGCATTGCGCAGGATGCCGAATGGCCTGCACATTTCACCGAGGCCCTGGTGAAATGAGCAGTTTATCGCCGGGAGAGAACGACGCGCAGGGATCTCCTTCCGCCGTCGTCAAAATCAGGGATGTCAGCCTGTCTTACGGCAAGACTCGCGCGCTTGATGCTGTCAGCCTCAACATTCCCGCCGGCATCATGGTCGGGCTGATAGGTCCCGACGGCGTCGGAAAATCCAGTCTGCTCAGCCTGATTGCGGGCGCGCACAAGGTTCAGGACGGCCATATCGAGGTGCTGGGCGGCGACATCGCCGACAAGAAGCACCGCGACCGGACCTGCCCGCAGATCGCTTACATGCCCCAGGGCCTCGGAAAAAACCTCTACCCGACGCTGTCGGTGTTCGAGAATATCGAGTTCTTTGCGCGCCTGTTCGGCCAGGACAAGCGTGAGCGTGAGATCCGCATCGGCGACCTGCTCCGGCGCACCGGGTTAGCCCCCTTCCCCGATCGCCCTGCCGGTAAATTGTCGGGCGGAATGAAGCAGAAGGTTGGACTTTGCTGCGCCCTGATCCATGACCCGGATCTGCTGATCCTCGACGAACCGACCACAGGCGTTGATCCCCTGTCACGCAGGCAATTCTGGGAGCTGATCGACGATATCCGCCGCGACCGCCCGTCGATGAGCGTCGTCGTCGCGACCGCCTATATGGAAGAGGCGCAGCGCTTCGATTGGCTGGTTGCCATGGATGACGGCAAGATCCTTGCCACGGGTACGCCGCAGGAGTTGCTCGCCCGCACCGGAGCGGCCAATCTCGATGCCGCCTTCGTCGCCCTTCTTCCTGAAGAAAGGCGTTCCGGTCACCACGAGGTGGTCATACCGCCCCGATCCGATGAGGGAGGGTCGGACTTCGCCATCGAAGCCGAACACCTGACCATGCGTTTCGGCGACTTCACCGCCGTCGACAATGTCAGCTTCCAGATTCCGCGCGGCGAAATCTTCGGGTTCCTCGGCTCGAACGGCTGCGGCAAGACCACGACCATGAAGATGCTCACCGGCCTCCTGCCGGCGAGCGAGGGAACCGCAAAGCTGTTCGGCCACGAGGTCGATCCGAAAGATATCGAGGTCAGGCGGAAGGTCGGCTATATGAGCCAGGCCTTCTCGCTCTACACCGAGCTTACGGTTCGCCAGAACCTCGACTTGCACGCCAGGCTCTTCAACCTGCCGCCCGATAAAATCCCGGCGCGCATTGCAGACATGGCCGAACGTTTCGACCTCGATGAAATCATGGATACGTTGCCGGATGCGTTGCCGCTCGGCATCCGGCAGAGATTGTCGCTCGCCGTAGCGATGATCCACGCGCCCGACATTCTGATCCTGGACGAACCAACATCGGGCGTCGATCCGGTGGCGCGCGACGGGTTCTGGCAGATCCTCTCCGACCTGTCGCGCAAGGATGGCGTGACGATCTTCGTTTCGACCCATTTCATGAACGAAGCCGAGCTTTGCGACCGTATTTCACTCATGCATGCCGGCAAAGTGCTTGTCAGCGACACGCCACGCGGCATCATCGAAAAGCGTTCAGCTGGGACGCTGGAGGAAGCCTTCATTTCCTATCTGGAGGAGGCTATCGGCGACAAGACTTCACCTGCGTCCGCCCCAATCGCGCAGCGTGAAGAGGCGGATGAAGCCGCCGCGCCCCCGCCGGCTTCATCCGCCAGCTCGACTTTCAACCTACGCCGTATGCTCGCCTATACGCGGCGGGAATCGCTCGAATTGCGCCGGGATCCGATCCGCGCGACGCTCGCCATTCTCGGCAGCGTCATTTTGATGTTCGTCGTGGGCTTCGGCATCAACATGGATATCGAGAACCTGTCCTTTGCCGTGCTCGACCGGGACGACACCACGATCAGCCGCGACTACACACTCCAGATCGCCGGATCCCGCTATTTCACGGAGAAGGCGCCGATCGTCGATTACAACGACCTCGATCGACGCATGCGCAATGGCGAACTCAGCCTCGCACTGGAGATCCCGCCAGGCTTCGGGCGCGATGTCGCGCGGGGCACCAAGGTCGAAATCGGCGCCTGGATCGACGGTGCAATGCCTTCGCGGGCCGAGACTGTGCGGGGTTATGTGCAAGGCATGCATCAGACATGGCTCACCCAGAAGGCACGTGAACTCTATGGCGACGCGGCAACCACCGGCACCTTCCAGATCGCCCTTCGATACCGCTACAATCCGAGCGTCGAGAGCCTCAAGGCCATGGTGCCGGCCGTCATCCCGATGCTGTTGATGATGATCCCCGCCATGCTCGCCGTTCTGAGCGTCGTGCGCGAAAAGGAACTCGGCTCTATCATCAATTTCTACGTGACGCCCGTCACTCGGGTGGAGTTCCTCCTCGGCAAGCAGTTACCCTATACCGCGCTTGCCATGCTCAACTTCTTCATGTTGACGGCCTTCGCGATCTTCGTGTTCCGGGTGCCGGTGACAGGCAGCTTCCTGACGCTGACCGGTGCTGCACTTCTCTACGTCACGGCGGCGACCGGGCTGGGACTTCTCATTTCCACCTTCATGAGCAGCCAGATCGCTGCGATCTTCGGGACCGCGCTGATCACACTCATTCCGGCCGTCCAGTATTCCGGAATGATCGATCCGGTCTCCTCCCTGGAGGGGGCCGGCGCATTTATCGGACAGATCTATCCGGCGACCTACTTCGTCACAATCGCCCGCGGTACGTTCTCCAAAGCGCTGGAGTTCCGCGATCTCGCAGCGTCCTTCATCCCGCTCCTGATCGCTGTCCCGGTTCTTCTCGCCAGCAGCGCGGCGCTCCTCAAGAAACAGGCGGGGTGATCCATGCGCTTGGCCAATATCCTTCAACTCGGCGTCAAGGAGCTACGCGGTCTCGCCCGGGACCCTATGCTTGTCGTCCTTATCCTCTATGCCTTCACCCTGTCGATCTACACGGCCTCGACCTCGATGCCCGAGACGCTCAACAAGGCAGCCATCGCCGTCGTCGACGAGGACCAGTCGCCTGTCTCCTCCCGGATCCTGACCGCGTTCTATCCGCCTTATTTTTCCATTCCCAAGATCATATCGCAGCATGAGATGGACAGTCGCATGGATGCGGGGCTCGACACCTTCGCCCTCGACATTCCCCCGAATTTCCAGCGTGATCTGCTTGCCGGTCGAACGCCGACGATCCAGCTCAATGTCGACGCCACCCGCATGTCGCAGGCCTTCAGCGGCGGCGGCTATATCCAGTCCATCGTTTCCAGCGAAGTCAACGAGTATCTCGACCGCTACCGTGGAACCACCGAGGTTCCTGTGGATCTCGCTCTGCGTTCTCGCTTCAACCAGGAGCTCAACAAGGGTTGGTTCGGCGCCATTTCCAATGTGATCTCATCGATCACGATGCTTTCGATCGTGCTCACGGGCGCGGCGCTCATACGTGAACGCGAGCATGGCACCATCGAGCATCTTCTCGTGATGCCGGTGACGCCGACAGAGATCATGCTGAGCAAAATATGGTCGATGGGGCTGGTCGTGCTTGTTGCCTGCGCCGTGTCGATCGTGTTCGTCGTGCAGGGGGTTCTTCAGGTGCCGATCCAGGGTTCCGTCGGCCTTTTTCTGGCGGGTGCAGCGTTGCAGCTCATCGCCACCACATGCATGGGAATTTTCCTTGCCACCATCGCCGGCTCGATGCCGCAGTTCGGCCTGCTGCTGATGCTGGTCCTGCTTCCTCTTCAGGTCCTTTCGGGCGGCCTCACACCGCGCGAAAGCATGCCGCAGATCATTCAGGACATCATGCTCGCGGCGCCAAACACCCACTTCGTGATCCTTGCACAATCGATCCTGTTTCGCGGCGCGGGCCTCGATGTGGTCTGGCCACAGCTGCTGGCTCTCGTGCTGATCGGCGCGGCGCTCTTTGTGTTTGCGCTCCGCCGCTTCCGAACCTTCTTGCAATAAGTGAGGCCGCGGTGATCCGCGCAGCCTTATCCAGGTAATCGATCGAAATACAGCAGCGATTTATTCGAACGGGAGGTTTGTCGTCATGCAAGGACTTATGAAAGCTGCAATTGTTCATGAATTCGGAAAGCCACTGTTGATCGAAAACGTTCCGATACCCGTACCCGGCCCGGGCGAACTGCTGGTGAAAGTGGCCGCCTGTGGCGTGTGCCACACCGATCTGCATGCCGCCTCCGGCGACTGGCCGGTCAAGCCATCCCTGCCCTTCATTCCCGGCCATGAGGTAGCAGGCACCGTCGCGGCACTCGGTCCAGGTGTCACGGACTTTGTAATCGGCGATGCCGTCGGCATCGCATGGCTCCATGACGCCTGCATGCGGTGCGAACATTGCGAAACCGGCTGGGAGACGCTTTGCAAGCATCAACACAATACGGGCTACAGCTGCGATGGAGGCTTCGCGGAATACGCGATTGCCAATGCTGCATTCGCCGCAAGACTGCCTGACGACGTTGATTTCGCGGCGGTCGCGCCTATTCTCTGCGCCGGGGTCACGACTTACAAAGGGCTCAAGGAAACCGAAGCGCGACCCGGGCAATGGGTCGCAATCTCCGGCATCGGCGGCCTGGGCCAGGTAGCCATCCAATACGCCAAAGCAATGGGACTGAAGGTCGTTGCACTGGATTTGGCGTCTGAGAAGCTCACATTGGCCAGAAGAACCGGAGCCGATCTGGCGCTTGACGCGCGGTCCCCGGACGCCATCGCCGAGGCCCTCGAAGCAACAGGCGGCGGAGCACACGGAGTGCTCGTCACCGCGGTATCGCCTCCGGCGTTCTCGCAGGCGCTCCAGCTCGTTCGACGAAAAGGCACCGTTGCTTTGGTCGGATTGCCGCCAGGCGAATTCGCGACCCCTATTTTCGATGTCGTCCTGAAGCGCATAACCGTGCGGGGCTCAATCGTCGGCACGCGCCGGGATCTTGACGAGGCCATCGCCTTTTTTGCCGAAGGCAAAATCAAGGCTCAGGTCACGCCGGCGCCGCTTGAGGACATCAACCGGATATTTCAGGAGCTGAAAGCCGGCCGCGTCGACGGCCGTGTGGTTCTCGACATGACAGGCAAGGCAGCCTGATCAGTTTGGCGCTGCGGTTTTTGAAAAGGGGTTAGACATGATCACATCCGACATCATGACGCGGGACGTTGCCACGATCAGTGTGGATGCTCATGTGCGTCACGCTGTTTCAGTCATGCTGGAGCGTGGCGTCAGCGGTCTGCCGGTGACGGATAGCGACGGAAAGCTCGTTGGGATCATTACGGAAGGCGATCTGATGTCCCGCAAGGAGATCGGAAGGTCTTTGCTCGATCGGCAGGACCATCCGATGACCGATGAGAACGATCTTAAAAATTACATTCATTGCAACAGCTGGCGCGTTGGTGATGTCATGTCCCCGGAAGTTGTGACAGTAGCTGATACCACCTCCTTGGCGACGGTGACCGAGATGATGCTGAGCCGCAACATCAAGCGTATTCCGGTAACGTCCGACCGTGCGGTTATCGGGATCGTCAGCCGCCGCGACCTTTTAAAGGCGACCTCCTTTTCGGGTATCGAACACATTGCGCGTGGAGACGAAGGTATCAGGCTTGCAGCTTCGGCGCGTATCCGCAATGACCTCGGATTTGATCCGGAAAGGCTGAAGATCGACGTGCACGGCGGGACGGTCGCGGTCACCGGAGTACATTTGACAGATCTTCAACTCCGGGCCGTGAAATGTGTCATCGAGGGCATACCGGGTGCGAGCTTCTCCGGCAAACCGACTTGATATTGTCTTCGCCCAAACCGATGTTGATCGATATCTACGCTTGGCATCCGGTATACCTTACCTGACTGCGCCGGATATCGAAGCGCGGCTCCTTTCCCAGAATTCGGTCAGCAAGCAGACAATGCAGCGCGAGATCGTTGACCGACGCCTTGGTTGAACACAACAGCCCAGGAATCAGCCTTCGGGAAAGTGCCATAGCGTTGAATTCTACTAGTCATCATCTGTTGACTCAGATCAATTCCCTGGCCTAGAAAATAAGCAATGGTCACTTTGGCTCGATGGAGAAGCCTTTCTCTGTTCCGGAGCATTCGCTTGCGGTCAGATGCCAGCTTAGCTTGTCAACTATTTCCTGGGAGGGGGTATGAGCACTGTTTCTGAAGCACCGGAGGAACGACGTTTTCAGTTCCCAACCGCATTCACCATCCTCTTTGGCTTGATCGTTCTAGTCGCCGCACTCACATGGATCATACCGGCCGGGCAGTACGACCGTGTTCAGAATGCGGCCCTGAACAAGCAAGTGCCCGTCGCCGGGACCTATGCGGTCGCTGAGCCGGCGCCGCAGGGGATAGTCGACATCATCATGGCGCCAATCCGCGGGTTCTACGACCCCGCAGCCGGCACCGCAAACGCCATCGATGTCGCTCTTTTCGTCCTGGTGATTGGCGGGTTCATCGGGGTCGTCACCTCGACAGGCGCGATAAATGCCGGAATCGAGCGCGCTATGGCCAAGCTCAAGGGACGGGAAAAGTGGATGATCCCGTTCCTGATGGCGCTGTTTGCCTTCGGCGGCACCACCTATGGAATGGCCGAAGAAACGCTCGCTTTCTATATGCTGCTGATCCCGATTATGATCGCCGCGCGATATGACGCGGTTACCGCCGTCGCCATCATCCTCCTTGGAGCAGGCGTTGGTGTCTTGGGGTCCACGGTCAACGCATTTGCCACCGTTATCGCCTCTGACGCGGCCGGCGTGCCGTTCACGCAAGGGCTGGTTTTGCGCGTCGTCATTCTCGGGCTGAGCTGGCTCGCCTGCGTTGCCTACGTCATGCGGTATGCGGAACGGGTTCGGCTCGATCCGAGCAAATCGCTCGTCTACGACATGAAAGCCGACAACGAGAAGCTTTTCCTCAGCGCTCATCACGAGGGGACGATCGACTTCACCCTGGTACACAAGGTCGTGCTTGCGGTCTTCGGCATCACCTTCGTGGTGATGATCTGGGGTGTGCTCAAGGGCGGCTGGTGGATGGGCGAGATGAGCGGTCTCTTCCTCGCCTCCGCCATTGTCATAGGCGTCATTGCGCGAACGGGTGAGAAGAACTTCACGGATGCCTTCGTTAACGGAGCACGCGACCTTCTCGGTGTTGCCCTGATCATAGGTCTGGCGCGCGGCATCGTTGTCATCATGGATGAGGGCAAGATTACCGACACCATACTGCATTGGGCCGAAGGTTCGGTCGCAGGCCTCGGCAAGGTCGCCTTTATCAACGTGATGTACTGGCTTCAGATCCTGCTGTCGTTCTTCGTGCCGTCGTCGTCGGGTCTTGCAGTCCTGTCGATGCCGATCATGGCCCCGGTCGCCGATTTTGCCGGCGTGGGCCGCGATCTGGTGGTCACTGCCTATCAGTCGGCGAATGGCATCGTGAATCTCATTAATCCGACCTTCGCCGTGGTCATGGGTGCGCTCGCCATAGGTCGCATCCCATACGAACGGTGGCTGCGCTTCATGTGGCCGCTTCTCGTGATCCTCACCGTCATCATCATGGCGAGCCTCAGCATCGCCGCCATCATCGTCTGAAGGAGATTGTCATGCCCCACGCCTACGGAGTCCATTCCGAGGTCGGCAAGCTTCGGCGCGTTCTGGTCCATCGACCTGGGGCAGCGCTTGCCCGGCTCACCCCGTCGAATTGCCACGAACTGCTCTTCGACGACGTCATCTGGGTCAAGCAGGCCCGCGTCGAGCATCTGACCTTCGTGGACGCCATGCGCCATCGCGGCGTCGAGGTCGTGTTTCTGCGCGAGATGCTGGTAGAAACGCTACAGATTCCCGAGGCTCGCCGATGGCTTCTTGAACGGCGGGTCAATGACGACACGGTTGGCGTCGGCTTCGCCGATGATCTCAGGGCGCATCTGATGGAGATCGAGGCGGACGCCCTTTCCCTGATCCTGCTGGGCGGACTGAGCAAGACGGAGTTACCGATCAAAAGCGCCGGCCTTCTCGCCGAAACGCTGCGGCCGGAGGATTTTGTCCTGCCGCCGCTTCCCAATCACCTCTTTACCCGTGACACGACCTGCTGGATCTATGGCGGCGTCACGCTCAATCCGATGCGCTGGAACGCGCGCAAGCTCGAGACCGTCAACATCGCCGCCATCTATCGCTTCCACCCGGATTTCCGCGACATGGGCTTCCCGGTCTGGTGGGGCGATCCCGACAAGGACCACGGCCTTGCCACTCTCGAGGGGGGCGACGTCATGCCGATCGGCAACGGAACGGTTCTTGTGGGCATGGGCGAGCGGACGACACCACAGGCCGTCGGTCAGCTCGCGCGGTCGCTGTTCGCACAGGGCGGCGCGGAAAGAGTGATCGCCTGCAAACTGCCTATCGAGCGCGCCTCCATGCACCTCGACACCGTCTTCAGCTTCTGCGACCGCGATCTCGTGACGCTGTTTGCGGATGTCGCCCACAAGATCGAGCCCTATTCCATTCGTCCGGGCGAGCGCGAAGGCACGATCGATGTACGCAAGGAAGAGCGGCCGCTCGTAGAGGTCGCGGCCGAGGTGCTGGGGCTGAAGCAGTTGCGCGTGGTCGAGACGGGCGGCGATGCCTATGTCGCTGAACGCGAGCAATGGGATGACGGCAACAACGTCGTGGCGCTCGAGCCTGGCGTCGTCGTCGCTTACGACCGCAACACCTACACCAACACCCAACTGCGCAAGGCAGGCGTAGAGGTCATCACCGTGCCGGGCGCCGAACTCGGCCGCGGCAGGGGTGGCGGTCATTGCATGACGTGCCCCCTCATCCGGGATCCGGTTTAAAGGAGGTCTATCATGCCCGTTAACCTGAGAGGTCGCAGTGTCCTGAAGCTGCTCGATTTCACGCCGGACGAGATCCGTTTCCTGCTCAAACTGTCAGCTTCGCTCAAGCAGGCGAAATATGGCGGCTACGAGGAGCAACGCCTGAAAGGCAAGAACGTCGCGCTGATCTTCGAGAAGGATTCGACGCGCACACGCACGGGTTTCGAGGTGGCCGCCTATGACCAGGGCGCCCACGTTACCTATCTCGGGCCAACCGGCACCCAGATCGGCAAGAAGGAGTCGATGAAGGATACCGCCCGCGTTCTCGGGCGGATGTATGACGGCATCGAGTATCGCGGCTTCGGACAGGAACAGGCGGAAACCTTGGCGGCCTATGCCGGCGTTCCGGTCTACAACGGACTGACCGACGAGTTCCATCCGACGCAGATTCTCGCCGATTTCCTGACCATGCGGGAATACACGCGCAAGCACCTGTCCCAGGTAAGTTTCGCCTTCCTCGGTGACGCCGGAAACAACATGGGCAACTCGCTGCTGGCAGGCGCCGCGCAGATCGGCATGGATGTGCGCCTCGGCGCGCCGAAAGCCTGCTGGCCTGAGGACCATTTGGTGCGTCAGTGCCAGGAGATCGCAGCCAGGACCGGTGCGAAGATCGCCCTGACCGAAGATCCTTACGAGGCCGTCAACGGCTGCGATTTCGTCTACACCGATGTGTGGGTGTCAATGGGGGAGCCGGACTCGGTCTGGAAGGAACGCATTGAACTGCTCACACCCTATCGTGTCACCGCTGGCATCATGGCGGCGACGGGCAATCCGCATGCGAAATTCATGCACTGCCTGCCCGCGTTCCACAATCGCGAGACCGAGGTCGGCGAGAAGATCTTCCAGCAATACGGCATCGACAGCATGGAAGTGACCGAAGAGGTCTTCGAGTCCGAAGCGTCCATCGTCTTCGACCAGGCGGAAAACCGAATGCACACGATCAAGGCCCTGCTGGTCGCAACCTTGGGGTCGTGACATGAGGGTCGTGATAGCACTGGGCGGCAATGCGCTCCTCAAGCGCGGCGAGCCAATGACGGCCGATGCGCAACGCACCAACGTTCGCAAGGCGGCCGCAGCGATGGCCGATCTGGCGCGCGACCATGACATCGTGGTCGCCCATGGAAACGGACCACAGGTCGGTCTCCTCGCCTTACAGGCGGCGGCCTACAAAGACGTCGACCCCTATCCGCTCGATGTCCTGGGTGCAGAGAGCGTCGGCATGATCGGCTATCTGGTCGAGCAGGAGCTGACCAATGCGATGCCTGCGGGTTCAAGGATCGCGACACTGCTGACCCAGATAGAGGTGGACCGGGACGATCCCGCCTTCGCTCGCGCGGAAAAGCCGATAGGTCCGGTCTACACGCAGAACGAGGCGCTAAAGGCGAAAGAGGCACATGGCTGGCCTGTGGTAGAAGAAGCGCAGGGCCGCTGGCGCCGGGTCGTCCCGTCACCACTACCTCAGCATATTACCCAGATCGAGACGATCAGGCTCCTTGTCGAGGCTGGCGTCACTGTCATCTGCGCCGGCGGTGGAGGTATCCCGGTCATGCGCGAAGCCGATGGGACGCTTCGGGGACTGGAAGCGGTGATCGACAAGGACAGAGCAGCCGGGCTTCTCGCCAAGGCGCTCGGGGCCGACGCTTTCCTGATGCTGACCGACGTGGACGCTGTTTATGAGGGGTGGGGAACGGTCGATAGGCGGCCGATCCGCAAAGTAACGCCTGCCGAGTTGACCAGCGACGTGTTCGCGGCCGGGTCCATGCGACCGAAAGTCGAAGCGGCGTGCGATTTTGCGAACGCGGGCGGGATTGCTGGAATAGGCCGGCTTGAAGATGCGCGCGGGATTCTGGAAGGGCGGCAAGGCACGTTGGTGACGCTTCAGGCGATCAATCAAGCGAGCTGATATCGCAAGTATTCATTGGCGGCGTTTCGACAGGCCCGCTCTTGCGTTTGCGTCGCACAATATATGCGTACGGCCGTGTTCTGCATTACTGAGGAGTGAGATGTGCTGGATTCTGAAACTGCGATAGCTGGGCTTGACCAGGCGGTCGCACTGGTCGTGCCGCGGGAAATGCGGGAAGCCTTGTTCATTGCTGCCGCTCACGCATGGAATACCGGCGAGGTCACCTTCGACCACGACCTTGCCATGGCGGTCGACGCTGTGGCGGAGATCCTCGCCCTTCCGCGCAAGGAAGTCATCGACTTGATGATACAGGAATGGCTCCACGCCTCGGAGGGCTTCGTTTCAGTCGAAGACCGGCCGGATATCATATTTCGGCCTTCGCACATTCGTTCTGCCGAACAGGGCATGCCTACGGGCGTCCCTCCCATTGATAGCTGACGACCGAGCGCTCCGCGAACTGAAGGTGAGGACGGCATGGAGAACATGCCCCCCGAGACATATACTTTTCGCAACGGATTTCTCGGCCCGTTGCGACAGGTCACAGGAGCGCGCCATTCAGTTGGCTCTTCAGTGGCAGGCGCGTCTGACGGTGGTTCATGTGATCGAAGACGAAGACGACTTCCTTGAGCAGCCTGAGATGAGCTCTGTTCCGCGCGCCGTTTCGCGCAACGCTATACGCCTGCGTGAAGAGCTTACAGGTATTGATGGGCTCATAAGCGCCGTCGTCGTCAGACGAGGCCGTCCACTCGTCGAGATCAAGGAGATCGCTTTATGGGATAAAGCTGATCTGATCGTCACGGGAATATCGCGCAACGAAACCGATGGTCGGTCCTTATTGGGCAGCACGACGACGTCTCTATTGCGAGAGAGCGGACTGCCCGTGCTTGTGGTGAAAAAGAAGTCGGTCGATACAGGCGACCGGATTGTCGTAGCGACAGATGTTTCCCCGGCTGCGTCTGCCGTGCTCGAAACCACTGTCAGGTTCTTCCGACCTGAAACCCTTATTCTGTTCCATGCATTCGATCCTCCGTTCAAGAACTGGGTCGAGAACAAAGAGGCTTATAGTCACCAGTTCTCAAAAGATATCGCCCAACGAGCCAGAGACACCCTGGATCAATCTCTGATGACAGGCGGAGCTTGCCAGGTTCAAGTCGTCACGCTGGAGGGCGATCCAGCGGGGCAACTGGCTGAATATGTCGACGATAACGATATTGATCTGGTGATTGCCGGCACAGAAAGCAGGAGCACGATCCTGAACCTGTTTATCGACAGTGTGGCAGGCAATATTCTCCATGAGGTCCAGTGTGACATCATGATCGTTCCTAGCCATGCTCATCTTTGAAGCATACCGCAGGCATCGAACCTGAGAAGATCCACGTCGTGCTCCGCGGGCACGGTTTCGATAGTGAGAAGCCGAGCCCAAGGAGCCGTTGGATATCCGGCAAGGGCTTATAGTCATGTGGATTCCTCGCCGTGGACCGTCAGGGGGTGGAACGCGAGCTATCGGGGCGTCATGCGAAGCCTGTTACGATCATTAGTTTCTCTATCGAAGATGCCCTAGTGCCACCGGCTGTCTCAGGCGGCAACGAAGTCCCGCTTCTTGTTGTAACGTCGGGTGATCCACTTCCGGATTTCGCTGAACCAAAGGACGCTGCTGCTCATCGCAAGGCAGAGCAACCATTGATCAAGTGACAAAGGCACCGTTCCGAACGCGGCGTTGAGAAAGCTCACATTGACGACTGCTATCTGCAGGACAACAGACAAGCCGACCGCCGCCCAAAGCCACCTGTTCGCGAACAAATAGCTGAACGCGCTGCTGGATTCTGATCGGGCGCTGAAGCAATTGAACAGTTGGGAGAAAACCAACACGGTGAACCCCGCCGTGCGTGCTCGTTCCAGGCTCTGAGACCCTTCGATGAGCCCGCCGGGCAGATAGAAATCCATGGTCAGAAGCGCTGCCAGCGCCATCACCAGGCCGAGCGCGATAACGCTCCGCCACATTTGCGCGTCGATTGCGTGCTCGTTGGATTTGCGAGGCGGTCGCGCCATCACGTCGTCCGTTTCCGGATCGATACCCATGGCAAGAGCAGGGCCGGAGTCCGTGATCAGATTGATCCAAAGGATTTGAGTTGCCAGCAGCGGAAGAACCAGTTCGCCACCGCCGGCGTCAGCCAATCCTATCATGCCCGCTCCGATGACGCCGAGGAAGACGGTCAGCACCTCGCCCATATTGGAAGACAAGAGATAGCGCAGGAATTTGCGTATATTGTCGAAGATTCCGCGTCCTTCCTGCACGGCGTCGACGATCGTGGCGAAATTGTCGTCGGCCAGCACCATATTGGCCGCTTCCTTGGTAACTTCCGTCCCGTTGATTCCCATTGCGATGCCGATATCCGCCGCCTTCAACGCCGGCGCGTCGTTGACGCCGTCGCCCGTCATCGCCACGACATTGCCATCGGCCTGCAGAGCATCGACGATGCGCAGCTTGTGCACGGGAGCGACGCGGGCATAGACCGAAATCGTGCGAACTGCCGCCGCGAACGCGGCATCGTCCATTGCGTCGAGATCGGCCCCGGTCAAAGCCTTCGCGCCGCGATCGACGATGCCAAGCAAAGCGGCTATGCGCGATGCCGTACGCGGATGGTCGCCGGTGATCATCATCACGCGTATTCCGGCCCGGCGGGCTTTCGATATGGCGACGGCCGCTTCTTGCCGAGGCGGATCGATGATCCCGACCGTGCCGACAAAGATCAGATCATGTTCAAGGTCTTCGCCCTCCTCCGTGTCTTCGCCATCGGCCAGCGGCCGATAGGCGACCGACAGAGTGCGCAAGGCGTCGTCGGAGAGCCGTTCAACTTCGGCGGCGGCATGCGCGCGCTGTCCGGCGTCGAATGGAACGACATCCATACCGATCCGTACATGCGTACAACGAGCCATCAGAACATCCGGTGCTCCCTTGGTAACGAGAATCCGCTCGCTGCCATGCTCATGGTCGATCTCGATGGTCGACATCATCTTGCGGTCTGAACTGAACGGAATTTCGTTGATGCGTTCGAAGCGTCGCCTGCGGCGGTCGTCAATTTCGAGCTTACGCTCGGCAACCAGAAAAGCGGCCTCAGTGGGATCGCCCTGAATTTCCCAGACTCCGTTCTCCGCCTGGCGCAGGGCAGCATTGCCAGCCAGACTGCCGCCGCTCAGAACCACGATCTGCTCGGCGCGCAGAGGCCCCTTGAAACCTCCACCGCCCTCAACTTCCAGATTGCCGACAGGCGCATACCCGACGCCAGTGACACGGCTGCTGCCGGACGCCGTTACGATGCGCTCGACCGTCATTTCGGATCGGGTCAGCGTTCCTGTCTTGTCCGAACAGATGACGGAAGCCGAGCCGAGCGTCTCGACCGACGAGAGCGTCTTGACCACGGCTTTTCGTCCCGCCATGCGTTGGACGCCAAGCGCGAGCACCAGGGACAATATGGCGGGGAGGCCTTCCGGGACTGCGGCGACGGCCAGCGAAACGCCCATCAGCAAAACGGAAATTACGTCGGAAGGGCCGTGGATGTCGGAAACCAAAAGCACTGTCGCGACCACGACGATGGCGATGGCGACAACGGCAATCCCGAGCGCGCGGCCGACCCGGGCGACCTCCTTCTGCAAGGGTGTCGTTTCCTCCTTGCTGGCGTCCAGCATCTGCGCAATGGTGCCGATTTCGGTCCGCATTGCGGTTCCGGTGACAATTGCACGACCAGTTCCCTGAACCACCGCGGTCCCTTTGAACACCATGCAGAAACGCTCGGCCAGCGGGGCAGGATGATGCAGAATGGCTGCATCCTTGAGGATGGCCTCGCTTTCGCCGGTGAGCGAGGCTTCCTGCACGCGAAGGCTTGCTGCGCTAAGCAACCTTGCATCGGCTCCGACGGCGTCACCCTCCTCAAGCAGCAGGATGTCGCCCGGCACAAGCTCGGCGCAGGGAATGCGGATTCGCTCGCCGTCCCTCAGAACGGAGGAGGTAACGGCGGTCATTCGCGCCAGCGCGGCCACGGCATCAGCAGCTCTTGTTTCCTGCACGAAGCCAAGAGCTGCATTCGCCAGGACCACCATGGCTATCACGACTGCGTCGATAGGCCAGCCCGCATGCCCGTCAATAGCCCATGCCGCGAGGGCGATAATAATTGCTCCGAGCAGCAGATACACGAGTGGATCCCGGAACTGGGAAAGCAGGCGCTGCCAGATAGGAATCGGCGGCACCGCACGCAGTTCGTTGGGACCATTTTCTGCCAGCCGGCGTGCTGCTTCCGTTCTTGTCAGACCGCGCTGGGCGTCACTGGCGAGTTTGTCTACGACTTCCTCCGCGACGCGGAGCGAGTAGTCATCCGGTGTCTGCGGGGCGCGACCGCAGGGATTTCCGTCGCCCTTCATTCAGCAGTCCCTTCTGTGATCTCTCCATGTCTCGTTTCCAGGCAGGCACCAACCAATTGATCAGCGGGCCTGCTGGGGAGACATCGACCTCATGCCCACAAGGAGCGTTTTAGCCCATCCGAGTGGGGAAGAATGTCATCGAGACAGGTGACGACCTGTCATCAAGCCGCACAAGTGGCTACACGAATGATCCGCCCCGGCTTGGAAGCGATGCAAGGTAAGGCACCGAACAGTATCAGCATTCTCCGGTTCCTGAGATGATTTCGTCAGCGTTAAGGCCACGTCCAGTCCCGGATTTCGGGCATATCTTCTCCATGTTCATACACATACGCCTTGTGCAGGACGAGCTTCTCCTGGAGTGCTGCAACGATCTCCGCTCCCTTCTCCTTCAGGACGGGAAGACGCTCGATCGCCTCGATGGCCAGATGAAACCGGTCCAACTCGTTGAGGACGGCCATATCGAAGGGCGTCGTCGTGGTCCCCTCTTCGATAAAGCCGCGCACATGGAAATTTGGATGGTTGGCGCGTTTGTAGACAAGGCGATGGATAAGGTAAGAATAGCCGTGATACGCAAAGACCACCGGTCGGTCGCGTGTGAAGATGCTGTCGAACTTCTCGTTAGAAATACCATGCGGGTGGTGTTGCGGCGATTGCAGCGCCATCAGGTCCACGACGTTGACGACGCGGATGCGCAAGTGTGGCAGCGCCAGGCGCAAAAGATCGACGGCGGCGAGCGTCTCCAGAGTGGGAACGTCGCCCGCGCAGGCCATCACGATGTCGGGCCCAAGTCCCTCCTCCGTGCCGCCCAATCCCAGATGCCAAGCCCGGCCTCGCAATGGGAGGCCGCCTCGTCCATCGTTAGCCATTGCGGCGCCGGCTGCTTACCGGCCACGATGACGTTGATGCGGTTCCAGGTCTTAAGGCAATGGTCGCCGACCCACAGAAGCGTATT
>Ga0066256_1001008_pt1 | contig 45276 bp, 39 predicted proteins | sample ThiBio_1000_biof_FD_87107 | JGI IMG/M metagenome (GOLD analysis project Ga0066256, IMG submission 87107) | Wastewater bioreactor microbial communities from Cape Town, South Africa - Thiocy_expt_1000_biof (version 2) | ecosystem: Engineered > Bioreactor > Thiocyanate-remediating >... | reverse complement strand
GGGGACCAGCGCCTGCGCAACCTGGCCGGGGCGCTGGCCGTGGAGCCGCTGCGCGCCCCTGCGCTGCAGGGCCGCCAGGTGCTGCTGGTGGACGACGTGATGACCACGGGCGCGACGCTGCAGGCGGCCGCGCTGGCGCTGCGCCAGGCGGGGGCGGCGCAGGTCTCGGCCCTGGTGCTGGCGCGCACGCCGCCGGCCGGGGCGGACTGAGACAATACGCGGCATGTTCCACATCGTTCTGGTCGAACCCGAGATCCCGCCCAACACGGGCAATGTGATCCGCCTCGCGGCGAACACGGGCTGCACGCTGCACCTGGTCGAGCCGCTGGGCTTTTCCATGGAGGACCGCCTGATGCGCCGCGCCGGGCTGGACTACCACGAGTACGCCACGGTGCTGCGCCACGCCGACTGGAACGCCCTGCTGCAGTCGCAGCAGCCCGAGCGTGCGCGCATGTTCGCCCTGACGACCCAGGGTACGGGCCAGGTCCACGGCACGCGCTTTGCGCCGGGGGACTGGCTGGTGTTCGGCGCCGAGTCGCGCGGGCTGCCGCCTGCGCTGCAGGCGGCGTTTGCGCCGCCGCAGCGGTTGCGCCTGCCCATGCAGCCGGGCCAGCGCAGCCTCAACCTCTCCAACGCCGTGGCGGTGACGGTGTTCGAGGCCTGGCGGCAGAACGGCTTTGCCGGGGCGGCCTGAGCCTCATCCGGCCGAGGCGGCGCGCCGCTGCGCCACGGCCTGGGGCACCTGCTCGGTGACGAAATCGAGAAAGGCCTTGGTGCGCGCGGGCACCATGCGCCGCGTGGGCAGGGCCGCATACACGGTGTAGCGCGCGAACATCCAGTCGGGCAGCAGGTGCACCAGCGCGCCGCTGGCGAGGTAGGGTTCGACCAGCAGGCGCGCCATCACCGCCACGCCCACGCCGTCGAGCGCGGCGCGCAGCAGCAGCTCGGTGCTCACGGACTGCAGCGCCACCTGCGGCATGTCCACCTCCTGCGCCGGATGTGCGCCCTGCACATGGCGCAGGTGCAGCCTGCGCCCGGCAGGAGCGCGCGCCGCGATGCTGCTGTCGCGCAGGAACTGGTGCTGCACCAGTTCGGCCGGCGTGCGCGGCAGCCCGGCATGCTGCAGGTAGGCCGGCGCGGCCACGACGATGGCCTCGCCCTGGAACAGCGGGCGCGCGACGATGTTGCCGTCATAGTCCTCGGGCACGACCATGAAGGTGAGGTCGAACTCCTCCACACGCGCCGTGGCCTGGTTGTCGGTGGCAATGTCCAGCAGCAGGCGCGGGTAGCGCGCACGCCACGGCGCCACCAGCGGCGCGAGGAAGTGCGTGGCCAGCACCGGCGTGGCCAGCACGTGCAGGTGGCCGCGCAGCTCGCGCGCGCTGGCCGCGGCGCTGGCCTCGGCGTCGTCGATGTCGAAGAGAATGGCGCGCACCCGCTCCAGGTAGCGCTGGCCCGCGTCGGTGAGCGCCAGCTTGCGCGTGGTGCGCTGCAGCAGGCGCGTGCCCAGGTGCTGCTCCAGGTCGGCCACCAGGCGCGTGACCACGGGCGGCGACATGTCGAGCGCGCGCGCCGCCGCGGCAAAGCTGCCTTCGTCCACGACGCGGGCGAACACCCTCATGGCCTGCAGGCGGTCCATGGCTCAGAAGGCGTGAATGAATCCGGCGTGCCCGAGCAGGCCGGCACCACGCGGCCGATCAAGGCGCAAAGCGCAGCCATAGCGCGGACTATGGCGAGCATTGGCAACGCCGAGCGGGTGTGTTTTGGCGGAATGAGCGGGCATGGTGGGTTCGTTCACACCGTCTCAGGCCCCCGCGGCCGCGGTGTGCGGCAGGCGCGTCAGGCGGGCGCGCCATAGACGCGCGAGAGCGACTCGGCCACGCAGGCGGGCTTGTCCGAGCCCTCGCGCTCCACGGTCACCAGCCATTGCAGTTGCAGGCCGTCGGGCGGCAGCGAGTCGGTGGCCTGCAGCAGCAGGCGCGCGCGCAGGCGGCTGCCCACGGGCACCGGCGCGGTGAAGCGCACGCGGTTGAGGCCGTAGTTCGCGCCCATGCGCGCACCCTCGATGTGGATGCCCATCTCGAAGAAGCGCGGGATCAGCGACAGCGTGAGAAAACCATGCGCAATGGGCGCGCCGAACGGTCCGGCCTTGGCACGCTCGGGGTCCACATGGATCCACTGGTGATCGCCCGTCGCCTCGGCGAACTGGTTGACCTGCTCTTGCGTGATGGTGATCCAGTCGGTGACGGCCACTTCCTGGCCTACGCTGGCGCTGACTTCGGAGTAGGAGCGAAAGATTTTCATGCGGCCAATGTAGCGCCGCCCCCGCGCCCCGCTTGTCGGACAGGTGACAGCGCCTCATGCGTCCAGCCACTGGCCAATGCCCTGCCACTGCTCCAGGTCGCGCGCCACGCGCCCGGGCGCGACGTCGAACAACGTCAGCCCGTGCGCCGCCAGGTGCAGGTAGTTCTGCGTCGCGCGCAGGTGGCCCAGCACCGGCAGGCCGAGTTCGTCGACGAAGTGCTGCAATTGCTCGGCGGCGCGCGTGCGCGGGTCCACGCGCATGCCGACGATGCCCACGGGGGTCTGCGCGCTGGCGCGGTGCGCGGCCAGCTGGTCGAGGAATTCGCGCGTGGCGAAGATGTCGAAGACGCTCGGCTGCAGCGGCACGACGATGCGGTCGGCCAGCTTGAGCACGTCCGAGAGGCGCCAGCCCGCCAGGCCCGCCGGCGTGTCGATGACGACGTGGCTGCTGCCGCGCGGCGGGCGCGCCATGACGTCCGCGCCCATGTCCCAGGTGCCAATGGGCCGCGCCTCCGGCGGGCGCAGGCCCAGCCACAGCTGGGCCGAGCGCTGGCGGTCGGCGTCGCCGAGCAGCACCGGGTGGCCCTGGCTGGCGTAATAACCGGCGATGTTGGTGGCAAGCGTCGATTTGCCGACGCCGCCCTTGGGGTTGGCAACCACGATCACGGGCATGGCAAAGTCCTCAAAATATGAGAAGAATTGGCTCCCAGCGCTTTACTGGTAAGGGATGACAGCTATCAAATTCATAAAGGCTGCTGGCCGCCACGGCGCACGAAGAACAGGCCGGCGCCCACCGCCATGAGCACACCACCGAACACGCGGTTCTGGTTGCGCCGCGCGCGCGGGCTCTGCATCCAGCGGCGCAGGCTGCTCGCGCCCAGCGCGTAACCGTGCATCACCGTGAGGTCGATGACCACCGAGGTGGCCGCCATCACGAGCAGCTGCTGCCACAGCGGGCGCGCGTCGGTCAGGAATTGCGGCAGCACCGCCACCATGAAGACGATGCCCTTGGGGTTGGTGGCGTTGGTCAGAAAGCCGGTGGCGAAGCGCCGCTGCCAGCGCCCCGCGGGCTCGGCGGGCAGGCCCGCGAGGGCGTCGCCGGTGCCGGCGCGCCACTGGCTCCAGCCGACGTAGATCAAGTAGCAGGCGCCCGCGACCTTGACGACGCCGAAGGCGACCTCCGACGCGAGCAGCAGCGAGCCCACGCCCGCGCCGGCGACCAGCAGCAGGAGCAGCAGCCCCAGTTGCAGGCCCAGGATGGTGGCCGTCGTCTTGCGCACGCCGTGCGAGAGCCCGTGGCTCATCGAGAGCACCGCGCCCGAGCCGGGCGAGAGGGCAATCACGCCGGTGGCGGCGACAAAGGCGATCCAGGTATGCAAGTCCATGGGGAAACGGCGGCGCGCTCGGGGAAACGGGGCTCGCATCTTAGAACGTGTTGGCGTCGGCCTGCGCGCGCGGGCCGCCCGGATGCCAGAATTGGCGCTCCCGCCCATGCCCCACGCCCCCCTCTGGCTGAACTATGCCTTCCTCTACCTCAGCGCTGCCGTGCTGACGGTGCCGATCGCGCGCGCGCTCGGGCTGGGCGCCATCATTGGCTACCTGGCGGCCGGCATCGCCATCGGTCCCTGGGGCTTCGCGCTGGTGAGCAACGTGCAGGACATCCTGCACTTCGCCGAATTCGGCGTGGTGCTGATGCTCTTCCTCGTCGGCCTGGAACTGCAGCCTACGCGCCTGTGGAGCCTGCGCCGCCCGATCTTCGGCCTGGGCAGCGCCCAGGTGCTGGGCTGCGCGCTGGCGCTGTGTGCGCTCGGCCTGGCCGCCGGCCTGCCCTGGCGCTGGGCGCTGCTCGGCGGGCTGGGGCTGGCGCTGTCGTCCACCGCCATCGCGCTGCAGACGCTGGCCGAGCGCCACCTGCTGCGCACCACGAGCGGCGAATCGGCGTTCTCCATCCTGCTGTTCCAGGACATCGCCGCCATCCCCATCCTGGCGCTGGCCGGCCTGCTCGGCGCGTCCGGCGTGCGGGACGGCAGCACGGCCAGCATGGCGCTGGAGGTGGCCAAGGTGGCGGCGGTCATCGTCGCCATCGTGCTCGGCGGGCGTTTGCTGCTGCGCCCGCTGCTGCGCTGGATCGCGCGCAGCCGCACACCGGAGATCTTCACCGCCGCGGCGCTGCTGCTGGTGGTCGCCATCGCCTACCTGATGGTGCTGATCGGCCTGTCGATGGCGCTCGGCGCCTTCCTGGCCGGGGTGCTGCTTGCCGAGAGCGAGTTCCGGCGCGAGCTGGAAACCGACATCGAACCCTTCAAGGGCCTGTTGCTGGGCCTGTTCTTCATCGCCGTCGGCATGAGCATCGACTTCGGCGCCATGCTGCGCGCGCCGCTGCTGGTGGCGGCGCTGCTGGGCGGCTTCGTGCTGGTCAAGTGCACGGTGATCTACGCCCTGGCGCGCGCAGTCGATATCCCCGCGCCCGAGCGCCCGGTGTTCACGCTGCTGCTGGCGCAGGGCGGCGAGTTCGCCTTCGTCGTGTTCCAGGCCGCCGCCGGCTCGGGCGCCATGCCGGCCGAAACCGGGTCGCTGCTGATCGGCGTGGTGGCGCTGTCCATGTTGTGCACGCCGCTGCTGCTGGTGCTGCTCGACCGCTGGGTGCTGCCGCGCTACGCCAGCACGCTGCGCCCGAGCGCGGAGGAAGAAATCTCCGAGCCGCAGTCGGCGCCGGTGCTGATCTGCGGCTTCGGCCGCTACGGCCAGATCGTTGCGCGCGTCCTGCTGGCGCAGGGCATCCCGGCGACGGTGCTGGACTACAGCGTGGACATCCTCGAAGTGGCGCGCACCTTTGGCTACCGCGTGTTCTACGGCGACGCCACGCGGCTCGACCTGCTGCGCATGGCGGGCGCGGCCCAGGCGCGCGTGCTGGTGCTGGCGGTGGACGAGCAGGGCCCTTCGCTCAAGATCGCGGCGCTGGCGCGCCAGCATTTCCCGCACCTGGCGGTCGTCGCGCGGGCGCGCGACCTGGCGCACTGGAACGAGCTGCGCGACCTCGGCGTGACCGAAGTGCAGCGCGAAGTGTTCGAGTCCAGCCTGCTGAGCGCGCGCAGCGTGCTGGGCCACATGGGCCTGCAGCCGGCCGAGGCCGACGCGCTGTTGGAGCGCTTCCGCGCGCACAACATCGCCCTGGCCGACCGCATGTACCCACACCACAAGGACCGGGCGCGCATGATCGCCGTGGCACGCGAAGGCCGCAGCCAGCTGGCCGAGCAGCTGGCCAAGGAACGCGAGGAACGCCAGGCACAGACAGGCGCCGCACCAACCGAAAAAATTTGAGCAAAATCGGCCTCCAGCGCTTACTGGATGGGCGTTTATTGCTATCTTATATGTAGCGATTGCGGCTTCATAACAGTGCGGCAGCACGGGCATGCTGCCTGCGGGACAATGGCCCCATGTTCAACCCCACCCAAGCCGAAGTGCGCCGCTTTCTTTGCGGCGTGCATGCCAAGAGCGCGGCGCAGGCGCCGATGGAGGCCATCGAGACGCTGGCCGGCCTGTGGATTGCCGAGCACCCGGAGTACCACGCCGACCTGGCGGACGCGGAGGCCGCCGTCCTGCGCGACTACGGCGGTGCGCCGGAGCGCGAGAACCCGTTCCTGCACCTGTCCATGCACCTGTCCGTCAGCGAGCAGTGCAGCATCGACCAGCCGCGCGGCATCCGCCAGGCGGTCGAATTACTGGCGCACCGGCTCGGTTCGCTGCACGACGCGCACCACATCGCCATGCAATGCCTGGGCGAGATGCTCTGGGAAAGCCAGCGCTCGGGCCGCCCGCCCGACGGCGAGGCCTACGTGGCGCGCGTGCAGCGCCAGGCCACGCGCGACTGATGCTCCTGTAGCGATAGCTGCTGGCGACCGCTCCACAAGCGATAGAGGCCGATTTGATGAAAATTTCACTGCCGGGTCTCGCGTGCGAACCACGCAGGCCCTGACACCGAGGTGACCAGGAACCCCACGATGAGCCGCAGCACACCGATGTCCCGCCACATGCAGGAGAACCTCCGCATTCTGGTCGGCCGCTTCGGCTCGGTGGCCGCGTTTTGCCGGGAAACCGGCATCAATCGCCAGCAATTCAACAAGTACCTGGCGGGATTGCACCGCCCTTCGGCGAAAAATATCGCCAAGCTTTCAGGGCATTTCAGCCTGTCGCCAGGCGACTTCTTCCTGGACCGTACCAGCTTCGAGGCCGCGCTGGCGCCCGACAACGCTCCCGAGCCCGTGGGGGCCAGGTCCACGCACCTGCAGCGGCTGTCCGAACTGGCGCTGGCCTGCGCAAACGACCTCCAACCGTTTCTCGGCACGTATTTCCGCTACCACTATTCGTCCATCTACCCCGGCAGCATCGTGCGCGCCGTGACGGTCATATACCGCGGCCACGCTGGCGTGGAGCATCTGACCATCGAGCGATTTCCATTGCCCGCGCAGGAGGGCACAGGGCAATACACATTTCTGTACTCTGGCGTGTGCTACCTGCTCGGCAACCGGATTTTCCTGGTGGACTATGAACGGCGCCAGCACAACGAAATGACCATGGCAGTACTCATGCCGCAGAACCGCACGCCGATCAAATACCTCTACGGCTTGCTCACGGGCGTGGCGGCGACGGCCTTCCGGCAGCCGTTCTCCGGCCGGGTGGTCTTCGAACGCCGCTCGGACGATGCGCGCATACGCCGGGCCACGCTCCGCCTGGCGACCGTGATCGACCCTGGGCACCCCGAAATCCCGCCCTCGGTGTCCCGCTTCTTCGCGGGTGGCGACGCTCCTCTGATCGCCGGCCACGAATAGCGGGCGCGCGGCCGGGGCAGACGGCCCCGCCCTGGGGTTTGTCCTCATTCGCACTGCGGCGAACGCGCGGAAGCCATGGCGAGGGGCGGAAGTGACGCACTTTGAAGCCGGAGTGCGTCAGCCGGCGCACCATTGGCTTGCGGTTGCGAAATTGAAATGCCCGCGTTTGGCTCACAGAATTACAGCGCATCTGGCCGTGCCTGCCAGATTGCCGTCCCCACCAAGCCCGCCCAAGGAATGACATCATGATTCGCAAGCTCAAATCCGCAAAGCCCGTTGAAGCGGTCAACGCCCTCAACGCCGAAGTGACCGCCGTGGTCTCGGACATCGTTGCCGACGTCGCCCGGCGCGGCGACGCCGCGGTGCGCGAGTATTCGGAAAAATTCGACCACTGGAACCCGAAGTCGTTCCGCCTGACGGACGGCCAGATCGCCGCGTGCGTTGCGGAACTGACCGAGCAGGAAAAGAACGACATCCTTTTCGCCCAGGCGCAGGTCCGCCGGTTCGCCCAGGCGCAGAAGGGAACCCTGTCGGATGTAGAGATCGAAACCCTTCCCGGCGTCGTCCTCGGCCACAAGAACATCCCCGTCGAATCGGTTGCCTGCTACGTCCCGGGCGGCAAGTACCCGCTCATCGCTTCTGCCCACATGGGCGTGGTGACGGCCAAGGTCGCCGGCGTGCGCCGCATCGCGGCCGTCGCGCCCCCCTTCAATGGCCAGCCGAACCCCGCCATCGTCGCGGCCATGCACTTCGCCGGCGCGGATGAAATCTACTGCGCCGGCGGCGTGCAGGCCGTGGCGGCGCTGGCACTGGGTACCGACGAGTTCGCTCCGGTGGACATGATCGTCGGCCCTGGCAACGCCTACGTGGCCGAGGCCAAGCGGCAGTTGTTCGGCCGCATTGGGATCGACCTGATCGCCGGGCCGACCGAGACTCTGCTGATCGCCGACCACACCTGCGACGCCGAAATGGCGGCGGCCGACCTGCTGGGCCAGGCCGAGCACGGCGTGAATTCGCCCACCATCCTCGTAACCACCTCGAAGGAGCTGGCCGAGGCGCTGCCGGCGGAGATCGAGCGCCAGCTCGCCGTCCTGCCCACCGCGCCGGTGGCCGGCGCCGCCTGGCGCGACTACGGCGAAATCATCCTGTGCGACACGCTGGACGAAATGGTGCAGGAAGGAAACCGCATCGCGGGCGAGCACGTACAGGTCCTGACGGAAGACCCCGACTACTTCCTCGAACGCCTGCACAACTACGGCGCCCTTTTCCTCGGGGCCCGCACCACGGTCTCGTACGGCGACAAGGTGATCGGCACCAACCACACGCTGCCGACCATGCGCGCCGCGCGCTACACCGGCGGCCTGTGGGTGGGGAAATTCATCAAGACCTGTACCTACCAGCGCGTGTTGACCGACGACGCCTCGGCCACCATCGGCGAGTACTGCTCGCGCCTGTGCGCGATGGAAGGCTTCGCCGGGCACAAGGAACAGGCCGATCTGCGCGTGCGACGGTACGGTCGCAGGTAAGCGCCATGCGTCCGCGCAGTCCGGCGAAATGCGGCGCCGGAGCCGGCGTGAAACAAAAAACCCACCTGCGGGCGGGTGCCGGGCCCGCTCAGCGCCAGCGCGATTCGGCCACGGTCTTGATGCTGCCGTCCAGGCTGCCGATGTAGCCGGCCAGCGCCTTGAGCTCGGCGTTGGTGAAGGCCTTGGCGACGCCGCCCATGATGGCGTTGGAGCGGCCGAAGTGCGGGTTGTTCTCGGCCTTGTAGGCCTTGAGGGCGACGAACAGGTAGTCGGCGTTCTGGCCGGCCAGCTGCGGGTACGAGGGATCGATGGGCTTGGCGAAGTTGGCGCCGTGGCAAGACACGCAGGCGCCTTTTTCCAGCAACGCCGCAACCTGCGCGGACGGTTCGCGCGCGGGCTTTTCGGGCAGGGCCGGCGCGCCTTCCTGGCCGAGCTGCGCGTAGTAGGCGGAGACGTCGGCGATGTCCTGCTCGGACAGCGACACCGACACCGCGTGCATGGTGGGGAAGCGCCGTTCGCCCTTGGCGTAGGCGTTGAGCGAAGCGGCGATGTAGGCGGCGCCCTGGCCGGCGATCTTGGGCACCTTGTAGACCTCGGGGAAGCTCGACTGGTAGCCGGCGATGCCGTGGCAGCCGATGCACATGGCGACCTTGCCTTCACCGGCCTTGGCGTCGCCCTGGATGCCCTGGGCCTGGGCGGCTGCCGCGGTCCCCAGAGCGACAGCCAAAGCGAATATCTTCGTCAACGTTTTGTTCATTTTGCGCGCACAATCGTAAGAAAGTTCCGCCCCCTGGGCCCCATTTGAAGGGCAATTATAGCCAACGCTGTCAAGCCCGATCGTCAATCAAGCTTCACATGTCTTCCAAATTCCAAGGCTCCCAGAATTACGTCGCTACCCAAGATTTGATGCTCGCCGTGAATGCGGCCGCCACGCTGCAGCGCCCGCTGCTCGTCAAGGGCGAGCCCGGCACCGGAAAGACCATGCTGGCCGAGGAAGTGGCCGGCGCGCTCGGCATGCCGCTGCTGCAGTGGCACATCAAATCGACCACCAAGGCCCAGCAGGGGCTCTACGAGTACGACGCCGTGAGCCGCCTGCGCGACAGCCAGCTGGGCGACGAAGGCAGCAGCGAGCGCGTCAAGGACATCCGCAACTACATCGTGCAGGGCGTGCTGTGGCAGGCGTTCACGGCGGACGAACCGGTCGCGCTCCTGATCGACGAAATCGACAAGGCCGACATCGAGTTCCCGAACGACCTGCTGCGCGAGATCGACCGCATGGAGTTCTACTGCTACGAGACGCGCGAGCTCATCCGCGCCAAGCACCGGCCGCTGGTCTTCATCACCTCGAACAACGAGAAGGAGCTGCCCGACGCCTTCCTGCGCCGCTGCTTCTTCCACTACATCAAGTTTCCCGAAGCCGAGACCATGCGGCAGATCGTGCAAGTGCACTTCCCGACGCTCAAGAGCGAGTTGCTGACGGCGGCGATGAAGACCTTCTACGACGTGCGCAATCTCCCCGGCCTGAAGAAGAAACCCTCGACCAGCGAACTGCTCGACTGGCTCAAGCTGCTGGTGGCCGAGGACATCCCGCTGTCGGCGCTGCAAAGCCAGGACAACAAGGTGTCGGTGCCGCCGCTGGTGGGGGCCCTGCTGAAGAACGAACAGGACGTGAGCCTGTTCGAGAAGCTGGTCTTCATGAACCAGAGGAACCGCTGATGGCGCCCCCGGATGCGCGGCGCTTGCTCTCGGGCGGCGTGGCCGATGCCGTGGGCTTCCTCGGCGGCGCGCTGGCCGGCTTCTGGCTCGGCCAGTGGCTGGGCATGGACATTTTCGCGCCGGGCTACGGTGGCGCCAGCCTGGTGGGCATCCTGCTCGTCGGCGTGGGCGGTGGCCTGGGCGTGCAGCTCGCGCGGCGCTGGCAGGCGCTGCGCGGCAAGGACGATCCGGCGCCCTGACGCCGAGCACAGGTGGCGCCCCGCGCCGCGCCACAACGTACCCAGGAAAGCCCCGACCATGGCCTTTGTAGAACCCGTCACCCTGCGCACACGCGGCCTGCGCCTGGAGCCGCTCGCCCTCTCGCACGAGGACGGCCTGCGCGCCGCCGCGGCAGACGGCCAGTTGTGGCGGCTGCGCATTACCTCCGTCCCGGAGCCGCAGGACACGCGCGCCTACATCGAAACCGCATTGCAGATGCGCGCCGACGGCCACCGCTTCGCCTTCGCCGTGTGCGACGACGCCTCTGGCGAGGTGCTGGGCAGCACCAGCTACCACGACATCCTGCCGGCGGTAAAGCGCGTGGAGATCGGCTACACCTGGTACAGGAAGAGCGTGCAGCGCAGCCACGTCAACACCAGCGCCAAGCTGCTGATGATGGGCCACGCCTTCGACCAGCTCGGCTGCCACGTGGTCGGCTGGCGCACGGACAACTTCAACTTCGCCTCGCAGCGCGCCATCGAGCGCCTCGGCGCCCGCAAGGACGGCGTGATTCGCGGCAATGCCCTACGCCGCGACGGCAGCATCCGTGACACCGTCATGTACAGCATGCGCGCCGGCGAATGGCCGGAAGCGCGCCTCCAATTGCTATATTTACTAGAGCTGCATTCGCTTACTGGATAAGCGCTAGAAGCCAAAAACATGCTTGAAACATGCTGATCGACTTCTTCTACACCCTGCGCGCTGCCCGGCTGCCGGTTTCGGTCAAGGAATACCTCGCCCTGCTGGAGGCGCTGCAGGCGGGCGTGGTCGGACCGAAATCGGACGGCGCCTGGAGCCTGGACGATTTCTACTTCCTCGCGCGCCTGGTGCTGGTCAAGGACGAAAAGCACTACGACAAGTTCGACCGCGCCTTCGCCGCCTACTTCAAGGGCGTGGAGATGGTGGCCGACTTCACCAAGGAAATCCCGGCCGACTGGCTGCGCAAGATCCTGGAGAACGAGCTCACCCCCGAGCAAAAGGCCGCCATCGGGAAGATGGGCTGGGACGAACTCATGGAGACGCTGAAGAAGCGCCTGGAGGAACAGAAGGAGCGCCACGAAGGCGGCAGCAAGTGGATCGGCACCGGCGGCACCAGCCCCTTCGGCCACGGCGGCTACAACCCGCAGGGCATCCGCATCGGTGGTGCCGGCAAGAACAAGAGCGCCGTGAAGGTGTGGGAGCAGCGCGCCTACAAGGACTACGACGACCAGCAGGAGCTGGGCACGCGCAACATCAAGGTGGCGCTGCGCCGCCTGCGCAAGTTCGCGCGCGAGGGCCACGAGCTGGAGCTGGATTTGCCCGACACCATCCGCAGCACGGCGGCCAACGCCGGCTACCTCGACATCAAGATGGTGCCCGAGCGCCACAACAACGTGAAGGTGCTGCTGCTCATGGACGTGGGCGGCACCATGGACGAACACGTGCAGCGCGTGGAAGAGCTGTTCTCGGCCGTCAAGAGCGAGTTCAAGCACCTGGAGTTCTATTACTTCCACAACTGCGTGTACGACTTCATGTGGAAGAACAACCGCCGGCGCTTTGCCGAGAAGTTCCCGACCTGGGACATCATCCGCAAGTACAACAAGGACTACAAGCTGATCTTCGTGGGCGACGCCACCATGAGCCCCTACGAGATCCTGCAGCCCGGCGGCAGCGTCGAATACAACAACGAGGAGGCCGGCGCCGAATGGGTGCAGCGCCTCACGCACGCCTTCCCCAAGCACGCCTGGATCAACCCCGAGCCCCAGGGCGTGTGGCAGTACCGCCAGAGCATCAGCATCGTCCAGCAGCTCGTGGGCAACCGCATGTACCCGTTGTCGCTCAAGGGCCTGGAGGAGACGATGCGCCTGTTGTCGAAGTAAGCATGGCCTCTCCCCGCACGGTGCGCGGCCGGCAGCTGGCCCTGCCGCTTTTCTTCCTCCTCGCAGGGGCGCTCACCGGTTGCGGGGCGCTCGCGCCCCGGGGCAGCGAACGCCCGGCGGCCAGCACGAACGGCGCCGCCTTCACGCTGCAGGTGCGCGCCCCCGAGGACGTGCGCAAGTACCTGGAGGCGCACCTCGAACTGCAGCGCTTTCGCAACTTCTCCGACCTGCAGGAGCGCGAACTCAGCCGCCTGCTGGGCGCGGCCGAAGCCAATGCGCGCGAACTGCTGGCCACGCTCGGCTACTTCGGGCCCGACATCCGGCTCGACCTGACCAAGTCGCAGAACGGAGCACCGCCCGCCGTGGTGCTGACCGTGGAGCCCGGCGAGCGCACGCATGTCGAGCAACTCGCGCTCAGCTTCCGCGGCGATGTCGAGCGCGGGCCGACCACCGGCCGCGAGGAAGCCAGCGCACGCGCCGCATGGACGCTCACGCCCGGCCAGCCCTTCACCCAGGAAGCCTGGGACAGCGCCAAGCAGAACGCCTTGCGCGCCCTGCAACAACACCGCTACCCCGCCGCCAGCCTGGCCAACAGCCGCGCCGAGATCGACGCCGACACGCACCAGGCCCGGCTCTCGGCCACCTTCGACTCCGGCCCCGCCTACCGCTTCGGCGCGCTGCGCCTGCAAGGGCTGGAACGCTACGACGCCGAAGGCCTGGCCCACGTCGCGCGCCTGCCGAGCGGCCGGCCCTACGACGAAACCGAGCTGCTCGACGCGCAGCAGCGCCTGGCCAGCAGCGGCTATTTCGACGCCGTTTTCCTCACGCTCGACCCGGACGCCCAAACGCCGGAGGCCGCACCGGTCGTTGCCCGGGTGCGCGAGGCGCCGCTGCAGAAGGCGGTGTTCGGCATCGGCGTCTCGACCGACAGCGGCCTGCGCCTGTCGCTCGACCACACGCACAACCGCCTGCCGCCGCTGGGCTGGCGCGCGCTCTCCAAGCTCTCCTTCGACCGCGAAGCCAAGGCGCTGGGCACCGAATGGACGGCGCTGCCCGGCGCCGATGGCTGGCGCTGGGTGGCCGGCGCGCAGCTGCAGCGCGAAGCCACGGGCGACTACCAGGTCAACGGCTCGCGCCTGCGCTTGGGCCGCAGCCAGAGCACCGACCACATCGACCGCAACTACGCGCTGCAGTACGACAGCGCCGCCAGCCAGGGGCCCATGGCCCCACCCGACAGTTCTTCCCTGAGCCTGGCGACGGGCTGGACGGGGCGCTATTTCGACAGCCCCACCACGCCGACCAGCGGCTGGGGCCTGGCGGCCGAGCTGGGCGTCGGCACCACGCTGCGGCCCGAGCGCGAGCCCTTCGTGCGGCTGCTGGCGCGCTGGCTGCACTTCCGGCCGCTCGGGCGGGTGACCGCTCCCGACGGCACGGCTCGGCGCGCGCGCCTCGCCCTGCGCGCCGAAGCGGGCGCCGTGCTGGCGCAGGGCGGCGCGCACATCCCCGTGACGCAGCTGTTCCTGACCGGCGGCGACACCACGGTGCGCGGCTACGGCCTGCGCTCCATCGGCGCGCGCACCGAGCAAGGCCAGTTGTACGGCGGGCGCTACCTGGCGGCCGCCAGCGTGGAATGGCAGCGCCCGCTGGTCGTGGACGGCACGGTGAGCGATTTTGAAAGCGCCGTTTTTGTCGACCTGGGCGCCGTGGCCGACCGCGTGTCCGACCTGCATGCCCGCGTGGGCGTGGGCGCGGGCCTGCGCTGGCGCAGCCCGGTGGGGCCGCTGCAAGCCGATCTGGCCTACGGTGTGCAGGCCAAGGAAGTGCGCCTGCACCTGCGCCTGGGCTTCACGTTCTGACAATGGCCAGCCGCGCCCCGACCCCGCCCGACACCGGCCCCGAAGCCTATTCGGCCGGCGCCACGCGGCGCCCTGGCCCGAACGCCTACGCCGCGGCATCGGGTCGCCACGCCCCGCAGGCGCCACGGCGCCGGCGCTGGCTGCGGCGCTTCGTGCTCGGCTTCGCCGCCGCACTCGGCTTGCTGCTGCTCGCCGCCCTGCTGGCCTGGCGCTGGCTGGGCAGCGACGATTCGCTCGCCTACGTACTGCAGCGCGCGGCGCAGGCCCTGCCCGCCGGCCAGGAGCTCACCGCGGAAGGCGTGCGCGGCTCGGTACGGCGCGGTGGTCACATCGACCGGCTGCGCTGGCAGGACGCCGATGTGCGCGTCGAAGCGCAGGACATCACCATCGGCTGGCGCCTCGCCCCCCTGCTCGGCAAAAGCCTGGAACTGGGCCGGCTCGAAGCGGCGCGCGTGGTCGTCACGCCCCTTGGCACGGCGCAGCCGCCCGACACGCCGCGCCAGCCCCCGGAACAGCTGACGCTGCCGCTGCGCGTGGACATCCCCTTTGCCGTGCACGAGCTGGTCTGGGCGGCCGAGACGCCGCGCCAGGCCACGGCGCTCACCGGCCGCTACCGCTACGACGCGCAGGCGCACCGGATTGAAATTTCGAACGTGAACTGGCCACAGGGGCAGGCAAGCGCCACCCTCCGCCTGGACGGTGCCGCCCCCATGGCGCTCCAGGCCACGCTGCAGGCACAGTTGCTGGCGCCCCTGCCCGGCGCGGCCGACACGGAGCGCCGCCTGGGCGCGCGGGTGCAGGCGCAGGCCTCCGGCACGCTGGCCGGGCCCGACGCGCAGATCGCGCTCAATGCCAAGCTGCACGCCGCACCGCCGCCCGCCACCCCGGACACGCCCTCCAAAACGGAGGCCGCGGAGATCCAGGCCGACCTCAGCGCCCGCCTGGCCCCCTGGCAGGCGCAGCCGCTGCTCGGCGCCGAGGCCCGCTTCGACCAGCTCGACCTGGCGTTGCTCACGCCGCAGGCGCCTGCCAGCCTGCTCAGCGGCAGCGTATCGGCCCAGCCCACGGCCGAAGGTTGGCGGGTGCAGGCCGATATCGCCAACGCCCGGCCGGCGCCCTGGGACCAAGGCGGCCTGCCGCTGGATGCCGCCACCCTGCATGCCACGTTCGACGGAAACGAATGGCGCACCAGCAACGCACGCATCCAGGTCGGCCCCGGCGCACTGGCCCTGCAGGGACGCTTTGCGCCGCAGGAGCTCCGCTTCGAGCTGCAGGCCCAGGCCGAGCGGCTGGACCCGGCGCGCCTGCACACCCAGATGGCCGCAGCGCCCCTGGGCGGGCGCGCCAGCGCCAAGGGGAATCCCGAGGCCTTTGCCTTTGACCTCGATCTCTCGGCCAGCAAGCCAACAGCCCGCAGCAAGGCCCGTGGTGCGCTGCATGTCGACCGGGTGGTGGCGCGCGGCCGTTGGGAAGCCGGCGTGCTGCAATTGCCGCAGGCCGACATCCAGGCCCTGCAGGCGCGCATTCAGGCCACGGGCCTGCGCCTCGCCACCCGCCCGGCGCTGGCGTTCAGCGGCAAGCTCCAGGCCCGGCTGCCGGGCAGCACCGCCCAGGCCGAAGGGACGCTGGCCGCCCGCAGCGGCACCGGGTCGCTGCGCCTGCAGGCGGCTTCGGCGCAGCAGACGCTCGATTGGCTCCGCGCCCTGCCCGGCCTGGCCGACCTGGCCCCCGGTTGGGCGCTGCAAGGCAGCGCCGACCTCGAAGCCGCATGGCGCGGCGGTTGGCAAAGCCTGGCGGCCCTGCCCGAGACGGCGCGCACCCCGCAGATCGGCGCCGGCCCCCAGGTGCGGGCCACGCTGCGCTCGGCCAAGCTGCGCATTGCGCTGCCCGGCGCCGAAGCGTCGGCCGCGCCGCTGGAGCTGCGCGGCCTGCGCCTGCAGGCCGATGGCAGCGCGGCGCGCGCCGAACTCACCTTGCAAGGCGAACTCGGCCAGGGCCGGCAAAGCGTGGGCGTCCAGGCGGTGGCCACGGCCCGCCTGGCGCAGGCCGCGGGCCAGGACGGCCTGGCCGTGCGCGCCGAAGTGCGCAAGCTTGCGCTCACCCTGCAGGACGGCCGGAACAAGGGTCCCTGGGCCCTGCAGACGGGCGCACCGTTTGCCATCGATGCGCGCCGCAGCGGCGCGGGCGCCTTGTCGGCCGAGGTGGGGGCGGGCAGCGCCACCCTGAACGCACCGCTGCCGGGCCAGGTGGCCCTGCGCTGGGAACCCCTGGCCATCGCGCGCGCTGCGGCGGGTGGAACGACGCTGCGCACGCGCGGCACCCTGAGCGGCATCCCCCTCGCCTGGGCCGATCTGGCCAGCACGCAGGAGCCGCCCTGGCTGCAGCAATTCGGCCTGGACACCGATCTGGTCTTCGGCGGGCACTGGGCAGTGGACGCGGGCGACGCACTGAACGCCACGCTGCGCCTGGCGCGCAGCAGCGGGGACCTGCGCATCGCCGCCGAGGAGGCATTGCCCACTACCAGCGTGCAAAGCACCGGCGCCCAGCCCGCGAAGCCGGTGCGCCCACGCGCGGACACCATCGCCGCCGGACTGCACGATGCCGCGCTCACCCTGGAGGCGCAGGGCGAGGCCCTGCGCGCCGCCTTCACCTGGGACAGCGCCCAGGCCGGCACGGTGCGCGCCGAGGCCGCCACGCGGCTGCAGCGCCAGACCGGCGGCTGGGTGTGGCCGGCCGACGCCCCGCTGTCCGGCACGGTGCACGCCGCGCTGCCCCAGGTCGGTGTCTGGTCGGTGCTGGCGCCGCCCGGCTGGCGCGTCAGTGGCACCCTGCAGGCCGACGCCACGCTCTCCGGCACACGCAGCCAACCGCAGTGGCGCGGCCAGTTCGGCGCCGACCAGTTGCGCGTGCGCTCCCTGCTCGACGGCGTGGACCTGCAGGATGGGCGCCTGCGCGCCAGCCTGGCCGGCACCCGGGTGGACATCACCGAGTTCAGCCTGAAGGGCGGCGCCGGCAGCCGCGCGCGCATCGCCGGCTTCAGCGGCAACCGCACGCCCGCACCGAGCGACGGCGGCAGCCTCCAGGGCAGCGGCAGCCTGCAATGGAGCGGCGCCAGCGCGTCCGGGCTGCGCATGGATTTCGAGGCACGCGCCGACCACCTGCAGGTGCTGGTGCGCGCCGACCGCCAGGCGAGCGTCTCGGGCACCCTGCATGCCACGCTGCGCGAGCGCCAGTTCAAACTGCGCGGCGACCTGCGCATCGACCGCGCCAGCATCCTGCTGCCCGACGCCGGCGCCCCGCGCCTGGGATCGGACGTGGTGGTGCGCTCCAAGGCGCTCGACGCCGCCGCCCACGAAGCGGCCCAGCAGGTGGCCGGTGCGGCGCAGCGCGCCCAGGTGGCGGAGCCGCCCGACGTCGCCATCACCCTGGACCTCGGCGACGACTTCGCCTTCCAGGGCCAGGGCATCACCACACGCCTGCAAGGCAAGCTCGACATCCGCAGCGCCGCCCTGCCCGGCGCGCCGCCGCGCGTGACCGGTGAAGTGCGCACCGTGGCCGGCCGCTACCGCGCCTGGGGGCAGACGCTGGACGTGGAAACCGGGTTGCTGCGCTTCAGCGGCGCCTACGACAACCCCACGCTCGACATCCTCGCGCTGCGCCCGAACATCGAGGTGCGGGCGGGCGTACAGGTCACCGGCAGCGCGCAAGACCCGCGCGTGCGCCTGTATTCGGAGCCCGAACTCCCGGACGCGGAAAAGCTCTCCTGGGTGGTGCTGGGCCGCAGCGCCGCGGCCGGCGGCGCCGAAGCCGCCATGCTGCAGCAGGCCGCCCTGGCCCTGCTGGGCGGCAAGGGGAGCGGCACCGGCACCCGGCTGGCCGGCCGCCTGGGGCTGGACGAAATCGGCTTCAAGGGCCCCGGCAACGGCAACGGCGCCAGCGGCGCGGCGCTCACCTTCGGCAAGCGGCTGTCCCAGGATCTGTACCTGACCTACGAACGCAGCCTGGCCGGAACCCTGGGCACGCTCTACATCTTCTACGACCTTTCCGAGCGCCTGCGCCTGCGTGCGCAAACCGGCACGGCCACCGGGCTGGACCTCATCTACACCATGCGTTACGAGTAAACCCAGCGCCTACAATGGCGCCCCTCTCTCCCCGTAGTTCAATGGATAGAACGAGTGCCTCCTAAGCGCTAGATACAGGTTCGATTCCTGTCGGGGGGACCATGGCGAATCCCCGGATTTGCAAAAACCACGCGCTGCATGAACAGCCGCCCGCCGCTGGCGCCTGCTTAGGAGTATGTTTTGGGTGCCGCCCGGCGGGCGGCCTCCCGATCCTCCTCCCCCAGCAAAGGACATGTCATGAGCAGCTTTGATCACAATGCCTCGGGCGCGACCACGGGTTCGGGCGCGCCCGCCCCGAGCGACCGCAACTCGCTGACCGTGGGGGCGGACGGCCCGATCGTCCTGCACGACGTGCACTTCCTGGAGCAGATGGCGCACTTCAACCGCGAGAAGGTGCCCGAGCGCCAACCGCACGCCAAAGGCGCGGGCGCATTTGGCGTCTTCGAAACCACCGAGGACGTCTCCCGTTACACCAAGGCCGCGCTGTTCCAGAAAGGCACCGCCACGGACATGCTGGCGCGCTTTTCGACCGTGGCCGGGGAGCAGGGCAGCCCCGACACCTGGCGCGACGTGCGCGGCTTCTCGCTGAAGTTCTACACCAGCGAGGGCAACTACGACCTGGTGGGCAACAACACGCCGGTGTTCTTCGTGCGCGACCCGATGAAGTTCCCGCACTTCATCCGCAGCCAGAAGCGCCTGCCCGACTCGGGCCTGCGCGACAACCACATGCAATGGGACTTCTGGACCAACAACCCCGAAACCGCGCACCAGGTGACCTACCTCATGGGCGAGCGCGGCCTGCCGCGCACCTGGCGCCACATGAACGGCTACGGCTCGCACACCTACCTGTGGATCAACGCGGCGGGCGAGAAATTCTGGGTCAAGTACCACTTCCACACCCGCCAGGGCATGGCCTTCTTCAGCAACGCCGAGGCGTCTGCCATGTCGGGCGCCGACGCCGACTTCCACCGCCGCGACCTGTTCGAGGCCATTGCGCGTGGCGAGCACCCGAGCTGGCGCCTGTCGGTCCAGGTCATGCCCTACGCCGACGCGAAGCACTACCGCTTCAACCCCTTCGACCTGACCAAGACCTGGTCGCACAAGGATTACCCGCTGATCCCGGTGGGCACCATGACGCTCAACCGCAACCCGGAGAACTTCTTCGCCCAGATCGAGCAGGCCGCGTTCTCCCCCGGCAACACCGTGCCCGGCATCGGCCTGTCGCCCGACAAGATGCTGCTCGGCCGCGCGTTTGCCTACGCCGACGCGCAGCGCAACCGCATCGGCACCAACTTCCACCAGCTGCCGGTGAACCAGCCCAAGGTACCCGTCAACACCTACATGTTCGACGGCCAGATGGCCTACCACCACAGCGGCGCCGCCCCGGTGCACGCCACCAACAGCGGCGGCCGGCCCTGGGCCGACGGCACGGGCGCTGCCGAGGGAGGATGGGAAGCCGACGGCGCGCTGGTGCGCAGCGCCTACACGCTGCATGCCGAAGACGACGACTTCGGCCAGGCCGGCACGCTGGTGCGCAAGGTGTTCAACGACGCCCAGCGCGCGGCGCTGGTCGACCAGGTCTCCGGCAGCCTGCTGGGCGGCGTGCGCAGCCCGGTGCTGGAGCGCGCATTCGCGTACTGGCAGAGCGTGGACGCCGACGTGGGGCGGCGCATCGAGGAAAAGGTGCGCCGCGGCGCGGTGGCGGCCAAGCTGGCGGAAGGCATGGGCGAAGGCTGAGGGATGGCCGACCCGGAAAGAAAAAAGGTTTGCTGCCATTTTCATAGCAGCAAACCTTTGTATTTCGTGGCGGAGAGGGTGGGATTCGAACCCACGGTAGTATTGCTACTACGCCTGATTTCGAGTCAGGTACATTCGACCACTCTGCCACCTCTCCGCTCGAAGCCTGCGATTCTAGCAGCAGTTTTTGCGCTCAAGGCGCGAGCGATTCGAGCCCGCCCATGTACGGGCGCAGCACTTCGGGCACCTGCACGCTGCCGTCCTCCTGCTGGTAGTTCTCCAGCACCGCCACCAGCGTGCGGCCCACGGCCAGGCCCGATCCGTTGAGCGTGTGCACCAGTTCGTTCTTGCCCTGCGCATTCTTGAAACGCGCCTGCAAACGCCGCGCCTGGAAGGCTTCGCAGTTGCTCACGGAGCTGATCTCGCGGTAGTTGTTCTGGCCCGGCAGCCAGACTTCCAGGTCGTAGGTCTTGGCAGCGCCAAAGCCCATGTCGCCGGTGCACAGGCTCATCACCCGGTACGGCAGGCCGAGCTTTTGCAGCACCGCCTCGGCGTGGCCGGTCATGGCTTCGAGGGCTTCGTAGCTTTTGTCGGGGTGGACGATCTGCACCATCTCGACCTTGTCGAACTGGTGCTGGCGGATCATGCCGCGCGTGTCGCGCCCGTAGCTCCCGGCTTCGGAGCGAAAGCACGGCGTGTGCGCGGTGAGCTTGAGGGGCAGGTCGGATTCCTGCAGCAGCACGTCGCGCACGAAGTTGGTCAGCGGCACCTCGCTGGTCGGGATGAGGTACAGCGCCGCGTTGTCAGGCACCGGCTCGCCTTCCTGGCCGCCCTTCTTGGCGGCGAACAGATCGCCCTCGAACTTGGGCAGCTGGCCCGTGCCCTTGAGCGAATCGGCGTTCACGGCGTAGGGCACGTAGCACTCGGTGTAGCCGTGCTCCTGGGTTTGCAGGTCGAGCATGAACTGGGCGAGGGCCCGGTGCAGGCGGGCCAGCGGGCCTTTCATGACGGTGAAGCGCGCGCCGGAGAGCTTGACGCCCATGTCGAAATCGAGCCCCAGCGGCGCGCCGATGTCCACGTGGTCCTTGGGCGCGAACGCGAAGGCGCGCGGCTCGCCCCAGCGGCGCACCTGCACGTTGCCCGATTCGTCGCTGCCCACGGGCACGCTCGCGTGTGGCAGGTTGGGCACGGCCAGCAGCAGCGCCTGCAGTTCGGCCTGGATCTGGTCGAGCCGGGCGGCCGATTGTTCGAGCTCCAGCTTGGAAGCGGCCACCTGGGCCTTGGCGGCCTCGGCGCCTTCCTTGTCGCCCTGGCCCATCAGCATGCCGATCTGCTTGGAGAGCTGGTTGCGCTGGGCCTGCAGCTCCTCGGTGCGCGTCTGGAGGGTCTTGCGCTCGGCCTCCAGTGCCTGGAAGGCGCCCACGTCAAGGAAGGGTTGTGGGTTCTTGCGGGCTTGCAGCCCGGCGATGGCGGTGGGCAGGTCTTTGCGGAGAAGAAGGATGTCGAGCATGGCGGCGATTTTAGGTGGCGCCCGGGCAAGCCGATAACATCCGCACAACGCCGGACGCCCGCTGCCAGGCCGAACCCGTCCCTCGCGTGCAGGAGAGCGCCATGTTTTTCGTGTTTGGCCCCTCGGGGCAGATGTTTCGCGGCGGCGCCGACCAGCTGTCGCGCGTGGCCTCGGTGCGCAATGCCCAGCGCGTGCAGGCGCTGCGCGCCACCGGCCCGCGCGGCGTGGCGCAGGCCGAGCCGGCCGCGCCCCCGGCGCCCGCGGTCGACAGCGCCTTCGGCAGCCTGCGCGCCCTGGCCGGGGGTGTCAGCGCCTACGAGCAGACCGACCAGGGCCCGAGCACGGCACGCCAACCGCTCACGCAGGTGCGCGATGTCATGACGCGCGAGGTGCTCACCGTGCCCGCGGGCACCATGGTGAGCGAAAGCTGGGGACGGCTGGCCGAGCACGGGGTGGCGCAGGCCCCGGTGGTGGACGCGCTGGGCCGCGTGGTCGGCCTGCTGCTGCGCGCCGACATGGTGCCGCTGGAACTCATCCCCAAGCCCGGCGGCGTTCCGGCGGCCATTGCGCGCGCGCGGCGCCTGGTCGATGAGGTGATGGTCTCGCCGGTGCCCACCGTGGCGGCAGCGACCGGCCTGCGGCGCCTGGCCACGGTGCTGCTGGAGACCGGGCTGCCCGGCCTGCCGGTGACCAACGAGCTCGGCCTGCTCGAAGGCTTCGTCTCGCGCACCGACATCCTGCGCGCCGTGGCTACCGACCCGCCGCTGGACCTGTGGACTTGAGGCGGGCCGAAATTTCAGGTTAAATTGGCCGCCAGCGCTTATCCCGTAAGGGATGGCAGCTATAAATACGGGAGTATCAGGCTTCCTCGCCGGCCGCCGGCGCGCTGCCGTCCAGGCGCAGGCCCTTGGGCAGGGGGAACTTGGTGGTTTCGGCGATGCCGGACAGCGTGCGCACGGACACCGCGCCCAGCGCCTTGACGCGCTCGATGACTTCGCCCACCAGCACCTCGGGCGCCGAGGCGCCGGCTGTGAGCCCGACGCGGGAGATGCCGGCGAACCATTCGGCCTGGAGTTCGTCCGCGCTGTCGACCATGTAGGCGGTGGTGCCCAGCCGCTCGGCGAGCTCGCGCAGGCGGTTGCTGTTGGAGCTGGTCGGGCTGCCGACGACGATCACCAGGTCGACCTGGCCGCTCATCAGCTTGACGGCGTCCTGGCGGTTCTGCGTGGCGTAGCAGATGTCCTGCTGCTTGGGCTCGCGCACCCGGGGGAAGCGCGCGCGCACGGCGGCCATGATTTCGGCGGCGTCGTCCACCGACAGCGTGGTCTGCGTGACGACCGCGAGCTTCTCCTGCTGCGCCGGCGCCACGCGCGCCACGTCCTGCACGTCTTCGACCAGGTGGATGCCGCCGTCGAGCTGGCCCAGCGTGCCCTCCACCTCGGGGTGGCCCTTGTGGCCGATCATGATGAACTCGTAACCCTCCTGGGCGAGCTTGGCCACTTCCACGTGGACCTTGCTCACCAGCGGGCAGGTGGCGTCAAAGATGTGAAAGCCCCGGGCGCGCGCCTCGTCCTGCACCGCCTTGCTCACGCCGTGGGCGCTGAAGATCAGCGTGGCGCCGGGCGGCACGTCGGACAGCTCCTCGATGAAGATCGCGCCCTTGGCCTTGAGGTCGTTCACCACGTAGGTGTTGTGCACGATCTCGTGGCGCACGTAGATGGGCGCGCCAAACTTGGCCAGCGCGCGCTCGACGATCTCGATGGCCCGGTCCACGCCCGCGCAGAAGCCGCGCGGTTCGGCCAGCAAAACTTCCTGGGGAGCATTCATTTCAGTATTCCATCGCACTTCGCACCGACCGGGGCGTTTGAAACCGACGCGATCCATGCCAGCGACCGCCGCGCAAGGGCCTGTGCCGGCCGCGCCGCCCCGCCGCGCTGGCGGTGTCCCCCTTCCCGCGCGCAGCGCGAGAGAAGGGGGAAGCGGCGAAGCCGCACAGGGGGATGATTCACAGCACGCCGATCACGTGCACTTCGAAGGTGACGGGCTGGCCCGCCAGCGGGTGGTTGAAGTCGATCAGCAGCGCCTCGGGGCTCTCGGCGTTGCCCACCTGCAGCACCACGCCGGCGTAGGTGCTCATGCCGTCGGGCGTGCAGAACTCGACCACCTCGCCCACGTGGTACACGTCTTCGGGGTCGCCCATTGCATTGAGGAGCTTGCGGCCCACCCACTGCTGCATCTCGGGGTTGCGCTCGCCGAACGCCTCGCCCCGGGCCAACTCGAACGTGGTGCGCGTGCCCTCTTCCAGGCCCAGCAGGCGCTCCTCCATGGCCGGCGACAGCTCGCTGTTGCCCAGCGTCAGCGTGGCCGGCTTCTCCTCGAAGGTGTTGATCACGTTGCCCGCCGGGCCCGCCAGGCGGTAGTGCAGGGTAAGAAAAGAGCCGGGTTGAACGGTTGCCATGCATGCCTCTATAAACTGGCCCCATTTTACGGTTGGGCTTTTTCGCCCCCCTCGCCATGGCGCTCAAAGACCTTCCTGCCGACGCGCAGCCGCGCGAAAAGCTGCTCGCGCGCGGCCCGGCGGCCCTCAGCGACGCCGAACTGCTGGCGCTGCTGCTGCGCACCGGCATCGTCGGCAAGGGCGTGCTGCAGCTGGCGCAGGAGCTGCTCGACGCGCCGCGCACCTGCCCCGAGACCGGCCGGCCGCTGGGCGGCTTCGGCGGCATCGCCGGGCTGCTGCACGCCGGCACGGCGGACCTGGCGCGCATCAAGGGCCTGGGGCCGGCCAAGCGCGCCGAACTGGTGGCGGTGCTGGAACTCGCCCGCCGGGCGCTGGCCCAGCAACTGGGGGAGCGCCCGGTGTTCGACTCGCCGGACGCCGTCGGCCACTACCTGCAGCTGCACCTGGCCGCCAAGGGCCACGAGGTGTTTGCCGTGCTCTTCCTGGACAGCCAGCACCGGCTGCTGGCGCTGGAAGAGCTGTTTCGCGGCACGCTCACGCAGACCAGCGTCTACCCGCGCGAGGTGGTGCTGCGCGCCCTGCACCACCAGGCGGCCGCCGTGGTGCTGGCGCACAACCACCCGAGCGGCAGCGTGCGCCCGAGCCGCGCCGACGAGGCGCTGACGCAGACGCTCAAGGCCGCGCTGGCCCTGGTGGACGTGCGCGTGCTCGACCACGTCATCGTCGCGCCCGGCCAGGCGCTGTCGATGGCGGCCCAGGGGCTGGTGTGAGCCTGGGCCGCGAGCGCCTGCAGGGCCTGGCGTCGCTCGCACAGGTGGGCCGCGCCCTGCGCGCGCAGCGCGCACGCGCGGCCGCCGAGGAGCAGGCCGCGCGCGAGCTGGCGGCGCGGCGCGAAGCCGAGCGGCACCTGTTCACACGCAGCGTGGGCGCGGTCCAGGCGCTCAAGCAGCGCAACCTGGCGCACCCCGTCCCGCGCCGGCCCGAGCCCTTGCCGCGCCAGCACTGGCTGGACGAAGAACGCGTGCTGGTTGAGGCCATGAGCGACGAGTTCGACGTCGCCACCCTGCTCGACGCCGACGACCAGATGAGCTACCGCCGCCCCGGCATCGGCACCGACGTGACGACGCGGCTGCGCGCCGGGCACTGGGCCATTCAGCGCCAGCTCGACCTGCACGGCCTGCGCGTCGACGCCGCGCGCGAGGCGCTCGGCGCGTTCATCCGCAGCGCGCACAAGAGCGGGCTGCGCTGCGTGCGCATCGTGCACGGCAAGGGCCTGGGTTCGCCCGGCAGGACGCCGGTGCTCAAGAGCCGTGTGCAGCGCTGGCTGGTGCAAAAGCGCGAGGTGCTGGCGTTCGTGCAGGCCCGGCCCATGGACGGCGGCGCCGGGGCGCTGCTGGTGCTGCTGCAACCGGTGGCGCACCGGCCGGGCGCGGGCTGACCTGTCCCGCATCCAAGCACCGGAATTTTGAGCTTTTTATGCCTCCAGCGCTTGTCTGCATTGGGTTGGCAGCTATTCTTTTATAAGCATCACAAGCGCGCGAACGGGTCCACCAGGGAGGCGAGCGACGGCGCGTTCGGGTCACCCGCCGGGCCCGGCGCGCGGTGTGCGCGCTCCGGCGGTTCCTTCACGGGCACAAGCGGCAGCGGCGGCATGCTGCGGCCATAGACGCGCTGCACGCGCTCGCCCAGCCCCGGGTGCGAATCGAGCCGGCCGGCCAGGCGCGCCGCCCAGTGGCCGCCCAGCACCAGGCCGGCGGGGGCGTCCACCAGCAGCATGTGCTGCACGCTCGGGTGCGCCAGGCCGCCGCGGCGCGGGCCCGCCTGCGCGGCCGGGCCCTGCGCCTGGCGCTGCGCCATCACCTTGCGCAGCACGCCGCCCAGGCCGTCCCGGCTGCGCGTCCATTGCACGGCGCGCGCGTCGGCCAGGTATTCGCGCTGGCGCGAGACGGCCGCCTTGAGGATCTGGCCGGTCAGCCAGCCGGCCAGGCCGGCCAGCATGATGGCCGAGCCGAACCACCAGGCCAGGCCGCGCCGCTCGCGCAACTCTTCGCCGAAGTTGTAGACCAGCTCCAGGCCGAAGACCATGCCCGCCAGGCGCATCTTCAGGCGCGTGTCGCCCTCGTGCAGATGGGAGAGCTCGTGCGCCACCATGCCCTGCAGCTCCTCGCGCGTAAGGTGGTCGAGCGCGCCCTGGGTGACCGCGAGCACGGCGTCCTGCTCGTCCCAGCCGGCGGCGAAGGCGTTGATCGCGTCCACGCGCGGCAGCACCATGATTTCGGGGCGCGGCATGTGCGCGGCGATGCACAGTTCGTCGACCACGTTGGCCAGGCGCTGCTCGGCATGCGCCAGGCCCGGGCGCAGTTCGCGCGCGCCCACGCGGCGCGCAAGCTTGACGCCGCCGGCGCGCAGGTTGGAGGTCTCGACCCACCAGCCGCCCAGCACCAGCAGCAGCGAAACGCCCACGTTGGCCACCAGGAACCCCGCCGGGAACGGCAGGCGCACCGGCAGCAGCGCCGCCATCAGCCACCAGGCCAGCACCAGCGAGGCGTGCACCGCCAGCACCAGCAGCACGGTGGCGACGGCAAAAGCCAGCAGCAGGCGCCGCGTCTCGCTGCGCGCGTCGTGCTGGTGGTCCCAGAAGCGCATGCCGCCCTTTCGCTAGGGCTTGGCCGCCGCTCCAGGGAACTGCACGCGCGGCGCGGCGCGCTCTTCCTCGCTGCGCGTGGACTGCAGCATGGGCGCCTCGGCGAACCCGGCCAGGCGCGCGACGACAAGCGCCGGGAACTGCTGGGCCGCGGTGTTGAAATCCAGCGCCTGGTCGTTGAAGGCCTGGCGGGCGAAGCCGATGCGGTTCTCGGTGCTGGCGAGCTCCTCCGAGAGCTGCTGCATGGTGGCGTCGGCCTTGAGCTCGGGGTAGGCCTCGGAGACCACCATCAGCCGCCCGAGGCTCGCGCCCAGCAGCCCTTCGGCGGAAGCGAGCGTGCCGAGCGCGCCGGCGCTGGTCGGCGCGGCACGCGCGGCGGCGGCGGCCCCCTGCGCCTGGTTGCGCGCGGCGATCACCGCCTCCAGCGTGGCGGCCTCGTGCTGCAGGTAGGCACGCGCCACTTCCACCAGGTTGGGCACCAGGTCGTGGCGGCGCTTGAGCTGCACATCGATCTGGCCGAAGGCGTTGGCGATGCGGTTGCGCAGTTCCACGAGCCGGTTGTAGGTGGCCACCGCCCACCACAGCAGCGCGGCGCCCAGCGCGAGAAGTACCCAGCCGGTCGTGGTCATGTCGCTCTCCCCTTTGAATGCTTTGGATGCGGCATCTTAGAACACACGACAAAAATATCAGAAAAAAACAGCCCTAGCGCTTACCCCATATAGCTTTATTGCTATTCTATTTGAAGCTACTCCGCCGCCTGGCGCAAGGTCACCACCACGGGCCGCGCCAGCACTTCGCGCAGGCCCCACCAGCCGGCCAGCAGCGCCAGCACGGCGCCGGCCAGGCTGCCGGCGACCGGCACCAGGGGCGAGGCCGTCCAGGTAAAGCCGAAGACGTAGTGCGCCAGCGCCCAGCCCACGGCCATGGCAACACTGCTGGCCAGCAGGCCGGCGAGCAGGCCCACGCCGGCGAGTTCGGCGCGCTGCACCTGGCGCAGCAGTCCGCTGCCGGCGCCAAGCGCGCGCATGATGGCGAATTCGCGCGCGCGCTCCTCGCGCGTGGCAGTGACGGCGGCGAACAGCACCACCAGCCCGGCCGCCAGCGTGAAGGCAAAGAGGAACTCCACCGCCCGCACCACCTGGTTCAGCACCCCCTGGATCTGCACGAGCGTGGCGCCCATGTCGACGTTGGTCACATTGGGAAAGCGGCGCACGAGCTGGTTGTCCCAACCCCGCGTGTCGGGCGCGCGGTACGCCGCGAGATAGGTGATCGCCACGTCCTGCATGGCGTCCACCGGGTACATGACGAAGAAATTGGCGTGCAGCGAGCCCCAATCGACCTTGCGCAGCGAGGTGATGCGCGCCTCCGACTGCACGCCCCCCATGTCGAAGCGCAGGCGGTCGCCCAACTGCAAGCCCAGCGTCTTGGCCAGGCCGTCCTCCACGCTGATGGCGTCCGCCTCGCCGGGCGTCCAACGGCCGGCGACGACGAGGTTGTGTGGCGGCTGCTCGGCGCTGTTCGAAAGGTTGAATTCGCGCTCCACCAGGCGCTGGGCGCGGTCGTCGGCGTAGTCGCTCGCCTCCACCGCCTTGCCGTTGATGGCCACCAGCCGGCCGCGGAACATGGGGTACCAGTCGTAGCGCGCGACGCCCGCCTCCTGCAGCAGCGCGCGAAAGTCCGGCGCCTGGTCGGGCTGGATGTTGATGACGAAACGGTTGGGCGCATCGGGCGGCGTGGCGTTGCGCCAGCTGGCGATCAGGTCGGTGCGCAGCAGCACCAGCAGCACCAGCGCCAGCAGGCCCACGGCCAGGCTGCTGACCTGCACCACCGCGTACACCGGGCGCGCCGATATCTGCCGCGTGGCCAGCACCAGCCAGCGCGGCGCCGTCGCCTCGTTGACGAGGCGGCGCAGCAGCAGCACGGCCAGCCAGCTGAGCAGCGCGAACAGCAGCACCGCGGCCGCGAAGCCGCCGCCGGCGATCAGTCCCAGGCGCAGGTCGCGCGCCACCACCAGCAGCAGCGCGGCAAAGCCCGCCACGCCCAGGCCCAGCACGGCGAGCGAGGCCGGCCGCAGCGCGCCGACTTCGCGCCGGATGACGCGCAGCGCCGGCACCCGCGCCAGCTGCAGCACCGGCGGCAGGCCGAAGGCCAGGAGCAGCGTCATGCCGACGCCCACGCCCAGCAGCGCCGGCCAGACGCTGGGCGCCGGCAGCCCGGCCGACACCAGTCCGGCGAGCAAATAGACAAAGGCGTGGTGCACGGCGTAACCGAGGGCCACGCCGAGCAGGCTGGCGATCAGCCCGACCAGGGCGAATTCGGCCGTGTAGCTGGCGGCGATGCGGCGCTGGCTCTGGCCGAGCACGCGCAGCATGGCCGAAGCGTCGAGGTGGCTGGCGGCGAAGGCGCGCGCCGCCAGCGCCACCGCCACGGCGGACAGCAGGGCCGCGAGCAGCGCCACCAGGCTGAGGAAGTTCTGCGCGCGCTCCAGCGTCTGCTGCATTTCGCCGCGTCCGGATTCGAGCGATTCGACGCGGATGCCGCGCGTGCCCGGCTGCTCCAGCCACTGCTGGACGAAATCCTGGAAGCTGCGCACCGGCCCGGGCGGGCCGGCCACCACCAGGCGGTAGGTCACGCGGCTGGCCGGCTGCACCAGGCCGGTGGCGGCCACGTCGGCGTCGTTGACCATGACGCGCGGTGAAAAGCTCATGAAACCGGCGCCGCGGTCGGGCTCCAGCGTGATGACGCGGGTGACGCGCAGGCTGGCATCGCCCAGCAGCAGCGCGTCGCCCAGGCGCAGGCCCAGGGAGTCGAGCAAGGGGGCATCGACCCAGACCTCGCCGGGCGCGGGAATTTCCCGCGTGGGCGCGCCCGGAGCGTCCAGCGCCTCGGCCACGCTGACGCTGCCGCGCAGCGGATAGCCCGGCGTCACGCTCTTGAACGCCACCAGCCGGCTGGCGCCGCCCTGCGCCTCGTCCGCGCGCGCCATGGTGGGAAAGCTCGCCGTGCGCACCGTGCGCAGGCCGAGCGCCTCGGCACGCTCGGCCAAGGCCTGCGGCGTCGGGTGGTCGCTCGCCACCACGGCGTCGCCGCCCAGCAGCTGCAGGGCATCGCGCTGCAGGCCCCCCTGCAGGCGGTCGGCAAAAAAGCCCACGGCGGTGAGCGCGGCGACGGCCAGCGTGACCGCGACCGTGAGCAAGCGCAGCTCACCCGCGCGCAAATCGCGCAGCAGGGTGCGCCAAGCCAGGCGTGCAAAGGAAAGATTCATGCCACTACCAAATAAAGAACGTCACGCCGACACCGATGCCGGTGCGGCCAGTTCCGGCTGCCACACGAAGCGCTCGGCCCCGGCGTAGCAGACGAAACGCCGGTTCGTCGCCCGGCCGATGGCGCACAGGCCGAGCTGTGCGGCCACGGCGTGGCCCATCTGCGTCATACCGCTGCGGGAAACGACGATGGGCACGCCCATCTGGGCGGATTTGATGACCATTTCGCTGGTCAGGCGCCCCGTGGTGTAGAACACCTTGTCGCCCCCCGGCATGCCGCCCGGCTGCATCCACATCCAGCCGGCAATGGTGTCAATGGCATTGTGCCGGCCCACGTCCTCGACGAAGTGCAGCAGCTCGCTGCCGCGAAAGAGCGCGCAGCCGTGCACCGAGCCGGCGGATTTGTACGTGCTTTCCAGAAGCCGCATGGCGTTCACGAGGCCGTACAGGTCGGCCTGGCGCAGGCGGGCCGGCGGCAGGCGGATGCTGCCGACTTCGTCCATCAGGCCGCCGAACATGCTGCCCTGGCCGCAGCCCGTGGTGACGACCCGGCTGGCGGTGCGCTCTTCGATGCGCTCGATGCCGCGCCGCGTCTTGACGGCCGCCGCGCCGACCTCCCAATCGACGGTGATTGAGTCGATGTCGTGCACGGACGCCACCAGGCGCTGGTTGCGCAGGTAGCCGAGCACCAGCAGTTCGGGCTCTGCACCGAGCGTCATGAGCGTCACGAGTTCGCGCCGGTCAACGTACACCGTCAATGCCCGCTCGGCAGGGATGTGCAGCGGCTCGGCTTCGCCGCGCTCGTTGATGGCGCAAACCGCGTGCGTCAGCGGTGCGCGCGCGGCGGTCAGGCGCGGAAGGGGGTGGATAGCGGAGTCGTTCATGGCGGCGCAACGTGGTCGCCTAGCGTAGCGCCAATCGCGCCGCGCCGTTCGGGCCGCCGTACCCGGGCCGCTTCAGCGCGTGGCCGTGGGCGGTGTGGGCGCGCCCGTGCTCGGCGGGCTGGTCGCGTTGCCCGGCGGCGAATGGGCCGCGGAGGCCTCGATCGGCTTTTGCTCGGGGGGTGTATAGCTGAATGGCCCGGGGTCCACACAGGCCGGCAGGGGTGCTGCGCCGGCCGGTCGCGGCTGCCCGAAACGCGCGGCGATGCGGTCTTGCACCTGGCACAGGCGGTAGGCGTCCACCTGGCCCGACCACTTGGCACGCGCAGCGCTTTCGGCGGCCTTGGCGGCGGCCTCGGGCGTGGGCGGCGGCAGCTTGGCCCAGGCCGCGCCGGCCAGCGCCCAGCATGCGAGAGGAAGGAGCATCGCTTTCATGGTTCGCCTTTCAGGTCCGGGCGGGCGTGGGGGCAGCGTCCGGCAGCGCGGACGCCTCGCCGCTGCGCTGGGCCGGAATGCGGCCGGCGCGGATATCGTCGGCCCACAGCTTGTGGTGTTCGTCGGCCCAGCCTTCCGTGACGTAGCCGTCCTTCATCGCCCGGTAGGCACCGCGCATGCCAACCGTTCCCATGTAGATGTGGCCAATGATGAGCGCCACCATCCACAGCGCCAGGCTGGCGTGCAGCATGTGCGCCAGCTGCATGTGCGCGCGCAAATCGCCCACACCGGGAATGAGCTTGTCGAGCACCAGCCCCGAACCGACCACCACGACACCCGGAATGGTGATGCCCCACCAGAACAGGCCCTTCTCGCCGGCGTTGAAGCGGTGCGACGGGACTTGCGCATCGCCGAGCATGCCACCGAGCCGGGTCAGCCAATGGAAATCGGCCCGGTTGGCGATGTTGTCCTTGACGAACGTGAGAATGACGATGGTCAGCGACACCGCGAACAGGGGCCCCATGAAGTTGTGCACGTATTTCAGGGCATACGCCAGCCAGCCGGCGATGGACAGGCCCAGTACCGGCAGCAGGAAGAATTTTCCGAACGCAATCACCAGGCCCGAGGCCGCGAGGACGATAAAGGCAAAGGCGTTGGCCCAATGGGCGGCACGCTCGAACGGCGTGAAGCGCTCGAACTTGCGCGGGGAGTCGGGGTGCTCGCGTCCCAATGGACCCTTGGTAACGAAGAACAGCGCCAGCGCAAGGACCACGATGGCCAGCAGGGCCGCACCGTACGGCAGGATCCAGCGGTTGCGCACCTGGCGCCAGGCTTCACCCGCGTTCGTTTCGCGCATGAAGGGATAGTCCACAAACTCCTGGATCAGATTGCCCGCCTCGGGCGCCTGGCTCGCCGGCAGGCTGGTGTAACCCGTGGCTCCCTGCGCCACCTGCCGCCACATGGGGGCGTTGTTGCCGGGCTGGACGCGGGCGCGTTCACCGTTCGTCTGCGCGGCGTAGCCCGTCTCGTTGCTCGCGTCGGGCTTGACGTCGAAGATGTTCTGGCTGCGCACGGCGGCCGTGGCCGGCCGGGTGAGCGGTTCGGTCAGCACGGGGGCGGCGTTGCCCACGGGCCCGGCCTGCGCGGCAGCGGTGGGCTGCGGCGCGTTCGCCGGCTGCTGGGCCAGCGCCGGCACCCCGGCCAGGGTGGCAGCCAGCAGGAGCGATGAAAGGGTTGGATGCATGGGCCGCCTCCGTCAAGGGATGCGCGAATAGTCGTTCTGCCCACGCTGCATGCGGGTGCGCAGGTGCTGCTCCCAACTCGCCTTGTCGCCCGCCTGCCAGCCCGCATCGACAAAGGCATTCTTGGCCCCGGCGTAGGGCGCAGTGTCCAGGTCGCCCCGGTTGGCCTGCGGGCGTTCGCCGCACGCCACCAGCCCAGCCAAGCACAGTGCGGCGCACAGGCCGAATCCGAAGCGTTTCATGATTTGGCTCCTTCCGCCGGTGCCTGGCCTGCCTGGCGCGAACCGTACGCCGTGCCCCAGCCCCAGACTTCGGCACCCTTGCCGCGCTGGACAACGCGGGTGCGGAAGATGTCGGCCACCACGTCGCCATCACCCGCCAGCAGCGCCTTGGTGGAGCACATCTCGGCGCACGCCGGGAGCTTGCCTTCGGCCAGGCGGTTGCGGCCGTATTTTTCAAACTCGGCGGGGCTGCCGCTGGGCTCGGGCCCGCCGGCGCAGAAGGTGCACTTGTCCATCTTGCCGCGCACGCCGAATGCCCCTTCGGAGGGAAACTGCGGCGCGCCAAACGGGCAGGCATAGCTGCAGTAGCCGCAACCGATGCAGACGTCCTTGTCGTGCAGCACCACGCCTTCGTCGGTGCGGTAGAAGCAGTTGACCGGACACACCGCCATGCACGGCGCGTCGCTGCAGTGCATGCAGGCCACGGAGATGGATTTTTCGCCCGGGATGCCGTCGTTCAGCGTGACGACGCGGCGCCGGTTCACGCCCCAGGGAATCTCGTGTTCGTTCTTGCAGGCGGTCACGCAGCTGTTGCACTCGATGCAGCGCTCCGCGTCGCAAATGAACTTCATTCTTGCCATGGCTAGTCTCCCGTCACTTATGCGTTGCCGGGCTCAGGCCCGCTCCACGTTGCACACCGTGGTCTTGGTTTCCTGCATCATGGTCACGGAGTCGTAGCCATAGGTTGTCGCCGTATTGACGGCCTCGCCGCGCACGACGGGGTGCGCGCCGGCCGGGTAGTACGCCAGCATGTCCGCCCCCTGCCAGCGGCCGGAGAAGTGGAACGGCATCCAGCAGGTGTCGGGCCCGACGCGTTCCGTCACCAGGGCCTGGACGTTGAGCCGGGCCCCGGTGGGGGAACTGAGCCAGACGCGGTCGCCGTTGCGGATGCCGCGATCGGCCGCTGCCTTGGGGTTGATCTCGACAAAGGCCTCTTGCTGAAGCTCGGCCAGCCAGGGGTTGGAGCGCGTTTCCTCGCCCCCGCCTTCGTATTCGGTCAGGCGGCCCGAAGAGAGGATGAGGGGGAATTTCTCGTACACCTTTTCCGCGACGTTCTTGTCCTGCAGGCTTTTGTAGAGCGTCGGAAGGCGCCAGAAATTGCGCTTGTCGTCGTGCGTCGGGTACTTCTCGACCAGGTCCGGGCGGGTGCCGTAGATCGGCTCGCGGTGCTGCGGAATCGCGTCCGGGAAATTCCACACCACGGCACGCGCCTTGGCATTGCCGAAGGGGTGGCAACCGTGCACCTTCATGACGACGCGCTGTATGCCGCCCGACATGTCGGTTTTCCAGTTCTTGCCTTCGGCCTGGGCTTTCTCGGCGTCGGTAAGGTCGTTCCACCAACCCAGCTTCTTCAGCAGCACATGGTCGAATTCCGGGTAACCGGTGGTGATCTCGGCGCCAGCGGAATGCGATCCGTCCTCGGCCAGGAGGTTGACGCCATCCTTCTCGACGCCGAAATTGGCGCGGAAATTGCCGCCGCCGTCCATCACATGGCGCGAGGTGTCGTAGAGGTTCGGCGAACCCGGATGCTTGAGCTCCGGGTTGCCGTAGCAGGGCCACGGCAGGCCGAAATAATCGCCGGCCAGGTCGTAGCCGGTTTCCTTGTCCTTGCCGGCCTTGGCGCGGAGCGTCTTGACATCGAAGACGTGCATGTTGCGCATGTGCGCCTTGAGGCGCTCCGGGCTCTGCCCGGTGTAGCCAATCGTCCAGGTGCAGCCGTTGATTTCGCGCAGGATGTCCTCGATGACGGGCTCGTCCTGGCCCTTGACCTTTTGCAGCTTGTAGTTCTTCACCAGCTCCGGGCCAAAGCCGAGCTTCTGCGCGAACTGGTACATGATCATGTGGTCGCTGCGGCTCTCCCAGAGCGGCTCGATCACTTTCTCGCGCCACTGCAGCGAGCGGTTGGACGCCGTCACCGAGCCGCTCGTTTCAAACTGCGTTGCCGCCGGCAGCAGGTACACGGCACGGTTGGGGTTCAGATCCTCGGGCTTGCCGGGCATGGCGGCCATGGCGGCCGTGGCCGAGGGATAGGGGTCGACCACCACCAGCAGGTCGAGCTTGTCCATGGCGCGTTTCATTTCCAGGCCGCGCGTCTGCGAGTTCGGCGCGTGGCCCCAGAAGAACACCCCGCGCAGATTGGAATCCTGGTCGATCAGCTCGTTGTTCTCGAGCACCCCGTCGATCCAGCGCGAGACGGTCAGGCCCGACTTGGTCATCATCCCGGGGTTCGCAAAGCGCGCCTTGATCCATTCGTAGTCGACGTCCCAGGCCTTGGCGAAGTGCTTCCACGAACCTTCGGAGACGCCGTAATAGCCCGGGAGCGAATCGGGGTTGGGGCCGATGTCCGTAGCGCCCTGCACGTTGTCGTGCCCGCGGAAGATGTTCGCACCGCCACCGCTCTTGCCCACATTTCCCAAGGCCAGTTGCACGATGCACGAGGCACGCACCATGGCATTGCCGATGCTGTGCTGCGTCTGGCCCATGCACCACACCAGCGTGGACGGGCGGTTCATGGCCATCATCTCGGCCACGCGCGCCATCTGCTCCTCTTTCACGCCGCAGGCATCTTCCACCTTGTCGGGCGTCCATTTGGCCATCACGTCGGCCTTGACCGCCTCCATGCCGTAGACGCGGTCGTGGATGTACTGCTTGTCTTCCCAGCCGTTCTTGAAGATGTGGTACAGCAGGCCGAAAAGGAAAGGGATGTCGCTGCCCGAGCGGATGCGCACGTATTCGTCGGCCTTGGCGGCCGTGCGCGTGAAGCGCGGGTCCACCACGATCATCTTGCAGCCCGATTCCTTGGCATGCAGCATGTGCAGCATGCTGACCGGGTGCGCCTCGGCGGCGTTCGAGCCGATGTACAACGCGCACTTGCTGTTCTGCATGTCGTTGTACGAGTTCGTCATGGCGCCGTAGCCCCAGGTGTTGGCCACTCCGGCCACCGTGGTGCTGTGGCAGATGCGTGCCTGGTGGTCGCAGTTGTTGCTGCCCCAGAAACTGACGAACTTGCGCAGCAGGTAGGACTGCTCGTTGTTGTGTTTGGACGAGCCGATGAAATACACGCTGTCGGGCCCGCTCGCCTTGCGCAGCTCCTGCATGCGCGCACTGATCTCATCGAGCGCCGTGTCCCAGGAAATGCGCTCGTACTTGCCATTGACCAGTTTCATGGGGTAGCGCAACCGGTACTCGCCGTGCCCGTGTTCGCGCAGCGCAGCGCCTTTTGCGCAGTGCGCACCCATGTTGATCGGCGAGTCGAACACCGGCTCCTGGCGCGTCCAGACGCCGTTTTCCACCACCGCGTCCACGGCGCAGCCCACCGAGCAGTGCGAGCACACGGTACGCCGCACGACGATGCCGCTCTGGCTACCGGGTGCCGCAGCGCCGTCCGCGGCATCGGCCTTCTTGACCAGGCTGAGCTGCGCGGCCGCGAGGCCCGCGCCCACTCCCAGGCCCGATCGGCGCAGGAACGCGCGCCGGTCCATGGTGGGAATCGCCTGGGCGAGGCCGCGCCGCAAGCTGTGGACAAAAGGCGATTCCTGCCCTGCTGCCACGGCAGGGGCGGAGTTCTTCCGGGTCAACAACATGCTGGGGGCTCCGTCAAAGTTGGGTGGAGCGGTAATAGCGCTTGACGTGGTCGGACAGCCAGTAGCCGCCGCCGCGCGCGGGCGGGGGCGGCGCCTGGACCGCCACGGGGGCCGGCGCCTGCGCGCGCGGCAGGACGGTGGCCGCAACGGCAGCGGCGCCCACCGTGGTGGCCCCCGCGAAGAATCGGCGGCGCGAAGCCTGGGGCGTGGAATCTGGCATGCGGCTCTCCATCAGGCGGGCAATCGGTATGAAACGGCGTGCATACCCAGTCTAAACCGCTCGGAGGGAGCGCGCACAGGGGAAACCCTTAACTCACCCATTTGTCCATCGCCATGCGTTGCCCACGGATGGCGCGCACACCGGAACGCGCTTTCAGGCTTCCAACATGTCGAAGCCCTGGGTCTCGACAACGACGAACGCCTCTGTGAACAAGGCCAGCGCACGGTAGAAACGCGCCTTCGGGTGGGCGGCCAGCACCTGGCACTGCGCGGGCACCCAGGACTGGACATGCGCGGCAAAAAAACGGCTCTGGCCGGCGAGATGGCACACGGCGCCGTCGTCCCCCGCGATCAGGTAGCGCATCACTTCGAAAATGCAGCCCACGTGGTCTTCGGGTTCGGACATCGCATCGCTGCGCGCCAAGCCGAGCGCCGCCATGTCTCCGCGCAGCTGCGCCAAGGGGCGTTCGTTCAGGAAACCGCTCAGGTAGTGCGAGGCGTACAGATAGACCTCGGGCTTGCCCAGGCCGCCGAACAGCGCGTCGTACTCGGCGGCCAGCGCCGGGGCATCGCATTCCCGCGCCGCGCTGACCAATTCCTGCCAAGGCGCCTGCAGAAAGCCGCCGGCCGCCGGCGCCTCGGTGGCCGCTGCACGCAGGGCCAAAAGCTGCTCCGCGTCGGGTGGGGCGTAGTAGAGCTGCGCGAGAAGGCCGTAGATCTCGGCGCGGGCGGTTTCTTCGTCCAGACCGGCGCCAGGCGCAAGAACCAGTGGCTGTTGGGCATTCATAGATCGGTCACCTTGCGCTCCTGGCCCGAGGAATACAGGTCGATCACGCGGCAATCGCTGCACATCTTGAGGCGCTCCAACGCTTCGCCCTGGAACATGGCGTGCCCGGCGAGCCGCCCCAGCATTGCCTCGATGGCCTTGACCGTGCCGAACGGCGTGCCGCAGCGCACGCAGGCGTAGGCCGCCACCTCGTTCAGGACGCGGGTCTGGCTGCGTTGCGGCGTCACGTCCAGCCGGGCGTGCAGGCCGATGGCGTCCTCCGGGCAAGTACTGGCGCACAAACCGCACTGCACGCAGTTCTTTTCGATGAAGCGCAGCTCGGGGCGCTGGGGGTTGTCGAGCAGCGCACCCGCCGGGCAGGCCGACACGCAGCTCAGGCACAGCGTGCAGCGGTCCTTGTCCACCAACACCTCACCGAGCGGGGAACCGCGCCCCGGCAGCTCTATGGCGCGGCCCCCTTCCCGAGGGCTCGGCGCGGCGGCGAGCAAGTGCTCCAGCGCCAAGTCCAGGGTGGAGCGCTTGTGCGGCGCGGCGCCGAACCGCGCCACAAGCCCCAGGGCTGGGCGTGGCGGATGCAGCGCGGCGCGCAGGCCCGCTTCGAGATCCGCATGCGTGCGGCAGCGCAGCAGCTGCACCGCGCCCGGCGGATAACCGAGCTCGGTGGCCACCGGCAGAACGCACGCCGCCCCCCAGGCGAGCGCGCTGAGCCACAGCTCCAGACCGGTGCTGGCGGTATGCCACAGCGCCAGCGGAATGCAGTGGGCCGGCAGGCCGCGCGCCACGCCGAGCTGTGCCGCCCGGCCCAGTTCTTCCACCAGCGCCTGGCCGCGCTCCTGGCTGTGCAGCAACAGCACCGGGTCGCGACCGCCGGCGGCGGCATAGTGGGTGAGCACCGTGCGCAGGCGCAGGCCTTGCTCGGCCAGCCCCGGGGCGCGGTAAGCGAGTGCGCCCGTGGGGCATACCGTGGTGCAGGCACCGCAGCCCACGCAGAGGTGCGGCTCGACCTGCACGCGCTGGTGCCGCGCGTCGCTTGCGATGGCTTCCGCCGAACAGATGTCCACACAGGCGCGGCAGCCCACCGTGGTGTTGCGAATGTGTGCACAGATTTTCGGGTCGTAGGCAACGAACCGGGGCTTTTCAAATTCGCCCACCAATGCGCGCAATGCCAGCAGCGGCGCAAGCTCGCTGCCGTCCCAGCGCAGGTATCCCTGCGGCAGTGCATGCTGGTTGAACGTGGGTGTGGCGCCGCTGCCGCGCAGGTCGAGTACCAGATCGAAACGCTCACTGCAGGGCAGTGGCGGCCGTTCGAAATCGATCGCTCCGGCGGCCTCGCACACGGCCACGCAATCACGGTGCGACCGGCAGGCTTGCAGGTCGATCTGGTAATCGAGTCCGATGGCGCCCTCGGGGCACGCACGCACGCACGCGTTGCAGCGTGTGCACAGGTCGAGCGAAATGGGGTTGTCCGCCTGCCACGAAAACTCGAAGGCACCGAGCCAACCCTGCAGGCCGGTGGCTTTGCCCGAAAGCACCGGGTAGCGCCGCTCCTGCATGCCGCCGGCATTGCCCGGGCCGGTGGCGAACAAGCGGATGTCGAACTCCTCGCCCATCAGCTGCGCCGCGCGCTCCGCTGCGTCGAGCGGGCCGAGCACCAGCAGCTTGCCGGCACTCTGAAAACCGACCGATGGCACCGGCTCCGGCTCCGGCAGACGCGCCGCCGCCAGGAGCGCCGCCATTTTGGGCGCGGCGCGCGGCGCATCCTCGGCCCAACCCGCCGTTTCGCGGATGTTCACGAACCGCAGCGGGGAAATGGCGCCCTCGGTTCGGGCCGCCAGCTCGCCAAACAGACGCCGCTCCTGGGTGCACGCGACGAGCACCTCCTCGCCGCTGCGCACGGCCGCCTGGAACGCTCCCGCCTCGCGGCGGCAAAGGTTCGTATGCTGGCTAAGGGGCTCGCCGGCCGCTGCCGCCAGGACCGAAGTCTGGAGGGGCATGGTCCGGTTGCAATCGCAAATGAGGGTCGGCATAAGGCGTCTGGCTGGCGGTGGTGTGCACAGGTGCGGACGGGTCGTCCGCTTCCCTGAAACCGGGCGGGCTGCCTGGCAACTGTGCCACGTCTGGCGCGGCCGGGTCCGTCGGTGGGGTATCGGCGGCTTCCGCGGTCGGCGCGGCAAGCGCCTCCTTGGGTTCCTGCTGCTCCTCGCCCCAACCAAGAAAACGCGCGCTGGCCAGCTTGCGCACGGTGGCGAGCGGCATCGGGTCGGCGACGCTGTAGTCGTCGATGTAGGTATCGAGCCCGTCCATGCGGTTGAAATGCGGGTCGCGGAACAGCTGCTTCATCGCCAGGTTGCGCACATCGGGGGACACGTTGCGCGCGGCAAAACGCGAAAAGTCATCGGCCGGCGTGAGCGCCTGGGCCTCCTCCAGCGTAGGCGCTGGGGGAGGCGCGGCAGTCACCGGGCCAGCGTCCGGCGCCGCCGCGGGCGGCGGGGCGGGCGGTGCAGCGCCCGCCGGAGGTGTCGGCTCCGGCGCCGGTCCGCCTGCCAGGCGCGACGCCTGCTTGCGGCGCGACCAGCGGCCGAGGAAACCGTCGCTCACACGCCCCCCTTGTGCTTGCCGGTACTGACGGACGCCGGGTTGCCGAAGCGATCGGTGAGTGCCTGGAAACTCTGCGGCCTGCGGCGCCTGCGCGGCTCGGGCTGGTAATGCTGGTCGACAAACTCTTGCAGCCAGCCGAGCACCTCTGCGTCGGCGGGCAGCTGGTCGACCGACTCCTGCGCATCGAGCCAGCGGCCCGCGTCGTGGTAGCTCAAGCTGACCGCCACCGGGCGCGCCAGCGGTTCGCCGTCGGCCTGCGGCACTTCGTCCAGGCGCCACAGGACAAACCAGCACGGGGCCGGCGAAACGAGGTTCAGGTGGTAGCCCTCGGCGTCGTCGCGGAACAATTCCACGCGCAGCGCAGGGAAAAGCCAGCGCGCCTCCACCCCGGATTGCAGCAAGGGCCGCGGCTCGGTGCCGAACGTCGTCTGCTGCGGCAGGATTTCGCACGGGCTCCAGCGCCAGGCCTGCCACCGGCTTTGCGGCCCCTGCACCTTTGCACGGCGCATGACCACCGCGACATCGATCCCAGGCCGCGCGGCGGGCGTCATTCCCATCGCAGCGCCGCCAGGTCGTGCACGAAGACGGGGTAATTCATCCACAAGCCCTTGAGGCCCTTGCGGGCGACGGTGCTGATCTGCGGCGCGAAAATCCAGGCGTTGACGGCGTCGCCCGCCAGCGTGCGCTGGATCTGCGCAAACAGCAGCTGGCGCTCGCGCGCGCTGCTGCTGGCGGCATGCCGCTCGACCAAAGCGCGAAACGCCGGGTTGTCATACCCAAAATAGTAGCCCGGATCGGCGTATATCTGGTAGTCCAGCGGCTCCACGTGGTTAATGAGCGTCATGTCGAAGTCGCCCTTGAAAGGCCCAGCCATCCAGTGCGCCCAATCGCCCTCCTGCGGCGTGACTTCTATGCCGATGCGCGCCAGCGCGGCGACGATGAGAGGCGCCCCCGCCCGGGCGTAGGGCGTGGGCGGGAGCGTCAGGCCCAGCTTGAGCGGCAGGGCCACGCCCGCCTCCTGCATCAAGGCCTGCGCGCGCTGCGGGTCGTAGGGGTACAGCCCCGCAAGGTGCACATAGCCCGGGTCCGTGGGCGAGAAGTGGCTGCCGATGGCCTTGCCACGGCCGTCGAGCACTTCCTGGATGAAGCGCTCGCGGTCGATGGCGTGCGCGATGGCGCGGCGCACGCGCACGTCGTCGAGCGGTTTGCGGCGGTTGTTCAGGGCCAGCATGCCCTTGCCACTGGATGCGCCTATGAGCACCTGGTAGGCGCTGTCCGCCTGGAAATGCGCGACGGCCTGCGTGGCGATGTTGAAAAACACATCGACTTCGCGCGCCTGCATGGCCTCGGTCTGTGCTTGCGGCTGGTTGATGAAGCGAAACAGCACTTCGGGGATATGCACTTCGCGCGCGCGGCGGTAGCCGTCGAACTTGCGCAGGGTGATGCTGTGGCCGGGCTTGCGGCCCTGGAAAACATAGGGCCCTGTGCCGACGGGCGCCGTGGCCGCGCGCGCCGCGCTGGCCGGGTGCAGCACGACGGCCGGTCCTTCACCGAGCCGGAACAGGAAGTTGGCGTCGGCATGGTGCAGGCGCAGCACCAGCGTGTGGCTGTCGGGCGTCTCGATGCCGGCGATGTTGTCGAACAGCGCCTTCTTCGACTTGTTGGTCGAACCCGGCGCCATGGCGCGCTCGAAGCTGAAACGCACCGCTGCGGCGTCAAACGCCGCGCCGTCGTGAAAGCGCACGTCCTTGCGCAGGGCAAAGCGGTAGCTCAGTCCGTCGGGTTCGATGTGCCAACTGCTCGCCAAGAGCGGGGTGGTGGCGCCGCTCTCCTCGATCTTGACCAGGCCCTCGAACACGTTGTAGTGCACCACTTCGCCGATGGACGCTGCCGGTGCGATGGTCGGGTCCAGTCCGGCGGGCTCCAGCGACAGGCTGAATACCACGCGCGCTGGGTTGCCCTGCGCGTGCGCCACACCCGCCAGGCCGGCCACCGCCCACAGCAGCGCCCCGAGCAGATGCTTGCCCAGCTGCCACATGTCTGCCTCCCTTTGACTTTGACGCGCATTGCGCGAACTACAAATTTCTTTGAACCGCAAGTCCGTTTACAAAATCTGACATAGTGTGCCACCGCCTGTTCCCCCGTGCGCATGCTTTTGCCCCTTTGAGCCATGACGACCCGCCGCCGCCTGTTACGTGCTCCGAACCGCGCCCTGATCGGGCGCGCGGCGGCGGTGCTCGGCCTGGCGCTTGCGATCCTGTTTCTCTGGACCCTGAGCAGCGTGTACGAGCAGCGCAAGCTCATGCACCGCCACCAGGCCGAACGTGAGTTGCAGACCATCGGGCGCCTGCAGGCACAGGCTGTGGGAGACTGGCGCGCCAGCCGCTTGGCCGACGCCAGCGCCCTGACGGACGACAGCCTGTTCGCACAGGCGGTGGCACGCTGGCGGCTCGGCCCGGATACCGACGGCAGCTCGGCCGCGTTCGTGCAGGAGCGGCTGCGCATCCTGCAAGAGCGGGCGCGTTACAGCGTGGTGTCTTTCGTCGCGGCCGACGGCACGGGCGCAGACAGCAGCAAGCCGCTGCCTGCCGAAGAGCGCCGGGCCCTTGCCGAGGCGATCGAGCGCGCCGCGCCCACCGTCGTGGAGCCGCGCCGCGCCCCCTATTTCGCGTTCCCGTTTCTGAGCCTCATGGCACCCATCTTCGACGGCGCACGCCCGCTGGGCGCCGTGTGGCTGGTGGTCGACGTCCGCACCAGCCTCTACCCCTTGCTCTCCCCCTGGCCGACCGCCAGCGAAACCGCCCAATCGGTGCTCGTGCAGGCCCAGGGGGACAACGCCGTACTGCTGACACCCATGCGCAACCAGGACCGCCTGGAATCCGCGCCCGTGGTCTCGGCGCTGGTAGCGGCCAACCCGGTGGTGCAGGCAGTGGCTGGAGCGCGCGGCCTGTTCTACGGGCGGGACGAGCACGGCGCGCCCGTCATCGCCGTGATCAACGCCATTGTGCAATCGCCCTGGTTGCTGGTGTCCACGATCGAGGTCGAGGAGGCATTCGGCGGCGCGGCGCAGCGCGAACTGCTGGTGCTGAGCCTTCCGGTCAGCGTGGCGCTGCTGGTCGCCGGCCTGCTGCTGGGCGGCTGGCAGTGGCGCGCGCGCCGGCGCGAAAGCGCACTGAAGGACAAGCTGGCCCAGAACATGCAATGGCTGGAGAGCGCGCAGAAGGCGGCCCTGGTCGGCTACTACGTGTACGAACGTGCGGGCGATGCTTTCACCCTCTCGCCCATGGCGGGCGAGCTGTTCGGCCTGCCGGCCGAGACCTCCGTGGCGCGCGTGCAATGGCTCGCCCAGGTGCACCCGGAAGACCGCCCCCAGGTGCTGGCGGCCCTGGACGATGCCTTGCGCGCACGCAAAGCGCTGCGCGTGCAGTACCGCGTCATCGACGGCAGGAACGAGCGCTGGCTGGACATGTGGGGCGAACACGACGCGCCCAGCGTGAATGCGCGCATGACCGGCACGGTCCAGGACATCACCGAGCGCCAGCTCGCCGAGGCCAAGCTCGGCCGCTACCGCGCGGCGCTCGAAGCACTGGTGCGCCAGGACCCCATGACGGGGGTGGCGAACCGGCGCGCGCTGACGGAGGCGCTGGCGTCCGAATGGCAGCGTGCGGCGCGCAGCAACGACCCGCTGTCGGTGCTGATGATCGACGTGGACCATTTCAAGGCCTTCAACGACCGCTACGGCCACCTGGCGGGCGACGATTGCCTGCGCAAGGTGGCCAAGGCGTTGACGCGAACCGCCACGCGCGCCACGGACCTGGTGGCGCGCTACGGCGGCGAGGAGTTCGCGGTGCTTCTGCCCGGCACCGGCCGCGCCGAGGCCCTGGCCATCGCCGACAAGCTGCGCCTGGCGGTACGCAAGCTCGCCCTCGTGCATGCCGCCTCCGGCGTGGCGTCGGTGGTCACCATCAGTGTCGGCGTCGCCACCCTCCAGGTGCGCAGCGACGGGCGCGGGCACCCGGGCACGCAGGTGGGCGCGGAGCGCGAATGCGAGGAGCTGTTGCACCGGGCCGACCAGGCGCTGTATGCCGCCAAGGAAGCCGGGCGCGACGCCGTGGTGGCGTATGCCGAGCCGCTGTCGGAATCGGCCGAGGCCGGCAGCGCGGAAGGGCCTACGCCTTCGCTACCGCCACCGCGCAGTACTTGAACTCGGGGATCTTGCCGAACGGGTCGAGCGCGGCGTTGGTCAGCAGGTTGGCAGCGGCCTCGCGGTAGGCAAACGGCAGGAACACGGTACCGTCGGGCGTGCCATCGTCGCGGCGCAGCACCAGCGCAACCCGGCCGCGGCGCGAGGACACGGCCACGCGCTCGCCCGCCACCAGGCCCCGCCGCGCCATCTCGGCGCCGTTCATGGCGGCGGTGGCCACCGGTTCGAGGGCGTCCAGCACCTGGCTGCGGCGCGTCATGCTGCCGGTGTGCCAGTGCTCCAGCAGCCGCCCGGTGATGAGCACCAGCGGGAAGTCCGCGTCGGGCTGCTCGTCGCCGGGCAGCAGGCCGGCGGGCACCAGGCGCACACGGGCGCTCGCGGTCGGAAAATTTTCGGTAAAGACAATGGGCTGGCCGGGGTCGTCCTCCGACAGGCAGGGGTAGGTGACGCTGCCCTCGCGTTCCAGCCGCTCCCAGGTGATACCGGCGTGCGAGGCGTCCATGGCGCGGCGCATTTCCTCGTACACCGCGGCCACGCCATCGTGGGCGCCGGGGTAGTGCCAGCAAAGGCCCATGCCGGCCGCCACGCGCTGCAGGATCCACAGGTCGGCGCGCGCGTCGCCCGGGGGCGCGACGGCACGGCGGCCCAGCTGCACCATGCGGTCGGTGTTGCTGGCGGTACCGGTCTTTTCCATCCAGCTGCTGGCCGGCAGCACGACGTCGGCGAGCCAGGCGGTTTCGGTCAGGAAAATGTCCTGCACCACCAGGTGCGAGAGGCTGGCGAGTGCGTGCCGCGCGTGGTTCAGGTCGGGGTCGCTCATGGCGGGGGTCTCCCCCCTGATGTACATGCCGCGCCCCCTTTGCGGGGCGTCCTCCCGCGCCCCCGCCCGGGGCCTGATTTTGACCACCGGGTAGCCCGGGTCGGGGGCCCGCGCCCCCCCCCCCAAAGCCTCCCAACCGGCGCGC
>Ga0066256_1001005_pt1 | contig 45501 bp, 47 predicted proteins | sample ThiBio_1000_biof_FD_87107 | JGI IMG/M metagenome (GOLD analysis project Ga0066256, IMG submission 87107) | Wastewater bioreactor microbial communities from Cape Town, South Africa - Thiocy_expt_1000_biof (version 2) | ecosystem: Engineered > Bioreactor > Thiocyanate-remediating >... | reverse complement strand
AATTTGCGGAGACAACCTTCTGGTATATCGCAGCAAATTTTTTAGTGGATAAAATATTTGTAAATTTAAAGACGGGTGATGAACCCTAAAAAATCCTAAGCTGTCAGATCAAACATTAGCAACTACAAATAATAATACAGACGTTTCTTTTTCACCGAATTCTAATTGGCTCGTTTCCTCAAGTTATTCTTCTATTAAACTTTTGTCGCTTTTAACTGAAGAGTTATTAGAGCTTCCAACCGAAGATAACAGTTACAGAAAAATAGTGTTTTCTCCTGATGGAAAATGGTTATGCAATGATGTTTACAATCCTAAAAAGATTTGGAATCTTTCCAACCAAAGTATTTTTGAATTTCTTAAAAATGAAAGGCAAATTTTAAAAATCAGTTTTTCCCCTGATAGTAAATGGATACTTGTCAATACTTTCGAAGGTGTCAAGGTATGGTCTCTTGATGATGGTAGGTTACTTGATTTTTCAAAGATTTACAAACATATGAATAATGCATATTTTTCTCCTGATGGAAAACTTTTGATAATTGGAACCAATGATGGAACTTATAAAATAGTTTCTCTCGCAGAAAATATATCCATTGACTTTTTAAAAACCGAAAAAGATATTCAACAAATATTCTTTTCTCCGGATGGAAAATGGATTGTTTTGAAAAATCGGGATAGCATAAGCAAATTATATTCCACCCCAGATCGAAAATTTATTGATCTTCTAAAAGATGAAAAAGATATTCAGCAAATTTCTTTTTCACCAGATAACAAATGGTTTGTAACAAGAACAGGTAAAAACTCCACTAGAATTTGGTCTATTGATCAACAACTAAAATATACTTTCTTGGAGGAGTCAACAGGCATAAAAAACATCCATTTTTCATTAAATGGAAAATACGCCATTGTAACGAACGGGGAAATAGTTGACAAAGTATGGTCACTTCCAGAAAATAATAATTATGTTATTCTAAAAGATGATTCAGGCATTAGTTCCTTTGACGTTTCGCAAGGCGAAAAATGGCTTGTAACCAAATGCAAAAATGGAGTTAACAAGGTCTACAGATTCCCTCAAATGTGTGAAGACTCTTTTTTTATTAATCACAATTACACCCCTCATACTTCAAGTTTTTCTCCTGACGGAAAATGGTTGATTACAAGCGAAGGAGGGTATAGGCAACAAATATGGGGGTTAACTGAAAAAAGAATAGTCCATGGAGGTAGAGACTTTGAGAAAATTGACTTTTCACCTTCTTGTAAATTAGCATTGATTAAAACTATTTTTGGGCATATGATTTTGGAATTACCAGGGTTAAATTACCATAAAATATTCAACAGCGAAAAATACATCTATGGTTCCGTATTTACAAATAATGATGAGGCTCTCTTAATGGCTGATAGCGGCAGAATTAAACTATACGCTATTTCTGACAGCAAATTTACCGTTCTTTTGCCGGAAGAAAAACCAATTCTATTTGCATCATTTTCTTTAGATGGAAAATTTGCGCTAATTGAAACAACAGATCAAATGGTAAAAGTAGTAAGTATACCAAATGGCAAAATAATGAGTGTATTAAAAATCAAAGATAATATAAGACGCGCAGACTTTTACTCCGATGGTAAGTGGTTAGTTATAAGTAGCGAAGATGGATTGAAAAAAATTTTTGATTGCACTACTGGAAAATCTCTGATTTTCTTGAATAATGAAAATAATATTAAAAACGTGAATTTTTCTTCTGATGGAAAATGGCTAACGACTATAAATTTGATGGGATCGGGAAAAATATGGTCGCTTGAAGAAGGGAAATTTTATGACTTTTTAAAAATGGAAAAAAATATAGAAACCATAACCTTTTCCCCGGATAACAAATGGCTTTTAACAAAAAATAAAGATAGTATTTGTAAGATATGGTTACTTTCTGAAGGAAAGTCGTATGATTTTTTGGATCATGTCAATGCGAATAATATTTTCTTTTCTCCAAAAGGGAAATGGTTGGTATATTGGCTAAAACACAAATGTGTCACTATTGATTTAGAAAAAAAGAAGATTATATCATCTGTTTGGCTAAATAAATTTCCTACCGAGGCCAAAATTTTTTCAGAACGCTGGCTTTACATTGCTTGTGGTAATATCATTTCAAAATTCGATTTAAAGACCCAATTAGGCAATATCTTCTCATATGGAGATGGAGGTTCTATGCAGTACACTTATGAAGAGATAGAAGAATGGATTAAAACATTTGGTGATAAATATCTATCTCCCTTAAGCAAGGACCTCGTAAAAAAATACAATATTAACACTATACCCTAAATTCCCGTATTGGTAAATGGCAAAAGTTGTTGGTATTCGCGGATTTCTAACATCCAAAATTCTGCAAAAAGATATTGTTCATAAATTCAACGGGGCGTTTAGGTTCTCTGCAGTTTCGACCCAAGCAGTAATATCTTAGTCTTTGCTTAGTTAAATCTAGGTCTTGCAGATATAATACAGACATGTACTATAGGCACCCCTCACACTGTATAAAACAAGCATCGGCAGGCACAAATGAAGTACTATTGCTAAATAAAATTACCAAACATACAAGAGTGTGACACAACCACACAGTTGATAGTAGCACTACAGCTCAGTACCAACAAATAATTTAATGGATATAAAACAGCTACCTTCCAAACTTCTTTTTCAATACACTCAACGCATCTGTAAAACTAGCCTGCGATAAATCGGGCTCTTTCTTTTCATGTCTTCTTTGAGATGGATTATTGCCCCTGCGTTCATTATGTGCCGGTATTTCCTGCGTTTGCCTGATGGATAACGCTATGCGTTTGCGTATCATATCCACTTCAAGCACTTTCACTTTTACCTGGTCGTTGAGTTTTAAAGCCTCGTTGGGGTCGTCAATAAACTTATGTGTTATTTCAGAAATATGCACCAGTCCATCCTGCTTAACGCCAATATCTACAAAAGCGCCAAAACGCGTAATATTGGTTACTATACCCGGTACTATCATACCCACCTGCACATCATCTATCGAATAAATATTAGCGAACTCAAATTGTTGCAGTTCACTTCGCGGGTCAAGCCCGGGTTTTTGCAGTTCTTTTAAAATATCATTAATGGTATGTTCTCCGAACTGCTCACTGATGTATTGTTTGGCATTGATGTTTTTTACTACCGTTTCATTACCAATGAGCGACTGAACCTCCACCTTATTATCAGCTGCCATTTTTTCAACCAATGTATATGCTTCCGGGTGAACAGCGCTTGCATCAAGCGGATTATTCCCTTTTTTAATACGTAAAAAACCTGCGCACTGTTCGTATGCTTTTCCTCCCAAACGAGGCACTTTCAGCAATTGGCTCCTGTCGGTAAATCCGCCATTTTCATTGCGGTATTTAATAATATTATCAGCGAGCGTGCTGCCAATACCACTTACATACGCCAGTAAATGTTTGCTTGCTGTATTCAGGTTCACGCCTACCTGGTTCACGCAGCTTACAACGGTCTGATCAAGCCGCTCTTTTAACCTGAACTGGTTAACATCATGCTGGTATTGACCAACGCCAATGCTTTTAGGATCAATTTTTACAAGCTCTGCCAGCGGATCCATTAATCGCCTGCCGATACTAACGGCGCCGCGTACTGTAATATCCTGGTCAGGAAATTCTTCTCTTGCTGTTTCAGATGCTGAGTATACAGACGCGCCGTCTTCATTCACTAAAAATACTGGCAGTCCGAGGTTAAGCTTTTTGATGAATTGCTCTGTTTCCCTTCCAGCCGTACCATCACCAATAGCAAATGCTTCTATACGGTAAGCATCAACGAGGTGCCTGATGGTATATTCCGAGCTTTGCAGCTTTCCCGGTTCATGCACATAGATCAAATCATTTTTTTTAAACTCACCTTTCTCATCTAGGCAAACTACTTTACAACCGGTTCGGTAACCTGGATCTATCGCCAGCACTCTCTTACCACCCAGCGGGGCACTCAGTAATAATTGCTTTAAATTTTCTGCAAAAACATTGATCGCTTCCTCATCTGCTTTTTGCTTAAGCATCGTTCTGAACTCCGTTTCCAGCGCGGGTTGCAGCAAACGCCGATAAGAATCTCTTACCGCCTTCTTTACATGTACACTACTTTCGTTCATGCCTTTTACATATAATCCTTCTACCAGGGGGAGTGCGGTTTCTTCTTCAGGCTCTATCGCAATGCGTAAAATACCTTCCATAAAACCACGCAATACTGCCAGCGCACGATGAGAGGGTACTTTTAATACAGGTTCGCTGTAATCAAAATAATCTTTGAACTTAATACCTTCTGTTTCTTTATCTGCAATAACCTTACTGCTTAAAGCTGCTTTATCTTCAAACAACTTTCTCATTTTAGCACGCACCTGTGCGTCTTCGTTGATCTGCTCCGCTATAATATCTCTTGCGCCCTGCAAAGCTTCTTCAGGGGTTTTTATTTTATCGCTAATAAAGGTTACGGCAAATGCATTAATATCTTCATTCTTTTGTTCCAGCATAAAAACAGAAAGTGGCTCTAAGCCATTTTCCCTTGCCGTTTGCGCCTTGGTTTTTCTTTTGGGCTTGTATGGAAGATAGATATCTTCAAGCTCAGCAAGTGTTTTAGCATTATCCAGTTTTTCCTGTAATGCTTCCGTCATTTTTTCCTGCTCGGTAATAGATTTTTCTATCGCGGTTTTTCTTTCGGTAAACGCTTTCAGGGATTTCAGCTCATCTTCTATACCCTGCACCGCCACTTCATCCAAAGCGCCGGTTTTATCTTTACGGTACCTCGCTATAAAAGGTATGGTGGCTCCTTCATTCAATAAAGCAATAACAGTTTCAACCTGTTGCGGTTTTATAGATAATCTGTCCGCTATTATAAATGCAAATTCTTTCATAAGATCGCGAAACTAAGGAGATGTTTTGAAAGAAAAATTTGAAAATAAAAAAGGATCACTTTACAGTAATCCTTTTGTGAACCCTATGGTACAAAACTCGAACCACTTTTTAGCGGATTTAAGGCTGCTAAGTGAATTTTAAAACGCTTATTCGATTGATCTAAACGATTTCCATTTACTGTCACTTTGGCATATCTTTAACAGCCGGAACTGTAAATTCCTCTATCTAAAAAAGGTATATATGTAATTCTGCGGGGTCCAACATTGGGTCATTTCTGCCAATATGTAGCATTATAAGTTAATTTACTGGTTTGGGCTGAAAATTGCCAACATTTTAGTAATAAGATAACAATTAAAACAACGCATATGACAGTAGCAGAAAAAATCATTAAACCTAACAAACCCGGCATTTTCAGGACTATTTTCCTTTATACGGGTCAGGGTGAATCTACTCTCTTAGTAATCCCCACCGGCACAACCGTTGAAGATTATAATTATGTTTTAATTGATAGCGACAAGGACAATGAAGAAAATGAAATTGATCTTATTGCTCTATTTAAGGATCTTTTCAAAACGAGCGGAGAACTTAGCTTATTCATTAATACCCATCCTCATAATGATCACGTAGGTGGTATCAAGGAGGTTTATGATGAAATCGGCTTTAAAGAAGTCTGGCACTCAAATCATAAGGCTGGTGGTAAGCATAAAAAGAAATATGAAGATTTTATGTCGGTAGTTAAAGCAGTCGGGAAAAGCAATGAATATTTTATTTTAGGCACTAATGACCTTAATAAAATCAGAACATCGGCAAACAAGGAAGTTATCAAAAAACTCGGTCTGATAGACTACCAGGTATTATCACCGGCGGAGTATCTATGCGAAGAAATAGAGGAAGGTACCGCTGATGAACGCGATAGAAGAATTCATGAGCAATGTGGTGTAGTGAAGTTCACTTACGGCAAAGATGCTAAGAGTATAATGATCACTGGGGATTCCGATAAAGAAGCATGGAAGGAACATATAACCGACTATCATAAGAAAAATCTGCCCTCCCATGTACTCAGTGCCAGTCATCACGGATCAAGAACTTTTTTTAAGGAAAACGAGGAAGATAAGGATCTATATGAGGCACATATAAAGGAAATCAATCCAACCTACTTAATAATTAGTGCACCGAAACAAGAAGATAGTCCACACGGGCACCCGCATGATGATGCGATGGAGCTCTATAAAAAATATGTCGATGAAGAGAACATATTCCACTTAGGTAAGAATTACGAATCTGTGATTGTAGACATTGATTCAGATGGTAACATAGAAATAACCTTCGATAAAGAATTAGTAGAAGAGTACGGTCAAGGAAGTAATGATGATGGAGACGATAGTGATAAAAACAAAAACTATAGCTCTATTTACGTTGGTTCCCAAACATCTAAGATTGATAACAGGCCCAACGGTTAAAGATGCAATGGTTTAAAAAACACCCGGAGTTTCTGCGTGATGAAAGCACAAGGCTGTCCAACGACAGCAATTATAAAGAGCGGCACCAGTGCCGGGACAATTTATTTATTTCTCACGGAGATATACTTGTTCGATTAGACAAGGTTTATCGCTATCCTGTGCTCATTGTTTATCTGGATGCAACACCCTTTGTATTGCCTGCCGTTTTCCCATTGCAGCGTAATCTTACCAAAGAAGAAGTTGATGCACTAGCTGCAATGGACATGCCACGGTTATATGAAAAGATCAAACCAGATGTTCACTTTTACTACCAACTCAGGCATCAAAATGGATCGGGTGAAATATGCTTGTTGGAAAGAGAGAATTTAGAACAAGGCAATAATATCTACGGAATCACCACGATATTGAAGAGATTGCGCGATTGGCATGCCGGTCACACAACAGGCAATTATCCTCCAGACAGTGAAGAAGTGGATTATTGTTCGCATTTTAATGTCATCAATGAAGACACCAAATACATCTATAATGAAACCTTTCTAAACCTCGACCTAATACAGGGTGATTGTTATGCGGTGCTTTATAAAGATCTGCACAGGAACAACTATATTTCATTTTCAAGACGGATTTATCTGGGTACTTTCATAGATGGCATCCGTAATAGCGGCCTTATAGATGCTACTAATATAAACTTGCAAAAACACTTCTACGACGAGAGAATTCAAACTTCACTGGACTTGATAAATAAGCCCGCTGTTGTCAATGAATTAATCAAAAGTAACCGATTATTGAAGGCCCAATGGTTTCATATAGAAAAAGAACCAGCGCCCTTTCAGACATTTTCTGAACTTGTAGCCATTATAGGAAATGGCGATGCGAATGAAGGAACGGATCGGCTTGTCACAAGCTGCCAGGAAACGTTCAGTAATATTCAGGATTTCTTTTATCTCGCTCTCAGGTTCCCAAATAAAAAAGGATTGGCAGAATTCCAATTATTCAAGATCTGCAGACTGGAACAACCACCGGAATATATAATACAATTGGATGCACACGACCGGGTGACAGAAATGGTGAAGCAGTATGGCCGGGTTGAAGCAATCAGGTGCGAAAAACTAACCGAAGAAACATACCATCAGCGCAACAGCAAAAGGGCAGATTATGATATTCTAAAGAATCAAGCGGTGAACATTTTAGGTGTTGGCGCAATTGGCGGCGAAGTGGCTGACTGTATGGCCAAAGCTGGAATAGGTTACATTAGCTTGGTGGACGACCAAAGGCTTAGCGCACATAATGCAATCCGGCATATTGCGGGGATTGATATGACAGATGAGTTCAAGGTGTTTGCAGTTGCAGAACAGCTCCGTCAACACAACCATTACATTACCGTCCATCCTTTGCCTTTTAACCTATTTAACTTTGAATACCACTATTTACCTGACCAATCATTATCTATTTCTACTGTCGCTGATGATTATGTTGAATTGTTTGTTAATGAACAAATGGTTGTAGCCAATCGGGTGGTATTTTATGCCAGGACATTGCGTGGGGGGAAAGTAGCTCGCATATTCAGGGTTATTCCCGGTAAAGATGCGTGCTTTTATTGCCTGAGTTTATATAGAAATGAGAAAAAGGAGTTTATTGACATACCTGAAGACGCCGACTACCCTACGCTGAAAAACGAATGCAATAACCCCATTCGCCCGGCCAGTGCCGCTGATATGAAATTGGTGGCCTCCCTCGTATCTCGAATGGTGATTGATCATTTGCAAAACGGCGCATCTGAATTTAATCACTGGATATGGACTTCGGAAGAAATTCCTTCAACGTCATTGGTCAGAGCAAACTCGATGCACAATCATTTTATAGCACCGCATTCCGGTTGTCCCTATTGCAATAACCACCAGAAAAAAAACTTGTCCATTCCAGCGCGGGTGCTTGAGTCTATGCAATCGCTTGTTAGCCAAAATCCTTTGATTGAAACAGGCGGTGTGCTTGCTGGTTATACTGATGAAGAAGGTAACGTGGTTGTCACTCATGCTTCAGGTCCCGGACCTAAAGCCGTTCAATTGGCAACAAGGTTTGAAAAAGACGTCGAATTCTGTCAAAAATTTCTTGATGACCTTTTTATCAACTCTTCCAGGAAATATGTTTATGTAGGCGAATGGCACTCACACCCATCAAGAGAAAATAGCCCAAGCGGTTTGGATATTAAAAGCCTTTCCGAAATATCAGTCGAAAAGAATTATCTCACTGATAATCCTGCAATGATAATTCTCTCTAATAAAGGCAACCCCTCATGCACATTCCATCCCGCAGGGAAAACGTATTATTTTACTGAATTGAATATTAAAAATGACTAGCTCTATACTGTAATGTTTAAGAATATATATTTTTTTCGTGCTCGCTTGTTTCCAGCTTTAATAACATCTATTCCACTGTTGATTTTTTACAAATAAAATTATAGCCGTGAAGTATGCTACAGCATTGAAAAGTATATATGATGTGTTACCGCTGATTACTCATTTAGGATTATCCACTGCAATTATTTTTTTACTCGTGCAAATCAATCGCCTTGTTGCTAAAGAAGTCTTCCAGCGTTGGTATTTTCGTGATGAATTATATATGCCTACAACAAATCATTTGCTGATCAATAATACTTACTATCCACTAACCATAAAAAATAAAATCAGAGATAAGATTGCTGCTAAATTTCAGATTGACCTCCTTGATGCAGTCGAAGAGCAACAAAAACATGAGCAGGCAAGGAAATTAATAGTTACAGCCGTGTCGCAGATTAGAAATTCGCTGAGAGGAAACGCTATGCTCCTACAGCACAATATCGAATATGGTTTTTGGAGAAATTTGATTGGCGGCAGTCTCATTGCCTTATTTTTCGCTGCTATTATAATTTGGTATGGTTACAATAATAATTTTTCAGATCAAATCACCGTTGGTCTGATTTGCTTTATTGTATTTTTGATCCCGATTGTCCTTAGCAAAATGATCATTCGTTATTATGGAAAATATTATGCTAAGGTTCTCTTTGAGCAATTTTTGAGTCTACAATAGGATAATGAAAAAACGAAGAAAGGATTGTGGACATCCAGAAACACAAAAATGATAACAGCAATGCTTTTCAGAGATACCCTGTCCACATTTGAGGAAATGCCTCTAAGGCCGCTGCTCGAAAATGAAATCTATAATCTAATACAAAAGCAAATACCGGAAGGTTACGGCGAACTTTCGACTGAAGAGATGGCCGAGCTGATCGCTTTTCGTTTCCTCGAACCCAGCAAAAACAAAAACCGTAAAGCTGGCTTCTACTTCCAACCTCTATCCGTTATCAAGAATGAAGGTGGTACAGTTAACGAATTTCCGTCAGTTTCAATGGTAAATACGGACACCATTACTTATTGGTCAACCCGATTAGAACAAACGAACCACCCTGTCCTTGCCGCACGTTATGCTGGCTTGATATACGATATGAGCTTGCATGTTACTGAGTCAAATCCGCTTTTTTCGATTGGAAAAAAATACATTGAATCACTTTTAGACTTGGTAGAACAGAAGCTATATAAAGTTCCTATTTATGCAATAGGTAAAATTGGGAGGGCATTAGAAGTTGCACTCTCTTTAAATAATCCCGATTTGATAGAAAAATGTAAAATGGCCATTTTCGACTTAGAGCATGAAATTGCTTTTCCCGATAAACCGGGATTATGGGGATTCACATTTGATTTGCTGATCGGCGGTAAAAGAAAGCTGGTATCTGAAGAGGAAGAAAGAGCAATTGTCAAAGACCTTGAAGAACGGCTCGATAAAATGGTAATGGTGGACTCATGGTGTGCAGAATGCTCGGCTAAACGCCTGATGGGCTACTATTATAACAAAAAACGGCCAGAGGAAATTAAGAGAATAATAAATAGCTTAGAAACATCTTATGCTAATGCTACCAATGGGCTTGCTACCATTCAACAAGTACATTACACTGAGCAGCTCTACCAATTCTATAAAAAGTTCCAACTGAATGAAGAAGCAGATAACTATTTAAAAAAGCTTCGAGAACTTAGTAAAAAAACAGATAAGGACATGAAATCTGTATTTACAGAAATCCATATTCCAAAGGATAAAATTGATAAATATGTTGACCAAATCCTGAAAGGCGACAATACAGAAATTGTCTTTGTCAGGATCATTGAGACAGGTACTCCAAGGTTGGAGGAAGTAAAAGAAGAATTGGAGCGTTTATCAAAATTGGCCCCTTTTCAGTTTATTCTTTCAAGAGATATACTTGATAAAAAAGGTAGGCGTGTTGCCAAAGTACCGCCTTTTACAGAAGACCCCGAAAGTCATCTGGTTCTACATCTTTCAAACTCTATACGGATAGGCACTATTTTCCTGCACTTTATTTTTGAAGAAGCTATTAATCGGGAAATATTAACTATACATGAACTCCTGAAGTTTATGAATAAATCGTGTATTATAGAAAAAGATAGGTTTCCTATTTTTCAGAAAGGATTTGAAGCATATTTTAGCGGAGATTACTTGGTTGCAATTCACATCCTAATACCTCAATTTGAGGAAGCTATTAGAAATCTTGTTGAAATGAATGGTGGAAGCGTAATGATTCAAAAAGGCGATGCCTTTAATCTGAAAACCTTTGACCATTTACTTAATGACGAAATAATAACTAATGTTTTTGGCGAGGACAAATCACTTTATTTCCGGACATTATTCACTGACAAGCGTGGGTGGAATATCAGAAATAACGTGGCACATGGAATGCTTGATACAGAGCAGTTTTACAACAAGCAGAACATTGACAGAATTTTGCACGCAATTCTGTGCTTAGGTGTGGTACGTCTAAATGAAGATTAATAACGTCATTCACATTCCCGGTAGGGTTTAATAAATCTTTGCCAACAATTATTCTTGGCAAAATCTGTAAAATACCATCAATTAATGCCACAGTCTGTTGTCCAACCGGATAGCGGGTATGTGCTGTGGAAATCCGGTTTGGGCAAGTGGCTGCACCGCTTCTCCGCGCAGCGGCGTTCCGCCTACGGGGAAAGGAATGCCGATGCGCCGCCCTGGGAAGGCTTTAAGCGACCTTTATCGGTTGGGTAGTGAAGTTGTCAAGGTTGTGCAAGAAGCCCTTATTTTCGGTCATACCGTGACGGAAAAGGTTCCATAGCAGGGAACAACCCATTGGGGCGAGGGAAGAATTAATGTATAGGTCTTGCTTTTCTAATGCCTCAGCCAGTGAACAACTTGGGGTATTATCTGTTTCTTCGGATTGTTTCAGCAGTTCGCCATATACAGTTGTTATAAAGGGCAGGTTGGCGACCGCCTCATATTTTTCAGATTTCGGTTGCTTGATATTTCCAATGGTGGACAATAGCACCTGCCCCGTGGATTGGCTATTACCATAATCCATCCAGTACTTGGCTCGGTTACGGAATGCTCTGTAGTCATCCAGTTCGTTAAGGATTTCTGCAATCTCAAACCTTGCTTTCACGCTGTCCACGCAGGAGATGTAAATCGCTGCCTGTGCATGTTCGGGCAACCTGCCTAAGCTGTCTTTCCCAAATTTCAGGGTTTCAGCTTTCCAGTTCGTACCTATCCATCTGTTAGCTCGGTTTATCAGGGCGACCGATTTATATAGCCCTACCTCGCACTCGGCAAACCTTTGTCTGCCTAAATTGGCATCAGTTACTACGTCATCATCCCAAAGTCTGACAGCTAATCCTGCATGGCCTAATTCATTCAGGCTATAATTCATTTCTACCAATGCGGTTAGTACCTTTGAACCTGTTCCACCAGCTCCTATAAGATTTACTTCAATGGGGTTGGTGGGAGCGATCAAATCATTGTCTGTAAAATGCACCTTTATTTTACCCGTTTTCATATTAGTATATTTTTGATTGTCCTATCCGTTTTCTTTAATACGTCTTTTGGGAATGGCTCACCTGTTTTGCGTAGCTTCTTCCATAGGCTAACACAGTTACCTTGTATGGGGTTATGATTTTGCATCAGGTGGCTGAAATAGCTGTTAAAAAAATAGGTTTCCCATGCTGCTATAAATTCCTCCAATGACGCAGACTTTCTGATACTTACATCTACCGAACCCATACATACATTTCCATCCGCATACACATTGAAAAAGGGAGCATGGTAAAGCGGTGTGCGTTCGGTCGGCTTCCTGTCACTTTTCAAAGCGTAGATATATAATTTCTGCTTACTGGCTATCCAAAGCAGGGCGGGCACACTCGCTACGCCATTAGGAATATTCAATCCATCAATAAAGAAAAGGTTTTTGCTTGTTGCCTTTGTAAACCAGATTGCAAAGCCATTTTCAGATGGGTCTGTATAAAGGACATTTCCTGCTATAATGCTTTTAGACTTTAAGAAAGCCTTATTCCTTTCCTTTGTGGTGTCCAATGCTTTTGATAAATACTGTGCTTCCTTAACAGTCAAAGGATGTGCATTAATTGGATTGCCATTCCTGTCCATATCAAAATACTCTACATAAACCTCTGTATTCGTCCCTTTAGCTTCGTAAAAAACCAAAGCCGTTTTGGGATGATAAAGTGTGCCGATATTTTCCATTACATCTTTCATAGTAATTTCATTTAATGATTATTCAACAGGTAGCACAACTCACCTATCAAGGGAAATAACCTGTTTTCAAAATCAAGATTGCAATCAGTAATATTTGCTCCGCTAAATATTTTTACTATCGTTGGTTCTTCGATTGTGCCATATTCATTAAACTCATTATTGACACTTTCAGCAAGCGTTTCATAAAGCCATCCGTTAGCATTTGCTATAAAGGAGATATACTTGTTCATGCCAATTACCTCGTCTTCTTGTTCTGCATCATCATTAGCACACATGGCATGTTGGAAAACAGTTGTTGCAGGATAGTCAGTATATAGAGTGAAAAAGCCTTTTGCTATATTTAGACACTCCTGTTCAAAATCGTTCTTCGGTCTGAATGACTCTAGCCGTAGCGCAAACACATCAAGGCTTTTACGGTTAAATATTTTTTGCTCTACTTTATCACCGCACCATTTCGCTACCTTTAATTCTTCCTTACGGCTATCTAACTCGGCTTCATCATCCTGCTCTATCCAATCGGTAATCATTTCATACTGCCAATAGATGTAAGCGTCTTCCTGCCTGTAATAAGGTATATCAGCTATATGGTACAGGTAGGCAAAAACGGAAAACAGTAACAAGGCAATATTTTTGGTTTCCCTATTCCTCAGCATCTTGTATAGGGGTACAACAGGGATATAATAAAGCGTAGCTCCTGTATTGTATTGTTCCTCGCTAATGAAGAAAGTTTTTCCCTTATCATCCTGTACCAGTCGCAAACTATTCCAGTTCCTGACGTATCGCTTTAAATGGTTTTCTACTTCCCAAACGGATAGAGCTAAATTGTAGGGGAAGCCGAAAGCCCTCGTATCCATAGGCTCGAAACCATTGTAATGCCTGGCGACTGCACAAAGGGACTTATAAAAATCTGTTTCAATTTTCTCCGCTTCCATGCGAGGTTGTACAGATTTGATCTCCAGTTTAGGGAGAAAAGTTGTTTTCAGAAAAGCATTGGCAACATTTGCACCGGAACGGACTTCCGTTTGTCTTTGCCTATTTCGTGTGCATCCTTTGTGCGTTGTACCAATGCTGTGAACTCGCTCAACTGTTTGTACAGCTTTCTTTGTCTTTGCTTTTGTGGCATTTGAATGATGCCCGATATAATATTGTGCTGCATATTCCATTGCTTTATGTTTTAAGATTAACCTTTAGTTCCCATTACACTTTCAAAACGATACTGTACGGTATCTTCTTCTATGCGTGGTGCTGATATTTTAGCGGTAGTGAGTATCGGATAAGTATTGGCATAAAAGTTCATTACCGCTTCCACACTCCATGACGGTTCGGGGTCTGTTAGTCTTAAATCCGTTCCGTTTTCTGTGAGCAGGAAAACCCTGTCTAATTGCTTTGCTATTAACATGACCTTTCGTTTTACAGATTAATAATTCAGTTAATTGTCGCCTTCGGATATTTCAGGTACTTCTTCGTGGTCTGTTTCCTCCTTCGTATCTACATCTTCCCTTTGTGGTTCTTCATTCGCACCTGCCGTTGAAGTACCGCCGAATAAATCAGGTGCAAACTTTCCCGATAAAGCTGATTTCTTTTTGCGAATGGTTTCCGTCTGTTCGGGATAATCAGCCGGGTCAGGCACTTTCATCCATGCGTCCCTGTATTTTCCTTCTTTTTCCAGTTCATCTACTTTTTGCATCGCCTCTTTATACTTCTTTTCCTTAGCTTCCTTTTCCTTACGCTCCCCGTCTGCTTTTTCCTTTTCCATAGCAGATTGTTTCTTTGCTTCTTCCACCTGTTTCATAAAACCTTCCATATCCACCATTAAACCTGAAGCAATCTGCATAGGTGTTGTAATTCGCTCAAAGAAACCATTATCCAGTTCATCGGTAGTACCTCGCAGATTAAGTGGCGGTATTAATTTCCTTGCATTATCACCACATTTTTCGTTATTGAGCATGACCGATACTATCCAGTTATTTTCCGCTCCTTTACGTATAGTCAGTTGCAAGTCGCCTGTTATGTTCAATGCAGCCACATTGCTGAAAAAATTTGTTGTTTCCATTGTTCAATTTTTTTGATTAAATAGTTTCTGTACGTCCTGTACAATTTCATTTAAAGAGCCATCCCGACAGTCCCCACAGCATCAGGGCAAAAGCTGCCCACTTCAATATCCATTCAATGAAAAGGGTAATCAATCCCACGAAGTAGTTATCGAAATGCTGTAAGCCACCTAAGCCCCTGCGGTTGAATTGTCGCATACCGACAAATAGCTTTATTGCCAAACCGACAAAAAACATGGTTGGGAAAGGCATAGCCTGCAATAATTTTATTAATGCTTCCATAGCCTTGTATTTATGGGTTAAAAAGTAAGTCAATGGCTAATGAAAACTTATGATTAGGATGCTTCCGTATAGTGGTGTACAAGGTCATGCAATGCACCATGTATATAGCGACATGCCCATCAAACAGCTGGTCGGCAAATAATCTGCTCTGCTTGTGCATTCGCTTTCCGTACCTCTCTATCTTATTCCTGACTTCTTCGACAAAGGATAACCATGCGTCTACGGTTAGCAAGCCGTTTTCCCATTGATTTCGTGTTAACTGTTCATCCTCCTGAATGGTAAGGCACATACCGTTAACATATTCCAATAAAGCGGGAATTTCCTGTGGAAACAGTTCATGCAGTAACCTTGCTTTCTCTACATTTATCAAATTCTCTAAAGGTTTCATAATACCTGAGTTTAAAGTGAGTAATAAGGACAGGCAGACATTGCCGCCTGTCCTTTGGTTGTTAATTCAGCATAAGCACGTCTGCACCATCCTTTGCAAACTGATTACATAGTTCAAATGCCCTTTGTGCTTTAGCCTGTGCTGTACCACCCATTACAATGGATTGCAGTTTGCTTTCATCATCCTTGTAATTGCGTACATTCTGATAATAGCCTGTTACCGCATTGTATGCTCCGAACACAGTTCCTTTGGTAGTATTCAACTGTTGTGTATCTGACATCATTGCGTAGGCAAAAGCATCTTCAACGGTGTTTTTGAATACGGTTGACAGTTCATCCTCTGCATCCTTTTTAAGTGCATCCAATGTTTCCTTATTGGGGCAGAGTGCCAGTTGGATAAGTTTCTTCACTTCTGCATCACAGATACGCACCTTTGTCCATTGATTAAATATCCCTTCCAGTTGGGTACTAAGCTGGTTAGCCAATCCCATTACCTTATTGGCATTTTCCAAACGCTGTTTTGCACCTGACGTATGGCGGATACGTACTACGTTGGACATATTACCCAATGCTGCGTTAAGGGTGTTTTGACATACTATGCGTACAGGTGTAAAGGCTGCGGTAATGCTTCCCGTACCGTCGTGGGAAGTTGTCAGAAAGATGTATTTCTCTGTAATATCATCACCATTACCCACACGGATATAGTCAGGAAGTTTAGCAGTAATAAATATTCTTTCTCCGTTTCCTAATGCTCCTGCTGTTTCGTACAGGACGCCATCACCTCCACCTACGATAGCATCGAAAAATGCAAAGGCGTCTGCGTTCTGTACTATCTGATAATCCTTACCTACTACGCCAAAAACCGTATTGGTATCGGTACGCATGGTTGCGAAATTGTCAGGCAGTAAGATGTTTCCACCTTCTTTAATTTCACCATCATTGCCTATGCTGATGCCTGTGCCACGGGTATATAAGGGCGATTTGACAACCTCGAAATCAAGTCCTGCATATTTAATAGCCTCAGCACTTGTAGGATATTGTTCTACTACCTGTCCCAAGTTGTGCCATGCCTTTTGCTGTACACTAAAGAAGCTGTATTTGCCTGTTCCTTCGTTATAATTAAGATTATGTGCCATGATTGTAATTTTTAAAAGTTGATAAATGAAAATTGATTGTTAGAATGGCAAATCGTCTTTGCCATTGTTAGCAGGTACTGCGGAATTGTTACTGATACCACCTGCTTCGGTTTGAGGTCGCTTGCCACCTCCGTACAATTTGATTTGCGAAGTGTGAAAATTGAGTGCTGCATGTGCTTCGCCATCACCTCCGATCCATGCCCTTGCACTTACTCTGCCTGTGAGTTCTACCAGTGTTCCCTTAGTAAGAACCTTCGCCACATTCGTTGAAATCCAATAGGCGCAGTTGAAATACTCGGTGTGTTCCACTCGTTCGCCCTGTTTGTTACTGTAGCTGTCATTCACTGCTACGGAAAAATTCACTACCTGCTTGTCGCTCGGCAAGGTGCTGATTTGTGCGTCCCTCGTTAATCTGCCAATGATGTTCATGATTTTTAATTTTAATTGTGAAACCATTTTGTTTACTTTTTTTTCACCCGCCTGCCCTAAAAGCATTTTTCCAAAAGAAAAAACGGGAAAAAAGAAAGCAGCGACAGAGTGGAGACGGAGGCGCGGAGAGCTATAAGTCCCGAAGGGTGCAAGCGCAGCGCAGCATTATGCGCTCGTAGTAACGAAGGCGTAACTATCTTAGCTGCCTTTTTACCCGTTTCGTTGGAAAATGCAATAGTAGGCTGGATGGCAGTCTCAACCATATGGCGTTGATACAAGCTTAAACCATGAAGCATGAGGGGGATGTAAGGCGGCGAGGAACGAGCCGGTCACGATAAAAGAGTGACGGAAGTGAAACGTACCCTGGAAATACCCCGACCCGAAGGGACATGCCCTAACGGACACCTTTCTAAGATCATAATGGATAGATCCGAACATTGTAAACCGTCCTTTATTGATGCAGTAGTCAAATAATCTAAATCTGTAAAAGATTGGAAAAATTTGTTAGTTCCAAACCTAATCGTAATATTGCGATATAATTTACAGACATGGGAGCAACAAAGTCGGCAGAGTTTTCAGTAAAAGACAATACCATAGCAAAGATTGCTAAAGCATTATCGCATCCGGCACGGGTAGCCATTCTCAAAATACTTATAAAAAGGCAGGCTTGTATTTGCGGCGATATAGTGGATGAACTGCCATTATCACAAAGCACCATCTCACAGCACCTAAAAGAACTGAAAGAGGCAGGATTGATTAAAGGGGAAATAGAAGGCGTAACCATCTGCTATTGCATTGATGAAAAGCAATGGAAAGCAGGACAGATGTTGTTGAACGATGTATTCAGCAGCTATAAAAAAGTTGGCAGCAATTGTTGCTGATTTTTTTTTGATATATCTATCGTAATATTTCGATTGAGCAAGACTTAAAAATTCATATTATGCAAACAGAACAAGAGTTAAAAGACATCGTAAGGCAGAAATACAGTGAGATAGCCTTACAGGACAAAGAAACCAACGAAGTATCCTGCTGCGGTTCCACCTGTTGCAGTACCGAAGTGTACAACATCATGAGCGATGATTATACAGAGCTGAACGGTTATAACCCCGATGCAGATTTAGGCTTAGGCTGCGGCTTGCCTACACAATTTGCCAAAATTAAAAAAGGTGATACTGTAATAGACTTAGGCAGCGGAGCAGGTAACGACTGTTTTATAGCCAGGGCAGAAGTAGGCGAAGAAGGTAAAATCATTGGGATAGACTTTACACCTGCCATGATTGACAAAGCAAGAGCCAATGCAGAAAAATTAGGCTTTACAAATGTAGAGTTCAGGCAGGGCGATATAGAAAACATGCCCGTTGATAACAACACAGCCGATGTAATCGTAAGCAACTGCGTACTGAACCTTGTGCCCAATAAAGATGCAGTAATAAAAGACATCTTCAGAGTATTAAAACCCGGCGGACACTTTAGCATTTCCGATGTAGTACTGAAAGGCAAACTACCCAAAGCCTTACGGGAAGCAGCAGAAATGTATGCAGGTTGCGTAGCAGGAGCCATACAGAAAGACGTTTACCTTGAACTGTTACAAACAAATGGCTTTACCAACATCACCCTGCAAAAAGAAAAAGCGATTGTAATACCAGATGATATTTTAAGTAACTACCTCAATGCTCAAGAACTGCAACAATTTAAAGCGGGAAATACAGGCATATTCAGCGTAACCATGTACGCAGAAAAACCGGCAGAGGCAAAGAAAACCTGTTGCGGCCCTGTATGCTGCAATCAATAAAATCACAAAACAAAAAAATGTCTGCAATCAATTGTGCCCCGGCACACGAAAGAAAAAAACTAAGTTTCCTTGACCGGTATCTTACCGTTTGGATATTTGCTGCAATGGTGTTGGGAGTGGCAATAGGGTATTTCATACCCGCCGCCACGAGCTTCATTAATTCTTATTCCAGTGGCACAACCAACATTCCTTTAGCTGTCGGGCTAATACTCATGATGTACCCGCCTTTAGCCAAAGTGCGTTATGAGAAGATCGGCGAAGTATTTAAAAACGCAAAAGTATTGGGAGCATCACTGTTGCTCAATTGGGTAATTGGTCCAGTTCTTATGTTCATACTGGCAATTGTGTTCCTGCATGGCTATCCTGAATACATGATAGGCTTGATACTGATAGGTATTGCCCGTTGTATTGCAATGGTAATAGTATGGAACGAACTGGCAGAAGGTAACAGAGAGTATGCAGCAGGATTAGTAGCACTTAATAGCATATTCCAGGTGTTATTATACAGTGTATATGCGTACCTATTCATTACAGTATTGCCGCCGTTGTTCGGGCTGAAAGGTTTTGATGTAAACATAACCATAGCACAAATAGCCGAGAGCGTAGCCATCTACTTAGGTATTCCCTTTGCCGCAGGCGTATTGAGCCGCTTTGTACTGGTAAAGTACAAAGGAGAAGATTGGTACAGCAAAAAATTTATACCGCTTATATCACCTGTTACACTCATTGCACTGTTATTTACAATCGTAGTCATGTTCAGCCTAAAAGGCAACCTGATTGTACAGATACCTTTGGATGTTGTACGCATAGCCATACCATTAGCCGTTTACTTCGTAATCATGTTTTTAACCAGCTTCTTTTTAGGCAAAGCATTGGGGGCAGACTATTCAAAAAATGCTTCCATCGCATTCACCGCAGCAGGCAACAATTTTGAACTGGCAATAGCAGTAGCCATTGGCGTATTTGGCATCAATAGCGGACAGGCATTTGCTGGTGTTATAGGTCCATTGGTAGAAGTGCCAGCACTCATAGGATTGGTAAACGTAGCCTTTTGGCTTCGCAGGAAATATTATTTAAAAATAGTAACACAATAAAAAATGAAGATTGCATTATTCAGCGACATTCACGCCAACCTTCCTGCATTGGAAGCGTTCTTTAAAGACCTTGACAGCCGGAAGCCCGATACTGTCTATTGTTTAGGCGATTTGGTAGGCTACAACATTTGGGCAAACGAAGTAGTGAACGAAATAAAAAAACGGGGCATACCCACTATAGCAGGCAACTACGATTTTGGCATAGGGCGTATGAGCAACGAATGCGGATGTGCCTACAAAACAGACCATGAAAAAGCCAACGGCAACATTTCTATTTCTTATACCAACGAGATAATGAAGCCCGAGGAAAGGGCATACCTACGCGCCTTACCGGCACACATCAAAGTAGAGTACCAGCTAAACGAAGACAAGCTGAACCTGCTTTTGGTACATGGCAGCCCACGTAAAATAAACGAATACCTGTTTGAAGACAGGGAAGAAAAAAGCCTGCTACGCATTATGCACGATGCAGATGCAGACATCATGTGTTTTGGGCATACACACAAACCTTACCACCGCACATTACCGGAAACAACAGAAGACAAAACGAAATACCGCCATGCCATCAATATAGGTTCGGTAGGAAAGCCCAAAGATGGAAACCCACAGGGCGGTTATGTATTACTGCACATCAATAATAGCAGTAATGTGTTGGATAAAGACAGCATACAGGTAGAATTTATCCGCTTTGATTACGACATAGAAAAAGCAGCCAAAGCAGTAGAAGATAGCCCGTTACCAGATGAATATGCAGATATGCTAAGGAAAGGGTATTAAACTATCATAAAAAAATAAATATGAACTTACCTGAAGATTTGAAATATCACAAAGAGCATACATGGTTAAGGGTAGAAGGCAATAGAGGTACAATAGGCATTACGAATTTGCACAAAGCGAATTGGGCGAAATTGTGTACATTGACCTGCCCAATATAGGCAACAGTTACAAACAGGATGAAGTCTTTGGAACAGTAGAAGCCCTGAAAACAGTAAGCGATTTGTTTATGCCGGTTAGCGGCAAAGTAACAGCTATCAATCCCCCTTTAAAGGAAGAACCAACATTGGTAAACAGCGACCCCTTTGGCAAGGGATGGATAATACAAGTAGCCTTGACCAACAATAACGAAGTGGAAAAGCTGTTAGATGCAGCAGTATATCAACATTAACTCAATAACAACTTACAATAATATAAATAGGCTATAGCTATAGTTTCATCCTTTCTTAACAACCAGGTGGGCCAACCCTGGATCATTCAAAAGCCGCTCCATTTCTGACTGAATGATATCCTGTATATCCTGCTTTATTTGAAAGTAGTTACGCTGCACCATACTGGTATCGAGCTTACGAATAACTTCTATATCCTTATAGCCTTCTTCCTCTTTTTTCAGCGCCTCATGATCGTTGATAACTTCACAATGGAAGGCTTTCAATTCAATTTTGTTGTCCGGGTCGTCAGCTACCATTCCCACAAATTCACCTGAACTCAAAGCTGATATTTTGGAGGGCGGTATAGCGGTTTCCAGTTGCTTTGAACGACTGATGGACGTATCACCACTATTGATTGAATAGCTTTCCCTGTCCTGCATGATTTTGCCGAAGCGTTCTGAAAGCTGTTTTGCTGTATCTCCTGTTACTTGTCCAGCTACAATATTGCCTGTAATATTCATAATCACATCGGCCTGTTCTCTGCCATAATCCTTACGGAGCTGGCTGAAATCCTGAATGCCCAAGCACGTAGAAACTTTATTACTTCTCGCCGTGGCGATCAGGCTATCCATATTGTTCAGATAGATTGTAGGGAACTCGTCAAACACCAAACTACTTTTCAGTTTTCCTTTTTTATTGACCTGTTTTACCAATCGGGTTACGTACAGGGAAAGCACCGCTCCGTAGATCTGTATTTTCTGTGGATTATTACCCATGCACACGATTTTGGGATCATCGGGATTGTTTACATCGAGGTTGAAATCGTTGCCTGATAAAACATAGTATAGTTGAGGTGAAGAAAGCCTTGCCATAGCCACTTTAGCGGATGCTATCTGGCCTTCAAGCTGTTCCATTACATCGTTCAGATAGGCATTCAAAAACGGGTTAATTAATACCTCGCATTCTTTGGCGGCTTCTGTTCTGAACAGGGTAAAAAGGCTGTCATAATCAGCTTGCATAAGCTCGATGACGTGAGGCAACGTGCAAAATTCACCGTCCTTGTATTTCTTCAGATACCATATTACGGCAGTCAGGAAATTGATTGGTGATTCCACGAAAAAATCGCCCTGGCGTTTTATCCACTCTCTATTTAAGCCCATTAAAATAGTACGTGCGGATTCTGCGGCATCGGTAATATCCGTCATGGCAGACGGCTCTAAAGGATTGCAGCGATGGCTCCTTGTGAGGTCATCAAAATTGATAACAAAAAACCTCGGTGGTTTAGGATACCTATGTTTGTTTTTTAGCCATGAATTGTATGCGATCCTGGAAAGGTCGTCAAACTTGAAATCGTACACGAACATCGTAAATCCTTTGCGGATATGTTGGGTTATGACATGCCTGATGACAAAGTAAGATTTACCTGCTCCTGGTGTGCCCAATACCATAATCGCCCTGAAGGGATTGATGATATTTATCCAGCTATTGCGTACCTTATTTTTCAGCCTGTAACGTGCCGGAAGATTGATTGAAAACCCATTCTCCAGGAGGCGTTCTTCCTGTGGGAACGTCTCGTTTTCCTTGTTGAAAATGTCCTTATTGTTAAACTTGCTTTTGATGATACGGGAAAGCAAGGTGCCGCCAGAAAGCATCAGCAAAAAGCCTATTGAAGTTATGCCTGCATAAACGATTGCCTTCTCCTGTGCCCGTAACTGAAGCAGCAGGGAAAGATAGCTGGCAAAGTATAGCAATAGCCCGGTAATGAGATAGGCAAATGCTGTTTTATAGCTTAATTTTTCATCTTTGCGTCCCTTTGCTCCGAGCAGGGAGATAGCCAAAAAGCCTAAAGAAATCAGCTTGCTTTTAACGAAGTTGCTGAATATACCTGTACGGTAAATATTACCTAAAATCCGGTCGCTGAAACTGCTGGTCAATCCCCATTCATGGAATGCAGCATAACAATAATAATAGAAGTGTATCACTAAAATAACGATACTGATCAACCTGGTCATGTCCAGAATTTTCCTCAGCGCCTGTTCGTTTTCACCTGTCTGTACTGCCATAGCTTTATATTTTATTGGTTATTGGAAATGTTTTTTCTTCTTTTCTTTTTTCTGGTCTTTTTCTTTAGTTGGCCAGGTATATAATCGGCTGCCTGTTCCGGTTGTAAAAGGGCCTCCAGCAGGTCGCCTTTAAGCATTGCATCAGCCGGGTTAACATTGCTGTGTGAAGTGGATGAAAGCCCAGCGTTAGTGTTTTGGACAGGCAATAAGGCTTGTTCCATTTCCTGACCTGTTTGTGGCAATAGCTCCTGTTTGATCGCTTTCAGAGAGCTGCATCTTTCCTGTATGGCTTTGGCGCTGTATTGCTTTCCTAATACGCTGCCGTTAAAGACGCACCTGGTCTGGTGATCCACGTAGGTTATACCATAGATTAAACCTGTATCGCTCTTGCGCAAAGCAAGGTGAATGCCCTTCCTTTGAAGTTTTGCGACTAACTCATCGAGCGTGGGCGTTTTGCCAATAAACAACCTGTCTATTTCAGTTTTTACACGAGCTTTGAGTGGCTGGCGTTGGGCATCATTAGAGCTATATTTTTGCTCCAGAAATTTCAGGGTAGGTTTGTTGTAAAAGTCGCTGGCTTTTATAGGTATACCGATAGGTTTTCCATCTTCATCAAGTACCCGGTAAACAAGGCCGCCTCCCTGAAAAATTTTTGATTCTTCACTGCCGCGGTCAGCCATTATGTTGTATTGTTTCAAAACCGCGTTCAGTTCCGGCAAACTGGTATATTTGTATTTATCCAGCACCGCATCCAGCACATTTGTGATGGCTCTTTTAGTTTCAGCACGCCCATACTGTACCTTCTTTACGTCTATCGGATTTAACCTGAATGCTTCCCGTCTTGCGTGTGCATCAGCTACTACAAGACCGAACATTTTTTCAATCTCCTTACGTGCCGGTTCCGACTTGCGAATACCCAGGTGATGCAGGTCAATTCGCTTGCCATCGGACTGAATATTTGTGGTAACTACGTGTATATGGGGGTGGCCTGCGTCGTGGTGCTGATAAATAAGGTAAGGCTGGTCACCAAAGCCTAATTTTTGCATATAGAGATTGGCAATTTGCGTCAGCTTTTCTTTGCTCAAATGAGCTTCAGATGGGTCGAAGTTGAGCGAAATGTGTACGCTGTTTCGTTTAACATTTTCGTTCAATTCTGTCCTTTTCAGCAGATAGCCCAACTTAATTTTCAGGCTCATTTCATCTGCGTTCAAAGGGAAATTTTCCGCCCCGATGCACTCCGCTACACCTTCTTTTACCTTGTTTTCATTGTAATTGAAAATACGGTGCATGGAGTGACCTGCTTTGATCACCGCAACCATATTTCCAATATTTTTTTTACGTTATTCCTTACCTCATCTATCTTATTGCTAAGGATTTTTTTCTCTACTTCGTAAGCAATCAACCAGCTCCTAAATTCAGCTATCTGGCTAAGCGTATGCAACTTTTTAACGGCCTGGTTGAAGTTGTTTCCAACTGCGTTTAGCTCGTTGCGAAGCCGTGTAAGTTCTGCCATTAAGTCATCCTGTGAAGTGTTACGATAGGTGGTCACAATGGGCTTGTCGAAGATGCTTCGACGCACATAGTCGCTTAGCTTCCGACAGGTTGAAGCCTTCCATTTCCTTTCAATTTTTGCATACTCATCGGGTGTTAAACGCAAGCCGATGATGCGTGTCCTGTTTGAATTTTGTCCTTCCATCACTATTCATTTTCACGTTTTCAAACTCATTTTCACCTTTCAGACGCCCTGCCCACGAGTTCCGAGTGTTGGGCAGCCAGATCCGGTTGTTTAACAACCGTTCATCTGGCCGATTGCGGGAAAGTTGCAATCTTCCAGCCTTATGAACGTCTTTAAGACATTTTAAAGGCTCCAGAGTGTGTAAGGAACTGACAGCTTCAAATGAACTAAAGCCTGCCTTACAGCTTCTGTATTACTTATCTCAGTATTGTCTTATATGCTTCTTATCAGCCTTACCGAAGTTCATTACCCAGTCGTTGAAGTCCTTATGGTTTTGATAAAGGCTGCTTTCATCTTTGTATTTGGCACTTAGGGAAAGTGCATAACGACTGCAATTTTGTCCGGTTGCATCCCTGTCCAGATAGAGCTTGATAGCGTTATGTTTTTCCATAAAGGGACGTGCGATTTCAAAGAAAGAAACAGAGTTCAGCACTACAAAATCAAAGCGGTCTTCGTGGTCTTGTTGATGAATGGCCCTGAAAGAAAGAAAATCGGTAAAACCTTCAAAGACGATCACATCATCGGCATTGTTATCAAAGCTCGTAATACCTTTGGGTGAACTACTGGCTTTAAAGTAAGGATTCCGTATTTCAAAGCCTCCCAAATCATTCCTGAAGCCGATGCCATAATAAACTTTTCCATTACATTCATAACGGACCTCCCGGCAGTAATGGTCAGCTACATCAACGGGTATTCGCCGTTGCTGCAAGTACCGTAAAAGGGCGTAGGAAGACAGAGCAAAATCCCCTAAAATCTTTATCTGCTTTTCCCGTTCTTCTCTCGCAAATGATTGTTGGAAAACCGGCTTTTGAAGAGAAAAACTTCCGCTTAAATTCTGGAGCAATTCGGACACGGTACACCCATGAAAAAGGATAGCAAAATCAACCAGGTTGCCACCTTTGCCAAGACCGTGATCGTACCAGCGGTTTAGTCTCTTGTTAACCTTAAATGAAGGTGTCTTTTCATCCCTTAAAGGAGAGTGATACCAATAATCGTTGTTCCTGATCTTTGCTGGCTCATAACCTAAGCCTGCAAGGAAATGAACCATGTCTATTTCTTTGGCTTCGCTGACGGAAAGCCTTTTGTTACTGAAATCCATAACTACACTTTTTCAACTACACATTCAGTTCTCAAAGCGAAGTTAAACACACGATATGGGATTAACCTATCCTCATCATATTTTGATGAGGATACGAAACGCGCTGTTATTTACTTTTGTGAAGTGAGTATTGTTCAAATTAAAATCGTGTGATTATGCTAACAACAAGTGATATAGCCAAAGTGTATGATACTATTCTTAGTATCCCAGGCATGAGTGAAACAGTGAAGATTGACATGAGGATTTCCCGCAAAAATGTTTTGTTATTGCACAGTGTCCTCAAACGTGGGCTGATGGCGAAAGACGATGATAAATCGTCTGCTTTGCTGGAAAGCATTCCGCAGGAAGCATTGCAGGAATTACACGTAATTGCTGATGACTATCTTACAAAAGCAGGTCTTACGGAGCTTAGTGAGAAACTGAAAAATTTGAGTACCTCAAAATGATTTAAGAGGCTGGTTATTTACTATCCAGCCTCTTTTTATTTTTATTGTAAATGTCATATGCTATTTTGATCAGGAAATGCAGATGCTGATAAAATGATACCAGACCACCTAAATAGATTTTCCTATGGCCGTCGTAGGTTATCAGAGCTTCTAACATATCCAGTAATTCAGCTTTTACATAATCTGCGTTGAAGGTCTTACCAAACGACAAAATAACAATTAAAGGGTTATCACTTTCCGTCTCGCTAAGGGAAATAGGCACGTTCTTTTTTCCGATGATATTTGCTATTTTATTAGGCGACGGTTTATCCACTTTCATCCCTTTCTTATGTATGAGATACAGAGCCTCGATAAGTCTGTGAAGTTGATCTATGAAATCAATTAAGTCTTCCCTTGCGCCTCCTTCTTCATATGCACTTTGCTCGTTCACAAGGGCTACATGCAACCATAATTTCAGCTCTCTATTGAAATCGTCTAAGTGAAAATTTGTAAATATCAGGGATAAAGGGCCCTCTTTATTACGTACGATTTCCGTTCGGAAATGATATGGCTTGTAAAACCGTTGTTGTTCTGTAGCTTTTTTTTCCATCATTATAGGTTTGATCTCAAGGAAGATAGAATTTGCTTTCCCACCTCTGATACGATTGTAATGATATGCTTAGCTCTTTCAGTCAATTTCAATAAATCATCATTAGCTATCTGATAGTCCTTGTATCGGGCATCTATGTAAGCCTTTTGCAAAAGAGAAAACAGACGCTTATCAGCCTCATTATGCTGAGGAAACACGTCGGGCAACTGATATGAAATTAAACCTGCGTAGCGTATTAATCTATCGATACTATGGGTATTGGAGTGGTAGCCAGTTCCAATTTGAATAATTGTCCGTAGTGATTGTTCAACACATTGATGCAACATAAATGCTGCCATGGCATGTTGTTTTCTAATCCTGAATAACTCTGATCCGGCGAGGAACTCCTTTGATTTTCTCAACCCTTCAAGATGAAATTTTTCAAGTGATTTAGGTTGCTCTTCGTTGTGTGTGGGAATGTGATCTGGCAGACAGAACTGTTCGGATTTGTAAATAATTGGCGCTATCTCCTGAACATTAGCGGCAAAAGGATGGCCATTAGTTAACCATTCTTTAAAAGATGATTGTTGCAGGACAATAATGGTAACAGGCAAAAACGCTTTGCAGTTAGTTTCTAACTTATCTTGCCAATCGTGCGTTTCTTTGTTTCCGAGATCTTGCATAAGGATGAGTAGGAAACAACTGGAGATATGATGGGATGTAGGAGCAGATTGTTGAAAAATGCTTTCGGTTCTACGTCTGCTGATGGAAGCACCTAATAAGTATATAAGATCAGGGTTTGCTTCCTTAACGATGACATTTACCAAAGGCTGCTGGATGGACAAGAACAAGTTGTGAAAGAGATGATAGATTGTAAAAGGCTTCATCGGTTATTGGGTATTTTTAATGTAAGTGTAAATTGTTTTTATTCGATTACATCAACTTGGCGTGTGCTGTAAGAATTGGGATGTCATTTTTGAAGTTTTCTCCTTGGCTTCCAGAACCATTTTTTGAACCAGTATTTGTAATGTTTGTCACGCCAACTTGCGTACTTGTCAACTAAACTGCTTTTTCCCTCCTTCGGAAACAACAATCCTAAAGCATCCATTTCTTTAAAAATTTCGCGTATATCATCTTCGCTGTAATGATGTCGTCCGTAGCCATGCTCTATGAAATAATTGATGAGATGTTCTTTTATTTTATCTCTTCCTTCTCTTTTCCAACTACCACATGATAAATTGTCTGTAAAGTCACGTACTACATTCTCCGGTGTTACATCCATTAGTTTACATAATAGAAGAAACTGATAAGGCAAGAAATAACTAAATTGAGCATGACGGTCATACTTACCTGTTTGCCATTTTAGTTCTGGTTTTGGCTTTTTAGATGCAGCTTTTTTAGACGAAGTTTTTCTCATAATGATTAATTTGAAGAACACGTAGTGGAATTATCTGTTAATTCAATTTGACTAAGTCAGTTAAAACTAACATAAGTATAGAAAATCCTAACTAAAGTAAGGAAAAACATTCCATATTTCCAAATGTATGTATGTTTTTCCCGTCCTTTTATATATTTAAAGCTCACGTAAGTATAGAAAAGGCTAATAATCAATGACAAAACTCGGATTATATTTAGCGCAGAAGTCCGTAAACAAAGCTGAGGTAGCCAGGAAAACTGGCTTAACGAAAGCTCGGATGAATGAGCTGACCCTAAATGAGCGTAGCCATTTGAGGGCGGAGGAACTTTACCTTATTGCATTGGCAATAGGCGTAAGCCCCTGCGAATTATTGGAGGCGTTCTATGGAAATATTAAGTTGCCAGATCCAATTAGCAAATCGAAAAAAGGTTAATCGAATTAAAGTTAAAGAAAGAGCAATCTTGTTGGCTGAAAAAGAGCATTCAGCCTTTATGTTTCCTGGTTATTACCCATCCGTCCTCAGATCTGATGTTGGATATTTTGTTTTTCTCTAACCATTTTTTGAATGCTGGTACATCTTTAGGAGTAAAATGAATGATGTCGCCGTTTTTTAGCATGATGGTGAAAAAGTCACTTGCAGCAAGAAACTTCGATAATTGTCCCGCAGTGTAATCAAAATCCGGGAATTGATCGGCTGAAGTCATGGTATGTTACTTTTAATGGTTTCATTCGACTCGCTGCCTGTATAAAAAATAGCGCAGGCAACAACTTACCGCACTGAGGTCTTAGGAAACCTGGTAACGAATAAGTGCGCCCACGCCGTAGCATGAGCGTTTTCCACTTATGTCCCGTTACCTTTGAAAGTTCCTAAGTTTCAGTGCAGGACTTAAAGCAAAAACGCTTCAAGAATATCTTGTTACAAAGGTACAATTTCAGATGAGAAATGACATAGGATTTATGCAAATATGACCTTCTAACACAGGGCTGTGACAAGGGATATAATTAACTTTGTGATATGGTACACTCTGCCTCTACAATAAACATTAAAAGGTTGGTATGGAAAAGGAAATGGAATTTAAATTAGCAGCTAAAGGAGTAAAACCGACTGCCATGCGCCTTTTGGTCATGGATGTTTTATCAAAGCAGGATGCAGCCATTAGTCTTAGTGAGTTGGAGAGTTCGTTTGCAAAGGCTGATAGGATAACACTTTATAGGACACTCAAAACCTTTGAAACGCATAATCTAATTCATCGTGTTGATGACGGAACCGGGGCCCTTAAGTATGCTCTGTGTATTGATGGTTGCGAATGCCACCTTAAAGATTTGCATGTTCACTTCCATTGTACCACGTGCAAAAGAACGTATTGTTTAGCTGACAATACTATTCCTTTTGTTACCTTGCCTGAGAAGTTCATAACTCAGGAAATAAACATGGTTATCAAGGGTTTATGTCAGAAATGTTCGCCATAATTAACATTGCAATACTATTGCATGTCTTCTTTTGTTATCTTTGTAAACAATGCAGAAATGGTTCGCCTTCATATTGCTCATCATTGTTGCGGTAGCGGTCTTCGTACCCTGCTGCACAACGGACAATTGTGGCGCGGACCAAACCACTTCATCCACTTCTCGAAACCATCCCATTAAACAGGAAGGCACTTGCTCTCCTTTCTTTTCCTGTTCATCTTGTGTAGGCTTTGTGATTATTGCTAAAATAGCTCCAGTCTCAACAATACCTGCACCCGTATTGAAGCATTACGAATATCAACGTTTGTTTCTCCCATCGTCATACACCCGTGCTGTTCTACAGCCTCCTCAGTGTTAAGATAACATCAAATAGATTATAGAATTACCGTCTGTAGTTCTATCTGTTAATTGATTGTTGTCTGTCTTATGCCAAAGACCCGACTAAGAGCGAATAGAAAAAAGTACAGCCGAAAAATGGCAAGTCGAAAATGGTCGAAAAGCAAAAAAAATGTTTTTCACTGTTTTTTGCATATTGTTCAGCGCAATAGTCTTATTAGGCGTAATAGGAGCAATTCTGAAGTATTACAGATTAATATCCATACAAATTTTACAATGTTAGACAGGATCATTCATTTCTCCATCAGGAACAAATTGGTTATTGGCTTTTTTGTCTTAGGCTTAATCATTTGGGGCAGCTATTCGCTTTCAAAACTCCCATTTGATGCCGTGCCGGATATTACCAATAACCAGGTACAGATTATCACACAGGCTCCCAACTTAGGGGCACAGGAAGTAGAACAGTTCATTACAGCACCGGTTGAATTGGCAATGTCCAACATACCCGAAATGATTGAAAAGCGTTCTATTTCCCGTTCAGGCATTTCAGTAGTTACACTGGTATTTCATGACAATACAGACGTTTATTGGGCACGGCAGCAGGTAAATGAACGGCTAAAGGAAGCTCAGGAAGTCATTCCAGAAGGCTTTGGCAAGCTCTCACTTGCTCCAATCTCTACAGGTTTGGGTGAAATTTACCAGTACACCATACACACAAAGCCTCAATACAAAGACAAATATTCTCCCACTGATCTAAGAACTATACAGGACTGGATCGTAAGAACCCAGTTAGCAGGCACAGAAGGTGTGGCGGAAGTAAGTGGCTGGGGTGGATATGTAAAGCAGTATGAAGTAGCGGTAGATAACGACAGGCTCAATTCACTCAACATAACCATACCTGAACTGTATGAAGCACTGGAAAATAACAATGGCAATACAGGTGGCTCATACATAGAGCAGCGCAACAATTCCTATTTCATCAGGGGCATCGGTCAGGTAAAATCTTTGTCTGATATAGAGAAGATTGTTATTAAATCAGTGAACGGAATTCCAATATTGGTAAGAGACGTTGCAACTGTACAGTTTGGAAGTGCTACCAGGTACGGAGCTGTTACTCGTAACGGCGAAGGCGAAGTCGTGGCAGGTATTACACTCATGTTGAAAGGTGAAGACTTCAACAAGGTAATTGCGAACGTAAAAGAAAGGATGAAGCAAATTCAAAAGTCTTTACCTGAAGGCGTAGTTATAGAACCGTTTATTGACCGAACAGAATTAGTAGGCAGAACCATTGGCACTGTTAGAAAGAACCTCGTCGAAGGCGGCTTGATAGTCGTTTTTGTGCTGGTGTTATTACTGGGTAATTGGAGAGCTGGATTATTGGTAGCATCAGTTATTCCATTGGCTATGCTTTTTGCCTTTGCATTGATGAAAACCTTTGGCGTGTCAGGAAACCTAATGAGCTTGGGTGCAATTGACTTTGGATTAATTGTAGATGGTGCAGTAATCATTGTAGAAGCAATAATCTTTAGACTTACTGAAAGCAATTTATTTCCCGGTAAGACCCGGCTTACACAGGCAGAAATGGATGATGAAGTTTATACAGCATCATCCAAAATCAGGAACAGTGCAGCCTTTGGTGAAATCATTATTCTTATCGTTTACTTACCACTCTTTGCGTTAATCGGCGTGGAAGGAAAAATGTTTAAGCCGATGGCTCAAACAGTTGCTTTTGCCATCTTGGGCGCTTTCATTCTATCACTCACTTATGTGCCTATGATGAGTGCTTTATTTTTAAGTAAGAGCACCGTTCACAAGAAATCCATTTCTGATAAAATAATGAATGCATTGCATAGGATTTACGAACCTGCTTTGCGTACCGTACTAAAGTGGAAAGTAACAACAGTGCTGATTGCTTTTGCATTATTCATTTTGTCACTCGTAGTCTTCAACAGGATGGGCGGTCAGTTTATACCAACATTGGAAGAAGGCGATTTAACCGTAGAAGTTTCCATGATGCAGGGAACATCATTAACACAAACAGTTGCGATGTTCTCCAAAGCAGAAAGGATTTTAAAGAAACAATTCCCTGAAGTAAAGCAGGTGGTAACAAGAATAGGTAGTGCAGAAATACCAACAGATCCCATGCCGGTTGAAAGAGCAGATATGATGGTAGCCATGAAGCCAAAAGAAGATTGGACCAGTGCAGAGACAAGAGAAGAAATGATGGAGAAAATGGAAGAAGCACTATCAATTCTCCCTGGGCTTAGGGTAGAAATTACACAGCCCATGCAAATGCGGTTCAATGAACTTTTATCCGGCATCAGGCAGGATGTGGCAATAAAAATATTTGGTGACGATTTAGACATTCTTGCACAGCAGGCAAACAGAATATCCAAAATCATTGCCCCTGTCAAAGGAGTAAGTGAGCCCTTTGTTGAAAGAGTTACAGGATTGCCGCAAATAACGGTAGAGTACAACAGGGATAAGATGGCACAATACGGGTTAAGCATCAATGATGTGAATACCATTTTGCAAACTGCCTTTGCGGGTAGTACAGCAGGTGTTGTGTTTGAAGGGGAAAAAAGGTTTGACATGGTAGTTCGGCTTCAGCGAAACCTAAGAGAAGATGTAACAAACATTGAGAACCTTTATATACCGCTTCCATCAGGTAACAAAGTGCCGTTAAATCAGGTAGCAAACATTCAGTTCAAAGAAGCACCGGCACAGGTATCAAGAGAAAACGGGAAGCGTAGAACGTTTGTAGGTTTTAATGTAAGGGGCAGAGACGTAGAAAGCACAGTAGAAGAAATACAAGAGAAGCTGGACAAAGAATTAAAACTTCCGGCAGGTTATTACATCACTTATGGTGGCGAATTTCAGAACCTGAAAGAAGCCAAGTCAAGGCTATCAATAGCAGTGCCTGTTGCCTTGTTATTAATCCTTGTGCTGCTTTATGTAACTTTCAAGTCAATTCCTCAAACCTTGCTCATATTCACTGCCGTTCCGCTTTCAGCAATAGGCGGTGTATTTGCTTTATTAATCAGGGGTATGCCTTTCAGCATTTCAGCCGGTGTAGGTTTCATTGCATTATTTGGTGTAGCTGTTCTAAATGGAATTGTACTGATAGGGTATTTCAATCAACTTAAAAAGGAAGGCATGGAAGACATAAACCAACGGGTGATGGAAGGCACAAAAGTTCGGTTAAGACCGGTAGTAATGACGGCTGCAGTTGCTTCGCTTGGGTTCTTGCCTATGGCATTATCAACAGGTGCAGGCGGTGAGGTACAAAAGCCATTGGCAACAGTTGTTATAGGTGGGCTGCTTACTGCAACCCTGCTTACGCTTTTTGTACTGCCCAGCTTATACGTTTTAATATCGAAAAAGTTCAGAACCAAGAAGGTAATTCTACAATCTAACAAACTACCTCTAGTTATTTTGGTTGCTTCCTTAGGCTTGTTTGGAAAGCTCCATGCACAATCAAGAAATCCAACTTTGGAGAACTTGATACAGCAGGCAAGAGCAAACAATCCGCAGCTTCGCCGTTCAGGTTTGGAGATACAACAAAACAGAACCATGCAAAATACAGCCGTTGATTTACCAAAAACAAACTTCACTGTAACGCAAGACCCTACAAGCGGCGGCAACATTGATAACTCTATCGGTGTTTCTCAATCATTCTCTTTGCCTGGTGTTTACAAGACACAGCGAAACGTATATCAGCAGCAAACCAAATTGGCAGAAGCAAATAAGCAGGTTACCGAAGCAGAAATAGTGCGTAACATCAAGCTTGCTTATTACAATTACCTATACACGGTCGAAAGATTGAGATTGCTTAACTACTTGGATAGTGTTTATACAGACTTTTCATCCAAAGCAAACATCCGGTACAAAGTAGGCGAAACATCAAACCTTGAAAGGCTCACAGCACAAAACCAATCGTTTGAAATCCGGCTACAGAAGAAAGAATCGTTGGCAGATTTAAGAGTATATGAAACCCTGATAAGACAGCAAACAAATGTCACAGGTGACATAGCCATTGACACAACAGACAAAACTTTTTACCCTTCTGAAACCATTTCTTTTGATACGGCGGCTAATCAAAATCCTATATTGACGTATCACATGCAAAACATAAATGTTGCTCAATCAAGAGTAGCATTAGAAAGAACAAAAAGGCTACCGGAGTTTTCCATTGGTTACAATCACCAGCTTGTTGTAAAAGGTTTTGACCCTGCAAAAATCAATCGCAACTATTTCCCTGGCACTCGTATAGCAGGTGTTGAGTTAGGAATGTCACTGCCTTTGTTTACAAAACCATACAAAGCGAGAGTAGAAGCAGAAAAGTTGAATGTAGCTATTGCGCAGCAGGACCTTAACAGGGCCCAATGGCAACTAACATCTGAATATCAGTCAACCTACCAGCAATACCTCAAGCACAGAGAGCGGGTAGATTATTACCAGACAGAAGGCATCAGTTTGGCAAATGAGCAAATACGTATTGCACGTTTTGCTTTCAGCAAAGGCGAAATCAGTTATGTTGAAATGGTGCAGAACTTAACACAGGCAATGCAGATTAAACTGCAATACCTGGAAGCATTGCAACAGTTGAACGAGGCAGTAATCAATCTTAAATACCTAAATGGTCAGCAATAACATGAACTATAAAAGCATAGATAAAATGTCATCATCATTCTATAAAAGCATCCTGCTAATTCTTTGCATAGGTGCATCCATCATTCTTACCGGTTGTTCGGACAAGAAGACTACTGAAGAAACGGCAACAGAAAAGAAGGAAACCACAAAAACAGAAGAAGCCGAAGAAGGCATAGAGCTTACACAGGCACAGATCGAAGCCGTAGGCATTGAGTATGGCACAATAGAACTAAAGAATTTAAGCCAGGTAGTAAAGGCAAGTGGTCAGCTTGCAGTACCACCACAAAAGAGAGCTGATGTAAATGTTTTGGCAGGTGGGGTTATCAGGAGAATTGTACCGATAGAAGGGCAACAAGTTAAGAAAGGGCAGGTATTGGCAGTAATAGAAAATACTGAATTAGTTACTATTCAGGAAAACTACTTGACCGCTAAAAATTCTTTCTCTTACACCGCAGCCGAGTTGCAAAGACAAAAAGAATTGGATGAAGCAGGTGCAGGCATAAAGAAAAAGTTGCAGGAAGCACAGGCAAACTACAATACCGAAAGAGCAAGGATAACAACACTGGAAGCACAGCTAAAGCAATTAGGCATCAATTCCGGCACAGTATCAAGGGGCAGCATCATTACAAGAATTAATGTGTATGCTCCCATCAGTGGCACAGTAGGTCACATCTTGGTAAACACAGGGGCTTATGCTCAACCCGGCAACTCCTTAATGGAAATCATAGACAATTCACAAATCCATGCTGACCTTACTGTATTTGAAAAAGACCTTTTTAGAGTTAGGAATGGGCAGAAGGTGACCTTCACTTTAACCAATCAGGACAACAGGGAAATCACAGGCAGGGTCTATGGCGTAAATAAATCTTTCGAGAACGAAAGCAAAGGCATTGTTGTTCATGCAATCATTGAGAATGCCAATACATACAGGCTCATCCCTGGAATGTATGTTACTGCTTTAATCAGTGTTGGCAGCGAACAGGTTATGGCAATTCCTGTAGATGCAGTAGTGCAGTCAGAAGGCAAGAACTACATTTTTGTCGTGGATGAAGAAAATAGTGAAGCAGCAGAAAAAAAAGAAAAAGGTAGTGAAGAAGCTGAAGAAAAGGAAAAGGCAGAAGGCAAAGAAAAGGGTGAACAAGATGAGAAATCAGTACGCTTCAAAATGGTAGAAGTCGTTACGGGTGTTAGTGAATTAGGTTACATCAAAATTACTCCCATTAGCGAGCTTCCTGATAAAGAAAAGATTGTCGTAAAAGGAGCAAACTACATTTTATCAAAAGCAAAAGGTGGTGGAGAAGAAGAAGAATAAATCAGACCCAAACTTGATATTGTTATGGAAGCAACACTCTTATTTCTAAACATTCATAAGCCAGGATTGAACAACGAATGGAACAAGCAAATTGATGCGGCACTAAAACAATTGGAAGGTGTTGAAAGTGTAATGGCCATTGAAGAAAACGAAAGTAGCCATGCAAAAATAAACATCAACTACGATGTACAGAAATTGCCTTTCAACAAAATTGAAGAAACAGTAGAAAGTAGTGGTGCAAACATTACTGGTATAAACATTCATTTTCCTTCTGTTGTAAGCGGCACGGCAGACCCATACGGTGCAAGTGTAGTGGCAACCACAGAAGAAGATGATTTGAACAGCATCGAAGGTGTATTAGGCATAGGCGTTTCTTCATTGGGCATTATAAAGGCAGAGCTTGACCCATTGGTAAGCGACAAGCAAAAAGCCATCGAATTAATAATCAGGAGAGCAGCAGCAGGTAAGAAAGGCAAATAGAAACAAACACATTTCTTATAACATCAAACAAAATAGTTATGAAAATATCTTCCAAAAAAATACTTGCTATCTTCTTAGCAGGCTTCTTTGCAAAAGACATTATTGATGATGTTTTCTTTTTGATGATTGATAAATACCCGATACAAATATTTGGTTTCACTATCACAGCAGCATCACACAAAACCATGCTGGTACTATCAATCATTCTGACAGTGATACTTCTTTATTACGGTCTTCGCACCAGAAACACTCTAAATCAAAAAGCACGAAATGCTTAGCATCATTACAGGCAGCTTAATCATAAGTTTACTACATGCAGTCATTCCCAATCATTGGCTGCCTGTAATAGCTATTGGCAGAAAAGAGCAATGGTCCTTAGAAGAAGTTACAAAAGTTACTTTGGTTTTTGCTTTAGCTCACGGCATTAGTACAGTATTGATAGGAGTTGTTTTAAGTCTCCTGGGTTCAAAACTGGATGACAGTCTTACTCATTTTACAAACATTATAGCTCCAATAATACTAATTGCAATTGGTTTAATCTTCATCTACCGTCACCACGTACACAAACACTTTCATATAAACGACGAACTGAAGAAGCAAAAGACAAAAGCCGCCATCATAACAGCATTGGTTATAGCAATGTTCTTTTCTCCCTGCATGGAAATAGAAGTCTATTTCTTATTGGCAGGAGCTGTCGGCACATGGCTGGTCATACTGATTGCAGCAACATATTTACTGGTAACTACAACAGGCATGGTGCTATTGGTTCGCTATGCTTACAAAGGCATCTTGAAACTTAGTTGGCATTCATTGGAACATAAAGCCGGTATCATTACAGGTTTCACGCTGGTCATAACAGGTATTCTTTCATTTCTCATTAAATAGTAAATTATGGCAGACACAAATAAAGACAAGAGTTTGCAGTTAGACGAGTTATCGAAAATTACAGATAATCCGTCTGACCAGTATCAAACAACATCAGATGTACAACCGCCAAAGGTTGAAGTAGATAAAGATAGCTTGAGAGCACATTGGGATTTGCTGTTGTCATTTGTAATACTTACAATCATTTTGGTGCTGGAGTATGGTTTCAGAATAGAGCTAAGCAAACCGGTAGGACTAACTATTAACTTGGTAGCATACCTGCTTGCAGGTAGAGAAGTATTGGCATTGGCATTTCGCAAATCAAAACGTGGAGACGTATTCAATGAGTTCGTTCTAATGAGTGTTGCAACCATTGGAGCATTTGCTATTGGTGAATTTGAAGAAGGTGTTGCAGTAATGCTTTTCTATCAGATTGGAGAATGGTTTCAAAGTGCAGCAGTAAACAGGGCAAAGAGAAATATTAAAGCCCTGCTTGACATTCGACCCGATGAAGTAACAGTCGTTAGGAATAACAATACACAGGTAGTAAATCCGTCACAGGTAAGCATTGGAGAAACCATAGAAATAAAGCCAGGTGAGAAAGTGGCTTTAGATGGTGAACTGATTTCAGAAAATGCTTCATTCAATACAGCAGCACTTACAGGAGAAAGCAGACCCGATACGAAATACAAAGGAGAACAGGTTTTAGCAGGAATGATAAACCTTAATACCGTTTCACAGGTAAAAGTAACATCAGCTTTTAAAGACAGTAAGCTAAGCCGCATCTTGGAAATGGTACAGGATGCCACAGCACGTAAATCACAAACACAGCTATTCATTTCACGGTTTGCCAAAGTCTACACACCCATCGTATTCTTTTTAGCTCTTGCAGTCTGTGTTGTGCCTTACTTCATTGTTGACAATTATGTTTTCTATACATGGTTCTACAGGGCATTGGTGTTCCTGGTGATTAGTTGTCCTTGTGCATTGGTTGTGTCAATACCATTAGGCTATTTTGGCGGAATAGGTTTAGCATCCAGAAACGGAATACTATTTAAAGGTGGCAACTTCTTGGATGTAATGACAAAGGTTGATACTGTGGTGATGGATAAAACAGGCACACTAACCAAAGGCGTTTTCAAAGTACAGAAAGTTGTAGGCAGTGGAATTGATGAAAAAGAGTTAGTAAGAATTACAGCAGCATTAGAACGCAACTCAACACACCCTGTCGGCAAAGCAGTGGTTGACTATGCAGGCAATACAGAAGATAATACCAAAGCAACGAATGTAGAAGAGATTGCGGGTCATGGCTTGAAAGGAACAGTTGAAGGTAAGGAAGTTTTAGCAGGCAATTTAAAACTGCTCAAAAGGTTCAATATCTCTTATCCTTCGGAAGCAGAAAACATTGTAGATACCATTGTAGTTGTAGCAATCAATAATAAATATGCAGGCTACATTACCATAGCCGACGAAGTAAAAGAAGATGCAGTACAGGCTATCAAGGCTATGCATGACCTGAACATAAAAACAGTGATGTTATCAGGCGACAAGCAAAAAGTAGTTGACCAGGTGGCAAAGGCAATTGGCATAGACAATGGTTATGGTGATTTATTGCCCGAAGGAAAAGTAGAAAAAGTACAACAGCTAAAGAACGAAGGCAGACACATTGCATTTGTTGGTGATGGTGTAAACGATGCACCGGTAGTTGCTTTAGCAGATGCAGGCATTGCAATGGGCGGTTTAGGAAGTGATGCCACAATAGAAACAGCAGATGTTGTTATTCAAAACGACCAGCCTTCCAAAATCGTTTCGGCAATCAGGGTGGGAAAGATTACACGCAACATTGTTTGGCAAAACATTTTTTTAGCTATGGGTGTAAAGATTGTAGTGCTCATCTTAGGAGCAGGTGGTGTTGCCAATCTTTGGGAAGCAGTAATAGCAGATGTAGGAGTAGCACTGTTAGCAATTTTAAATGCTGTCCGCATTCAGAAAATCAAGGTTTAGAGCACTATCCAATACAACTTTGAATAGCTTACCATTGTTAAAATAGGCCTAGCTCATATTTAAGAATTTGCTTAAATAGTTTTTTTGTTACCTTCGCTGCATGAATGACAATACATGTATCAGACTTTTTGCCGACCAGGAGCAGATTAAGAATTGTAAAGGCAAGTTGAAGACGGCACAAAAATCATTTGTAAGCCTTTCAAATATCTTGGCATTGGCAGGTAACGAAGTAAGGCTGAAGATTGTTTATCTATTGGAAGAAGAAAAAGAGCTATGCCCTTGTGACCTTGCCGATATTTTAGGCATGAGCATTCCGGCAGTATCACAGCACTTACGCAAATTGAAAGATGGCAACATTGTAGAAGCAAGAAAAGAAGGACAAACCATTTATTACTCACTTACCCAAGAGAACATAAAGATTTTGAAGCCTTTCTTTAAGCACATCAACCAACAAACACAAAAACTGGAAACAGTATGATAAGTTTAAAATCATCAGGCACATTCACAAGTGCAGGAATATTATCGGCTATTGCAGCTTCGCTTTGTTGCATTGCACCTTTTGTTGCCTTGCTTGCAGGCAGTAGCAGCATTGCAGCAAACTTTTCTTGGATAGAACCCGCACGACCCTATTTAATAGGACTATCTATAGCTGTCCTTGCCTTTGCTTGGTACGGAAAACTAAAACCTGCTAAAACAAACGATACAGAGTGCAATTGCGAAACAACAAGGAAGGCATCTTTCCTTCAGTCAAAAGCATTCCTGGGTATTGTCACTGTCTTTGCTATTTTAATGATGGCATTTCCACTATACGCTAAAGTGTTCTATCCAAAGTCCACTACGACGGCAACGGAACTTGCATTTGTCGATAACAAGCAACAAGTTAAGTTCACTATACAAGGCATGACTTGTGAAGGTTGCGAAGAGCATGTAAACAATGAACTGTCTAAAGTGAACGGTATATTAGCCTATAAAACCTCTTATGCAACAAGAAGTAGCTTGGTTACTTTCAATAAATCAAAAGTTGATGTAAAAACCATTGAAGTAGCCATTAACAAAACAGGCTACAAAGTAAAAGGGTACGAATTACTAAATAGCGGTTCAACAGCACAAGCAAGCAATACAAAAGAGTGCAGCAGTTCATCGAAGTCAAGTTGCCAGAAAGCAGAGTAATCATGGAAAAAACACTAACACTACAATCGACTATCACTTGCCCTAATTGCGGTTTTCAGAAAGAAGAAACCATGCCTACAGATGCTTGTCAGTATTTCTACAAGTGTACAAATTGTGAGACAATACTAAAGCCCAAGCAGGGAGATTGTTGCGTATTTTGCAGCTATGGCACTGTAGCTTGCCCGCCGATACAAACGAGCAAATCTTGTTGTAACTAATGAATGGTACGACCTTCTTGTTGAGTTAAAGGAAAAAAGCCTTGAATATCAAGGCTGCAAGAATACAAAAGGTAAGAGTTTAGCAGCTCATCCAAAAATTCTGTAAAACTTAACCATAATTCTGTAAACCTTCCCTTTTAAATATTCGTACTTTCGCTATAAGATAATGAAAAAAGCTGCAATCATATTGCTTATTTGTGTTTACTCATTGGCAACAATGGGCTTCAGCCTAAAGCAGTTTTATTGTTGCGGCAAGCTCAAATCAGTAACTTTTTCATTATTACAGGAAGCAAAAGATAAATGTGGCAATGGCGATGATAAGACCGGATGTTGCGATAGCAAGTTTCAATTCTTCAAAGTAAAGGATAATCATATTTCAGCCGACCAGGCAGATTTTCCATTCAAGCATTTTATCGACTTACATCTTTACACTCCTTCTTTTCAAGATATTTCTTTTGTTTCGCAAAAAACTACCATTGCTTATAGAAGCAATGCACCGCCTTTACATCAGGGCGTACCCATCTACATTTACAATTGCGTTTTCAGACTGTGATTTTCCCACTCTTTAGTGCTATAACGTTCTGTTATACCATTGCATTCTTGAGTTCATCAACTCAACTTTCTCAATTTATTCCTTCATATTTCTAATTATCAGGCAATGCTTTCGCTGCCTCGCAATAATTAGCTCAATAAATATTACAATGAAAACGCTTAAAACATTAATCGTCATAATAGGTGCATTGTTCACCTTTCATACTGCATCAGCACAAAGCGACAAATCACAAAGAACCATTGGTATAAGTACACAAACGTTTAAGGTAAACGGTGTCTGTGTAATGTGTAAAAAGCGTATAGAAAATACCGCTTTATCTGTTGAAGGTGTGAAGTCAGCTATATGGGACGAAAACACAAAGAAACTAACCTCAAAATACAGCATTTTTAAAAAGGAAGCTGCTGACATAGTACAGAAGAAGTTAGCCGCTGTAGGTCATGACAATGACCAATATAAGGCAAATGATACAGCCTATAATGCTTTGCCTGATTGTTGTCATTACCGCAATATCTAATCTATCATTCACTAATTAAAATAAACAAAATGAAACGCTTAATCATTCTTATGCTAATGATTGCTGGTACTACAGCAATCTATGCCCAAAAAGCAAAGCAGACATCATCAAAAGCAGATAGTAACGCAATAGTGGTAACAAGTTATACCTGCCCAATGCATCCCGAAGTGAACAGTTCCCAACAGGGGAGGTGTCCCAAGTGCGGCATGGATTTAATCCTATCCAAAAAAGAACAAATGAAGGCAGAGGTAACGCAAACCTATACATGCCCAATGCATACCGATGTGGTAAGTAACAGCCCCGGTAATTGTCCGAAATGCAGTTCAAAATTAGTTATAGACAGGCGAGGTAGTAAGCAAGCTGCAACTGTTTATACCTGTTCAATGCACCCAAATGTCAGTAGTGCTACAAACGGTAAATGCCCGGTTTGTGGTATGCAGATGGTCGCAAAGAACACCAAGAAAGATTAATTCCCAACTTTAAACGAAGTCACATGGGTGGCAGCGCTATGCCTGCCTCTCTTTAAAACAAACAATCATGAAAAATTTATTTTTTATCACAGCTATCCTTTTTTCAATGGCATTTGTATTTACAGCTTGTTCAGGCAACAGTAGCAAGCCAAAAACAGAGCAATTAGCTAAAGACGAAATGTACACCTGCACAATGCACAACGAGGTAATGAGCGACCATGAAGGTGAATGTCCAAAATGCGGGATGAAACTGGTAAAGCAGAAAATGACAGCCGAGCAGCAAAAGATGATGAAAGAAGGTACATACACAAAACCTACTAAGTAATCACTTTAAGGGCAACAGCTAATCTGAAGACCGGGCAACAGCGGAACTGAAGACATCTTTAATCTATTACAAAATGAGTAATCAAAATCTCCAAAGCTGCATTGATGCTTGTGAAGCATGTGAAGAAGAGTGCAACTCCTGTGCTGAAAATTGCGCAGGACAGCCAGGAATGGAACAGTGTGAAACACAATGCAGGCAATGTGCTGATGTATGTCGCAGATGTGCAGAGGAATGTAGGAATGGCAGTACTAATTCAGTACAACAATGTGCCGATGCCTGCCGTGCTTGTGCCGAAGAATGCGAAAAGCATAACGATGAACATTGCAAACGTTGCGCAGAAGAATGCAGAAGATGTGAAGCTGAATGCAGAAAGATTGCTGCTTAAATTCTATGAGGGTTTTAACCAAAGGTTACAGCCCTCATTACTATAGAGTAAATCATGTTATAAAAGAACATTAAAACAAGTGTAATGAACACTCTTAATCCTATCATTTTCCTTGTACCGGTAATCGCTCTGATACTGGTGGTCTTATTGCTTCTTTATTTGTTAAAGAAAGTAGATAATAAAGAAGTTTTTAAACGATTTGTTGTCATTACACTTGTGCTCGCTTTCCTGTTTAATTTGGCATGGGAAGTATTACAAATGCCGTTGTATAAAGACGCTCCGTTCAATATACAACACATTGCATTCTGTGCTTTGGCATCGGTAGCCGATGCTATAATGGTTCTTCTAATTTATTTCTGCTTTGCACTGATTTATAAAAACCCGTTATGGGTGCAGGAATTTACCATGCTTCGAATTTTGATATTGATGTTAGTGGGTGGCATAGGGGCAATTTTAGCAGAAATGAGACACCTTTCATTAGGCAATTGGGCTTATGACAAATCAATGCCTCTCATACCGGTCATTAAGGTAGGTATTTCTCCTGTACTACAGTTTATGATATTACCCGCTCTTATATACTATTTGAGTTTCAAAGTAAAAAATTATGGATAACAGTCTATTACACACACATAGCCATAATAAGGTTAGTGATGTTCAAACTAAATACTATTGCCCCATGCATTGCGAAGGCGATAAAGTTTATGATGAACCCGGCAACTGTCCCGTATGCGGTATGCAGTTAGTGCCGGTACAGGATGAAAGAAATAAAAAACATGAACATCACCAGCACCAAAAAGATAAACCTTCTGTTGGTGCAACTGGCAAATACTATTGCCCTATGCACTGCGAAGGGGACAAAGTGTATGATAAACCAGGCAATTGCCCTGTGTGTGGTATGAACTTAGAAAAGCTGCCGTCAGTTCAGCCAAAGAATGTACAGTACACTTGCCCAATGCATCCTGAAATCATTAGAGATGCTCCGGGTTCATATCCTAAGTGCGCCCACGCCGTAGCATGAGCGTTCTCACTTATTGTCCCATTGCCTCTTTGAAAGTTCCTAAGTTTCAGTGCGGGACTTAAAGCTAAAACGCTTCAAGAATATTTTGTGCAAAGATATAATTTTAAGCGGATTTCTTTGAAATGTTAGCATAACATCATGGTTAGCACAGTGAAATAAAGGCGGGGTTTCACGCATGACGGAAATCAGGTTTTCCCGTGATAACGGTCATTCTTTAAACGGCTGTTCACGGTTTACCTTTATGCAAGATTTTATACAACCTGGTTTTTAATACAGGACGTTCAAAATGCGAAGTCTATTGCAAGCGTAATAAAGAATGAAACAAAATCAGTTATATATCAAAGGCATGTGCTGTGAACGTTGTATTGACAAGGTGAAACAACTGCTTGGTGAAGGAAATTACAAGGCCCTGAAAACGACCCTCGGCGAAGTAACGCTTGAAAATAAACTGACAGAAAAGGATTTGGCGGCTTTAAACCGAAAGCTGGCAACCTGGGGCTTTACCGTGGTGAACTCACATACAGAGCAGGTAGTTGCCAAAGCAAAGACAGCCATTTTTGAGTATATGAATGAGATGATAGGCAAGACCTCAAAATTGCGGTTATCAGATTATGTAGCAAAAAAAGTCGGCATGAGTTATTACTACATCAGCCGCATTTTTTCAGAGGCAGAAAAGATAACGATGGAAAAGTTCCTGATCCTGTTAAAAGTGGAACGGGTGAAGGAACTGCTTTTACAGGACGAAACAACAATCAGCAATATCGCATACGATTTGGGTTACAGTTCGTCACAGAGCATGTCCTCCCAGTTTAAAAAAGTTACCGGAAAAACACCTGGACAATACCGGCTCAGTCCGGTTCCGGCGCGTGTTCATCTGGATAAAATAGAGGTGCAAAATTTTATACAAAATCCAAAATAATGCGTACAAAGTTCAAAACACCTAAAACTAACTTTGCTAAAATTGAAATAGTTGTAAAATAAACAATGAAACCAATAGCCGTCATAGCGTTAATGTTCGTTTACCTGATCGCATCATCAGGTATCAGCGGCTCCATACACTATTGCGGCGATACCGTTGCCTCTGTTTCTTTTGGGCACAACCATACCA